>Ga0272446_1002355_pt1 | contig 25950 bp, 33 predicted proteins | sample YNPCB0061_FD_194587 | JGI IMG/M metagenome (GOLD analysis project Ga0272446, IMG submission 194587) | Hot spring microbial mat communities from Yellowstone National Park, WY, United States - YNP-CB-006-1 | ecosystem: Environmental > Aquatic > Thermal springs > Hot (42-90C) > Sediment | place...
GCGTGCCGATGGGCGAGTATCCACCGTTTCCCGATCCTGGCGAGGTCGAGGGACCGCCCCTGGCTGTATGGGAAAATCTGCAACAATATTTTGAACCGGCCAATCAGATACGTATCTTTCGCTCGGGCAGCTTTGTCGATCAACTCATCAATCGACTGGTTTATTATGTTTTTGACTTGGGTCTGATCCCTGTTTTCATGGGCTGGTATCTCGCGGCTTGCTTTTTGATCGGCGTTCAACTGGTTCGGCTGCGGGCCTTTGAACCGCACACCCGGCCACGTTGGATCTTCAACGATTTTGTGACGCTGGGGCTGTGGGTGGGCATCCCCTTACACCTCATCTCAGTGGTTTGGGGTCTGTACATGCCGTCAAGTTGGCTACCAGGCTTGGTGCAATTCGCCGGTGCCTTGCCCCAGGCGTTGTTGTACCTAGCTCTGTTGGTATGGTGGAACGAGTCTGGGTTTCTGCTCGCCCTCCAGGCTCGCTTCCGCGCCGTGGGGCGGATGGCCCTGACCAACTACCTCATGCAGTCTGTCTTGTGTGTCTTCTTTTACAACAACATCGGCTTGAACTTTTATGGGACGACCGGCTTGTTGGGGGGCTTGCCGCTCGTCGCGGCCATCTGGACCCTGGAACTGCTCTGGAGTCCGCTGTGGCTGAGCCTTTTTCAGCTGGGGCCGATCGAATGGGTGTGGCGGAGTTTGGCCGTCCTTCGGCCTCTGCCCCTCTTCAAGCCTAAGGAAATGCCGACATGAGCCAGTTACCGATGGTTTTGGCCGACTTGCCTGTTTCGCGGGAGTTGACCCGTTTAGCTCGCGGTCAGGTGGAGTGGGTGGCCTGGGATTCGCTTGGCCAGGGGACACGGCCGGAGATCGTCGGCATCTTCACCTACGGTCATCCACGGGTGGATGCCAGCTTGCTCGAGCGTGTGCCCAACGTGCGGGTGATCAGCAATTTTGGCGTCGGCGTCGATCACATCGATTTGGAGGCGGCCCGCTCACGCGGTATCCCCGTCGGCAACACGCCGGACCTTCTCAATGGCGCGACCGCCGACATGGCTTTGGCTCTGTTGCTAGCGGCGGGTCGGCGTCTGGTCGAGGGCGACTACTACGCCCGCAGTAAGCAGTTCACCCGCTACGATCCGTCCTACATGATCGGCATGGAGGTCCACGGAGCCACGCTCGGCATTTTCGGCCTGGGACGGATCGGGCAAGAGGTGGCCAAACGCGCTCGTGGATTTGGCATGAAGATTCTTTATCATAATCGCCAACCTAACCCCGAAGCTGAGGCCGCCCTGGCCGCACGCTATGTCAGTAAAAACGCCCTGCTAGCCGAGGCTGACTATGTCGTGCTGTGTGTGCCTCTGACACAAGAAACGCGAGGGATGATCGGCAAGAGTGAATTAGCGATGATGCGACCGACGAGTATTTTGGTCAATGTGGCACGCGGCCCGGTCGTCGATACCGAAGCACTGACGCAAGCGCTGTTGCATCGCGAAATCTACGCCGCCGCCCTGGACGTGACCGATCCTGAGCCGCTGCCGCGTGATCATCTGTTGCTGCGTTTGCCCAATGTCATCCTCACTCCGCATCTCGGCAGTGCCACCGAACAGACCCGCCGCCAAATGGCTGAGCGTTCCTTGGCCAACCTTCTCGCAGGGCTCAAAGGCGAGCCGCTTCTGAACCGGGTGGTCTGAGCGGCTCGGCAGCAGAGGTTTTCAACTTCCCGGCCTAGACTCTTTGTTGGCAGCGATCGCCCACAGGTATTGATGGCCCCGCAGATACATCACGCCATCGGAGAAAGCCGGCGAGGCGGTGAAGCGGTCGGGCAGTTTGTTTTCGAGGATCTTCGAGGGGGTTGGCCCCACCTTCACCACGCTGAAGATGCCCTCGCGGGCCGTCGCGATCAGGTGCCCCTCGACGACGACCGGCGAGGCGCGGTAGCGGTCGGGTTTGAGCGTTTTTTTGTACTGCTCTTTGCCCGTTTTCGCGTCCAGCACGGTTAGCTGACCCCTCTCGCCGACGAGGTAAACCAGGCCATCGTAGACCAACGGCGAAGGTACGTCGGGGGTGCCATTGCTGAGCCGCCACTGCACATATTTGCTGTCGCGCATCACCTTGCCCTGGGCGTTGGGCTTGACCCCCACCACGGGACCATTTTTCGCGCTAGGCACCACGATCAGTTCCGGCGTACAGACCGGTGAAGCCACCAACCGCAGAGTGCGGTTGTACCTTTCACGCGGGTTCAGGTCGCCGACACGCCAAATTTCCTTGCCGTCCTCCAGGGCGTGTGCAGTCGCGTAGTCATTGCCATGAACGACCAGATAGGCTTCGGTGCCATTTCTCCACAGGAAGCACGAAGCATAGGAATGCTCATTTTCATCCGTGCCATCACTTTCACGGTTGATCTTCCACACTTCTTTGCCCGTCTTGGTATCGACAGCAAAAACAATCTGCCCCCCGGAGTGGATCAATTGCATGTACAAGCGATCTTGGAACAAAACCGGTGTGGAGTGCATGCCAAACTGGATGCGAAATCTGCCATAGCGCTCCTGGGCGTTGAACGACCACACCTCCTTGCCTTCGAAATCGAACGCGGCCATCTTCCCAGTGCCCACAAAAATATAAACATGCTGGCCATCGGTGCTGGGAGAGGCCGACGCATCGTTGCCTTCGTCGCCGCGCGGTTTGTTCTTGTTTTGGCCTAGGGTTCTTCGCCACACTTCCTTGCCCTCGGTGGACACACACAGCAAAACCAGATCGTTGCCGGCCTGCGAGGTGAAAAACAGCTTGCCCTTGCTGATACAGGGGGTCGACGATCCCATGCCCGGCATGGCTAGCTTCCAGCGGACGTTGCTCTCGGCACTCCAGGTCAAAGCCACGCCTTTGTCCGGCGCGATTCCATCGTTCCTCGGGCCACGCCATTGCGGCCAATCGCTCGCCTGGACCAGGGCAGGCACCAACAACAGACACCACGATAGGATGGGTTTCATGGGGGGAATCTCCGGCGGGTCTGCAAGACAAACAACGGTATCGTTGTATTTCCTTCATGCGGTCAGGACGAGGCCAAACCCTACAATAGCCTTCGTTTGCTTGGCACCAACAAAGGAGCGGCCATGAGCGTGTTGGAGCGTTTTCGCCTGGATGGCCGACGGGCCTTGATCACCGGAGGCTCACGCGGACTCGGGCGAGCCATCGCTCAAGCGTTGGCCGAAGCCGGGGCTGATCTGGTTCTCGTCGGTCGAACCGCGGCCGATCTGGCTACTGCTCAACACGATCTGCAGCATCAAACAAATCGAAACATACAGATTTTTGTAGCCGATGTCGGCCACCCCGACGAAGCCGTGGGCGTCGCGGAGTCGGCCCTGGCAACAGGACCGATCGACCTTCTCATCAACAATGTCGGAGGCCGCCGCGAGGATATTCCCCCCGAAGCGATTACCGCGGCGAGTTGGCAACGCTACCTCGATCTCAACCTGACTAGTGCCGTCCTCCTCACGCAACGCTTGGTCGGCCCGATGCTCCAGCGCCGCTGGGGGCGGATTGTCAACATTGCCTCCATCGCTGGCCCCATGATCGCCTTCAAGGGTATCGGTGGCCGTCATTACGAAACGGCCAAGGCAGCCTTGGCGGGCTTCACGCGAGCAGCGGCGGCGGATTGGGCCGACCGCGGCGTGACGGTCAATGCCATCTGCCCCGGAGTATTTTTCACCGAGCCGAACCAGCGCTGGGCCCGTGAACGCCCGGACTGGCAACAGCGGGTTCTCAGCCAGATTCCCATGGGACGTTTCGGCCAGCCCGAGGAAATCGGCCCACTGGCGCTGTATCTGTGTAGCCCGGCAGCGGCTTATGTCACCGGGACGTTGATTCCGATCGACGGCGGGTTTACCCTGTGGTAGCCCTCTCTTCACTGGGACAGATTTGGACCAGGTATCGTTCTCGACGCAGACAAGACGCTACAAAAAAGCCCACTCCGCAGCGATTCCGGTCATCCAGCCCGGCGAGCCAAGTTTGCAGACGAGAATTTCTGCTGCACATGCGACCGAAGCGAGCCACTCGTTACAGCAGACTATACTAAGGAGTAGCGAATCGATCGCGAGTTGTCGTATGAAGGTATTTGTCTCCGATCAATTTGAACTGCCACTGCCGCCGGATCATCGCTTTCCCGTGGCTAAGTATCGGCTGCTACGGCAACGAGTGGACGAGAGCGGCCTGTTTCGCGCGGAGCAACTGCTAGTGGCCCCCGAGGCGGAATATGCCGATCTGGTCCGCGTCCACACACCAGAATATCTGGATAAACTTTTTTATGGACGGCTCAGTGAGGCCGAGATTCGCCGCATCGGCTTCCCCTATTCGCCGCAGTTGGTGCACCGCTCGCGTCGGACGACCGGAGCCAGCGTAGCGGCAGCGCGGTATGCCCTGGCGGAGGGGATCGCCGTTAACCTCGCCGGAGGCACGCATCATGCCTTTGCCGATGCGGGCGAGGGGTTTTGTCTTTTCAATGATGCGGCGGTGGCCGCCCGCGCCATGCAAGCCGAAGGTCGCATCGAGCGTGCTGTGATCCTCGATCTGGACGTCCATCAGGGCAATGGCACGGCGGCTATTTTTCGCAACGATGAAAGCGTATTCACCTTCTCGATCCACGGAGAGAAAAATTTCCCCCTGCGTAAGGAACCCAGCGATTTGGACATCGGGCTGCCCGATGGCACCGGCGATGCCGACTACCTGCGGGCCGTCGAAGAGGGCACCTGGGAAGCGCTGTATCGCGCGGGGGCAGATCTGGCGTTCTATCTCGCCGGGGCCGATCCCCACGAAAACGACCGCCTGGGCCGCATGAAAGTCAGCACCGCCGGCCTGGATCGCCGCACGCAAATCGTGCTGGAATTGTGCGCTCAGTTCCGCGTCCCTCTGGTCGTGATGATGGCCGGGGGCTATGGCAAAGAGATCGCCGACTCGGTGACGGTGTACTTCAACACCGTGCGCCGCTGTCTGGAGTGGTGGCAAAAGGGAATCGCTTGATGTCCGCGACGCTCGCCGGCCGGCTCATCTTACCCGATCGCATCGTGGGTGGCTCGCTACGAATCACCGATGGCCGCATCGCGGCGATCTATCCGGGGCCACTGACCGGGCCGTACCTCGCACCGGGGTATGTGGATTTACATGTTCATGGAGGCGCGGGTGCAGATTTTATGGATGGCACGCCCGAGGCCTTTACCACTGTGTGCCGCGCCCACGCTCGCCACGGCACGACAGCGTTGTTGGCCACCTCGACGGTCGGGACACATCAACAGATCTTGCGTTTTTTAGAAACCTGTCGGGCGATGCTGCACCTTGCCACCGGCGGAGCGGTAGTGTGCGGCGCGCATTTCTATGGTCCGCACTTTGCCGAAAACGCCCGCGGTTGTCATCCTGCCGGACCAGTGCGGCCGCCGCTCGAACCCGAATATAAAAATTATCTGAGGTATGCGGACGTGATCCGCACGGCGACGCTGGCTCCAGAGTTGCCTGGGGCCGAGGCTTTTGCCCGAGCCTGTGCTGCTGTGGGCATCCGCCTGAATCTGGGCCACAGCCATGCCACTTGGCCCCAAGTAGAGGCAGCGTTGCAATGGGGAGCGCGGCACGTCGATCATCTGTTTTGTGCCATGTCCGATCGAGCCCGGCTGCGACAAACGCAGACCTACCCGATGCGCGGCGGGTTGCTGGAGGCAACTTTGTTCTTCGACGAACTGACGACCGAAGTCATCGCCGACGGCAAGCATCTGGCACCGGAGTTGCTACGCCTGGCATACAAGATCAAAGGGCCAGACCGGCTGGCGTTGGTCAGCGATGCCAACCGGGCTTTGGATATGCCCGATGGTCCGTACCTGTTCGGCCCGAGCGAGGGCGGCGAGCCGATCGTGCGTCGGGACGGCGTAGGGCTGATGGCCGAGGGCGGAGCCTTGGCCAGCGGCGTAATGGGATTGGATCACGCGGTGCGGACCATGCGTGAAGCCACCGCTGCCCCGCTTCACGAAGTCATCCGCATGGCCAGCTTGACCCCCGCTCGCCTTGCTGGCTTGCAAGCCGAGCGGGGCAGTCTCGAAGTGGGCAAGCGAGCCGACGTGCTGGTTTTGGACGAGCAGCTTCAGCTGCACGAAGTGTGGCTCGCGGGGGAACGTCTGCTGGACTAAGAGCAAGCGTCAAGAATTAGTGGGCAAAAGAGTTTCGAGCCAGGGTCGTGGATTCGGCCATCATGAGGTTGTGGCTGCCTCACCACAGACTCTCTTACCCCCTCACCACCTCACATGTATTTCTTACCTGCATATTCTTATCTTGTCTGGATGTGCCTGACCAGCCCTGGCCAGGTCCCCTAATCTTTTGGACGACCGGGTAGGGTTCGTTTGCCCTCTGGACTTCTGCCTAGGACGCTCCTACTCTGATGAGATCGTAGGAATCAAACAGCAAAGCTGTGACCTCCTCCCAGGTCGCGGCGGCAAACGAAGGAGACTTTCGTGGTTCGTAACAGCCTTTGGAACTACTCGCTGGCAGTGTTGGCCTTGGTCCTGTGTCTCTCCGGGCCATTGTGGGCCAGCGAAGCGGACATCAAGATCCCTTCATTAGAAAATGCTTCCTTCAATATTCTGGGTCTGTTTAACCTGCCCGCTTCCCTGTTTCTGCTAGTAAGCAGTGTGCTGGTCTTGGTAACCCTGGGCTTCAGCATTTACATGTTCATTGAGATACGCCGTTTGCCTGCTCATTCGTCGATGTTAAGTGTGGCGGACATAATTTATCAGACGTGCAAAACGTACCTGATTCAGCAAGGGAAGTTTCTGTTTCTGCTGTTTCTGTTTATTGGCGCGGCGATGACCTACTATCAGCTAGGTTTCGCGCACCCCGACCCGGACAATCCCGGTGCGTTTCACTCGCAGGAACATCAGCTCAACACCCTGCTCTACGTTCTGTTCTTTGCTATCATCGGTATGCTTGGCTCTTATTCGGTGGCTTGGTACGGCATCCGGGTGAACACGCTGGCCAATGCCCGCACCGCGTTCGCCTCGCTGGCTGGTCGGCCCTGGGACGTGATAAACATCCCGTTACGGGCGGGCATGTCGATCGGGCTGTTCCTGATTTCGCTGGAACTGCTCATCATGATTATCATTCTGCTCGCCTTGCCGCGCCACCTCATCGGGCCGTGCTTTCTGGGTTTTGCCATCGGCGAGTCTCTAGCGGCCTCGGCGCTACGCATTGCGGGCGGCATCTTTACCAAGATTGCCGACATCGGCAGCGACTTGATGAAGATTGCCTTCAACATCAAGGAAGACGACCCGCGTAACCCCGGCGTGATTGCTGACTGTACCGGCGACAACGCCGGCGACTCGGTAGGCCCCACTGCCGACGGCTTCGAGACCTACGGCGTGACGGGGGTGGCGCTGATCGCGTTCATCACGCTGGCGCTGACCAGCCTGAACAGCGGCCCGAAATATGAGGAGTTCCAGGCCCTGCTGATTGTCTGGCTGTTTGCCATGCGTATCCTCATGGGCTTCATGTCGGGCGTCAGCTATTACGTCAATCAATATCTGAGCGAACGGCGTTTTGGGACGCTCAAGGAGTTTGATTTCGAGACGCCTCTGACCACACTGATTTTCATTTCGTCGGCGTTGTGCATCAGCACGTCGTATGTGCTGAGTTGGCTACTGCTAGGCAGTTTGAGCCTCAACGGCGTGGCTTATCCGCATCTGTGGTGGCAGTTGGCGTCCATCATCAGTTGCGGCACGCTGGCGGCAGTGCTGATTCCGGAATTCACAAAAGTGTTCACCAGTGCCAAGAGTACTCATGTGCGTGAGATTGTCTCCGCCTCACGCGAGGGGGGGGCATCGCTCACCATCCTCTCGGGCATCGTGGCCGGCAATTTCTCGGCGTTCTGGAAGGGGCTGCTGATCGCGGCACTGATGGCGTTGTCGTACTTCATCGCTATCAATAGCGCGCTGACGACGCTGATGGCGGTGACGCTGCCCAATGGGACGGTACTCCAGGGGGGGCCGATCTTTGCCCTGGGCTTGGTGGCGTTTGGCTTTTTGTGCATGGGGCCGGTCAACATCGCGGTGGACAGCTACGGCCCGGTGACAGACAACGCGCAATCGGTGTTTGAGTTGGCCCGCACGGAGCATCTGCCGGGCATCAAGGAAGAGATCCAACGCGATTTTCAGTTCACGCCCAACTTCGAGGAAGGCAAACACTACCTGGAAGCCAACGACTCGGCGGGCAATACCTTTAAGGCGACAGCCAAGCCAGTGCTGATCGGCACAGCGGTGGTGGGGGCAACGACGATGATCTTCAGCATCATCCTGATGCTGGGCAAAGACGGCCTGCTGTCGCTGAACCTGACCGATGCGCCGGTGTTGTTTGGTTTTATTTGTGGCGGGGCGGTGATCTTCTGGTTCAGCGGAGCCTCGATGCAGGCCGTCACCACGGGTGCCTATCGTGCGGTAGAGTACATCCGCCAAAACCTGAATCTCGACAAGGCCGAGGCCGACCTCGAGGACAGCAAAACCGTGGTACGCATCTGCACGGAATATGCACAAACCGGCATGTGGAAAATCTTTGTGGCGCTGGTGGCCCTGACGCTCGCCTTTGCCTTCTTCAACCCCAACTTCTTCGTGGCCTACCTCATCTCGATCGCGGTGTTCGGCCTGTTCCAAGCCATTTACATGGCCAACGCCGGCGGGGCATGGGACAACGCTAAGAAGCTCGTGGAGGTCGATCTAAAGGAAAAGGGCACGCCGTTGCATGCGGCCACCGTGGTCGGCGACACCGTGGGCGATCCGTTCAAGGACACTACCAGCGTCGCCCTGAACCCCATCATCAAATTCTCGACCCTGTTTGGCCTGTTGGCCGTCGAGATCGCGGTGGAGATGGGCAAGCAGGCAAAAGAGGCGCAGACGACCGACTACGCCCCGTGGGTGGGCGTCGGGCTGCTGTTGATCGGGCTGTTGTTTGTCTGGCGGTCGTTCTATGCCATGCTCATTCCGAGTCGAGCCAAGACGCCCGCCAACCAGCCGCCGGCGACGACCGCCCAGAAGCCAACCACCTCGCCGGTGTAAGGCACGCGTTTGGAAGCGAAGCTCGATTTGGAATCTCAGCCTTTGCCTTTCGCCTTGGCGTTCAACTAGGTGAGACAGGCCGCCAAGGCCAGGGCGGCTGTTTCAATGCGTAAGATACGCGGTCCCAGGCCGACCGCCTGCCACCCTGCAGCGCGAGCGGCCTGTACTTCGGCGGGGGTGAAGCCGCCCTCGGGACCGACGGCAAACGCATAGGAGCCGCTAGGCGTGAGGCGGTCGGCTCCGGGATGGGCCAGCAGTCGTGTCGGCGGCAAGGCGACCTCGCCGAGGACTTGCTCCCAGCGGAGCGGCCCCCGCACCGTCATCAAGAGATTGCGTCCACATTGTTTGCTGGCTTCGATGACGTAGCGCTGCAGTTTTTCGAGCTTGGCTTCGCCCGGATGCACCACGCTGCGAGCTGTTTCGAGCAAAATCAGTTCCGCGACGCCCAGTTCGGTGAGCTTCTCGACGAGAAACTGAGCGCGGTCGCCTTTGGGCACAGCGACGCAGGCGACCACCCGCTGCGACGCCTCGCGCGAGATCGCCTGGCCCGCCGCCACTTCCAGCGTGACATCGCGGCGCCCGATCTCCACCACACACGCTGGATATTCCCAGCCATCGCCCCGAAACAACGTGATCGTCTGACCGACACGAACTCGGCTGACGGCCAGATGATGGGCCTCGGGGCCGCGTAGGGTCAGCAGCCCGGGGGTCAGTTCGCAAGTGACGTGGAAACGATCGGCCATGCCTGCTATCTCACGGAGCGTCTAGTCGGTAGGTACGGCAGGAAGCCGTCCTTAGACAAGATAGGCTGCGAAGGCCCAGTGGCAGGGGGAAAAGGATGTCCACAAGCACCGGTCGCACAACCGGCTCGGGTGTTCCTACCCGGCAACAACTCGACGAGTTGGATGCACTACTGAAAAAGATGCTGGAATTACCCGTGCAGGCAGCAGACGAGAGCCACCCCGAGCCTCCGCCGGTGTTGCCGATTCGCCCAAGCCTGCGACCTGTGCCAGCGACGGAGCCGATTCGCAGCGAGTTGCCCGGATATACGGTAATCGAGACGGCCGCGCCCGACCTCCCCTCTGGCCCGACACCCACCGTGTCCGCCGATCCGGTCCAGGAACAGGCGGCTGCCCGTCTCCGCGAACAAGCTGAATGGCAACAATACCAATCCTCGTGGCAGCCGTCGGCTCAGACCTGGGGGCCATTGGCCGAGACCTGGCGACAGAAGCAGCCAGCGGCTCTGCCCGAAATACCGAGCTTCCCTGGGCCAACACCTCCCAGCGTGCAGACCCAAACAGTCGAAATTCCGGAGGGAGGCGAAGCGACCGGTTTGGCTTCAGGGGCTACGACCGCTAGCTCGCAAGCCGCTGCTGCTTCTGCCCAAACAGCCCATTCTCCCGGTGCAGACACGGAGCGAAGTTCGTTTCTGCTCTGGCCCTTGCTCGTTATCAATGGCTGCTTCGACCTGCCGACATACTTGCTGGGACCCATCGGACGCTGGTTACGCAGTGCCGAGGGAGGCAATTGGCTGGCTTTGCTGGGGTTGCTGGGAATGGTGACGGCCGCGATTTTAGTAGTTCTCGATGGGATCGGGTGGAATTGGTAAGATCGGCTGCTACAATGGCGTCTATCTCGGCAGAGGATGAAGCTGCGGCCGAGAGAAGACCCCGAGGATGTTATGGATCAAGCTGCCACGCCACCGCCTGTTTCTCCCCATCGGTCGTTACCTTCGCCGCAAAATGTCTCACCGCTCGGAGCCGTGTTGAGTTATTTGGTTCCGGGGCTGGGGCAGATGGTGCAGGGCCGCTTCGGCAAAGGGCTGCTGTTTTTTGTGTGTGTTTATGTGCTATTTTTCTACGGCATGTATCTGGGCGCAGCGGAAGTTCGCATTGAGCAGCGAACCTATCGACTCAATGGCTCGGTCTATCTGCCCGCACAGCCGATGGACAAACAAGCCGAAGGCATGGCCAGTCGGCTACGGCAACTGGTAGATGGCCTGTACATGAGGCCGCAGTTTCTGGGCCAATTTTGGATGGGGATCGTGGTTTGGCCGGCCCTCGTGCAGTATTGGAACATGGACCCGGTGGTCGAGGCGGAACGACAGCGGCAACTGGAAGATCGCTATGAGGAATGGGAACGGCTCAGCGAGAATGCCGAAGAACGCCAGCGTGTCGAAAGGGAGATTGCAGCGTTGGAGGCTCAGGCCCGACATCCCTATTTTGGGGACTGGATGCGTGAGCCATCGCAACGGACCATCAACGCGGTACACAACGGCAGCGACAAGCGAATGGAATTGGCCTGGGTATTCACGGTAATCGCGGGGGTGTTGAACATCATGGTGATCTATGATGCCTTCGCGGGACCAGCTTATCGACCCGAAGAGCCTCACCCCTCCGAGCCAGCCAAGGAGTGAAGCCACATGCCCCCCGAAGCGTGGAGCAACACGCAGATGTATTTTGTCGAGCTGCCGATGTTGGTGGTGCTGGTAAGCCTGGTTTACAGTGCCACCCGCCATGAATCGTGGCGGCTGATCCTACTCGAATCGCTGCGTTGGATGGCCCAGTTGTTGTTGTTTTTGGGTGGCATCGGCCTGTTGCTTTACCTTACTACACAGGTGTAGCACACTACACAGGTGTAGCCGCGGCCTGGCTCTTGATCGCCAGGATGGCATCGAGCGGCACCGAAGTGCGTCGCGCCTCGATGGGGTCGAAGCCATGTGGCCGCAGCAACTCGAGGTATTCGCTGAAGGTGCGTTCCTTGCCCTCGGCACAAACGAGCATATTGAGGGATTGCAACAAAGCCCACGAGGGACCGGTGCGGTCCTCATCAAGCAATTTCTCGCCGATGAGCAAGGCCCCCCCCACGGGCAAGGCTGCTGCGATTTTGCCCAGCAAAGCGTGAATTTTCTCTTCGCCCCAATCGTGCAAGATCCGCCCCACGGCATAGAGATCACCCGGCGGCAATGGCTCGGCAAAGAAGTCGTTGGCCAGCACTGTGATACGCGGGGCAACATCGGTCTGCTGGGCGATCATTTCCTGGGCCAAGGGGACGGCAGCGGGCAAATCCGACACGGTCGCCCGCAGGTGTGGCCAACGCCGACACAGGGCGACAGCCAAATGCCCCGTCGCGCCACCAAGATCGACGAGATGAGTAAAACGCGAGAAATCGAACGCCTCGGCCAATTGTGGCGAGCTAATCTGACCAAAGCCGTGCATCCCGAGCAAAAACTCGCGGCGGTCTTCCTCGGTGCGAAAAAAATTGGCGAACAGCGGACCGTCCAGGCCAAAGACTTGCTTCCAGCGGTTGCTGCCTTCACGCACGGCATCGGCCAGGTGCCCCCACATGGGCCACAGCGCTCGCAGCGAGTAGAGGATGTAACCGGTCATCCGCCGGGGACTGGAGCGGGTCAAGTAGGTCTGGGCGGTGGGCGTCAGGGCGTAACGCGGTCCGGCAGTCAACAGATGCAGACCCGCTAACGCATCCAGCAGTCGTTCCAGGGCGTCGGCCTGACACGAAAGCTCCTGAGCCAGCGTGGCCGCATCGGCCGGTCCCTGTTCCAAACGGTCGAACACACCCAGATGCACGGCCGCGAACAGCACCGCCGATTGCCGAAAACCGCTCAACAACTCCAGAACGGGAGCCGGATCAGGTTGCGAAGCCATCTTGTCTTTCTCGAGAGTATTTTGATGTTACATCTCCACGGGAGATTTTCCTTCAACCTAGCAACACAGCGGGGCTTGACAACCGTTGCTTGGCTCGGCATAAACCGCACCACGGAAAAAGGGCCGGGGGGTGTGCTGTGGGCCGAACACTGCTACTTGCGGGGCTGGTATGGGCACTGAGCGGTTGTGTCCGTGGGCCGCTCTTGGAAAACCCCATCCCGTTACCGCCGCCGCCCCCCGGCACGCCGCCCACGCCGGTTTTCTTGCCGCAATCGGTCCTTGGTTATGCACGCGTCTACGATCGCTGTTGGGAGGTGATCGCGGATTATTTCGAGATCGACTCCCGCGCTAGCAATCGTTATGCGGGTGTCATTCGCACCAAATACAGTATCAAGCCGGGGCTGGAACAGCCCTGGAAGCCCGGCAGCCCCAGCCTGTACCAACGCCTGCTGGCTTTCAACCAAACCATCCGCCACCGGGCCGAGGTCCAGATCACCATCGGTCGCGACGGTGGCTATTTTGTCGATGTGCGCGTCTTCAATGAACTGGAAGACCTGGCCAAGCCGAATCGGCCGACTGCGGGACTAGCAACGTTTCGGCTGGAATCGACGGTAGAACGGCAATTTGAGGTCGTCGAGCCAGGCCAACCCGAGGAATCTTGGATACCTATTGGCCGCGATCACGCTCTGGAGCAGCGGATCTTGGAACGCATCGCCTCGTTGGAGTGTGAAGGTTCTTGAAGAGGGTTTGGACGAACCGCTCGGCATGAACTATAGATTGTTCATGCAACTCTTTTCGTTTCGTATGTTGATTGTTGTTGGCCTGCTGCTCTGTCTGAGCGGCTCCATTCACTTGTTGTTTTTTCTGCTAGACAACAAGCAGTGGGAAGGGCCTGTATCCTGGCGCAAGCCGATCCTGTTTGGCTTTTCGACCGGTGTCACGGCATTGTCCATGGCTTGGGTCTGGCGGCATTTACCGGCACGATGGGGAGATTCAACCCTTCGCGTCATACTCGCCATCAGTCTTTTGGTGGAAGTGGTCCTGATCACCCTTCAAACCTGGCGTGGGGTTCCTTCGCATTTCAATCAGGATACTCCGTTGGACGAGGCGATTAGCACGTTCATGACCCTACTCATCAGCGTCGCAACTCTCATCATTGCCTTGTTGACCTTGTATACTTTTGGCTCGATTCTCGCTCCACGGACGCAAGTAGCGGCCATTCGCTGGGGGATGTCGTTGCTGCTGGCCTCGTGCCTGATTGGGGCCATGATTCAGAGTACGGGCGGTTCGCTGTATGGCAAAGCCGGCGTCCTGAAGTTTCCACATGGCATGTCGATCCATGCGATCCAAGTTCTGCCCCTGTTGGCATGGCTGTTGCCTCGTGGTGCGGTCGGGGCCGTCCACCTCGCCGGGATTGGCTATGGGTTGCTGACGATCTATGCCTTGGTGCAGGCGTTCGGAGGTCGGTCGCGCTGGGACTGGACCCCTGCCAGTGGGGTTCTGCTACTGCTAGGGGTGGTCAGCTTGTCGATTCCCTTCCTGTATGCCGCCTTGTTCGGCCGGCTCACTCGCCCCCGGCAAGTCCCGGAGTGAAGGGAGCAAACCACCCTTGTCAGGAGGTGCAAGACGGATAAAATAAAAGCTGTTTTGGAGTTCCCGTAGCTCAATTGGATAGAGCGTTGCCCTCCGGAGGCAAAGGTTACAGGTTCGAGTCCTGTCGGGAACGTTCGAATAGGTTGCGCCGATCGGATGCAGTACCGGATGCCGTGACTTACTGCATTCAGGAACATCGATCGGCAGCGATGGGCCTATCTGCCTCTGTTGTCGGTTCATCCAAGGCATCGCCGCAAGGAATGGAAACGCAACAACCTGGCGCTACGTAGCGCCGGGTTGCATCAGATGGCTTCAGTGAATTCGCTGGGAATCAAACCCAGGACCAACAGCCTAGCGATCGCCGGCACCCGGCAGAGCAAGCCCGCGTCCTCCGTAGCGAGGCTCCTGCTTGGCAGGGTCCACCTCGATCAGGAAAAAGTCACGCGGACCCCGCACCGCAGGGTGCATCCACAGACCCGGCACACCCCCGGGATGCGGTTGCAGGGCATACGCCCCGCCGTAGATGCTCGGCTTGGAAAAATCCGCCGAGGGAGGGGGGAAAATCGCAGGCCCCGGCAGCATTCCCTGGAAGGGCAAATGTGGTGGTCGCACGACATAATAAGGGCCATACAGATAGCCCTGGCAATTGTAGAGGTAATAGCCGGGTTGATTGAGCATGTCGGGGGCACGCGGAGCTGGGATATAGCAGCATTGCGCTTGGGCCGAGGATACCCCTGCGGCAGCCAAGAAAACCAGAGCAGCCAACCAGGAAGTCACACGCACGACGAACTCCTTTTCGTAGCCTGAGCGGTGGGGGGGTTAGAAGCAATCGTAAAAGGATACCCCACCACAGCTCGCGCGGTCGTCTTGGGGCAGCGATTTCTCGAAGATTCCGACGGAGCGTAGGCAAGATATGGCGGAAGAAAGGCCCGTACGCATTACGAAAAAGAGAACAGAGCAGGTGAGGAGAGTAGCACATAACGCCTAAAGACGAAGGGCGACCGTAGTCGCCCTTCATCGGGGGAGGGGGGAACTCCCTTGCGAAGCTTTCGTGCGGGATCGCGTTACTTATCACCCATCGGCACGCCACCATTGCCAGGCATCGGTTGGGCAGCCGGATTGAAGCCGGCCGGCGGCGTCATCGCACCATGGGGCACCGGACCATAAGGCACCATGCCATGGGGCATCCCTCCCAGCACCGGAGCCGGGTAGCCTCCCAAAATCGCCCCGTAGCCCGGACCCACCGGGGGACCACCCGTGGCACCGGCCGGAATCGCCCATTGCATCGTCGGGCTGACAAACACCGGAGCATAGTTGATGCGGCCACAGCCCCCCGTGCCGCAAGGCCCGGCGTTAATGGCGTAGCCGTGATTTTTGTAGTAGGCAACCCAATCGACGCGATCCAGAGCGCAGTAGAAGTCTTTGAGGGCCGAGTAGTAATCGTGCCAGAACTTTTGCAGACGCTCTTCTTCGGGCGTCAGACACTTGTAACGCTTGGCGAAGATGTTCCACCACGGTTGATAGCCACTGTAGCTGAGGTGACCCCAGCCGGCTTGCGAGGTGCCGGCGGTCAGGGCGAGGCAAACCACCGTGCAAAGGGCCAAAAGAATCCGCTTCATCGCGACTCCTTTCACGCGAAATCCTTGGGAAGCTGCGTCGAGCAGCCCTACCGATCCCAATCCCCCACCACCCCCGCTCCCCGCGGATCGGTGAGGACAACGCGATCTCACTCCTTGTTGTTTCCTTTAGGAGCGTCGCATCTTGCACAACTAGAATCGGCCAGCCGTCAAGCGGATCAGCGGAGGAAAACGGCCAAGATCGCCAGACCAGGCAAACAGGCCAAGCACTTTAAGCACAATCGTGTAACTCTTCGCATTTTGCCCCTCCGTCCAAGGCACGGCCCCACCTCGCCTGAGGCACCGTTCCACTCATCACCCTCCGAGGCGTACTTTACGACGACCGGGGCAGGACTGTTTCTTCGTCGGCCGTTATCACGTAAACGCCTTCTTTGGTGAGGGCCAAGGTGTGTTCGACATGGACGCTGGGCAGATAATCTCGGGTGACGACGGTCCAATGGTCGCGCTTGGTCACGGTTTGCGGCTTGCCCATGTTGACCATGGGTTCAACGGCCAACACCAAACCTTCTTCCAGACGAAAATCATGTTTGCGCGTGTCGCCATCGACGAAGTTGGGCACTTGGGGCGGCTCATGCATGATGCGGCCGATGCCGTGCCCGACATATTGCGTCACGACGCTATAGCCGGCCTGTTCGGCGGTGCGTTGCATAGCTCGGGCCACCTCCGACCACCATTTGCAACGGGTCATCTCGACCATCGCCACCCGCAGCACTTGCTCCCCCACTTCGACCAGGCGTTTCTTCTCCGCCGAGACTTCGCCGATCATCAGCGTTTTGGCGGCGTCGGCACACCAGCCGTTGAGCTTGCACGCGGTATCCACCTTGAGCAGGTCGCCCTCCTTAAGAGCCCGGCCGCTGGGGATGCCGTGCACCACCTCTTCGTTGATCGACAAACAAGTAACGGCCGGGAACGGCACCTTGCCCGGGTAGCCTTTGAAAAGCGGGATTGCCCCGTGGGCGGCGTAGAACGCCTCGACAGCCAGATCGATCTCCCGAGTGGTGCGACCGGGCACGGCCATCGCTTGGACCAGGCGGTGAGCCTCGGCGACGAGTTTGCCGGCTTCGCGCATGAGGGCGATTTCGCGAGCGGACTTCAGTTCGGGTTTTTGCGACGCGGAGGTTCTCAACACGGTTGCAGCACCTTCAGCAGCGATTGGTAAATCGATTCGATCTCCCCCTGACCGTTGACTTCGCGGAGCAGTCCCTGTTGTTGATAATAAGGGATCAGTTCGGCAGTGTCGCGGTGATAAACCATCAAGCGAGCGCGAACGGTCTCGACTTTATCGTCTTCGCGTTGCACGAGAACGCTGCCGCAATCATCACAGATGCCCGCGACCCGCGTGGGGTTGCTAATCACATGATAGGTGGCTTTACAGCCCAGCGAAGGGCAACTCCAGCGTCCGCCCAAGCGAGCAATGATTTCCTCATCCGGCACAGCAAGCAGAACCACATGATCCAGCGTCCAACCATGCTGATGCAAAATAGCATCAAAGGCTTGTGCCTGCTTGAGGGTGCGCGGGTAGCCATCCATCACGAAACGCTGGGGGCGATCGGGCTGGGCAAAGCGTTCGGCGATGAGGGCGTTGACCAACTCATCCGAGGCGAGTTGTCCGGCCTCGACCGCGGCTTGGGCCTGCAAGCCCAACGGGGTGCCCTGGCGGATGGCGTTGCGTAGCAGATCGCCTGTGCCGATATGCTCCAGCCCCAGCCGCTTGCACAGCAGCTTGGCCTGAGTTCCTTTACCGCAGCCCGGCGGGCCTAACAGGATCAACCGCATACAACGCCTTTTTACTCGCGACCCTCGAACAACTCAGGGCCAGCAGACGAGCGCCCCGTGGAGGGAACTCGGCTCCTGGCCCTGGAGCTGGCTTGCGGACGAGGCTGGTCTGGCTGCTCGTCCTCAAGTATTAGTCATCCGTCAGACCTGGATAGTTCCGCATCACCAAGTGGCTGTTGATTTTTTGTACCAAATCTAGAGCCACACTGGTAACGATGAGCAGGCCCGTTCCCCCGTAGAAGCTGGCCAAGTTGGCATCGACATGCATCGTAGAGGAGATCACCGTGGGGATGACCGCGACGGCTGCCAAAAACGCCGCCCCGACGTAGGTGATTCGCACCATCACCTTCTCGAGATATTCAGCGGTCGTTTTGCCCGGACGATAACCGGGGATGAAGCTGCCGTAGTCTTTGAGGTTGTTGGCCACATCCTTGGGGTTGAAGATGATCGAGGTCCAGAAGTAGCAGAACAGAAAGATCAGCCCGATAAACAGTAGATTCCAGATGTAGCCTTGACGCTCGAACACTTCGCGAAACCACGACACCCAGCCGGCATCGGTCGTGCCCGACAACGCCTGAAACATTAGAGTCGGCAAGACCAACAAGCTGGAGGCGAAAATCACCGGCATCACCCCCGCCTGGTTGAGCTTCAGCGGCAAAAACTGCCGCGTCCCCCCGAACACCCGTCGCCCCTTGACGTGCTTGGCCGATTGCGTCGGGATGCGGCGTTGCGCTTTGGTCATGGCCACCACGGCGACGACGACGGCGATGAACAGGAAGATCAGCACCAAAAGGGTCTCAAAGCTAATGTCCTGGCTGCCGGCTCCACCCAAAGTGAAGACCGACCATTTCACGCTGCCGTCCGTCTCGAAAAAGAGCCGAGCCGTGGCCGCCGGTAGACGAGCGACGATCCCGGCCATGATGATCAGCGAGATGCCGTTGCCGATGCCGTACTCGTCGATCTGTTCGCCCAGCCACATCAAGAAGATGGTGCCGGCAGTCATGGCCAGGACCATCGACAGGACGTAGAAAAGCCCGGTGTAGTCGGTGCCATCCAGCGAGCGGGCCGGTGTCAGACCCCAGTTGAAGCCCCCCGGATTGACCACGGCATTGACGTACAGCCAAGCTTGAAACAAACAGATAAATACCGTGGCATAACGTGTGTATTCGTTGATCTTTTTCCGCCCCGATTCGCCCTCCTTTTGCAGCTTCTCTAACGGCGGATAAAACGAAGCGAGCAACTGGAAGATAATCGACGCCGAGATGTACGGCATGATGCCCAGCCCAAACAAGGTAGCGTTGCTCAGGTCACCGCCGGAGAACATCGAGACATACTGCAGCACCGCGCCGAAGCCCTTGCCGGCCAACGCTTTGTTGGACTCCCGCTGATCCACAAACGGCAGCGGAATCGAGTAACCGATCCGGTAAATGGCCAGGAACAGAATCGTGAGCAGAATTTTTTGCCGTAGTTCGGGGATAGAGAAGACGGCGATCAGTTTACTCATGAGCAACTCCCTGGCATGCGAAGCGGGTAAGAGCGGCAGGTGGCGGGAACTCTTCCACCTCCTTGCCGCGAGAACAGCACCCCACCTTCCTGTGAGCGGTGCTGCCTCCCAGCGTTTACAGGTTACTTTTTCTTTTTAGCGGCCTGAGCCTGCTTTTCGGCAAGAAGTTTCTTTTTCGCCGAGCCCATTTTGTTACGCGGTACCGGCTTGGGGCCTTCCACTACTTGGCAGGTGCCACCTTTCGCCTCGATCTTGGCTTTGGCCGATGCCGAGAAATGGCAAGCAACCACGGTGAGTTTTTTAGTCAATTCCCCCTGACCGAGGATACGCACGCCATCGGCTGGTCCCTTAGCCAGGCCGACTTTTTTGAGGCTGGCTTGATCGACGGTGTCGCCGTCGTTAAAGCGACGATCCAGGTCGCCCACGTTCACAGCCAGGAACGACTTGGCCCAGGTGGCATGGCTAAAGCCACGCTTGGGCATGCGGCGGAACAGGGGCATTTGACCGCCTTCAAAGTCAAAGCGGGGATGGCCCGCGCCAGCACTAGCCCATTGCCCTTTCGAGCCGCGCGTGCTGGTTTTGCCCATGCCGCTACCGACGCCTCGGCCGACTCGCTTCTTGCGTTTGCGGCGATGGACCGCTTCTTGACCTTCCTTGGGGTGATACAACGCATACAGATCCATTACAGAGTCACTCCACGCAGCTTTGCCACTTCCTCACGGGTCCGCAGCTGCTGCAGGCCGTTGATGGTCGCCTTGACCAAGTTAATCGGATTGGTACTGCCGTGGACCTTCGTCAGGATGTTTTGTACCCCGACGCTCACCAGCACATCACGCACACCAGGGCCAGCTTTCACGCCCGTGCCCGGACCAGCCGGCACCATGACCACCCGGCTAGCACCAAACTTGCCGACGACGCGGTGTGGGATGGTGTTGCCACGCAGGCTGATGCGTTTGGAGCGATCCAGCGAATTTTGTGCATCCTTGGTCGCTTTGTCCACCGCAGGGGGCACTTCGTTGGCCTTGCCGTACCCCTGAGCCACCCGGCCTTTGCCATCGCCTACGACCACCATGGCGTTGAAGCTGAAGCGTCGGCCGCCTTTGACCACCGCAGCACAGCGGCGGATTTTGATTACTTTGGGTTCCAGGTAGTCGCTGCCGCCTTCGCCTCGGCCGCGCCCCCCTCGTTCACCACCTCGTTCTCGTGCCATCTTGTCTTCTCGCTGGTGCCCTGGTTTAGAAATTAAAACTGCAATCCGCCTTCGCGGGCCGCGTCCGCCAAGGCCTTGATTCGACCGTGATAGCGGTAGTAGCCGCGATCGAAGGCTACCTTGGTGATCCCCTTGGCCTTGGCCACCTCAGCAATTTTCAGGCCGATTTCCCGAGCCGCCTTGACGTTTCCGCCATAAGGCATGCTGGCGCGTTGCGCTTTGGGCAACAGGGAGCTGGCAGCAGCCAGGGTAACCCCTTTGTCGTCATCGATCAACTGCACGGAGATATGCTTGGAACTGCGGAAAACGCTCATACGCGGTCGTTCCGCCGTGCCTCGCACCTTGTTGCGAACCCGGTAGGCGCGTCGTTTGCGCCGGACTGCTTTGATCTGTTGCGCACTCATGATTGCCTCGATCAGCCACCGCTGGCGAAGGATTTGCCTTCCTTACGCCGCACCACTTCGTTTTCGTAACGCACCCCTTTGCCTTGATACGGTTCGGGGGGCCGGGCCAAACGCAACTCCGCTGCAAACTGACCCACCATTTGTTTGTCCGCCCCTTTGACCACGATGGTGTTGGGGTCGGGCACCTCGGCCGTGATCCCGGGCGGCGGTTCGAGCCGAATCTGATTGGCGAAGCCCACCGAGAGAACCACCGCCTTTTTGTCCATCTTGGCCATGTAGCCCACGCCTTCGATTTTCAGCCGTTTTTCATAGCCCGTGGTCACACCCCGCATCATGTTGTTAATCAGGGTGCGTGTCAGGCCATGCACCGACTTCGAGAGGCGATCCTCATGGAGACGCTGGACCACGACCACATTGCCGGCGGCATCCGGAGTGAAGGCGGTGGTATCGTCTGGTTTTTTGGTGACCTTACCAATCTGGACCGTGACGTTTTTGTGATACGTCAATTCTAATTTGCCCTTAGGCCCCTCGACGGCAATTTTGCCGTCGGCGACTTTCACTTTGACGCCGGCGGGGATAGCCACGGGTTGCTTGCCGATACGCGACATAGGGACCCCTTTCTTTACCAAACGACGGCGAGCATTTCGCCACCGAGCTTTTGAGCGCGACACTGGCGGTCGCTTAGTACCCCCTTGCTCGTGCTGATGATACTGATACCTAAGCCTTGCAGCACGGGGCGAACCTGAGACGACCGCACATACCGCCGACCGCCTGGCTTGCTGACCCGGTCAATGTTGCGGATCACCTTTTCCCCTTCCGGGCCATATTTCAAATAAATGCGGAGCGTGAGCTTGGGTATGCTGAAGTCCTGGATCTCGCGGAACACCAGCATACCTTGATCGTCCAGGCTCTCTTGACCCACTTGATAATCGAGAATAAACCCCTCCTGCTTCAGCACTTGGGCGATGGCTACCTTCAGCTTGGTCGCTGGGATGTCCACCGCCGGACGCTCGATGGCGTTGGCATTGCGGATGCGGGTCAGCATGTCGGCGATCGGATCGGTCATCATGGTGGGGTTCTTCCTTACCAACTCGCCTTTCGCACACCCGGGAGAAGCCCCATCGTGGCCATGTCCCGGAAGCAGATGCGGCAGATACCAAACTTGCGATAAACGCCCCGGGGGCGGCCACACAATTTGCAACGCATCCGAATGCGGATACGTTGCCGAGGAGGTAGTTTGACCTGGGCCGGATTTTTCCTCCAGGCTTCCAGTTTTTGCACTTGTTTGCGGAAGGTCGCAATTTTGCCGTCGGTTGCCATGAGTATTCGCTCCGTGGTGCGGGTTGAGGCAGGGGTTAGGCGTCGCGGAACGGCATGCCGAAGGCACGCAACAACTCTCGCGCTTCATCGTCACTCTGAGTCGTCGTGACAATCGTCACATCCATTCCTTGAGTAAAAGTCACCTTGTCGGGGTCAATTTCCGGGAAGATCTGAGCCTCGGTCAGTCCCAGGCTGTAGTTCCCCCGGCCATCGAAGCTCTTGGGATTGACACCTCGAAAGTCGCGGATGCGTGGCAAGGCGATGACAATCAATCGATCCAAGAATTCATACATCCGCGGACCTCGCAGCGTCACACGACAGCCGATCGGGTTACCCTCACGCAAGCGGAAGGAGCTAATGGCTTTGCGTGCCCGAGTGATTTGGCACTTTTGCCCCGCTAGGAGGGTGAGTTGCTCGGCGGCCTGCTCCAGGCGATTTTTGTCCTGGAGCACTTTACCCACTCCCATGTTTAACACAATTTTTTCCAGCCGAGGCAAACTAAGGATGTTGTCCCGGCCGAGCTTCTTTTTCAGTTCCGGGATGATTTGGGTTTTGTATCGCTCTAGAAGCCGGGCCATGGGTACGCTCATCAGTTATTAGGACAGAAAGAACTCTCATCTCGCGGCAACACAACAAGGCCGCTCACACCACTTCGCTTGCCAAGCTAATGATTTTGCCAAACCCCGTGTCACGCAGTTCCCGAGCGATGGCCCCGAAGATTCGGGTGCCTTTGGGGTTTTTCTCTTGGTCGATCAATACCAGGGCGTTGCGGTCAAAACGCACGTAGCTGCCATCTTCGCGACGCGTGGCTTTCTTGGTACGGACGACCACGGCCCGCACGACATCGCCGGCCTTGACATCTCCGCCGGGGTTTGCCTTCTTGACGCTGGCGATAACAATATCGCCCAGCCCCGCATAACGCCGCCGCGAACCGCCCAGAACCTTGATGCACATGCATTCCTTGGCTCCGGTGTTGTCCGCCACATCGCAGTAAGTGTATTGCTGAATCATTTGCTCTTCTCGGCTCTTAAAGGTTTGAGTTTAGGCGCTGGGGGCATCTGCACCGGGCAGACTGCCCATGCCGCCTTTGGTCAAAATGCGTACCAACCGCCAACTTTTGGTTTTGGAGAGCTTGCGTGTCTCCATGATCTCCACCGTGTCGCCTACACGTGATTCATTGTTTTCATCATGAATCTTACAAATGGTTCGTCGCTTGATATATTTGCCGTAGCGTGGATGCTTGACCAAGCGCGGAATTTCCACGCGGCGGGTCTTGTTCATCTTATCGCTAGTGACCACGCCCACGGCGGTGCGACGCCGCCCGCGTTCTACTTGGCGATCTTCTTGGTGGGTAGGGTTGGTCGGCTGCTGACTCATCGTTTACTTTGCTCCCTTTTGGCCGGCCGCTGCCTTCTTCTGCTTCTGTCGTTCGGTTTGAATCGTTTTGATACGAGCAACATCTTTGCGTGCCTTTTGAATCTCGCTGGGCGTCTCCAGGCGGTCGGCGGCCGACTGACAACGCAACTGGAAGAGATGTTTGATGGTCTCTTGGAGCGTCAGCTGGAGTTGCTCGTCGCTCATGGCTCGTAATTCAGCGGGCTTCATGATGGCTCCTCGAACTGCTCGGGAACGTCAACCGGGGGCACCAAGCCCCCGGATCGATCCGCGGTCTGTTTTCCTGTCGCGTAATTTCTTTCCCCTTGTAGCGTGATGCTTCCCCTTTAGGCTTGGCCAGGCAGTCGGCTCACGAAGCGGCAGCGAAACGGCATTTTGTAGGCCACCTTGGCCAGGGCATCTCGGGCCGCTGCTTCGGGCAGGCCAGACACTTCATACAAGATCATGCCCGGCTTGACCACCGCAGCCCAGTATTCCGGCTCGCCTTTGCCTTTGCCCATGCGGGTCTCGGCGGGGATGGCCGAGATCGACTTATGAGGAAAGACCCGGATAAAGACGCGGCCCTCGCCGCGAATGGCGTGGCTCATGGTGATACGACCTGCCTCGATGGCTTCGGCGCTGAGCCAGCCGCCTTCGAGGGCTTGCAGACCGAAATCGCCATACGCGACGCGGTTAGCGCGAGTCGCGTTGCCCCGCACCACGCCGCGCTGACTTTTTCGATACTTTACTCGTTTGGGCATCTGCGCCATCGGTGTTTCCCTCTGGAGATAGGTAATCCCCGTTATTAATCCAAACTTTGATGCCAATCTTGCCTTGGGCCGTCATCGCCTCGTGGAAGCCGTAGTCCACTTTGGCCCGCAGGGTACTCAACGGAATACTGCCCAGCATGCCGATCTCACAGCGGGCCATCTCCGCCCCGCCGAGCCGACCGGCTAACTGCACCTTGATTCCCTTGGCCCCATTTTCCATGGTTGATTCCATGTGCTTTTTCATCGCACGACGAAAACCCTGACGCTTGACCAAGTCTTCGCCAATGGCCTCGGCCACCAGTTGGGGATCGAGTTCGGGGCGATTGATCTCGATGGTTTTGACCTCGATGGCTCGGTCGGTCAGGTTTTCGAGCTTCTTGGTCAACTTTTCGACTTCCGTGCCTTTTTTGCCGATGATCACTCCCACGCGAGCGGCATAGATGGTCACCAGCACTTTCTCACGGGTGCGAGCGATGAGAATCTTGCTGATGCCTGCCCCGCGATACTTGTTCTTGATAAACTTGCGTATCTTGGCATCTTCCAGCAGAAAGTCCGAAAAATCCTTCTTGCTGGCGTACCAGTTGCTCAATGGATCGATCATGATTCCGGTACGGAAACCGATCGGTCGAACTTTCTGCCCCATAGCGCTTGATCTCTTTTCCCGTTGGTTTGCGAGTTTCACCCGTCTACCTGTCAGGTATTAGCAGGTTAAGTGTTAGCAGGCGTCTCTTCCTGGCCATCCGACACCGTGATATGGATGTGCGACAAACGCTTCTTGATCGGGTAGGCCGTCCCTCGAGCACGCGGTTGGATCCGCTTCATGATCGGGCCGCCATCAATGCGCGCCTCCGCGACGATCAATTCGTCCAAGTCGCGTGAGCCTCGGTCCTCCGCATTCCCCAGCGCGCTTTTCAAACATTGCTCCACCAGACGCGCCGAGCGGCTGGGTATGTACCGCAGCAACTCCAACGCTTCGTCGGCGTTGCGGCCGCGAATCAACTGGGCCACCGGCCGCATCTTCCGCGGGGCGACATCGGCATAGCGGTGGATAGCTTTGTACTTCATGATGGCTGATCCTTTACTTTGCTGCCTTCTTGCCGCCGGAGTGCCCCTTGAAAATCCGCGTCGGCGCAAACTCGCCTAGCTTGTGCCCCACCATATCTTCGGTCACATACAGCTTGATGAAGGCCCGGCCGTTATGCACCAAGAAGTTCTGTCCGATGAATTCCGGCAAAATCGTGCAATCCCGCGACCAAGTCTTGATCGGCTCGCGATTGCCGGTCTTCTGCGCTTTCTCGACTTTGGCTAGGAGCCGTTCGTCGTAATAAGGCCCTTTTTTTGCCGACCTACTCATACCACCACCTCAAACCGTGGAAAACTGGTATTATATCAGGCCCGACTTGCTTGTCCAGGGGCCTGACTTGTTCTGCTCGGGGCTTAACCTTGTTGATACTTGCCAGGCTTGCGGCGACGAACGATCGCTGCATTGCTTGATTTACGTTTCTTGCGTGTCTTGCCCCCCTTGGACAAGACCCCGGTGGGACTACAAGGATGACGACCGCCCGCGGTTCGGCCTTCACCACCTCCCATCGGATGGTCCACCGGGTTCATCGACGTG
>Ga0272446_1002356_pt1 | contig 25935 bp, 16 predicted proteins | sample YNPCB0061_FD_194587 | JGI IMG/M metagenome (GOLD analysis project Ga0272446, IMG submission 194587) | Hot spring microbial mat communities from Yellowstone National Park, WY, United States - YNP-CB-006-1 | ecosystem: Environmental > Aquatic > Thermal springs > Hot (42-90C) > Sediment | place...
GTCTTTAGCGCGGCACTGGTGTACGGTCTTTCTGCCTTACTCACCTTTATACCGACGTCCAGTGGGGATCGGGCCGATTCGTACAATGCCGTCCGCGCCCTGAGCCTACAACAAGCCCTCCCCGACATCATTCGGGTCTCTATCATCACGATGGCGAGCAATTTTTTCCAGATCATTGTTACCTATCTCGTGGGGAACTCGCTCGGCGGGACGGGGAACTTCCTATCCTTTGGGCGGGTGATGTTGAATGTGAACACGGCGCAGTACGTAGGGTATGCTATTGGGTTCGGCGCTGCCGTGATCGCTATCTTTTCGAAGGTCGCCGATGTGTTGCCCTTTGCGCAATTTGGGGCCATTGTGACCGGCCTAACGTTCTTGGGCGGCTTCGTGGCAACCATCTACTACACCGGGAAGATCATGGAAGTCAACATTGGGAAGGCCATTGCGATGGTCTTTTTGGGGGGGCTGGCCTCCAGCATCTTGGCGAATGTGCTGGGGATTTTCAACATGAATTAGGTGGGCTGAATCAGGCGGCCCGTCCCCTTCTCCCACTTGGGAGAAGGGGGGTGTACTGGCTAACCTGACTCTACTGGGCCAAGAAGCCGTTGATGGCGGTGTACAAGGCGGACATGTCGTCGGGGGTCAGGTCGCCCATGTGCGCAATGCGGAAGGTCGAGTCCTTGATCTTCCCGTAGCCGTCGGAGATGGTCATGCCGTGCCCCTTCAGATACTTGTTGAGCGCCTTCACGTCGATCTTGCGGGTGTTGGCAACCGTCGTGACCGTCGGGGAGTGGTAGCCATCCTCCGAAAAGAGGCTAAAGCCCGCCTCTAGCGCCCAATCGCGGGTGCTTTCGGCCATTTTTTGGTGGCGGGCAAAGCGGTTTTCCAGCCCTTCGGCCAGCATATGGTCTAACTGCTTATCGGTGGCATACAGCAGAGAGATGTTGGGGGTGCTGGGCGTGTGGTTCTTAGCAATGAACTTCTCCATTTCGAGAAAATCGAAATAGTAGCCGCGATACGGGACTTGCTTCGCACGTTCTAACACGCGGTCAGAGACGGCGGCGAAGGCCAATCCGGGCGGGAGGGCCATTGCCTTCTGGGTGGAAGTGAGCAGCACGTCTAGCCCTAAGCCGTCAAAATCGATCTTGTAGCCGCCGAGAATGCTCACCGCATCGACGAGGATCAGCGTTTCAGGGGCTTTGGCGCGGATCACTTCGACCATCGCCTCAAGCGGATTCTTCACGCCGGTGCTGGTCTCATTCAGGACGATGGCCACCGCATCGTAGGGGCCGTTGGCGAGGGCCGCTTCAAGCTGCTCCGGCTTGATGGCCTTGCCCCAAGGCGCTTCTAGCACATCGGCCTGTTTGCCGTTGCACTTGCTGATGTCCCACCAGCGCTCGCTAAAGGCCCCGTTGACGAGATGCAGGACTTTCTTGTCATCACGGATGCAGTTGCGGCTGGCCGCCTCCCACAACCCCGTACCGGACGAAGTAGAGACGTACACGCGGGAACGGGTGTAGAACAACTGGCGGAGTTTGGTCTGGACGTTGGCGAACAACGTCTCAAAATCGCTCCCCCGATGGCCGATCATCCACGCGGCTTGGGCGTCCAACACTTCTTTGCGGACTTCGGTAGGGCCGGGGATGAACAGCTTGACGTGATCGGGCTTCTTTGGTTCAGACATGGCTAGGAACCTCTCCTCTGAGAATTTGGGCTTACAACGTCGGTGCAATCAGCGCGTGGCGGCCAACCGCCGTTTGACCTCATCGAGGGCGGGCGTTGGTGTTGGGTCTTGGCCGTACAACGCGGCAAGGTAGATGCTCACAAAATCGCCGTACAAGGCGGCGCTCAGGGCTTGGGCAAGCGGACTCTCGCCCGATCCGGTCACGGTATCTGGCACGATGCCTTCGGCCATGAACATCCGGCGGGCAAGTTCTTGCCGAACGACGTTGCGCGGGTGGTCATGACCGGGCGCGGCAAGGCACACCGTCGCCAACCGGATCGATTCCGGCAGCATGGCGAGGCCATTTATGGTGGTGTGGTTGAGTTCGGGCAGGCTATCGGCCACCGCGAAGGCCTTCGCCGTCAGCATGATCTGATCGCGCCAGTGGGCGGCCACCGGAACCATGAACCCCGACCCGTAGATCAGCGGGAGGCGGGCGATCATCTGTCCGGCGAGGCGTTTGGCAGCATTCTGGACGAGGGGCTTTTCCGGCGCGTGGGCAGCGGCAGCCTCGCGGAGTACATGTTCGGCCTCCGCAACCTGATCGGCGGGGTCGCGCACCAAGCCTAAGCGGTTGAGCAAGGCGGCGTACAGGCCGATTTGCCAATACAGGCTCCGTTGAAGGGGCGCGTTGGCAGGATACGCCCACAACGCCGCACCGGAGCGCTCTGCATAGCCTTGCAGCGGCCCGCCACCCGTCAGGACGAGCAGCTTTGTACCGCGTGCGTCGGCCAATTCAAGGGCGGCGTAGCCTTCTTCAGAGTCGCCGAGCGGGTCAGCAACGATGCACAACGTCGCTTGGCCGTCAGCATGGGCGGGCAGGTCGTAGCCGCGCACCACACAGACCGGCACGTTGAGGCTATCGGCGAACAAGGCCGCGAATAATGCTGCCGTCGTCGCTGCCACGCCGCCCGCCGCGATCACGATCCGCTCGATGAATCGGTATTGGTCTGGCAAGGGCAAGGCTGCCCCCACCCGCCACGCCTGTATCAGATATTGATGGGCGGCGGCAGTGTGGGTGAGGAGGCCGCTGGCGTCTAGGGCGCGGATGGCGGCAGCATCGTCAAGGTGAATCACGGTGCGAGCGCTCTTTCTGAACATACACGGGTCACACGACGGAAGAGATGATAGCCGATTGGCGCGGCGTTAGCTAGTGATGTTTTGCACAAGGCCACTTCGCCCTGTCGGGAAATGCGGCGGGAAGGTGATCTGTGCTGATGAAATTAGTGACAAACTTCACATGCTGTTGGCGGGGTTTGTGTCTACACTGGGGGGTATAGACCAGCCTCCATTGGCTTACACACTCAGGATTAGCCATGCCACCTCATGATCCGCGTATTCAGGAACTCCGCGCCAAGCGCCAGCAGGTGCGGGCAGGCGGCGGGCAGGATCGGATCGAAAAGCAGCACGCAAAGGGCAAACTGACCGCCCGCGAACGGCTCGACCTCCTGCTTGACCCCGGAACCTTCAATGAACTTGAACCTTACATTACCCATCAGGGCGACGAACTCGGCCTTTCGATGGAGAAATTCTACGGCGATGGCGTGGTCACCGGCTACGGGCAGATCGACGGGCGGACGGTATACGTCTACGCCCAAGATTTCACCGTCTACGGCGGCACGCTCGGCGAAATGCAGAGCCATAAAATCTGCCGGGTGATGGATCTGGCCTTGCGGAACGGCGTCCCAATCATCGGCCTGATCGACTCCGGTGGGGCGCGCATCCAAGAGGGGATCAAGAGTCTGGGCGCGTATGCTGAAATCTTCCGGCGGAACGCCCTGTATTCCGGCGTGATCCCACAGATCAGCGTAATGCTCGGCCCGTGTGCGGGTGGCGCAGCGTATTCCCCCGCCCTCACCGACCTGATCATCATGGTTGAAAAGAATAGCTATATGTTCCTGACCGGGCCGGAGGTGATCAAAGCCGTCACGGGCGAGACGATCAGTTCTGAGGATTTGGGCGGGGCACACATCCATACCACGCAGAGCGGCAATGCCCACCTCGCGGCCCCATCGGAGCAAGAGGCGCTTGCCTTGTGCCGTCGGGTGCTTGGGTTCCTGCCCGCCAACAACGTCGAAAACCCGCCCTTTATTGCCCCTAAGGATGATCCCCTCCGCATGGAGGAAGCGCTCAACGAGATTGTGCCGCTAGAACCCAACCTCGCCTACGACATGCACGAGGTCATCAGGCTGATTGTGGACGATAGCGACTTTCTAGAACTCCAACCGGACTTCGCCACCAATGCGATCACCGGATGGGCGCGGATCGGTGGGCACAGCGTCGGGATTGTGGCACAAAATCCGGAAGTCCGGGCAGGCGTGATCGACATCGATTCTTCCGACAAGATTACGCGCTTCGTCCGTACCTGCGATTGCTTCAACATCCCGCTGGTGACGTTGGTCGATTCGCCCGGGTTCTTGCCCGGCATCGAGCAGGAACACGGCGGGATCATCCGGCACGGGGCTAAAGTCCTCTACGCTTATAGCGAGGCCACCGTTCCAAAGATCAGCGTCATCACGCGGAAGGCCTACGGCGGGGCCTACGTCGTGATGAGCAGTAAGTATCTGGGCACGGATGTCAATTACGCATGGCCGAGCGCTGAGATTGCCGTCGTCGGGGCCGAAGCCGCCATCAACATCGTGTACAAGAAGCAACTAGACGCCGCTAAAGATAAGGCCGCTGAGCGCGCCCGCCTTGTGGCCGAATATCGGGAGCGCTTCAATAACCCTTACTACGCCGCCGCCAACGGCTACATCGATGACATCATCGAACCGCGTGAGACGCGCCCGAAGATCGTGGCAGCGTTGGCTGCCCTGCGCGATAAATACGCGCCCGCCCCGCCGCGCAAACATGGCAATATGCCCGTTTAAGGGGGGGGATGCGATGCAAAACCTTTCGCTGGCCCTCCAAATCACCCTTGTCGGGATGGGGACGGTGTTCGCGGCAATTGTGCTGATGTGGGTCGTGATGGTCGTCCTCGTCCGGCTGACGCCGGAGGTGGCTGAAGCTGCCGATGCCGCCCCCACCCCTGCCCTCCCCGACTCCAACGCTGATGATGCGTTGCGGCGGCGGGCGGCGATTGCCGCCGTTGGGGTGGCGCTGGCCCTCCGTGCCGCCGACGACGTGCCACACGTCCCGCCCGAACCGCCTACGGCCTTCGTCAGCGCATGGCAGGCCGTCACCCGCGCCAACCAATTGAACCCCCAGAGGCCAAAACGCTCATGAAAATCCGCGTCACTGTCGATGAACGCACCTTTGAAGTGGAGATCGTTGACCTGAATACCCGCCCCATCGTGGCGGTGGTGGACGGCCAACACTTCGAGGTCATGCCGGAGGTCATGGCGGCCCTCCCCGCGCCGACGACTGCGCCACGCCCGCCCCAAGCCGTCCCCAAAGCCGCCCCGGTCAGCAAGGGAGCGAACAACAGCAGCGGCAAGGCCGTGCTTGCACCGATGCCGGGGCTGATCACGGCGGTATCGGTGACGGCGGGCGCGACTGTCCAGCAGGGCGACCCATTGGTCTCCCTTGAGGCCATGAAGATGAATAACCTGATCCGCGCCCCGCGTGCCGGGACGATTGCGGCGGTGTTCGTCAGTCAGGGGCAACAGGTCAAGCATCGTGACCCCCTCGTGGAATACGCGGAATAGGCGGGCTGTATGGACACGACTACCCTGTTAAACGACCTTCTGCGGGGCTTGGGCGCGCTCACAGTCGGCAATCTGGTCATGATTGCTGTCGGTGGGGTGCTGATCTACCTTGCCGTCGCACGGGAATACGAACCCGTTTTGCTGCTCCCAATTGGCTTTGGCTGCATCCTCGCCAACATCCCCCTCTCCGGCATGACGGAGGGCGGCATGTTGACGGTGCTTTACAACGCGGGCATCGCCAGCGAGCTGTTCCCGCTGCTGATCTTTATCGGCGTGGGCGCCATGATCGATTTCGGCCCGTTGTTGGCCCAACCGCGCATGGCCTTGCTCGGTGCGGCGGGGCAATTCGGCATCTTCGGCACGCTGATTCTGGCGGTGCTGATCGGCTTTCCGCTCAATCAGGCGGCCTCTATCGGTGTGATCGGGGCCATCGACGGGCCGACCTCAATCTTTGTGGCGACGAAGCTCGCGCCGGAAATCTTAGCGCCGATTGCTGTCGCCGCGTACTCGTACATGAGCCTGATCCCGATTATTCAACCGCCAATCATGCGGCTGATGACGACGAAGGCCGAGCGCCAAATCCACATGGAGTACGCGCCCCGTCCGGTTTCGCGCCGGGCGAAGGTACTTTTTCCGGTCATCGTCACGGTGATCGTCGGCCTACTGGTTCCCGACGCAACGGCCCTGATCAGTATGCTGATGCTGGGCAACTTGCTCCGAGAAAGCGGCGTGGTGGAACGCCTGAACAAGGCCGCCCAAAACGAGATCATCAACATTGCGACGCTGTTTCTAGGCCTGACCATCGGCTCTACGATGAATGCGCGGGCCTTCCTAAGCGGCGAGACGATTGCGATCCTGCTGCTGGGGCTACTGGCCTTCGCACTGGATACCGTTGCTGGGTTGCTGTTCGGGAAAATCCTCTCGCGGCTATCCGGCGGGAAGATCAACCCGCTGATCGGGGCGGCAGGCATTAGCGCCTTCCCGATGGCGGGCCGCTTAGCGGCGAAAATGGCCCAAGAAGAAGACTTCGATAACTTCATTCTGATGCACGCGATGGGCGCCAACACGGCCGGGCAACTCGGCTCGGTGATGGCGGGCGGGGCGCTACTGGCCCTCGTCAGCGCCATCTTGGGGATACGGTAAAGAAACATTGGGGCGCTACGTATGGCGCCCCAATGCATGATTGGCGTGTTTGGGGGCAGCTTAATGGCTGGTTGCGGGGGCCGCGCTCGGCGTGGCATCCTCCGGGCGGGGCTTGATCCACATCAGGGCGAGTACCAATAACACCGCCATCAGCACCCCACCCACCAAAAACGGCACAGTTGCCCCCGCAAATTGAAACAAAGCCCCGCCTATCAACGGCGTTAGCGCATTCGCCGTGCTGACCAGTGCCGCACTCGCCCCTAAGGCGCTCCCAGATTGGCTGCGCCCAACCCGCTTGGTGATCAGACTGTTGATGCTGGGCGAGAGCAACCCGCCACCAATCGCCGCCGGAACCGAGGCCGCCATGATCCACGCCAAGCCCAGCCAGCCCGTGCTCTCCCCGCTGGGCAACGCTACGGCGATTCGCTGTTCGGCGGTATTGCGGCTAAGTTCGGCGACGAGGCTGGCACGGTCATACCAAGGCACGGCTTGCGCGGGGGTGAGCGCCGTCAGGACGAGGCCTGTCGCCAACAACCCCAAACCGGCGTAGATCAGTTTACGCTCTCCGTAGCGGCGGCTGAGGGGGCCGATGTATCTGCCTTGCACGACGATCAGGATCACCCCGATGAAGACGAAGATGATCGCGTTCCCTGCTGCGTTCAACCCTAGCCGGTTTAGGCTAAATAGCGAGAACAGGTTCTCGTAGCCACCGAAGATCATCTGTTGAAGGAACATCAGCCCCAACAGCACGCCGATTAGCGGGTTGGCCAGTGCACGAATCAGGTTACGAAGCGGGTTGAGGGAGCCTGCTGACTTGTGCTCATGACGTTTTTCGGCGGGCAGCGTCTCTTTGAACCACACCGCCGTCAGCAGTAGCGAGATCAGCGAAAAGAGCGCCGCGAGGAAGGCCGGGACGCGGTAGTTATTCTGGCTGACTCCCAGCGCGATCCCGGCGAGGGCCGGGCCAAGCGTGAAGCCGAGTCCGAAGGCGGCCCCCAGTAAGCCTAGCCCTTGTGCCCGCGTCCGTTCCGTCGTGACATCTGAGATGGCAGCCTGTGCCGCAACGATGTTCGCCCCCGATGCCCCGTCGATCAGGCGGGAGAGGAACAGGATCGGGAGGCTATTGGCAATGCCGAGCAGGATGAAGCCAATGAACGTCCCAACTTGGCTGAAGAATAGCACCGGCTTACGGCCAAACCGATCTGAGAGGCTACCGAGGAGCGGTCCCGCCAGCAACTGCATCGCTGGGAAGGCGGCCCCCAGCAGCCCAATGGTGAACGGATCGGCCCCATAAGAGGCGGCATAGATAGGCAAGAGGGGGATGATGATGGTCAGGCCGAGCAGGTCGACCAAGACGATGATAAAGATCGGGAAGATGCGTTTAAAATCGAGTTTATCTTCTGAAGCGGGATGTGTGTGCGTCATCGATCAAGACTCCTTCAAGACTCCTTGCGTTGTTCGTCAGGGAACAGACGGGCGATCACGTCGTCTAGCCATGCGATCTCTGCAGCGAGGTGGCGGGCTTGGTGTTCCAGCACCAACGTGATTCCCAAGCCGCCATACCTGTGCCCAGCAGAAAGCACGGCTTGGACAGCTGCTTGTTCAGCTTGAATTCCGCGCCGCCGGGCCAGCAGCAACTCTCGGGCTTCAGCGAGCGGGAGGGCGTCTAAGAAGGCGATCCCCATATCGTCGGGGAAGCGGGTGGGGGTGTGGGCGGCCAAGTTCTCCCGAAGAAGCCGTTGAAAGGCCTGTTCGCCGTCAGCCGTCAGTTGGTAGACCTTGCGGGGCGGGCGGTTGCCGGCCTGTTCTTCCGTCTCCACGATCCAGCCAGATTCAGTCATCTTGCCGAGTAAGTGGTAAGCCGTCGCTCGTTTCAGGTCAGTACAGTAGGCCAGATCGTGATTAATGAACTCGTTCAGGCGGTAGCCATGCATTTCCCCCTGCCGCAGCAGGCCCAACAACAGTAACTCTCGGTACATCTTATCAACCCTGACTAATCAATCTTGATTATTCAAATATAAGTATACGCCGATTATCAATTTTTGCAAGGGGGAATCAATGCGGGCGGATCAGGTGACCCGCCCGCGTTTGTGTACTGAGTCCGTATGCCTAGCGCTGCTCAGAGGTTTGGCCCGTCCCTGCTGCTTCGGGGGTTTCGGGGGCAACCGGAATCGTCAGGCTGAAGGTCGACCCCACGCCCAACTCGCTTTGTACCCACATGCGCCCGCCCTGCTTTTCGATCAGCTTACGCGCAATCGGCAAGCCCAAGCCGGTCCCTTCGTATTGGCGGGCGGCGCTATTTTCGGCCTGCTGGAACGGCTCAAAGATGACTTGCAGTTTATCCGCTGGAATACCGATGCCGGTATCCGTCACGGAGACTTGGATGAAGGGCCGTCCGTTTTCCTCGAGGCGGAAGGCGCTCACGGTGATGCTGCCCTGCTGGGTGAACTTCGCCGCGTTAGAGACGAGGTTCAGCAAGGCTTGGCGGGTGCGGAACTCATCGCCCAGCGCCATCGGCAGGTCGGGTTCGATCTCTTGGTACAACCGGATCGGCTTATCTTTGATCAGGCCTGTACCGGTGCTGCACACCCCGCGCACGACTTCAGCCATCGAGAACGGCATGGAAGCAAACTCCATCCGGTCAGCCTCGATCTTGGCCTGATCCAAGATGTCGTTGACCAGCCCTAGCAGGTGCTTCCCGGCCTCGTGGATCGTCGTGAGGTCTTGTTCTTGAGTATCGGTCAGCGGGCCGTCAATGCCCTTCAAGATGACGCGGGAGAAGCCGATGATCGAGTTGAGCGGCGTACGCAACTCGTGCGACATATTGGCGAGGAATTGGCTCTTGACACGGTCAAGTTCCATCAGGCGGAGGTTGGCCTTACGCACTTCGCGCAGCAAGCGGGCATTTTGAATGATGTTGGCCAGCGATGCGCCAAGCGTCTGCATCAGGCGCAGGGCGTCATCGTTGAAGCCGAAGGTTTGTACCTTTGCCACCCCGATCATGCCGACGAAGTTATCCCCGCTGTAGAGGGGCAGCAACAGCGTCGATCCGGCATCGGGCAACAGGCCTTTGAACTGTTGCAACAACCGGAATTGCCCCAACCGTTGCGAGGTCTTGATGATGTCTTGCATCACGCTGGTGTCGTTGACCACCATTGGCTCGTGGGATTCGGCAAAGGCTTTGATGAACGGGGTGTTGTATTCATAGTAGGGTTGCAGGTTGATCGAAATGCCCGGTTTGCTTGCCCCATACGGCACAAGGCGCGATCCGGTATCATCGAGCAGGAACAGCGCTGCCGCCTCGCTACTCATCTGGTGGCAGATGGCTTCGGCAATAGCGGTCAACTCCTCAGGGGTAGTACGGTCATCGCTGAAGGCATCCGTTGCGAGGCGCGTCGTATCGAACAGGAAGCGCATTTCCTCCCCACGCCGGACGGAGTCGTTAAACAGTTCGGCGTTATCGATAGCCGTTGCGATCTGGTCAGCAAGGGCGGAGAGGATATTTTCATCTTCCCGCGTGAAGGCGCCGGGTTCGTTACTCTGTACGTCCAACGCGCCTAAGATGCGCCCACGCGCCCGCAGCGGGAGGGCCATTTCCGCCCGCGTTTTAGGCAAGTAGGGGTTCGGGCGGTGGACGGAACGCGGGTCGGTGATGTCTGAGACGATGTACGGAGCGCCCGTCGCAGTGACTTGCCCGATGACCGAGCGAGAACCGACAGGGAGCGAGTGGCGGATCGCCAGCAGGCGCTTCCCGGCCTCCCCTGTAGAGGAAACGACCCGCGCATCTTTACCGTCCGGCGTGATTCGGAAGATTTGGACGTGGTCGAAGCCGAAATTCTCTTTGATCAGGCCGACGGTGCGGTCAAACAAGTCCGCCAAGTCCAACGTCGAGGTGACAGCTTGAGCGACTTGGGCCGAAAGTTCCAGTTGGCGGGCACGGCGTTCGGTCTGTTCGATGAGGCGTTGGCGCTCAATCGAAATCCCAACGAGGTCAGCCAGCGAACTGTAGATGCGGATTTCACGTTCGGAGCGCTTCCAAGTCTCATCGGAGCCGAAGACGAGCGCCCCCAGTGGCTGCCCCGACGAGGACAGGGGTAAAATGACCATCGCACGGAAGCCGAACATCTGATAGATGGCGGGGGCATCGTCGAGGTCGACGTTGGCCAGCAGGTCTTCATACCAGATCAGTTCGCGCTTGGCCAAATCCGCCCAGACAGGGAACTGGTTCGGCGTGAAGCGAATGCCGGACAGGTCTGGGCTGTCTGCATCGCGCTGCCAGCAGGCGGATACCTCTAGCGAAGCGTCGGTAGCCGTCCACGAGGCGCCATTCAGCCGGATGATCATGGCCGTGCTGACGTTGGGCTGCATGGCGTAGTCGACGATCGCCTGCAATTCCTCTGAGAGGCCGCCCGCGTTGGCGATGGCCCGGCTGGTTTGGTACAAGATGGCCGTCTCATTGAGCGACTCTTGCGTCTGTTCAACGAGGATGAAGTTATCAATGGAAATGGCAGCTTGGTCGGCGAGGGTGGTGATGATCTGGGCGTCGCTCTCGCGGAACGTCACTGGAGTGTCATAACTCAGCACGATGCGCCCGTTGGGGCGGCCCTTCGCCACCATTGGGACGGCGGCTTGGGCGGCAAAACTGCCCCAGTTCGGCGCAAGTTGCATCAGGAAGGTAGTTTGGGGGTCAGCCTGCCGCACGTCTGGGACGAAGTAGGCGGGGCTTTCCATGAAGGCGATGTCTTCCAAGATAGGGCCATTGGAGAGCAGGATGTCGAGATTGGCAGGGTCGTCGTCCCGCCAAGAAACAGCCCATTGAACCCCTTGCAATGTTTCGCGGTTAGCGAGGACGTAAATATCGATTTGGGTGGCCCCAAACGGGATCAGTTGATCGCGCAGACTGGCTAACATATCCGAGAGGTTGCTGGCCCGGTTGACCTGTGAACTGGCCGTAAACAGGCGCGTGGTAGTCTCAAGGGCAAGGGTCGTCTGCTCGCTCAGGCGGATGCTTTGAATAGCAACGGCCGTTTGGTCGGCAATGTTGCTGATAACGCGGCGTTCTTCCGCAGTGAAGGACCGTTCAGCATTATAGCCAATGAAGAACCACCCCAGCACCCGGTGACGTACCTTCAACGGGAACAGCCCCACCGAAACGACACCGAGCGCCTGTAGTTCGGCGGAAACAGCGAGATCGGGGTTTTCACGAATGTTGCTATCCACGAACGATTCTTCGCGGGCGAGCAAGCGCTTCGGGACGGGGAGCGCCTGCTGCGTTGGGATGAGATCGGGGCGTTCGGCGTCTTCTTCCAACGTGTAGATCAGGTACTGGCCGTCGGGTTGTTCTGTGAGGATGAGGAAATGGTCAAAACGGTATTGGCTGACGAGCTGCCGGGCGACCACGCCTAGAATACCGAGCGCCGTATTTTCAGCGGAAATGCTGCGGCTCATTTCGTAGAGGGTCGTCGTTTCCCGCAGCGATTCTTGCAAGACAGACTCAAGGTCGCGCAGGTCGGTCACATCTTGGTAGACGGCCACCGCGCTGATGAGTTTCCCTTCGCGGGTGATCGGGACGGCATTCACGATCAGGTTGGAACGGTTGCCGTAATCATCCCTAACGATCATATCTTCAGCAACGACGGGCTGCCCGGTGTTGAGCACCCGTTGGAGGGGGAGTTGATCGGGGGTGTAGGGGGTATCGGTACTCCCGTTGATGAGCGTGTACGGGTGAATCGCATCAAGGCCGAGCAGCGTGCGCGCCTGACGGTTGGTCAGGGTCACCTGTTTAGAACTCGCATCGGCCACCATAACCCCTGTCGGGAGCGAGTCGAGAATGGTCTCTAGCGTTTCGCGTTCGGTCTGGGTCTCTTCGTACAGGCGGCGGTTTTCCATCGCAACGGCGATCTGGCTGACGAGGGTCATGCTCAGTTGGCGGTCGCGCTCATCAATATCGGGTTGAGTTAGGGATCGCCCTAGCAGCAACACCCCGACGGTATTCCCGGCGATCCGCACCGGTGCAACCAAGTGCTTCCCGAACGCTTCCGCCCGTTCAAGGTCCATGCGTCTGATGGCGGTATTCTCACTCGGATCGTTGACGATCACCAGCTGGCCAGAGCGCATGGCCTCTGCAATCGTATTGTTATCCCCTTCGAGTCGGATGCGCTCCAGTTCTTGCAAGGGGGAGGCGGGCGGGAATTCCGATGCAACCCGCTCAGCGACGACGCCCTTCGTCGTTAGGACCAGTTGGCCGAACCACCAACGGTCAAAGTTGGCGGCGGGGGCTACCGTCCCGATCAGCTCAGCGACGCCCGTTTCGAAGTCCACCCCGATCTGGCTGGCAATCTGGGCGGCCTCTGCCAAAATGCGGTTGCTTCGCGCTTCGTTTTGCGTCTCGGCGAACAGGTAGCGGTTTTCGATGGCGATCCCGATCTGGTCGGTGATGGCTTCCATGAACTGTACAAACTGGTCGCTGAAGGCGGCGGGGCGGCGGCTTTCCACGAAGACCCCGCCAAACCACCGGGTCGAGGTGTTCAGCGGGGCATACGCGATAGCGACCATCTCGGCAGGTTCTAGGAAGCGTACGACGAACTCCCGCCCGCCGATGTCCGCACGGCGCAGGTCGTCGGTGAAGCTATAGTTCAGGGCCGCTCGCCACCGTTCGGGAATGGCTTCTCTGGGGATGCGTTGCCCGCTGTAGTGGTCGCTGTAGTGCTCGTGGGGCTGCGTATTCTGACGTGACCAACTATAAGCCAGTTCAAAGGTGGGTGCATCGAGGATGGGCAGGGGCCGCGCCAAGATGAATACGACGCGGTCTACAGCCCCGTTGGTGGCGAGTTGTTCTGCCGCGATGCGGTACACCATATCCAGCGTTTCGACGCTGCCCAACGCGCTACTGGCACGGTAGAGTTGCTCCACCCGTTGGAGGGCCTCTTGGGTCTGTTCGACGAGGCGGGTATTTTCAATCGCCAGCGAAACGCGCTCGGCAACCGCCTGCACCAGCGATTTATCTTCAGCGGTGAGGGGGAAATCTGGGTTTTCGGCAACGCCGAGTTCTCCGACGATTTCCCCCCGAACCTGAATCGGGGCGGCGATGGCGGGCAGGGTCAGGTTGCCCGTGCCATTCCCGCCGGGCTGGGACGTTTGGCTCAGGTCGTACTGGTAACTGAGGGTGCCGGGGGCGGCTTTTTTCGTGTACTCTTGCCACCCCTCACGGGTGAGGCGCTTGTTTAACTCGTCGATTTCGCGCACGCGCTGCTCTTGTTCTGCCAGCAGGCGGGCGTTGTCAATGGCAATGGCGAGCTGGTCAGCCAACAGCTGGAAGATTTGCACGTCGTCTTGGTCGAAGGCGTTTGGCTCCACGCTCTGAATGTCCAAACACCCGATCAATTTACCCCCGACCTGCAAGGGGAGGGCCATTTCTGAACGGGTGTGCGGCAAAACAGGGTTAAAACGGTGCGGCACTTCGGATTGCTGCGTATCCAGCGTGATGAACGTGCGTTTTTTCTGGGTCACTTGCCCTACGATGGAGGCCGACCCCACCGCGAGCTTGTGCCGACGGCGCAGCAATTCCCGCCCGGCTTCACCCGTGCTGGTGCGGAGCACAGCATACTCGCCCATGTCGTCTAGCAAGAACACTTGGGCATGGTAGAAGTTAAACCGATCCCGAATGGCGTTGACTGTCCCTTGTAAGAGCGCATCGATATCGCGGGTTAAGGTGGCTTCGCGGCCGATCTGGGCGGCAATTTCGATGTTGCGGGTACGCTCTGTCACCCGCGATTCCAGCGTTGCGATCAGGCTAGAAAGCCTGCCGGAGACGTCATTGAAGACTGCCCCCAACTGGCCGATTTCATCTTCGGACGATACCTGCACACGGGTGGTTAGGTCGCCTTCGGCAATACGCCGCGCAGCAGCATTCAGACGGCGTAGAGGCCGTACCGTGAATTCCACAACGAAGATGAGGCCAATCAGCAAGACGAAAAAGATAAATAACGCCCGCCCAATGACTTCTAAGATGAGGTTGGCAACTTCCGCAGCGGCGGACTCGTTGGCGTCTTTGGTCAGCAACAACCGCCACCCATCTGTACGGATTCCCAACCCGTTAAAAGTGGCGGTGAGGTCGAAGAGTTGGTAATGCCGCCCGTCAATTTCGCGTACTGTCGGGAGGGGGCTAAGGGGGAGGCCACGCGGCAGGGTCGGGGGCTGCCATGTCCGGTCACCGACGAAGACGCTCTCCCCCCGCCGACTGACTCCCAGCGGGTTCAGGTCGGCATCGAGCAAGACGTTGGTGAAGTTGAAGGCGCTGGAGGCACTCGGCTGGAGGGCTTCGGCGAGGAACCGTTGCGGGCGAAGCGACCCCACCAACAGCGCCACCCGTTGCCCATCGTGAAAGACGGGCGTCCCGAATTGGAAGGCCAATTCGCGTTGGAAGCTCGAGGGAAACAAGGCCAACGGCTGCAACGAGAACTCAGTGAGGTAGTAGGTATCTTTGATGAGGGTTTGGAGGGTGGCAATGTACGGCTGGTCCCGCTCGGTGCCAAGCGTCTCAAAAAGTTGGCTACTCGCCCTGACGGGGGCATTGAAAGTGGATGCCGTCACCACCACTAATTGATCGCCGTCAAAGGTCAGCAAGCGCAGATCGGCGTAAGGGATCGTGGCCAACTCAAAGCTGCTCAGCATGACCGAACTCACCCCTCCGCGCAAGGCATCCAGCTGGAGGGTATCGCCTTGGGCGAGGCTCTCCGCGAGACGCTTCATTTCATTGCTATCGCGGATTTCGCGGAGGGCCTGTTCAGCGCCGACGAAAAAGGTTTTTACTTGGTCGATGATGCGGTTGGACTCCGCGTCAAAACCGGCTTGCAAATCCTGTTGAGTGAAGGTCGAGAGGGCCGGGGAAACCAGCAGCACGACCAACAAGACCAGCACCAAGAAGGTCAGCGCGATGGGGAGCAACAGCTTGACCCCGATGGGCAGCCGCCGCCACAGGCGCAAAGGCGTTAATCGCCTCGTCACAGGTCGGGGGGAAACCGGGTGATTGCTCATGATGTCTCTCTTGAACTTGGCTCAGCAGAAGGCGGGTTTTCGGGCGTTGGTTCGGGCATCGTGGGCATCGTTGCTAACCGGATGGTGGTATTCGGCACGCGCAGGGCTTGCCCCAATTCTTTGACCGCCAGTTGAAGGATCGTCGAGACGTTGCTCTGGCGGCTGAGTTGGTCACCGATGGCGTTGACCAAGCGTTCGCGTTCGGCTAACCGCTGGGATTGTTCGATCAGGCGGGCGTTATCGGCAGCGACGGCCAACCGTGCAGCGAGTTCTTTGGCCAACAGGCGCGTATTTTCGCTAAAGCTGCTGCGCGGAACGGCCCACTCTACCGCCCCGAAAATCTGATCGCGTAGGGCAATCGGCACGGCAAACGTCACAATGTCCCCATCTTGGCGGGAAACCAGTTGCCCCGTTTGGACGGCCTGCAATTGGAGGGGCGTCCAGTTTTCGCTCAGCGGCGCAGTGGGGGCATCTGGGCGGCGGAGGTGGGTACGTTGCCGAGAGACTTCGTAGCCACGCCACGCATCGGCCAACATGCGGCGGTTAAGCTCTTCAATTTCGGCCAACCGTGCCTCAGACTCTTGGAACAGGCGGGCATTGGTGATGGCGATGGCCAATTGGTCGGCGATGGTCTGCATGAGCCGCACCTCCGTCTCAGAGAAAGCTTCGGCGCGGCGGCTGTGCAGGTCTAACACCCCCAAAATGCTATCGCGGGTGCGCAGGGGGAGGGTCAATTGGGCGCGGGAGCCACCTAAAAAGGCCAACACATCTTCTGGGAGGCGGATTCGCTCGCCGATCAAGGTCACGGGGCTGCCCGTTGAAGCCGCTTGGGAAGGGCCACTCGGCCCGTTGGCTGCTAACCGATAGCCGAGCGCGATGAGCCTCACGCCGATCTCGCCTGAGGCAGCCCGCAAGACCAGCAATTGGCCTGTCGCATCCACCATGAAGATTCCGGCGTAGTACACATCCTCAAACCGGGCGGGGAAGATGTCGATCACACGGCGGAGGAGGGTGTCCACATCCCGAATATTGAAGATGACCTGCCCAATTTCGCGGGCAGCGTCGATCTCGCGGGTGCGTTGCGAAATGCGGAGTTCAAGCGTCCGTATTTCTTGGCGGTTGAGCGCCCCTACCGCCAGCAGCGACTTGGAAATGCTCCCGATTTCGTCCCGTTGGGAGAGGGTATCCCCCTCCATGACGGGCCGCCCCTGTGCGGCCCGCATTGCTAGGTTGCTCACCTGCCGAATCGGGCGCGTGATGAACCCATCGTAGAACAGACCGACTAAAGCCAGCAGGCCAAACCCGACGAGGGTCAGTAAGGCCAGTTCAACCAAGAACCGCCCAGCTTCCCCTGCCCGATCTAGCAATAAGATTTGTGCCTCTGCAACCAACACCCGATCAAGGGAGGGGAGGGCAACGGTGAACCCAATCACCGGGCGGTTGTTGATGGGGCTATTATAGGTGCGGGCTGTCGTGGCTATATCGTTACGCAGATTGGCTACCGTCGTGGCTTGTTCGGTGGTGAGGGTGAGGGGACGCAAATCCGTCGCCTCAAGCTGGCCCGATCTGTTGATCAGATAAAAAACGATGTTCCCACCCTGAAAGCGCACGGGGGCAAGCTGGCTAAACAGGCTTGGCAATTGCGGGTTACGGTTGTTGGTCGGGTCAAGCTGAATGACCATATACCCAACGCGGCGACCTTCGCTCAGAAGCGGGGTTGCCATGTCGATGGCAGGGTCAGGTTCGAGCGCAAGGGGGCCAAAATAGACTCCCCGGAAGTCAGGGGCAGTCCGTAGGGCACGGAAATACGCCGCGTCCGATTCAGTTACCAGCGTTGTGCGGGGCAAAGCGAATAAAACCGCCCCGTCTGTGCTAATGAAACGCACCTGACGGTAGTTAACACGGTTGGTCAGGTAGCCTTGTGCGACTTGAGTCAGGTAGCGGCGGGCGGCCTCCATTTCGGCGGGGTCAGCGCTCTGGGCGAGGGTGTTCACCGCGTCGGCCAACACCGTATCTTGGAGGGCATCACGGAGTGGCTTTGCCTCAATATCGGCGATTAAGCTAAGCGTACTCGCCCGATCCCGGCCGAGCGATTCCGTTAGCAAGCCGGAAACAGGCCGCGTCGCCTCCCGATACTGACCACCCACATACAGGCTGAACAAACCGAGAAAGGCGGCAAGCATCACAAGGCCTATCGCCACCTTCGCCCGAACGGGGAGCGAACCGACGGTACGTGACAGGATCATGATGTGCCCTTCTTCTGGCTATTCGCCCCGTTGGACTTGGTCAGGTTGGGGGCGGGTTGTTCAAGTAGGCCAAGCCGAATATTGGTCGAAAGTGCGCCGAGCGCCTGCTGGAAGGTATCCACCGCAACGGCCACCAAAGCGTCGATCTCGGTTTTAGATTGCAGCACCGTTGCCACCCGGTTAGCGACTTGCTCCCGTGCGACGGCCATTTGGGCCTGTTCGTACAGCCGCAAGTTATCCAACGAGAGGGCGAGGCGCTGAGCGATGGCGCGGGCCAATTCCACGCTGCGGTCATCCCAGAGTTGGCCGGGCGGAGCACGGAATTCCATCACGCCGAGCGCTTGCCCGCGTGAGACTATCGGCACGATCAGGACTTGATCCCCATCGCGGGTTTCGATGCGAGGCGACCATCCATACGGCCCCCGCTGCGGCATACTGAGGGGCGTCTTGCTCGGCAATACGACGCCATCAACCCATTCATAGCTCACCAGTTTATCGGTGCGGCTCTGCATGTAGGCTTGCCATGCCCGTCCGGTCATCTCTTGGTTGAGCCGCTCAATATCCCGGCTGGCGGTACGCACCTGTTCGATCAGTTCTTGTTGGTCGCGGGTGGCGTGGTTGAGGGCATCTTCAAGGCGCAAGGTGTACGTTGCAAGGCCAAGCTGGGTGCTCAACGCCCCCAGTGCGCTAATGTCGCTCTCATTGAAGGCGTCGGCCATCGTGCTTTGAATATCCAACACCCCGATCACGCGGCCATTGTAGGCGAATGGGATCACCAGTTCGGTGCGGGTGGCGGGGGCAAATTCCGCACGGCGGTTCAACGGCGCATCGCTGGTGATGCGGAGCGCCTTGCCGATGCGGGCGGCCTCGTTGACTACACTTGGGCTATCCGGCGGGATGCGGCGCAGGGTTGTATCGCGTTCAAGGCGGTTGGTGGTCGTATCCGCGGCAAGGGTCAAGACCCCCGTGCGTTCTTCCAACAAGAAAATCTGGACGAGGTAGTACCCAAACTGGTCACGGATCATCTCGGCGGCCCGGTTGAGCATCTGTTCAAGGGTGTTGCCGCCACTCAACAAGCTGGTGAGGGCCGTCAGCCCGGCCAATTCGCCCGCCAAATTGACATTACTTTGGAGTAAACTGCGTTGCCCACTGGAGAAGATGTACAAGAGCAGCCCGCATAGGATCAGGAAAAAGATCGTTCGCACCGCGTACACCATCGGCCCAAACTGTTGGGGGGGGTAGATAATCAGCCCGAGCGAAAGGATGATGCCCAACCCAATGATCGCCAAAATTACCAGCAAGATGACCGTGACCAAGCCCTGCCGCCGCAGCAAGACCCCTGCCGCCACCACTGGCACGGAAAATGCCACCACCGCCCCAGTCCGCAAATCGTTAGAGCCACTCAGCAGGTTAAACAATAGGGCAAACACATAGGTCATCCCCACAAACAGCAAACGCGCCTCTGCCAAATTTCCCCGATTTAACAGGATGATGACCAGTATGCTCCCCCCAGTGGCAGTCAGTGCGGGGAGGATGGGACTACCGCTAACGGGCACATTCAAAATGAGGGCAGGGCGCATGTTAGGGTCGGCACCCACCACCATGTTAACCCCGACCTCAACCAACCCCAACGCAAGCGTGATCAGCGCAACAAGGTACAGCCCCCGCGCCTGTAACTGGTCAATGGTGTTGTTGTAGGTGTGCTGTAACCGCAACAAAGAACGGCTGAAGCGCATCGGTTTTGCTTCCCTTCCCCCTTAATTAGTCTTTATGCCCGCCGCTTGGCCAGAAGGCTCTCCGGCAAGGGCATCATTTGGGTCGCCAATACGAATGGCCGCATGGGCCGCACCCAATGCGCGGGTGAGTTCTTGAATAGTTGCGCGGGCGAGGCCTTCAATATCATTGATGGTCTGTAGGTTGGTTGAAATGGCATTCACTTCCAATTCGCGCTGGGCCAATTCTTGCGCCTGTTCAAACAACCGGGCGTTATCAATGCTAAGCGCTAAGCGCTGCGACAGCGATTGGAGGACTTCTAACGTCTCCGCCTGCCGGACACTGCCCTCCAACTCGATTTCAATCGCCCCGATGGGCCGCCCGCGCAGTTCAATGGGGACGGCGACCAACGTCCGCCCGTTAGGCTGTAACGCAATGACTGGGCGGCGGTTACCCGCCGCTTGCTGTAGGGCGGGCGTCCATGCCGGGTCGCGCAGCAGGCGGTTGTCGGAGAGCGTGTAGCCGATGATGTTCGTGCTCCGCGCCTTCAGATACTCATCCCATGCTTGCCCGGTGAGTCTCTGGTTCAGCCGCTGCGCTTCGCGCAGGTTCACTTCCGTCTCGAGCAACATGCGGCGGGTGTCGCTGAGCATGGTACGGTATTCGGCTTGCTGTTGGGCGTTATAGGCCGCCGCCCCTACTTGCGCCGCAAGGATATTCAGGCTGTCCACCAATTCCGGCTCAAAGGCATTCGGGCGGACGCTCTGCACGTCTAGCGCCCCAATGACCTGATCGCCCGCAATGAGGGGAATCGCCAATTCCGAGCGCGTATCTGGCAATAGCTCGCTGGCGCGGCGGGTGTTGGCAAATTCGGAGGGTTCTTCGCGGCTGTCTATCACAACTGGCTCACCAAACTGAATGGCCCGCCCAATGGCACTCTGGCTATTCAAACTGATCCGGTAGCCGCGTGTGAGCATCGTCTGGCCGACTTCGCCCGTGCTGGCCACTAAATTGGCAAAGCGCCGATCGGGGTCGGTCAGGAAGATTTGGACATGGTAGAAGCCAAACCGATCCCGAATATAGTTGGCGGTTCGGTTCATTAGATCGCCGCGTCCGGTCGCTGTGACGGTGAGTTGGGCAACTTCTGCGCTCGCCCGGAATTGGGTCAGGAGGCGCGTTCCCCACCGCATGGAACGCTGAAAGCTATAGGCCAATAGCGCCGAGAGGACGCCCACCGCCGTAAATGCGATCAGGACGAGGGTCAGTTGTGTGCCGATGTCCTCAGGTCTGATCTGGACGAGGGTAGACGCGCCAATCTGCAATTGGGGCTGAAAAGTGGCCGTCAGCATGATCAGAGCGATTTTGAAGGCCGTTATCAACAGCACGCCCGGCCACGGAAATAGGATCGCCGCGTACAGGATGGGGGTCGCTGCCACCACGATAAAGCTCGAAGCAATGCCGTTCAGGGTAATGGCGGTAATGCCTGCCAGTAACAGGAAGGTGAACAACGTCATCATGGCCGGGCGCAACTGCCCAGCATGGATCAGGCCGATGATCAGCAGTTGGATGAGCAGCCCCGCGAGGCTCACCGTCAAGATCGAATTGATAAACTCGCTACGGGTGGGGGCCGTTGCTGCGCCGATGAAGGTAGCAAACGTGCCCACCGTGATCATCATGCTCAGGGTCAACGTCACCCGCGCCCGGAGCCACATATTACGGTCACGGTAGCGATGGCGCGGCATGAACAAGACATTGATAAATTCAACCAGTAATGACCACATTCGCGCTCTCCGTCCTTATTGCCTCATCGCTTTATTGTGCGGCCCGGCCATTTTCGGCAGGAACCCCTAACCGGATCGCCACACGGGGGGCCTGAAACGCATCGGCAAGGCTCTGGGTCGCTGTTGCTACGACGGCCTCTACGCTGGTAGCGGCCTGCATCCGCGCCGTGATTTCGTTCACCATCGCTTCGCGCTGGGCCATGCGTTGGGCTTCGTCCAGCAGCCGGATATTTTCCGCCGCAAGGCCCAACCGTTCAACGACCTGTTGCAGGACGGCTAACTGTTCGGCCCCGATGTTTTGCTCTAAGGCTAGTTCAAATTCCATTGCCCCAATGACCTGCCCACGTACCGAAATAGGCAGGGCAACCATCTTAGCATTATGCGCCCCACGTATCACTACCTGCCCACGCCGAATGGCTTCCGCCAGCATGGGCGTAACTTCGGCGGCGTTTTCTACCCGCCCCGCCGCGAGATCGATAGTAAAGGCGGGCGTCCGGCCCATGCTACCGAGATATTCCGTCCACGCGCCGCCCGTCAATTGCTGGTTGAGGCGCTCAATTTCGCGCAGGTTGGCCGTCGCCTGTTCGTATAGACGGCGGTTGTCGGTCAGTTTGTCTTGCATCTCGGCGAAGAGGCGGGCGTTGTCGATGGCGACGGCAATCTGGTTCGCCAACGTTTCAAGGCTTTCGACATCTTCAGGGGTAAAGGCTGATGAGTTGCGGCTTTGGGCGTCCATCACCCCGATTACCTCCCCGCCGACCCGCAGCGCGATCACGAGTTCTGCCCGCGTGCCCACCAGAAAGCCGGATCGGCGGTACGGCAACTCTTCGCCATTTTCCCGAACGATGATCGTTTGGCCGCTAATGGTCACCCGCCCGATAGCGCTCAGGCTGCCCACCCCAATCTGGATTTTGCCGACGTTGGCCCGGAGTTCGGCGTTGGTCGTGGCGGCAAGGACGGCATTCTTTCGCTCTTTGTCAATTAAGAATAACTGTACCTCGTCAAGGTTGGGGAAGTTATCCCGCACCAGTTTGACCGTTTCTTCGAGGACGGCGGGTAGGTCGAGCCGTGCGCCGAGCACCCGCTGAACCAAATCCGCACTGGTCCGGGCGAGGCGCATTTGGCGGTCTTGAATATCCGTCGTGATCTCACGGGCGATCAGGCGGAAGTTCCGAGCGAGGGCAAAGTTTAGCCCGGCATGAATAGCCCCCAACGGGAGCAGCACCAACACGGCGGATCGTTGTTCGGCGGGGCTGGCGTTGGCGCTCCCAAAAATTAGGAAGAGCAAAGCCGCAAAGCCCGTATAGATCACCGTTCTTTCGCCGATCAGCAACGTGCCGAGCGAAATCCCGACGAGCGTCCCAGCGAAGCCCGCCCCAACGGTGACCTCATTCGCCAAAATCAGGAAGAAAATCAGGGCGAACCATGCCACCAACAGCAAGCCCGCGCCATAGGCTTGTTGCCCTCGCCGCGTTAGCCACACCCCCGCAAGGCCCACTGCCAACAACGACCCACCGCGCACCCACTCAAGGGCATTGAGCGTGCCGCCCTCTGCCAAAACGACCAGCGCACCGCCCAGCCCGATCAAGACTGCACCCAAGATCATGACGCTGATCAGGTATGTGCCCGCTGCCCGACGGCGATCTATCGCCTCCGTATAGCCACCTAGCGGAAAAAGGCTATTGAGCAACCGTTCCATGTGTTACCCTTCGATTCCCTTGTTGGCGACGCCCGGGAGTTTATTGGGGAGTTCTAACCGCACCCGCGCCCGCCGTGCGGAGAGGGCTTCGGCCATCTCTTGCAGCGTGCTGAGTAGCATCGTTTGCAGGTCGCTTTGGCCCTGAATGGCCCCGCTGAGGCGGTTCATAAGGCGCTCCGTCTCCGCCCGTTGCGAAGTTTGCATGTACAAGCGGGCATTTTCCAGCGCAATTGCCAGTTGGTGGCCGACCTGCTCTAGCACGGCCAAATCGATCCCGCTGTAGTAGCCGGGTTCGCGGTGCAGCACCGCATACGCCCCAATGGACTTCCCGCCTGCGCTCAGCGGCACGATGGCCGCCGCCCGCATTCGTGAACTTGCAAACAGGCGGTAATCGGGATCATCAGAGCCGCTAATATCGTCCACGATGAGGGGTTCGCCGCTCGCCAACACGAAGCGCAATGCCGCCCGATCTGCTGCGAAACTGGTCATGACCGGTCCACCTTCCACCAACAGATGAACGGTGAAGGTCGTGGCGGTCTCGTTGAGCAGGGCCACCGCGATCATATCGGCGTTGATGATGCGGCGGGTTTCCTCACGGGCGATCTGGAAAATCTGGGTTTGGTCAAAGGTGCTGGTTACGCGCTGACTGAGTTCGGCAATCAATTCCAGCTGCCCGGCGCGGCGCTTGATCTCTTCGTAGAGTTGGGCATTGTGGGCAGTAATGGCAAGTTGGGCGGTGATGGCCGTCGCCGCTTCGATCTCATCTGCGGTGAACTCATGGTATTCATAGAAGCTATCCATGCCCAAGCTGCCAATTAGTTTGTCTTGCACGATCATCGGGATCACGGCGATGGATTTAATCCCTAACTGCTGGAGGGTCTCCCGCAGGGGGCCGATCTCATGGGCCGCATCGACATTATTGACGACGACGGGGGCGCGAGTCGTGAAAAGGCGCTCCTCAAACGGGTTATTGAGCGGGATTCGCATCCCGACCATGCCGTTATCGGGAAATTCGGCAATGACCGTGCCAGATTTATCATCGGCATTGAAGACCACAATCCCGATATGGTCGATCCGGAGCGTTTCCACGAGGCTCCGGGCGGCCCGGTCTAGGATTTCGTGGCTTTCGGTGGCAGAGGTAAAGTCCCGCGTGACGGCATATAGCGAGCGCATCACGTCGATCTGGCGCATGAGGCGGCCCGTTTGGGGGCCGGGCGTCTTGAGGTGTTGCAGCAGGGCCGGGCCAAGCTGAATGGTCAGCACGCCGAGGGCCTGATCCAGCTTGGTGTAATCGCCACGTGGCTCCACGTACACAATCAGCCCGCCGATAGCTTCATTTCCCACCAGAATCGGGTACAGGCGGGCGTTGGGCATGGTGGTCATGCGGCGCGTCCGCAAGACGGCCAGCAACGGCGAGTCATCGTCGAGGCGGTGTTGGGGGGACGTTTCGGCGGGGACACGCCCGGCCATCGCCACTCGTAACGCCACATTGCCGATCACCTGTGAAATCTGAGCGCCGAGCACGCCATGCTGGGCAAAGCGTTCGCTCAGCACGGCCAGAAACGAGTTCAGCCACCCCTCTACAGGCGGTTGGGCGAAGGCTTGGCGGTTGAGTTGGGCCGAAAGCGCTAACAGGTCATCCAGCGGGATGTTCATGTTCGGGTTTCTTGCCGCCCTTTCGTGATGTAGCTCATAATGTCTGTTGGGAAGCGGTCAACGTCAATGGGCTTGGGAATGTAGCCATCGCAGCCCGCTTCGAGTGTCTTTTCGCGGTCACCCTTCATGACGTTGGCAGTCAGGGCAACGATGGGGACATGGGCGAGGGCGGTATGTTGGCGGAGTTCGGCAGTGGCGGTGAAACCGTCTTTGCCGGGCATGTTGATGTCCATGAGGATCAGGTCTGGCAGGTGCTGAATGGCCAGCCGGATTCCGTCGTCGGCGTTGGTCGCCTCGAGGACTTCGATTCCTTCGGCCATCAGCACGCGACGGACGAGGCTACGGTTATCCGCACGGTCTTCGATGTAGAGGACTTTTTTTGTACTCATCTCACACATCTGCGTTGCAGCACTTTCGGGGGCGTTTCAGGGTGATGGATTATTTTCAACCTATACGATACCACGCGACCCGCTGAACGGATGTAACAATTTTATCGGATTGTGCGTCCCATCGTGCAAAGAGTATAGCACGGGGGGTGGTAAAAAAAGGGTATGTCTTTGTAGGGGGAAGCGTTGCATCTCACAATGACGGTGTAGGCCCACAGATAGGGGCCGAAGAGGGAAAAAGTTGCACATGGGAAGGTGAGAAGAGGGATAGCCAGTCAGGGCAGCTAAGCCCCAACAAGCCGCGTTCTGAAGGGGCAACGTTCGGGGGCAGCGCTTGACCCGCTATGCGCTGCCCCCTGAGACTTCCCCTGTTTTTAAGCCTAGTAGGGCCGCCCTACGTGAAGGTTAGTTCGCGCTAAGCAGGGGCAGCATGAGGACGGTCATTGCCTTTTGCCATTCGCGCTTGCCATTCGGCAGCTCCTCGAGGGCCTGCAAAATATCCGGCAGCCCTTCCTCAAGCGCCGCCTTCGGGATGCGGCGATGCAGATGGGCAAGTTGGTTAATCTGATCGGGGTATTGCAAGAACCCAACGAGCCAATTGCCTAATGTAAAGGCCGACATAGGCGAGCCATCAATGCCGTAGGAATCTTTGAGGCGTGCGGTGAACGACGGGAGCAGCCTCTCATAAATCGCACGCGCCATCGGCAGCGTCTGATGAAGGAGGGTGACATCGAGGCTCTTGACCCAGTTTTTATATACAGGGTCAGCGTAAACGGCAGCTTGTCCTAATCCCAACAGACGATTGATCTCGGAGGTACTTTGGCCGGTATAGTGGGCGATCTCCCCTGTTTTCATCGAAAACCTCTCCTAAGTCAATAATGGAACCCTTTGTCTGCAGTATATGT
>Ga0272446_1002357_pt1 | contig 25932 bp, 25 predicted proteins | sample YNPCB0061_FD_194587 | JGI IMG/M metagenome (GOLD analysis project Ga0272446, IMG submission 194587) | Hot spring microbial mat communities from Yellowstone National Park, WY, United States - YNP-CB-006-1 | ecosystem: Environmental > Aquatic > Thermal springs > Hot (42-90C) > Sediment | place...
CGATATAAGGACTCGTTCCTGATATCAATGATAAGAGCTCTTCGTTAAGGATTTCTGGTTTCTGTTTTAGCAGAACAATGGGGCTTTCCTTGCCTGATATGAGTGACGCCTCAACATCACTGCAAAAGCAGTATTTTTTTAAAGTTTCAAGATTTTTGAACATTACAGCAAAAGGTTTTGTGTCCCTCAATTTTCTCTGGCGTAAAATCTTAACTGCATCCTTGTTTTTTGCATCGCACAATAGATGATAACCACCAACACCTTTTACCGCAATAATTTTGCCTATTCTTATCAGATGTTGCACTGTTTCAAAGACATTTTCAGTAACGACTTCCTTAAACTCTGTATCAAACATTCTGTATACAGGACCACATTTTTCACAAGAAACAGGTTCTGCATGATATCTGCGGGAAGATATATCCTTATATTCTGCAAGACAGTCTTCACACATTCTGAATTTGCTCATTGTAGTGTTCACTCTGTCATAAGGGTAAGCAGTTATAATCGAAAAGCGTGGACCACAGTTCGTACAGTTTACAAAGGGATACTGATAGTATCTACTTCTTTTGTCAAAAAAGTCATTTACACAATCAGGACAAATAGCCACATCGGGTGATAGAAATATGCCTTTATCCTCTCCTGCAAAAGACGACGCAATACTAAAGTCTTGATAAATCTTTGTTTGAGTTAATGGTTCAACAGAAATGTCTTTTATGATAGCTAAACGGGGGGTTTTCTCTCTGATATCTGTTATGAAGCTCTCCAAGCTGTTTTCAGAACCAACCGCCTCAATCTCGACACCACCTTTTGTGTTTCTGACTAATCCCTTGATTTTGTACAGTTTTGCCAGCGAATAAATAAATGGTCTAAAGCCTACCCCTTGTACAACACCTTTAACAATAATTTTTTTCGCTGTTTTAGCCATTTAGGGAGATATGTTTTTTACGTCTTATTTTATCTTCTAAAAACTGCACCAAACCAAAAACAGTCTCTTGTTTTGTCGCTGTCACTTCAAAGATTTTAATGGAAGGATTTATAGACAGTATATCCTGTTTTGCCTTTTCCAAATTAAAGTTGGTATATGGAATAAGGTCTACCTTGTTAATCACTGCGATAGAAGATTTAAAAAAAGTAAGAGGGTATTTTTTTGGTTTATCATCACCCTCAGTCGCAGACAGAACGACAATCCTTAAATCTTCCCCCAAATCAAAATCACTTGGGCAGACAAGATTTCCAACATTTTCAACAATTACTACATCAAGTTGTGTTGTATCAAGTTCTTTTAATGCTGCATTTATCATGCTTGCATCTAAGTGACAGGCACCTTTTGTATTCAACTGAATAGTTTGTACATTTGGTTTGGAAAGTCTTGCAGCATCCACTGTATCTTCAATATCGCCAACAATTACAGCAATTTTAAAGGCTCTTCTCATATACTCAAGTAGTGCCTCAAGAAGTGTTGTCTTGCCTGCACCAGGAGAACTGATTACATTAAAAACAAAGATGCCATTTTTGTCGTAAAAGGCTTTTAGCTCTCTTGCAATTCTGTCATTACCTTCAAGTATGGGTGTTACTATCTTAACCTTCATTATCATCAACCTCAAGTTCTACAATATTAAACTCCATCCCCTCAAGAATATTTAAACTGTTTTTTTTACACTGGGGGCAGAGATACGTGGGGTAATCAAGTTTTAAACGCATGTTGCAACTATTACATTCGGCAACCAAAGGTTTTTCTATCAGTTCAAAATCAAATCTAACCTGCATCTGCCTTTTTAGTTCTTCAAGACAAAAATTAAGTGCATCAGAATTAACACCGCTTCCAGTCCCTACCTCTATGACAGCCTTTTCAACCTTAACATTGTTCTGTTTTTCATAACTTTCGAGTTGCTCTATGATTGCCATAGCAATTGAAGCTTCGTGCATACCGTTAGGAGTTACCTTCTAATTTTGAAATAAGCAGCTTAACCTGTTTTATAAAATCTGGCATCTTTTTTATCAACTCTGGAGAAATCTCTCCTAACTCATCATACTGTTTTGGTACAATAGCCACTACATAAACTTGAGCCTTACTACCTAACATCCTTGCCGTGTTGAACACATTGCCTAAGCTTATTTCGTGAAAGGAGTTAACAATATCATCCTTCAAGGCAATCTCGTTTAGGTCAAAAACGTATATAGAGCCAGGCTCATCGTCAACTTTTATGATATCAAGAAAGATGATTTTTTCATACTCAAAAAAGAGGGGGATGAGGGAGAGCCCTTTCGTCCCTCCCTCAACTAAGGCAACACCCTTGGGGGGGGTATTGGCAAGTTCTTTTATGGCAGCAATTCCAAAGCCTTCGTCCTTTAGTAGCTCGTTACCAACTCCTACTACAGCAAGCATTTAAGCCTTTTCTTCTTCCCATCCTGTAATCATTCCAATATAGTAATCACCAATCGTAGCACCTGTTGTTCCTAAATAAAGATGTCCCAACAAAGATATTGAGTAGAAAACTGTTAAAATAAAGTGCCAGAAACGTACATATCCAAGCCCCGAAAACATATCAACTACCTTTGAAAAAATCTCGGGTTCATAAAGTGCAAAACCTGTTAAAAACTGAGGGATAAACACCATAGGCCAGATAGAGTATGCAAGCTTCTGTCCAGGATTATACTTCCCAAAATTGGGCTTTGGTGCATGAACAAAAATACCATAGAGGTAGTATTTCATTAGTCTAAACAATGCCCCGACTTCATTTGGCCTAAACATTATCTCAAAGGCTTTCTTTGTTACAAAAAAGTAGTAATAGCCTCTTGATACATAACACCATACTATCAACCATGCAAAAATAAAGTGTATGTATCTAGCCATAGATATTGTTCCAAAAAATGGCACCTTTTCGGGCCAATGAATGTGCAAGCCTGTTAAAACAAGCATAACCATAGACAGGGCATGTATCCAGTGAGTAAGTCTTGGAAATAGGGGGTGTCTATATACTTTTGCCATGTTCCCTCCCTAAACTACCTTGAATTTTTTTACTTCGTTCGTTTTTGGCTCAATCACGTGAATAGCACAGGCAAGGCATGGATCAAAAGATCTAACAACACGAACTGCCTCGATTGGATTTTCAGTATCTGCGATAGGAGTACCAATGAGTGCCTGTTCGATAACACCTTTCACACCTTTTTCATCAGCAGGACCACAGTTCCATGTTGATGGCACAACGCATTGGTAACGTTCAATCTTGTGATTTTTTATCTTTATCCAGTGTCCTAATGCCCCTCTTTGAGCCTCCGTTAAACCATAGCCTTCGCTTTCTTTGGGCACTTCATAAGGTGTATTGGCAGGTTTATCAGGATTTGCCTGCAATAGCCATTTTTCTGTCTCTTCTGCAATAATCTTAAGTTCAAGGGCTCTGCAAGCATGCCTTCCTAAAACAGAGAAAAGTATGGACTCATCGGCGTTTAAGCTTGAAAGCACAGATTTCACCAACTTTGAAACCTCAGGTCTCTTACCTGACAGATGTGTTATTGCCATTCTTGCAAGAGGACCAACCTCCATTGCATGGCCATCGTATCTTGCAGCTTTAACCCATGTATAGGCATCTTTCTTTTTCACATCGGGTTTTGTTTCTCCATCAAAAGGATGAAGGTTTGATGGGGAGGAGTACTTTGCGTAAAAGACATCTTCTTTAATCTTTTTCTGGTCTAACTGTTGTAACTTGCCATCAATAAAGGCACCAGGAATGTGATATGTATCTGTGCCCTCATTGTTCAGTTCGAAAATTCCATAGGCAAGAAGGTTTTTGTGCCCTGCTCCAATCTTAAACCATTGTGGATATGCCTTTGCAACTGCTAACACATCTGGTATGTAGCAGGTATCGATGAAATCTTTTATTTTTCTCAGTCTGTAGAGGTAAGAGGCGATCTTTTCTGCTGTAACGTTTTCCGCAACACCACCAGGAACGATACCCGTAACGTGTGGCATCTTACCGCCCCAAATAGCAACCATCTCCTGAGCCGTTCTTGCCATCTCAAATGCCTTTACATAGTGACTGATTGCTGTTAGATTAAGCTCTTTGTCTTTTATATAATCCCCTTTGTATCTGGGAAGGAATGGTGCGGCTGCGGTGTTTCTTCCAGTTGCTACCTCCTTTTTCACCCACTCCCTGATATTAATCATTGTTGCATCATTGCCTTTATAGTCCAAAATAGCTGTAATATCAACAAAGTCCAGTGCAACAAGGTTGTAAAAATGCAAGATGTGTGAATGTAATAAATTTCCTGCAGCCATAAGATTTCTTACAATCCTACCATTGTCAGGCGGATTTACCTTAAACGCTGCATCAAGTGTTTTTGCAGAAGCCATTGCGTGTCCAACAGGACAAACACCGCATATTCTTTGTGTTACGGTTATGGCATCCTGAGGGTCTCTTTCCTGAAGGATTATTTCCCAACCACGAAACATATCCCCTCTTGCCCTTGCATCTTTTACCTTTCCATTTTCCACCTCAATTTCTATGGAAAAATGTCCTTCTATTCTTGTAATTGGATCTATAACTACTTTCTTAGCCATTTACTTTGCCTCCTTTTCTGCTTCTTTTGCTTTTTTCTTACCTGAAGCGATTATTCTTCCTACTCCATGTGCAATTATGCCACCAATTGTGGCAGCACCAACAACTACTCCAAACTTATCTGCCTTAACTTTAAGACCAGGTATACCCGGCACTTTTGCTTCAGGCAGCCTTGCATACATAGCGTTTCCTTTAGAACCAACAAAGCTCTCTGCGGCACAACCAACGCATGGAGAACCACCCCTTATTGGCCAGTTAACGCCAGTATTCCACTGGTAGTTGGGACAGTCGTTATATGTAATGGGTCCCTTACACCCTAAAAGATACATACACTTCTTCTCTCCAAAATGTTTTGCAAAATCACCTCTTTCGAAGAAGGGTCTCATTTCGCAGTTATCATGTATTAACCTGCTAAAGAACATCATGGGTCTTCTCTTGCTATCAAGTGTTGGCATACCAAAAAGTTTAAGATGGGCAATTGTTCCGATTAGATGATGAGGCCTTGCAGGACAACCGGGCAAATTGATAAGCTTTTCGGTCCCTATAACCTCAGAAACTGGTTTTGCACCTGTTGGATTGGGCTCTGCAGCAGGTATGCCACCCCAAGTTGCACAGGTTCCCAAAGCAACAACATACAAAGCCTTTGCCGAAAGTTCTTTCAACCATTTCAGCATTGTAATAGGATTACCATTTTCATCTTCGCCAATAGTGCAGTAAAGACCATCATCCTTAGTAGGCACAGCCCCTTCAACAACAAGGATAAATTTTTCATCACCCTTCAAGGCATCCTTTAATACCTGAATACATTGATGTCCTTGAGCTGCCATAACCGTCTGATGAAATCTCAGACTGATAATGTCAGTCACCACATCAACAACAGTTGGTGAAAACGTGTTGAGAATAGATTCAGAGCAGCCTGCATCGTTTTGTCCCTGAATCCAGATGACAGGAATATTCTTTCCCTGACTTTCTACGGCGTGGGCAACTTTTGTTAAAAACGATGAAGAAAGTATTGCTGCCCCCGCTCCGCCTACAACCTTTAAAAAATCTCGTCTACAAAAATCCATCAGCACCCTCCTCATAAAAAATTAGCATCTACATAAATCAACAATTATGCCAAAACTTAACTTCTAAAAAACACAATAAAATCAATACATTGAAATTTTAAAAGCCCTTTTTTGTGTAATCATTTTATTACACTGTAATTGAAACAATACAGTTAATTAAAAAACGAAACATATCGTGAAAAAAAGTTTTCGCGTGAGTTTTAAAGTTAAAGAGAGATTTTAAGAAGGAGCTATATGCTTATATAAAAATTCAACGGGGAAAAGAGTAACAACAGCTTGATAATCTTTTCCCCATAATTAAAAATTTTATAACAATGCGTCTATCATGCCTTTAAGACTACCTGGATCTACATAACCCTTAAGATTTTGGATGAGTTTTCCGTCTTTACTAAAAAGAAATGAGTTGGGGATTGCATCAACCTGATACTCTTTTGAAAGTTCAGGGTCTGCTAAATAAACAGGATAATTAAAACCAACCTTTTCTGCAAATGGTTTGAGTGTTTCTTCTCCTGTTTCATCCACATTAAGTCCGATAAAAACAACATTTTTCCCTGCATAAGAGTTTTTCAATTGAATTAACTCTGGAACTTCCTGTCGGCAAGGCGGACACCATGTTGCAAAAAAGTTAATCAAAACAACGTTACCTTTGTTAGATGCGAGAACTTCTTTTAACTTTGCAGAATTCATCCTTTCAAACTTTGTGGCTGCAGTATTTGGGGTGCTACCAACATTTGCCTCTTCCTTCTTCTGACACGAAACAAAAACTAAAACCAAAAACATTAGTACAAGAATTTTTTTCATACTGTTTGCTCCTTTTTTATTCTTTCTGGGAGTTTAACCCCCTTTATTTCCAACGAGATAGCACCAAATTTGCAAGAGTTGGTGTAACATTTAAAACATCTTATACAGTTAAGCTGATTTGCTCCTTCAGGAAATTTAAGATGCATTGGGCAGTCACGATAACATTGATAACATTTTACACATTTATCGGGGTTATGTTTCATCTGGACTATACTAACCTTATTAAAAAAAGAGTAGATGCCACCGAGAGGACAGATAGTTCTGCAAAAGGGTCTTCTAATAAAAATCATGGTTATCAGCAAAATAGAAAGTATGGCAAGCTTGTTATAATATAAAATTCCAATCAGTTTGCGTAAGGATGTATCCAAAAACATAAGAGGTATTCCCGCCTCTAACGTGCCTGCAGGGCAGACAAACTTACAGAACCATGTTATTCCATAACCAAACTCGTCTGTAACAAAAAGTGGCAAAATGATAACGAATATGCCTAAAAAAAAGTATTTCCCATACTGTAAAAAGGATGGAATGTCAAACTTTTTTGAAGGAATTTTGTGAACCAACTCTTGAAAAAAACCAAAGGGACACAACCAACCACATGGAAAGCGTCCAACAAGAACGCCGATAGTTCCAAGAAAGCCTACTACATAAAAGCCTACATGAATACGGGCAGCCTGTAATGAAGACCTTACACTTCCCAAAATGAACTGTAAAGACCCGATAGGACATGAAAGCACTGCGGCAGGACATGAATAACAATTAAGTCCCGGTGCACAAAAGGATTTTGTCGCTCCCTGAAAAATCTTGCCAGTGAATATAAATCCCCAGTAGGAGTTGTTTAGTAAGGTCATCAAGGTTTGAACAAAACGTCTCAGCGGATTAATCATCCAATACCTACACAGCTAAAACAAATTTTGATTGCCTTTTCAAGAACCGCCGCATACTCTTTTAAATTGATACCCGCCACAAAGAATAAGGCAAAAATAAACAACAAGATGAAAGAAACTTTATCTTTGCTCATGCTTAAATTATACCGTTTTTATATTTTTTTTAAAGACAAAAATTATGGGACATGCAATATGATTTTTGACAAAAAAAAAAGGGCTGGTAACCCAGCCCTTTTTGATTTTTAATATTCAGGCATAGGTGGCATTCCACCGGGCATTGCTGCCTTCTTGTCCTCTGGTTTTTCAGTAATCATACATTCTGTTGTGATTAAAAGTCCTGCAACAGATGCAGCATTCTGTAATGCGCAACGAGTAACCTTAGTAGGATCAATAATACCTGCCTTTAATAAATCTTCATACTCTTCTGTGCCAGCATTGAAACCGAAACCGCCCTTGCCTTCCTTAATCTTTTCAACAACAACAGAGCCATCAAAACCTGCATTCTGGGCAATCTGTTTTGCAGGCTCTAATATTGCCTTTTTAACGATTTCAGCACCAAGCCTCATCTCTCCTTCTAACTTTAAGTTTTCAAGATCTGGGAGGGTTCTGATCAATGCAACACCACCACCAGGCACAATACCTTCTTCAACAGCTGCCCTTGTAGCGTGGAGGGCATCTTCTACCCTTGCCTTTTTCTCCTTTAACTCCGTTTCTGTTGCAGCACCTACCTTTATTACTGCAACACCACCAACCATCTTTGCAAGTCTTTCCTGTAATTTCTCTCTATCGTAGTCGGAGGTGGTTTCCTGTATCTGATTTCTAATCTGTTTTACTCTCGCTTCAATTTCTTCTTTTTTGCCTGCACCATCAATAATCGTTGTGTTATCTTTGTCGACAACAACGCGTTTTGCCCTTCCTAAATCCTGTAACTTTGCATTTTCAAGTTTGAAGCCTGTTTCCTCAGAAAGAACCCTTCCACCTGTCAAGATAGCAATATCTTCTAACATCGCCTTTCTTCTGTCTCCAAATCCAGGAGCCTTAACAGCACAGCAATGCAATACGCCTCTTAACTTGTTTACAACGAGGGTTGCTAAAGCCTCACCTTCAACCTCTTCTGATATAATGATAAATGGCTTACCTGTCTTTGCAATCTGCTCAAGGATTGGAAGCAAATCCTTCATATTGCTGATTTTTTTGTCATAAATCAGTATGTAAGCATCTTCTAACACACATTCCATTCTGTCTGCATCTGTAACAAAGTATGGAGAAAGATAGCCTCTGTCAAACTGCATACCCTCCACAACATCCATTGTGGTCTCCATGCCTTTTGCTTCTTCAACAGTGATAACACCTTCTTTTCCAACCTTTTCCATCGCTTTGGCAATGATATTTCCAATTTCTGAATCGTTATTTGCAGAAATAGTTCCAACCTGAGCAATTTCCTTGTGATCCTTAGTAGGCTTGCTCAACTTTTTCAAAGACTCAACGCAAACCTCAACGGCTTTGTCAATTCCCTTTTTAAGATCCATTGGATTGTGTCCAGCTGCAACAAGCTTTGCACCTTCCCTTACTATTGCCTGAGCCAATATTGTTGCTGTTGTTGTGCCATCACCAGCGGTATCAGATGTTTTGCTTGCTACCTCTCTAAGTAGCTGAGCCCCCATGTTTTCGAACTTGTCAGAAAGCTCAATTTCCTTTGCAACGGTAACACCATCTTTTGTGATTGTTGGTGCACCAAAAGACTTATCAATAACAACATTTCTACCTTTAGGACCAAGGGTCACCTTCACAGCGTCAGCAAGGATGTTGACGCCTCTTATCATAGCTTCCCTTGCCTCGTAACCAAATTTTAACATCTTTGCAGCCATCTTCTAATTCCTCCTTTTAAATTATTTTTCCAGAATGCCCAGAATATCTTCTTCTCTCATGATGAGATACTCTTCGCCGTCAATCTTGATTTCGTTGCCAGCATACTTGCCAAAAATCACCCTGTCACCAACCTTCACATCCATCGGCACTTTCTGCCCATTTTCAAGAATTCTGCCATTGCCTACGGCGATGACTTCACCCTCTTGGGGCTTTTCTTTTGCGGTATCGGGAATAATAATACCGCTTTTGGTCTTTTCCTCTTCTTCAACCCTTTTGACAATAATTCTGTCGTGTAATGGTCTTACTTTCATAGCCTTCACTCCTTTCTTTAAATTTTTTAGCACTTTAGCTTTTTGAGTGCTAATAAATTAAACATTGAGTTTTTAGTTGTCAAGGGCTAAAAAAAATTTTTTTATTTTTTTGTGATGACATACCTTGATTTTTTTAGAATTGTGTGGTTAGATTTGACATAAACAATTAAAAGGAGGAGGGCAATGAGAAGATTATTTTTAATTTCCGTAGCTTTTTTTGCTTTGGCAGTAACAGGCTTTGCAATGGAGTTTCAACCTGTAGGTGCCCGACAGTTAGGTATGGGGGGAGCTGGCGTTGCCTCTACAATGGATGCTACTGCCCAGTATTACAACCCTGCTATCTTTGGCTTTTTTGGCAGAGAAACAAAAAAGGGGTTTAAAGACAAAGACTTTGGTTTAAATGCCCAGATTGGCGCAGGGGTTAGGCTAGAAAATAACCTCGCTGACAACATTGACGCATTGAGTAAGATTGATTATAACCTTGTGAAACAAATTTCTACAACAACTGGACAAGACTATACTACTCAAGCCTACAGTGAGGCACTAAAGCTCTTGTCCATTATACAAAAAATCGATAAAGATCAGGGAGCAATCACCATCAATGCTGATGCCGTACTTGCCAGCCGTATAAAAAGAGTTGGGATAGGGGTTTACGGTGTATCTGAAGTTAACGGAAAGCCTTATATTGACTTGGTAAATGTTCAGACAGGACAGAATACCACTGACGCAAAAAATAAACTCACAAACTATGCTGCCACAATCAGTGATCCGGGACAGCAAAACTACTTTACATCCACTCAGTACTCTAACATTTATAACAGCCTTACTTCAATTGTGGGTGCAACTGATGCGGCAAAACTGCTTAATGAAGCAGAACTACAACTCAAAAACTATGGCAAGATTAGCAATGCTGATGCTTACGCCGCTTTTGACCTGATAATTCAGTCTTTAGGCGGGGCACCACTTCCGTCCGCTGCGTCTGTAAAAAAATCTGCTGTTACAGGCAGTATTGAAAATAACCAAACATCACTTGTTGCAAACGGTATCGCTTTGATGGAAGTTCCTCTTACCTACGGGCATCCGATATCTGACTCTTTAGCGGTGGGTTTTAATCTAAAATACATTCAAGCGAGTGTTTTTAGAGCAGCACCAGGACAGATACTTGTCTTTAATAAAGACTCGGGTGACATCGTAAAAGACCTTGACAACTACAAGAAGGATAGTAGCAACTTTGCTGTTGATGCTGGGGTACTCTTTCAACCAGTCAACTGGCTTAAATTAGGTGCCGTAGGAAAATATTTAAACAGTCCCGAATTTGATGACCCGTTGGGAGGCAAGGTAAAGGTTAAACCTCAGGGGCGTGCCGGCATTGCTATAAACCCTTTTGAAACATTAACCCTTGCCGCTGATATTGATCTTACTGAAAACGAGACGATGAATCCTAATTACAAAAGCCGTAATTTAGCTGTTGGTTTAGAGTGGGACATATTAAAGTTTCTTGCCCTTCGTGTTGGGGCTTATAAAAACTTGGCAGAATCAGACATAAGCCACGTTTATACCGCTGGATTAGGACTAAACTTATGGCTACTAAGACTTGATGTTTCTGCTGCAATGTCTTCCGATAAGAGCAGATATAATGACAAGTCATTCCCAGAAGAGGCAAGAGTTCAGGTAAATCTTTCAATGGAGTTTTAGTACTTCTCCAAGATTTTATAACTTTAACCACGTTAAAAACAAAAAATACACTGTGGGGGCGAATTTAGCCCCCTTTTTTTTCCTTTTCACAAAGACAGGTATGGGAGAACTCGGAAATTTTAATCTAATCTAAAATCCCCCTCTTCCCCTTTAAGAAAGGGGGAAACAAAAAATTGATAATAGACCTGTCCCCTTCCCCTTTTAAAAAGGGGGACTAAGGGGGATTTCCAAAGGGGAAAACAAAAAAACTGGATTATTGACCTGTCCCCTTTTTCTTGCCTTGCCTAACAGAAACGTTTGGTCTAAAATCATTTTGTATGCAGTTTTTAAAACCAAAGGGACTTTTTAAAAAACTCCTTTACTATCAGTTTCTTTTACTTTTTTTCATCATTGCCATGCTCTTTTTCACACTTTCTTTCATGGAAAAACGCTTTTGGAGCAACTACCTTATAAAAGAGGCAAAAATGCACCTTAGGCTTTTAAATCCTCAAATTATGCGAATCGTAGGGAGAGAGTTTGGCAAAGGGCTCACTAACATAGAAGTGGCAAAGTCAGAAATTGGCAACATCCTAAAAGAAAAAGAAGGCGTTATAGACATCGCAATCCTGGATAATGATGGACGAATACTTTTTAGCTATAAAGGCTTAATTCTGCCCCCTTACAAAACTGCTGACTATAAAACAAGTGATGGTTTGTTTTATCGTGAAGTCGTTGTAGAAGGTAAAAGGTGCCTTGACCTTGTTTTACCTCAGCAAACGATGGGGCTTTCCAACTTTTACTTCAGATACTTAATGTATTTCCCCGCAATAGAAAAACAGATGGCTAACATTAATTTTCTTCTTCTGGTACTTGCCTTTGTATCTGCTGTACTTTCTTTTATCTTCTCTTACTACTATGCAAAAAAAATCACCATCCCTTTGCACCAGTTGGAGGAAAAGGCTAAGGCAATCAAAAAAGGTGATTTGGAACAAGAAATACCCGTTTTGGAAGACGAAATTGGTGAACTTGCAGAGGCTTTAAGAACAATGCTTTTAGAAATTAAAAATAAACAAAATGAACTCTTAATGCAAAATGAAAGGCTAAATGAAGCCTTTAACGAGGTGCTTTTCCTTCAAAATCAGATGCTTAATTACGAAAAGTTTGCTGCATTAGGAAAGATATCGGCTGGCATGTCCCACGAAATCGATAATCCTTTGGGAATTATAATCGGTCATGCCGAGTATCTAAAAAGCGAGCTACCTGAAGACAGTGCCTACATTGAAGACCTTGACACCATAATAAGAGAAGCCACTCGTATCAAAAAAATAATGAGAAGCCTACTAAGCTTTGCGAAACCAAAAGAGAGCAAAATCAAAGAAATTGAGTTGAAAACCTTTGTGAAAAAGGTGTTGGACGACTTTTCCTTTCAAAAAATTTTCCGAAATATAGAACTTAATTTTGAGGCAGAAGAGGTGGTAGTTTATGCCGATGAGGAAAAACTGCATCAGGCAGTTGTTAACATCATTTTAAATGCAATTCAAGCAATGCCAAAGGGAGGAACAATTTCTGTTAAGATTTGCAGCGAAGATGGCTTTGGCGTTGTTTCAATAACCGATAGTGGCATGGGAATTCCAGAAGAGTTACAAAGTAAGGTGTTTGAACTTTTTTTCTCGACCAAACGTGATGGCACAGGATTGGGACTTGCCGTAACAAAGAGTTTTATTGAAGAGATGAAAGGTAAGATAGAGTTGAGTTCAAAAGAGGGTGTTGGAACAACTATAAGGCTTCTGCTGCCTTTAACCTGATTACTCTATAATAAGTTCACTTCCCGAAAAGTCTACGGTCTCTCCTATGATAGCCGCTTTTTCATCACCCTTTTTTCTAATATTTTCAAGCAACTTTTCACTTTCAGCCCTTTTGCAAAAAATAACCAAACCACCTGACGTTTCTGGGGAACACAACTTGATAAGATTTTCAAGGTTACCAATGGTGTGAGGCAGGACATACTCCCTGTTCCTGTAAGCACCTGCAGGGATAAGTCCGTAAGAAAGGTAATGCTCAAATCCTTCCATAAACGGCACTTCTTTTTGAAACACCTTAATTGTAATGTGACTTGCCCTTGCAACCTCGTAAAGATGTCCTAAAAGCCCAAAGCCTGTTACATCTGTTATAGTAATGACGCTGTCAAAACTAATCGCTGAAAGGGCGTACTTGTTAAGTCGTGTCATGTACTTTGTCATAACATGTTTATGTTCTTCTGAAATCAATTCTCCTTTTAGTGCAGTGCTAAGTATCCCTCCGCCTAAAGGCTTTGTTAATATTACGCTTAATGAAGGTGTTGCCATTTTATTGCGATATATTTTACTGCCTGCGATACCAGTTACGGAAAGACCATATTTTATCTCTGTATCAATTACCGTGTGGCCACCTAATACAACAGCACCACACTCTTCTACGACATCCCTTCCACCTTCTAATATCGCCTTTAAAATATCAAGAGGCAGACAATCGACAGGAAAACCAGCAATATTCAAGACAGTAACAGGAGTTCCACCCATCGCATATATGTCAGATACAGCATTTGTTGCGGCTATTTTACCAAAGATATATGGGTCGTCAATTATAGGTGTAATTATATCAACTGTTTGGAGGAGCACCTCTGAGCCTATCTTAATAGCCCCTGCATCATCAGAATCCTCAAAACCAACGATAACCCGCTCATCCTGTTTGTAGGCAATATCTTTCATCAATTCTGACAGGTCGCCCGGACCCATTTTGGCTGCTCAACCAGAGGCTGTGGCGTAGTTTAAAATGTTAATCTTGTTGTCCATTGTAACCTTTATTTTGTAGGAAGTGGTGCGGAAGATAACAGGTATTTGATATCTTCATCCTCAAACCTGATACCTGCGCCCAAAAATACGCTACGTCTATGTCTATCAGAAATTATATCGTCAACACCGCCTGTGAAAAAAAGATATTTGTACAAATTGTAGTTAGCTGCAGCCTTTAGATGGGGTGCATACTGCCTGTCGAAGTTATAGATTTCTGCAGTGTATTTCCACTTGTCATTTTTTGAAAAGTAGTCTATGCCAAAACCACCTGTAGATTCAAATAAGCCACCTCTAAACTCAATATTATGAAATCGTTTTCCAATCTGGGCGTTTATCAAGACGGTCTTTTCTTTTTCTGTCTCCGTTGTCGTTACTGTGGTTCCAGTAGTTGTTGTCACCTTCTGGGTTTCTCTTCTAAACTTACCCATTGGACTATCCACACCACCAATCATGTAAAAATAGTCAGACTTTGGATAAATTTTTAGATTCACCTGAGACCTCGAATCCTTTAACCTTTCTAAATACTCACTTCTAAAATCAAAGTATGTCTTTACAGATTCGCTCTTTGCAAGCATCTTGTTTAACCCTGTTAATGTTTTGTTTAGATTTTCATGGGCAGAGTCGTCATTTATCAACTTTCCAAGAGTGCCTTCTCCCTTGTCAATCTTTTCAGAAACACTTTGCAGCGATGCTAATGTTTTATCTAACTTTTCTGAGGCATCTTTTACCTTAGCCAAACTATCCTTCAGGTTGCCTCTATTTTCGTTCATCATATCTTTTAGAGTTCTTGATAACTCCTTTAAATCCTCTGAAAGTTCGGGCGTTTTTTCAGCAAGGGTGGCTGAAAACTTTTCCAGATTTTTCACTGTGTTTGCAAGCCCTTCATCGTTCTTCTTCACCATCTGGTTCAAGTTTGCAGAAAGTTCATAAAGGTTATTAAATATGCCCCTTAAGACATCTTCCCCCTCTTCTCCACCTAAGGTTTTTCTCAAATTAACGGTAACTTCTTTTATATCACCGATAACAGAGTCCACATGGGCAACAAGCGTATCTAAATCCATCGTCTTTTTAACTGAGGCTATTTGTTGTCCGCCTTGTAGCACCTCCGCTGCCTCGCCTGGCGTTACTTCTACAAACTTTTCTCCTAAAACACCTTTCGTTTTGATCGAGGCAGAAGCGTCTTTTTTTATCACTACACCTTCGTTGATTTCCAATGTTACCCTTGCCTTGCTTCCTTCTAATTTTATATCTTTTACCCTCCCTACTGTAACGCCGGCAATCTGAACAGCACCTCCAACATCAAGACCTTCAACACTATCAAAATAAACAACAACATCGTAAGTCTTTACGCCTTTAAAAAACTTAAAACCGCCTACCTTCATAGACATGAAAATCAGTATAACACAACCAATGATAACAAAAATCCCAACTTTAAACTCTGTTGTTAAACCACTTTGATTCATCACTTCTCCGCTGTCATAGGACCTTCTGTAAGTCCTCCTATAAACTGCTTTAAATAGGCATTATCATAATTTTGCATTTGTTCTGGCGTACCCTCTGCTATAATCTGCCCCTCGTAAAGCATCGCAATTTTGTGTGCAATCCTAAATGTAGATTTTATATCATGGCTGATAACAATACAAGTAACATTTAATCGTTTTTGGATATCAACTATTAAGTTGTCTATGGTTGCAGACATAACAGGGTCAAGACCACTTGTAGGCTCATCAAAGAGAATCACTTCGGGATTACTGATAATCGCCCTTGCCAACCCCGCTCTTTTTCTCATGCCACCAGAGATTTCTGAAGGGAATTTTTTTTCTGCACCTGTTAGCCCAACCATTGCCATTACTTCTCTAACCCTTTCATAGACTTCTTTATCGGAAAGCTTTGTATGTTCAAAAAGTGGAAAACCAATATTGTCTTCTAAATTTAAAGAATCAAAAAGTGCCCCTTCCTGAAACAACATCCCAAAACGTTTTCTTATGCCCTGTAAAGTTTTCTCATCAGCAGTTACCAAATCTACACCGTCAAAGATAATCTGTCCTGCATCAGGTTTCAATAAACCAATTATATGCTTTAAAAGCACACTTTTGCCACCACCGCTTCTGCCAATAATAACCGTTACAAGACCCTTAGGAATGTTGAGAGACAAACCCTTTAAAACCTGCTGAGAACCAAATTTTTTGTAAATCTCTTTAATCTCAATAATGTTTTCGCTCATCTTTTATTCTCAAAACAAAAAGGCAGTCAAGACGTAATCGGCAATAAAAATAACTACACAGGCAAGAACAACAGCCTCTGTCGTTGCCTTTCCTACCCCCCTTGCACCACCCTGTGCATTGTAACCTTTATAGCAACCAATAATTGAAAGCAAAAGACCAAAGACTGCCGATTTCAACAAACCGTTGTATATATCGCTCAGTTCCAAAATTTCTATGGTACGGTTGATGTACACACCTTCGTTAACATTTAAAAGTTTTACCCCAACTAAATAACCGCCGACTATTCCAGTATAATCAGATATTACCGTTAAAACAGGCACAACAAATATTGATGCTAAAACTCTTGGCACAACGAGATACTTTATAGGATTAACAGCCATTACAAATAGTGCATCAATCTGTTCTGTAACGCGCATTGTTCCGATTTCGGCAGCCATTGCTGAACCAGCCCTTGCTGTAACCATAATACTTGTAAGGACTGGTCCTAACTCCCTACAAAGACTTAATGCAACAACCGCACCCATCATACTTTCTGCACCAAATCGTCTGAATCCTGTATAAGTTTGAAGGGCAAGAACCATTCCCGTAAAGGTACTCACAAGTATCACCACAAAAAGTGAACGTACACCGATAAACTCCATCTGATAAAAAAGCCGCTCTAACTTTAGCGGAGGAGAAATGCTCCATCGGATAGTTTTAAGCAGTAAGTTAAATATACCGCCTGCTGCCGAAATAAAATCTATGATAGCATTTCCAAAAATCTCAACAATTCTTTTCATTTACCTTCCTACGTAAAGGCGTCTTATTCTTTCTGAAATCCTACAAAAAAGCTCGTAAGATATAGTATCTGCAAGCTTTGCTATATTGTCAGGATGAACACTTTCGTCACCTTTGCCCCACAGTACAACAGTATCCCCTACTGAAACATCTTTTATGTCTGTAACATCAATCATTAGCATATCCATACAAACCCTTCCTACAACAGGTGCAACACCTTTCCCTTTTATGAAAACCACACCTTTATTTGAAAGGGCTCTTGGATAGCCATCTCCGTAACCACAGGCAATTGTTGCAATTTTGCTTTCTCTTTTGGTAATGTATGTTCCGCCATAGCTTATCGGTGTTCCTTTTGCAACCTTTTTCAACGCAATTATACTCGACACAAACGTCATAACAGGAAAAATCGTGATTTTATTTCTCAAACATTGCGATGGATAGCCACCGTAAAGCATAATACCGGGTCTTACAGCGTTTATAAACCTTTTTGTCTTATAAAACAATCCCGCACTATTCGCTACATGAACGACCTTAGGAGTTACACCCTTTTTCTTAAACTTCTCGTATATTTTATAGAAACGATCCAACTGAAACTTTGTAAAGGCTTCATCGGAATCTGATGAGGAGAAATGCGTCATAAGTCCCCATAAAATAAGCCTTTTTGAAGCGTTGATGATAGACAGAAGCTCATCTATTTCATCTTCCTGAAACCCTGTCCTGTTCATCCCCGTATCAACCTCAATATTGACATTACAAGCAATTCCCTTCCTGCTAAGCAATGATATGGTTTGTAAGTCATAAACGGTTGGGATAACATTTTTTTCAGAGAGATATCGTTCTTCACCCTTAAAGAATCCGCCAAAAACGATGAATGGTTTTGATGTCAATTTTTCAAGATTTATTGCCTCTTCGATAGATGCAACACCAAAAAAATCAGAATACTTTTCAATCTTTCTAACAACCTCTTTTGCCCCATGACCATAGGCGTTGTCCTTTACTACGGCTATAATTTTTTTGCTCCCTGACAATTTTTTTATAGCCCTGATGTTTTTCTCAAGGGCAACAAGATCTATCTCGGCATAAATTGGTCGACCTTTAAAATCCATAATAATCTTTTATTACACAAAGCATTAAAAGTAAAGTTTTAATTTGTTTTTGAAGTTTCATTTTTTAAACACCATAACGCACCACTCATCTTTTTCATCCTCACTTATCAAAGATAAGTCTTTGTAAATACTTTGTATTTCTCCTTTTTTAGACGTCAAGTAACCTCCTGTAATAAGAACTCCGCCTAACTCTAATACTGCCTTTACGTCATCGCCGATAAGGTAATGAACATTAATAGGAACATTTGCTACAATACAGGAAAAAGCTTTTTTTAGACAGCCTACGTCAACTAAAAGCAGTTTTATTCTCTTTTTGTCATAGCCATTCAGTCTTACATTACTTTTGGCTTCTTTGATAGCAAAGGGGTCTATGTCTATGCCATAAACCTTTTTAGCACCTGTTTTTAAGGCATAAACTGAAAGAATACCACTGCCACAACCAACATCAAGAAACCTCTTGTTATGATAAGCCTGTTTAAATTGAGTTAATTTTTCCAAAACCAAACGTGTTGCAGAGTGATCAAAACCGAAGGATTTTGTCGTTTTTACTATGATTACTTTTTTTGCCTTTTTACTCTCACAATTAAAAAATTGAAAGCCATCAAAATTATATGGATTTAATTTTGGCAATACCTGCGGTAAAGGCTCTAATTTAGCCTCTTCAAAGGTGAAAAGTTTAGAAAGTAACCTTTTTTTCCGATAATATTCATTCTTGTTAAAGGCAAAGAAGGACAGTATATCAGTGCGTTTTCTCACACCTTTATATCGTTTCAGAATGTCTTTATCAAAGGCTTGGATGCCCTTTACGACAAATTCGTATATCATGAAAGTTAAATAAAAAAGAGTAGGAGTGTAAGCCGGATTCTGTCGAGGACAGTCATTCATCTAAGCAGTGGTGTTGCCACCAATGTCATGCAGTCTACCCGCTTCTTCCTTTCGGGGCTCGGAACGCACCAAACCAAAAAGGTTTAAGAAGCTGTTTGACCTTGCTCCAGATGGGGTTTACCAAGCTTTCGGCGTCACCGCCGAAACTGGTGAGCTCTTACCTCACCGTTTCACCCTTACCTGCTCAATGGCAGGCGGTTTGTTTTCTGTGGCACTATCCACGCATCGCTGCGTCTTTCTGTTAGAAAGCATCCTTTCCGCTGGAGTCCGGACTTTCCTCTCCGAATTAACGGAGCGACTGTCTCCCCTACTCTTTATTTTCCGCCTTTTTTTCTTCTTCTTGCTTCGGTTCTGGTATATAAACTAAGTAACGCTGACAAAAAGGACAGTTATACAACTTATCACCTTTCATCACCATATTATACAACTGTGGTGGAAGATTCATAAAACAGCCTTCGCAGCTTTCATCCTTTGCCCTACTGACACCAACCCCTCTACAGTTTTTTCTTAAATGTTCATAAGTCTTGAGTATACTGGTATCTAACCTGCTGGCAATACTGTTTCTTCTCGTTAACGCCCCTTCTTTTTCTTTTTGAAGCTCCATCAACTCGTTGTCATAAACGGCGAGCCCTTCCATAATTTTTTGTTTTTCCTTAAGATAAACTTCCATATATTCTGCTATCTCTTTGTTAATCTGCTCTATTTCTTCCATCTTTTTCAGCACTTCGTCTTCTCTAAGCTTGTTGGATTTTTTTGCCAACTCAATCTTTTTCCTCATTTCGAGATAATCTTTTTGGTTTCTTATGTGAGACAATCTTGATTCTACCAATTTAATCTTTTCTGTTTCCTGTTCAATCTCCTTTTCTCTTCGCTCTTTTTCTTGAATTAACTTGTTTCTGCTGTCTTCTTTCAGATTTTTTTCGTCTTCCAGATATTTAAGTTTTTCTTCAAGGGCTTTTCTTTTTGTCGGGACATCGTTTATTCTCTTTTCAATATTAAGCACCTCTGTGTCTACCTGTTGAAGTTCCCATAATGTCTTTATATTTTGTTCCAATGCCGTCCTCCTTATCTTTTAGTAATGGCAGAAAAAATCTTTATACTCAACAAAATGATACACCTTTAATTTTTTGAAAGCTTCTTTAATCCTGAACTCCAGTTTTTGCAAAACAGGCAATTCAGAAGCCCGATGTCCAATGTCAAGAAAGGTGATCTTGTTCATGTTTTCTAAAACCTCGTGATACTTTAAATCCCCCGTTACATACAAATCTGCACCTGACATAATGGCATCTCTAACGAAAGACCCTCCTGAACCTCCACAGAGGGCAACCTTTTTAATCTTTGTGTTCAAATCACCAACATAACGGACATTATCTAAGCCCAACTGAGCTTTACATTGCTCAATAAAGTGGGACAATTTTTTAGTCTTTTTCAATACACCCACACAACCATAACCTAAGTTGAGCGGATTTATCGCTTCTTGGAAGACATCAAAAGCTACTTCTTGATACGGATGCACCGCTTTTAACTTGTCTAAGCACGATGTAAGCTTATCCTTTCTAACAATAAGCTCAACTTTTGACTCTTTAAAAATATTTTCTGCCTTGATAAACGGGTTAGCACCTGACTTTTCCTTGTATCTTCCCTCCCCAAATGTTTCAAAGGCACAATCTTTGTAAAAGTGATACTCCCCTACTCCTTCGTCAAATAGACTAATCAAAACCTTCTTTTCATAGCCAGAAGGCAGATAGAAGATTAACTTATAGTATTGGGAATCTGTCTTTTGACATAGTATCTTCACTTCATCAAGCTCAAGTTTTTCTGCTAAAGAAAAACTAACTCCATCAGGAACAACATCAAGGGGGGTATGAGAAGAGATAACGTTTATTCTGTTTTCAACAAGTAGCGAAAGCAACGGGTCGCTAAAATCTAATCGTTTAAGGGGTCTAAAAAACAAAGGATGGTGAGATATAACCAAGTTAGCCCCGACTTCAATCGCAACCTCAACAGCCCTTTCTGTAATGTCGAGCGACAAAAGAACTTTGCTTACACAATTTTTAAAAGAACCAATCTGCAGCCCAGAATTATCCCAGTCCTCTTGTAAAACAAAGGGAGCGAAATTGTTAATTACATTGTAAACATCTCTAACTGTAATCTCCATTTTACACTACCAAAAAAAATGCCCCATTCTGGGGCATTCTGTAGGTATAGTCTTTTCCTAAAATCTCGTCGTCAACGTTACATATATTTTGTCTAACCAAACAAGAAGGACTGATACGAAACCTCCTGAAAAGAAAAGGTGGGCTCACCTGGATTCGAACCAGGGACCGACCGGTTATGAGCCGGTGGCTCTACCAAGCTGAGCTATGAGCCCTCATTTTTAAAAGGTTATTATACAACGAAACGCTACTGAATTGTCAAGATTTTTTAAGTTATTGTGTTGTTACTATTTTAAAATGTCACATTGGTAAAGTAAGACTTAAAGAAAAATCAGCCTCCCCCTCTTTTCCAAAGAGGGGAACAACGCTTCCCCCTTTGAAAAAGGGGGATTGGGGGGGATTTTATAATTTCCCCCTTTCTTAAAGGGGGCAAGGGGGATTTTATGTTAGATTGAAATTCCCCCGAAAAACCTTTCCGAAAATCTCCCCTAACCCCTCTTTTCCAAAGAGGGGGAAAAAATAATGTAATGACAAGAAGTTGTTACTGCCTTTTCACTTGTTAGGTATGCCCTCACCTTTCTTTTTTCTAACATACAAAACTTTTTTTACAACAGCGATAAGATCGCCATTATTATCAACAACGTTTACTATGAACTCAGGTAGGTATCTTTCTCCTTCCTTTGTGTGGTTTAAAATGTCCTGTATCTGTTGCTCAGTTATAACAAAATGGGCAAAAACTGTGCCTCTTCCTGGTTTTATAAAGTCTATGGTTGCCGATTTGTCCCAAACAACATACTCTTTCCCTAAATTCTGTATCAGCATAAGCATATAAAAGGGATCTGTCATTGCATAAATTGAACCACCAAAGTGTGTGTTAACATAGTTGCGGTTATACCACCTCAGTTTCATCTCTACCAATACTTCTCTGTAATCATCTGAAATCTTTTTGACATAAATTCCTGTTCCAAAATAAGGAGGGTATAAATTCAGCAACATTCTGAAGAGCTTGGCATTCATCCTTTATACTCCTTTTTCACAAGGTTTATAAAAATAAGTCCTAAGAGAAAAAACGATGATATTGATAGCACTGCTGGACGCTGACTTCCCGTTTGAGAAGATACAATTCCAAAGACAACAGGGCCAAGCACAGCAGAGGTTTTTCCAACAAGTGAGTAAATTCCAAAATAGTCATTCTCTCTGCCCACAGGGATAAATGATGCAAACAAGGCTCTGCTTGACGATTGAATCACACCAAGTCCAAAACCTGCGACACCTGCAATCAGCCAGAAAACCGATTTTGCTGTAACAAAGTAAGAAGCCACCGAGACAAATAGCCACAATGTTAACGAATACTTTATTATGCGTTTTGGACCTAATGTGTCTATGGGCTTCGCCATGACAAAGGAACCAATAAGGGCAACAAATTGAACAAGAAGGTATAAAAAAATAAGCTCCTCCTTTGTAAAATGCAATGTTGTGGCTGCAAAGATACTGGAAAAAACGATAACTGTGTTAACTCCATCTTCATATACAAAGTACGCTGTCAAAAACATCTTTAAGTTTTTCTCTCGAACAACCTCTTTGAATGTCGCAATACTTAAAGAAAGTCCCTTTACGCCTGCCTTAAAAAACCCTTTTCTGTTCTTACCATCCTCAGGTAGAAAAAGAAAGGCAGGGATAGAAAAAAACAGGAAAAATAATGAAACAGAAAGCCACACAAACCTTATATAACCTGTCTTTATCAGCAAAAGGGCTATCATTAGAGAGATGATCGAACCTACATAACCTATACCAAAACCCCAAGAAGATACCCGACCGTACATGCATTTTTCTGCAATTACGGGTAAAAAGGCGTTGTAAAAAACCAGACCTCCTTCCATACCAATATTTGCAAGTATAATCAGAAATACACTCGGATATATCATCCCTTTTTCAAGAAAGGAAAAACAGAAAACAGACACTACAGAAATCAGTGTGTAAACAATAAGCAGCCTTTTTCTTACCTTTAAATAATCCGCAATGCCACCTAAAAAAGGGGATGTGATTGCAACAAATGCCATGCTAATTGATACCGCCCTCCCCCACCATAAATCACCCAACCCTGTTTCATTGCCTGCAATAACATTGGTAAAATAAACTGGGAAAACAACAGCAGCTATCACAGCAGAATAACTTGAGTTTGCAAAGTCATACAAACACCAGCTTATAATCTGCTTACGATTTTTCATATATTTTTTGAACTAATAAAGATGATGATAAGGGAAAAGATGTTTTTTTAGCTTTTCTATCACCCTGCTTGTTTCTCTATTCACCTTTTCTGTCATTGTGGTGTCAATAACAGCAACGTTATCACGCAGGTTACTAATTTTTACATTATACTTCTTGAACTTGGCAAACACGGTTTCGGGAATGGGGTCACTGATTTCCTTTTCAACCATTATAGCAAGGGCAAGTGTCCATGCCCGAGCTACATTTGCAACGTTGTAACCACCACCCCCCAATGCTAACCATGGAAGATTTAGTGAGTAAAAGTAGTTGACTATTTTTTCAAAGGCGTTTGTTGTTAAGTTAAGCGTGGCAAGTGGGTCGTTATATAGACAGTCAACGCCTAACTGCGTTACTATCACATCAGGATTAAAGGCAGATATGAGGGGAGGAACTATCTCAAAAAAGGCTCTTAAATAATTTTCGTCATCAGTATAGGGATATAAAGGGATGTTCACAGCAAAACCTAACCCCTCTTCTTCTCCCATCTCATACTCAAATCCCGTTCCTGGAAAAAGGAAGCGTCCGCTTTCATGTAACGAAATCGTAAGAACCTTTGATGTTTCGTAAAAGAATTTCTGCACACCATCACCATGATGGGCATCTATATCCACATAAACAACCTTCTTTCCACAGTTTACAAGATAATTTATTGCAACGGCAGCATCATTTAGATAACAAAAACCGCTTGCCTTATCAGCCATAGCATGGTGCATACCACCAGCAATATTGAAATATATATCTATCTTGTTATCACATAGCTTTTTAGCCCCCTCTAAAGAAGCACCGCAAACTCGTGACGACCAGTCGTAAACACCGGGAAAGATAGGGTTATCAGAGGTGTCAAGGTTGTAAAAATAAGCCTCTGACAGTTTACTTCCGTTGTTACACTTTTTTAACACATAAAGGTAGTGCTTGTCATGGAGCTTTAAAAGCTCTTCTTCGGGACAAAAAGGCGGGGCTTCTATCAAAACATTATCGAAAAGGTTGTAAGCCTTAGAAAGCTCATACGCAAGCACTAAACGATATGGCTTGAAGGGATGTTCTTCGCCAAAATTAACACTTTCATACTCATTTGTATAACAGTAACAAACTCTTTTCACGTTAACCTTTAGATAATTTTATTTAACGGGTACTCAATTATACCCTGTGCCCCTAATGAAAGTAGCTTAGGCACAATACGCCTTACCTCTTTTTCGTTAAGTACACTTTCGATGGAAATCCAGTCAGAGTTGTAAAGGTGCGAAACTGTTGGGTAATTTAGACTGGGTAAAACCTTTACAATCTCAGCTAATTTATCTTTTGGTGCATTCATCTTTAAACCTACCATGTTTTCGGCTTTAAGTGCCGCTGTTAATAAAGTAGCTATCTGCTGAATTTTCTCACGTTTCCAGCGATTTTCCCACGCCTTTTTGTTGGCTATAATTACAGGATTTGATGTCATTAGTGTCTCGACAATCCTTAAACCGTTTGCCTTAATTGTTGAGCCCGTTTCCGTAACTTCTACAATCGCATCACAAAGCCCTTCTACCACCTTTGCCTCTGTTGCTCCCCAAGAGAACTCAACTTTAACAGGTATGTTTCTTTCAGCGAAGTACTTCTTTGTAAACCCCACAAGCTCTGTTGAAATAGTCTTGTTCTTCATATCTTCAACAGACTTGATAGGAGATCCTTCGGTAACAACAAGCACCCACTTTGTAGGACGCCTTGAAGCTTTGGAGTAAACAAGGTCACAAACCTTAATAACATCTGAGCCATTTTCTAATACCCAGTCAATACCTGCAATTCCAGCATCAATAGTGCCCTTTTCTACGTACTTGCTCATCTCTTGCGTTCTTATAAGGTTGCACTTTATTTCTTCGTCATCAATAGAAGGAAAGTAATTTCTTGAGGTTTGTGTTATCGTCCAGCCAGCCTTCTTAAAAAGTTCTATTGTAGCAGCTTCTAAGCTGCCTTTTGGAATACCAAACTTTAATAAATGGGACATCAATTTCTCCTTATCTATTTCTTATAAACTTCATCAGGATTGAAGATGGGATTGGAATGCTCAACCCAGCTTCCGTTCTCCCATTTTACATAAAAACAGCTTCTGTTACCTGTATGACAGGCTGCACCACCTTTCTGATTTACCTTAATCAGCACAGAATCACTGTCACAATCGGTGTAAACCTCAACAACATCCTGTGTATTTCCCGATTGTTCTCCCTTCATCCAGTACTTATTCCTACTTCTGCTGTAAAACCACGTCTTGCCTGTTTCAAGGGTGAGATTTAGTGCCTTTTCGTCCATAAAGGCAAGCATCAACACCTCTCCAGTTTGATAATCCTGAATAATTGCAGGGATAAGACCATTTGACTTAGAAAAATCAAGTTTTATCATTATAGCCTCACAGTTTATTTAGTGTTTCTACATATTTTGTAACCATAATTTCTACTTCACGCTTTATCCTGTCATCAGGAGCACCAATAGCAACAGGTCCATAATGACCACATGAACAGTAGCCAAGAACAAGACAACCATGAATG
>Ga0272446_1002358_pt1 | contig 25926 bp, 25 predicted proteins | sample YNPCB0061_FD_194587 | JGI IMG/M metagenome (GOLD analysis project Ga0272446, IMG submission 194587) | Hot spring microbial mat communities from Yellowstone National Park, WY, United States - YNP-CB-006-1 | ecosystem: Environmental > Aquatic > Thermal springs > Hot (42-90C) > Sediment | place...
GTAGTTGATACGCCTACTTTCCACGTCTCTAGTTTAACACATAGAGAGGGCTAAAGCCCCCTGAGTTGGCTGTATCCCCTCGCTAAAGCGGAGGGGTTTTAGCCCGCCCACATCACTCCTATAAATTCTTACTAATTAAGACACCGCCACCTCGCTTAGCAGGTGCAGGAGTATTCATTATGTGCCAACGCCTAGGGAGGCGTGAAGGCTGTGCCGCGCACCCCCAAGATACAATAGAAGTCTTACCTTAAGCTTCACCTGCGGCTTTTCTATGTCCAACGACGTTTCCCCTGAGCCTATCCATCTTCCGAAAACGAGTGAATCAGAGCAGATTAAGCGCATTCGCCATACGACCTCCCACATACTGGCGATGGCAGTGCAAAAACTTTTCCCGAAGGCACAGGTAACCATTGGGCCGTGGATTGAGAATGGGTTTTACTACGACTTTGATAACCCTGACCCCTTCAGTGAAAAAGATCTAAAACAGATCGAGAAGGAAATGGTCAAAATTATCAAACGCAACCTGCCGGTGATTCGCGAGGAAGTGAGTCGTGAGGAAGCACGGCGGCGGATCAAGGCACTGGGTGAACCCTATAAGCTAGAAATTCTTGAAGATCTCCAAGAGCCAATTACCATTTACCATCTTGGCGATGAATGGTGGGATCTGTGTGCGGGGCCTCACGTCGAAAATACGGGCGACATTAACCCGAAGGCGATCGCCCTTGAAAGTGTTGCCGGTGCTTACTGGCGCGGTGACGAAACCAAGGCACAACTGCAACGCATCTACGGCACCGCTTGGGAAACCCCCGAACAACTCGCGGAATACAAACGCCGCAAAGCCGAAGCCCTCCGCCGCGATCACCGCAAACTGGGAAAAGAACTGGGGCTGTTTATCTTTGCTGACCCCGTCGGGCCAGGGTTACCCCTGTGGACGCCCAAAGGCACCATTCTGCGCTCCACCCTCGAAGACTTCCTTAAGCAGGAGCAATTGCGGCGAGGGTACCTTCCCGTTGTGACCCCCCACATTGCCCGCGTCGATTTGTTCAAGACCTCAGGCCATTGGCAAAAGTATAAAGAGGATATGTTCCCCCTCATGGCTGAGGATGAGGCTGCTGCTGCGCAGGAACAGGGGTTCGTCCTCAAGCCCATGAACTGCCCGTTTCATATTCAGATCTACAAAAGCGAGCTACGCTCTTACCGCGATTTACCCCTGCGCCTTGCGGAGTTTGGCACGGTGTATCGTTACGAACAGTCCGGGGAGCTAGGGGGGCTGACGCGGGTGCGGGGCTTTACGGTGGATGACTCGCACCTGTTTGTTACCCCAGAGCAACTGGATAGCGAATTTTTGAATGTTGTGGATTTAATTCTGGCGGTGTTTCGCTGCTTGCACCTCAATAAATTCAAAGCCCGCCTTAGTTTCCGCGATCCGAGTTCTGATAAGTATATTGGCTCTGAGGAGGCATGGTCGAAAGCCGAAGGTGCCATCCAACGGGCCGTCGAGCAACTGGGGATGGATTATTTTTTAGGCATTGGGGAAGCAGCCTTCTATGGCCCCAAGCTAGACTTTATTTTTGAAGATGCCCTTGGCCGCGAGTGGCAACTGGGGACGGTTCAGGTGGACTATAACCTGCCAGAGCGCTTTGACTTAGAGTACATTGCCGAGGATAATACCCGCCGCCGCCCAGTGATGATTCATCGTGCTCCCTTTGGCTCCCTAGAGCGGCTGATTGGCATTTTAATTGAGGAGTACGCTGGCGATTTTCCCTTCTGGCTGGCACCGGAGCAGGTGCGTCTGTTGCCCGTTAGCGATGAGCAGCGTCCTTTTGCTGCAGGGGTAGCGGCGCAGTTGGCAGCGGTTGGGGTACGCAGCAGTGTCGATAGCAGTGGCGATCGCCTCGGCAAACAGATTCGCAATGCTGAAACCCAGAAAATTCCAGTCATGGCCATTGTGGGTGCAAAAGAAGTGGAGAGCAACACTCTGAGTATCCGCAGCCGTGCCGACGGCGACATCGGCTCGGTGAGCGTGGCCACCGCAGTAGAGACCTTAGCCGCCGCCGCCAAGGAACCGGGAGCGCAAATCCGTTGGTTCTAAGATTTGTGGAGTTCTGCTAGAACGCCGGCACCCAGACCTAAGATCGTCAATAGTGGCCATCCGTGCCGTGATGATCACCAACCTCTGGGAGTTTGATACCTATGATTGAAAATATTCTATTGGCAGACTCGGGAACAGGACAATCCGAACAAATGCTCAAGTCGCTGATGGAACTGCCAGCGATTCAGCGAGCGGCGGTGACCGTGCTCCATGTGATTCCCCCGAAAATTACTGCCGAAGACATGGCGGAACAACGCCAAGCGGGGGCGAAGCTGCTGGCGGAGGCAGTGGCACGTCTGCACCTCGATCCGGTAATTAGCGTCAATACCCTGTTGCGGGAAGGCGACCCGAAAGACACCGTGCTGCAAGTTGCCGATGAGATCAATGCGGATTTGATTATCATGGGCTCCCGTGGCCTCAAACGGTTGCAGTCTATCCTAGAGAACTCCGTGAGTCAGTACGTCTTTCAGCTGTCCTCACGGCCCATGCTCTTGGTGCGCGATGATCTGTTCGTGAAAAAAATTAACCGCATTATGGTGGCTCTCAATGCCCAGCCTGCCGCCAAGGCATCCTTGGAGTTAGCAGTGCGATTAATGGATGGCTTAAAGGGGGGGAAGTTAATCGTTGCCCATGTCAACCCAGATCTCAAAGGCCATTCTGATATTCAAACGGGTTCAGCAGAAACGGATCCAGTGCTTGCAGAGGCAGCGCGGCTTGCCAAACAGCGGGGGATTGATTGCCAGTGCGTCCTCGCTACCGGTAAACCCGCAGAAGAGATCTGCCGAATTGCCGCCGACACCAATGCAGATCTACTGGTACTGGGGTCTCCGGATCGCCGCCCCTCCATTGCCCGCAGCTTGCCGGATTTAGATCGACTCTTAGGGACGTCGTTGTCGGACTATGTGCGGGTCTATGCGGGGTGCCCAGTGTTATTTGTGCGACAATCGGAGGCATAAGTTCTGATCTCTTCTGATCTACTGACTCCCCCGTGACCTTTTTGGAAACCCTCCGCTGGCAAGGCGATCGCCTGTGGCGGCAACTGAGTGAAGCCCTAGAATACTTCTTCCTAGAATTGTTCCGCACGGAAGCTTCACCGCTGTGGCAGGAGAGTGCAACCTTTGAAGCATGGGTGCAATGGCTGTTCCGCTGGTTGTTACTGTTGGTTCTTGGCCTGAGTCTTTACTTACTAGGACGTTGGCTGTGGCGATGGTGGCAGCGGCGATCGCGCCCCTTGCAGACGATGCCAGTAACCACCCCAAGAGAGCGACCTAAGCTAGTGCATGAGTGGCTAGAGCTTGCCCAAGCTCGGCAACTCGCTGGGGACTACAGTGGTGCGTGTCGTGCACTCTATATGGCGCTTTTATACCGTTTACAAGAGGCGGGGTGGCTACGGGTACAAAGCCATTGGACGAACCGGGAGTATCTACAGGAGTTAGAACGCCTGTTTCAGTTGGGGGAGCGATCGCCTACCGTGCGCCGCAGCATCCAACACCTGTTCCACGTTCACAGCCGCAGTTACTACGGCGGTGAAGCGCTAGATGCGCAGACCCTTGCCACCTGTCAGGCCGCCTACTTCGACATTGAACCTCAACTCCAGTCACCCTCGCGATGAAGACCCCCTCCCGCTGGCGCTGGCTTTTGCTGTTGCTTTCCGTTTTAGTCCTAGTGGTGGTCGGAGTGTTGCTCATGACGCTTGCTCCCTCGGCAAAAGCGGGTTCCTCCTACGACAATTCCCCTTGGGGCAGCCGTCAGTTTTACGAGTACCTCGAACAGCAAGGATTCAAGGTGGAGCGCTGGCAGCGAGACTACCCCAACCTCTCCGGCCAAGGGCACGTACTCCTGCAAATCAGTGGTCGGCTCCGAGACCCATCAGCGGATTTAGCCCAGTGGATGGCAGATGGCAACACCTTAGTCCGCTTTTATTGGCACGGCGAACCCACCGCTGCACCCTTTAGCTATCGCTTGCAGACCTCTCAAGGGTCTGTCCTTGTGGAAACACGACGGCGGCTGCAACCCCGCGATATAGCACCCCGCTATCGCCCCCTCCTCAGTGATGACTATGGTCTCATTGCCTACCTCCAAACCACCCTCATCGGTGAAAGAACTGGGCAGCAACTCCAGAGCGTTTATCCGTGGCTGGTGGCCAACGCTTACGGCAGCCATACCCAACTGGCCAACTTTGCTACGGTGGCCGCTCTCCTGCAGGGCTTACCCAGCACGACTACCATTACTACCATTTACTTTGACGAGTGGCTGCACGGCTATCGACAACGCACCCCGGAAGACGTGGACACCGGCTTGCAGCCTCGCAGTGTGCTGGACTACCTCAGTCGTACCCAATGGCTAGGCATTAGTTTGCAACTGGGGGTGATTCTAATCTTTTTGCTGTGGCAGCAGAGCCAGCGCTTTGGACCACCCCTGCAAGAGCAAGTCGCCACCCTCAGTAATAGTGCCACCTACATTGCCGCCTTAGCCGGTGTGCTGCAACGCGCCCAGCAGAGAGGCTTTGTCCGCCAGCAACTCCAAGGGCAACTCCGCCACAACTTAGCCGCACGCTTAGGGTTAATCGCCGATCGCAGCAACCCTCACCATCTGCCTGAGGATTCTGAACTAATGCAGGCATGGCAAAGCGTGACCGGCCAAACCCCTGCCCTACTGCACACCCTTCTAGAGGATACTGCCATGCACGAGGATCGCCAACTGTTAGAGTGGCTCAAGGACGCAGCCACGGTGTTACAACCTCTAGAACCGCCCGAGACAAGAGAACGCTAGCGCCTAGGGAGAGGGTGGCTCTAGCGGTAGTGCCTCTGGTGAGGCTTCAACGGCCACAGCATCTTCGGTGGCGGCATTGAGCACGAGTGGCTCGGTCTCTTTTTGTTTGAGGTTGAGGGGCAGTTGTAAGGGGCGCAGTTCTTTCTGCAGGGCTGGCGCAAGGGGGAGAGATTGATCTAAATCTTCAAGAGGCCGTGGTACCAGCATTACGGCGTGGAGTTCTCCGATGCGATCGGCTTCGGCCATCCCTGCTTCGAGGGCGATCGCTGTGTTGGATGCGGTGCCCCGAACAATGGCCGTACACAAACCCGCTCCAATGGTTTCGTAGGCTGTCAACATCACATCTGCGGCCTTCAGCATGGCATCGGCAGCCCCTACCATCGCCGGAAAGCCGCGAGTTTCGAGCAGGCCGACGGCATGACCACTCAGGCGGTGGCCGCGGGTGCCTGTTGTCAACTGTGCTAGCAAGCTACCAATGGGCAAAATCTTCTCTAGGTTAGGGTCAGGGCGGGGAATCACTAGGGTACTTAGTTCTTGGCCAAACTGCTGTGCTCGCTCTGCGCCTTCTTCAATGGCCAAGCGCACATCGGCAATACGACCGCGCACAATGGCCGTGCAATGGCCACTGCCAATTTTTTCGTAGCCCACTAGCAGCACATCGGAGGACTTCAGCATGTGATCCGCAATGCCGACAATTGCCGGAAAGCTCTGGGCAGAGACTAGCCCTAGGGCTAAATCAGTAAAGTCACGGCCACGCTCCATGGGAGTATCGGCTCTGTAGTGCACGGTGCTCTTCTATCTTAACCGTTGGTTGCGGGCGGCACGAATACCCCAAAAACACAGATGCTCGTCTTCCTGCCAGTGGTGCTGCGGAAAATCGGTTGCCAAGAGCTGGCTGATAAAGGCGCGATCGCCACCAGTGACCAGCACCTTACCTGTAGGATAGGCAGCGTAAAAAGCACCCAGATAACTTTGGAGGATCGCCGCCACGCCAAAGTACACACCGCTTTGCAGCGCCTCTGGGGTGGACATCGCCCAACGGCGTGGCACGCCTTCAGGAATGGCCACCCTAGGCAGCGCTGCCGTATAGTCGGCCAAGCACTGCCCCATAGCACCCACCCCCGGCAGAATTGCCCCCCCCGCAAATTCTCCCGCAGCATTGGCAAGGGTAAAGGTAAGGGCTGTGCCAGCATCCACCACGCAAACCGGTGCCCCATAGACCTGCAGTGCCCCCCACAGCCCAAGGGCGCGGTCGAGTCCCAAGGTCGGGTAGAGGCCAGGAATGGGAATATCCATCAAGCTGAGGCGAAAGGCATTGGGGCAGAGTTCCTGAAGCGGCACCCGGCCAACACTGCCCCCCCAACACTCGCGATCGCTGACTAAACGCAGTACGGCTGGCGGCGATTCCCTGGGGGTCAGATGCCAGCACTGCACAAGCTCTACCCCGTGAAATAGTGCCCAGTGGTGGCGACTGTTGCCAACAATCACTGCCACCCAATCATCGCTCTGGGTTGGTGGTGTCGGGTTTAACTCCATCCAGCGCCGCATCCTCCAGTTGGTAGAGGTGGATATGCTTATATCCCCGCTTAATTAAAAAGGTATCCCCTGGTTTGAGATTCATTGCTTTGGTGTAGGCTGCCCCAATCACAATTTGTCCATTTTGATGAACTGTTACCCGATAGGAGGGCGATCGCCCACGTCCATCACGATGATCAGCCCCTTTCTGAGGTTCTAGTTCAAGACCCCGGGCTTGCAAAATTGCGCTATAAAATTTTGATAAATCAACTTTCACCTCACCGGAGGCAGTAATACGATAGTAACCACACAGCCGTGCTGCCTCTTTGCGTGTCACGTAGCCTATCTCATTAAGCCGCTGTAGCAGTGCCTTACCGGTTAGGGGCTTGGGTTTTTCCATTCCGTCTATAATCCTTTCACCAGAACTCATCGTAAATAACACACTGGCAATATCACCATTAGAAAATTTATGGTGTCAAAAACTAGGGAAACACACAACGTACTCGCGGCGATCGCAGCGAAACAAGCCTATGCACTAATTTGCTGGCTATTGACACCTTAACATCGTGGTTGAAGCATTTAGGATCTGATTTAACAAGATGTTATAGAATTTCTAAATCAATTTCCAACCCAGCTCTCTGAGAGTCAACCACTGCTAAATCCTGACCTTTACGCGATCGCTGGTCGTCGTTAGCAATAAGAAATACTAATGTACTGTCAGGTCATGAATTGTCATGAATTTGATAAGATTGTATATGTAATCCATCTACATTGAAATAATGTAGGATATATGCGGTGGCTCCTCAGGCGCAGGAACACTAACAGAGGTCGGCACTGAGCTAGGGGGATCGCCGATCAGTTGTCAACAAACAAATACCGTAAGACTGTTGGAATTTCTGTGACGTCAGACTAGGGAGTATGTCAAACTATAGGTATAGATTATGTTCTCCGGCTCTCCCGTTAGTGCGGTGATAATTTTTACTAAACAGTTTTTACTAATTAGAGAAGCAAGCTAACAACCTGTCCCGAAAATTGTTGACGTTTACAAAACCATACACTCGTCGTTCACCTACACCTTATCGTCTTGCTGAGTGCAACGTTCAACTGTTCACTCACCAGCGTTTACGACGATTGAGATGATCTGGGCGGTACCTAATCCTTGCTGGGGCGGTTGAGCCAGTCGGCACACTCTCGCTGCAATCCCTCTAGGGTCATGTTAGGCAGCCGCTCTGCTTCAAAGGCTTCTGCTTCAATGGGAATATCGGCAGGGTGATAGCCGCTCTTGTTATAGAGGTCGGCAACCGTGCGGGGGTTGACCCGCATCCCCACGGGCACAAGGGAGTCGAGGTCTTGCTTGGCGGCAAAGCAGGCTTGTACGACGTGCCAGCCTTCATGGCGCAGGGTTTCTATAAGCTTCTACTTCAGCGCTATTTTGCAGGCGAAACGGCGCCGGATCCCGCTGGGGGTGATAAACAATATCAAACAGAAACTGAATCTTTTCATCAGATCCATCAATGGGAATTAAATCTCGCTGCGCCACACTGGCGGTTGGGGTGCTGAGGGGGGCGATCGCCACGACCATAGCGGTGACCCAACGGCAGCACTGTTGTGTGATGGCAACCTTTGCAATGGCCATATGCCTTGAAAAAACCTTTCCCCTAACCTAGCAGTTTTGCTTCGGATTGAGGCAGCCTGGCAACATTGCCTTGCGATCCCCCCTAAAGGCTATGATGGAATGAGAGAGGCAAACTATTAAAAATGCTCTAACAACGATTAACAAGTTTTCTGATAATAATAGCTGACCTCATGACCGATGAATCCGCCATTTTACCCGCTGTTGATGACTGCTCCCAAAATTCACTGAAGGAGTGGGGATCATCGCTAGCTCAATGTCGGATTCCAGTGTTTTCTATTCAGGTATTAATCATCGAAAACATCCCCCCATCGGGTGAAATTTTACAGCCTTATCTACAGACCATTGAATGTGTGTCCTATCGCGTTCAATCCTGCCTATTCGGTCAGTTAACCCCTGGTCTTGTAGCCCAAGCCCGTCCTGATGTATTGGTGCTGATGTGCCATGACGAGCAGGGGATCACTCAAGTAGAAACACTGCATCAGCGGTTTCCGCAGGTGCCTTTAGTGGTCATTGGCAAAAGCGACTGCCCTGATGTGGCCACCCAAGCCCTTCACAGTGGCGCCCAAGACTATCTGAGTGTGGCGGAATTAACACCGCACTTAGTGGCGCGGAGTTTGCGCAATGCCATTCATCGCCACCATGTTGAGCAGCGGCTGGTACGCCAAGCGCAGTACGATCGCCTCTTGGTGCAGCTAACGCAGCACATTCACCAGTCCCTTGATCTGTCCGCCATCCTTGAAAGCACGGTACAAGATGTACGGCAGCTTTTAGGGTGCGATCGCGTTTTAGTGTATCGCTTTTTGCCCGATTGGCGCGGCATCATGGATGTGGAAGCAGTGGTGCCGCCGTGGCAGCCTGCTCTTGGGGATATTGTCGGGGATAGTTGCTTCACAGAACGCTACATTGAGGCTTACCGGCGGGGACGGGTTCACATCGTTAACAATGTTGAAACCATGGCGCTCGAGACCTGCTACCGCGAGTTGTTGCAGCACTATCAAGTCAGAGCCAACTTAGTTGTGCCCATCACCGTTGATGGCCGTCTCTGGGGCTTGCTGATTTGTCATCAGTGCGCGCAGCCACGGGAGTGGCACGATAGTGAAGTAGAGTTGCTCAAGCAAATTTCCACCCAATTGGCGATCGCCATCCTGCAGGCGGAACTGTACCAAAAAGCCCAAACTGAGCTACAGGAACGAAAAGTGGTGGAAGCTCAACTGCTTTACCAGGCCCGCCACGACCCCCTCACCCATCTACCCAACCGTTGGCTCTTCGAGGAGCATCTGCACACCACGCTGCAGCGAGCGGCGCGCCAGCCAAACTATCAGTACGCGGTGTTGTGTCTTGACTTAGACCACTTTAAGACAGTGAACGATAGCTTAGGGCACTCGGTGGGGGACTTATACTTGCAGGAAGTGGCACAACGGCTGAGCCGCCACCTTAGCCCCCAAGATATTGTGGCGCGGCTGGGGGGGGATGAATTTGGCGTGTTGCTCAATGATCTACGGGATGTCGATCATGCCTACACCATTACCACCCAATTGCGCGATCGCCTTGCCTCAACCTTTACCATTAGCCACTATACCCTTCACGGCTCTGTCAGTATTGGTTTGGTGATGGGGGATCGCAGCTACAGCCATCCTGAAGAGTTACTGCGAGATGCCGATACCGCTATGTATCATGCCAAGGCCAAAGGCAGGAATCGCATTGCCATTTTTGACCAGCCAATGCTGCAAAAAGTGCGCCATCGCCTGCGGCTAGAGGTGGAACTGCGCCAAGCGGTTGAACACGGTGACTTTGAATTGTACTATCAACCCATTGTCAACCTGCGCACTCAGGCACTGGTGGGGTTTGAAACCCTGATTCGCTGGCAAAAAGACGGCCAGATGTTGCCACCGGATGAATTTATCCCAGTGGCAGAAGAAACGGGGCTAATTTTTGAGATTTCCCGCTGGGTTTTGCATGCGGCCTGTAGGCAACTGCGAGACTGGCAACAGCGCTATCCCAAAATGATGGCGGCTGGTTTAACCCTGAGCGTTAACCTATCGGGGAGTCACTTTTCGCTACCAACCTTGGTCACGGACATTGAGCAGGCTCTACATAGCTATCACCTCTGGGGACAATTTCTCAAGCTGGAAATTACTGAAAGTGCGCTCATGAAGCATCTGGAGTCAGCACGGGAACTGCTGCTGTGTATAAAGTCTATGGGGATTCGCGTTGCCATTGATGACTTTGGCACGGGGTATTCCTCCCTCAGTTATTTACGCAGTTTGCCCCTCGACTGCATTAAAATTGACCGCTCCTTTATTTCCACCATGGACTCCAGCCGTGAGGATCTTGAGGTCGTGCACACTATCTTGCTGCTGGCGCAAAACCTGCGGCTCGACTGCGTTGCCGAAGGGGTGGAAACCACCAATCAATTACAACAGTTGCGATCGCTGCGCTGTCCCCACGGTCAAGGGTATCTTTTTTCGCCACCGCTGAGTGCCGACCAAGCAGAACTGTATCTACAAAAACATTTGGTTACCTAGCACTGGAGTTGCCCCATGCTCTGGGATTGGTTACTAGACCCCCTGCAACACGCTTTTATGGTCAAAGCCCTTGGCGTGAGTGCCTTAGTTGGTTGTGTCTGTGCGGTGCTCTCGTGCTTTATGACCCTCAAGGGTTGGGCGTTAATGGGGGATGCGGTGTCCCATGCGGTGTTGCCCGGGGTGGTGTTGGCCTATTGGTTGCATCTTCCTTTGGCGATCGGTGCGTTTGTGTTTGGTCTGGCCGCAGTGACTCTCATTGGCTTTGTGCAGCAGCAAACGCGCATTAAAGAAGATACCGTGATTGGCTTAGTGTTTACGGGGTTCTTTGCCTTGGGGTTGGTGTTGCTCTCTAAAACGACTAGCAGTCTTGATCTAATGCATATTTTGTTTGGGAATGTTCTTGGCATGAGCGATCGCGACCTTTGGCAGACGATCGTGATTAGTGCCCTTACCCTCATCACTATTGCCCTATGGCACCGGGATCTCATTTTGTTTTGTTTTGACCCCACCCACGCCCGCACCATTGGTCTGAACACGACGTTGCTCTACTATGTGTTGCTGGCGCTGGTGTCTTTGACTGCGGTGGCGGCCCTGCAAACTGTGGGGATTATTCTGGTGGTGGCCATGCTGATTACGCCGGGGGCAACGGCCTACCTGCTCAGCGATCGCTTTGAATGGATGGTTGCCATTGCTATTGCCGTGGGGGGGCTAGGCAGTGTCCTTGGCACATACCTTAGTTATTACCTCGATGCGTCAACGGGGGGGTGTATTGTGGTGCTGCAAACGGTGATCTTTACTGTAGCGATGCTGTTTGCGCCCAAGCACGGTCTTCTTGCCAAGGTGCGCTGAATCCCCCTCCCCTGCATTGTTTTTCTAGGAAAGCTGCGGTTCACTGGGGAAGTGTTGAACCTGTTCACCATTAGCCGCTAGCCATCATGGTCTGGTATCAGTGGCTTTCCGTCTTTGTGCTAGGAAATGTATGCTGCAACGTTATTTGGCGAGTGCTGTGGTCATAGCGGTTTTATCCGCCTGTGGCCAAGCCGCACAAAACGGCACCCTGATGATTTACGCCAATGGCGAAGAGCGCCTAACTCAGGGGTGGACGACCAAAGATGGTTGGGAATTGCGCCTAGATCATGCCTATCTCACCCTTGGTGCCATTACCGCTTACCAAACCAATCCACCCTTTGATCCCGAATCTGGAGAATTACCGCAGGCGATCGCCACCGTTGCGTTTCCCGATGCGATGACGGTGGATTTGGTGGCCGATCAGCCGCCCCTCGTGGGTAGCGCACCTGCACCGGTCGGTCACTTCAATGCGATTGCTTGGCAGACCTTGGATCCCACGTTGCAATTGGTGGGCACTGCTCGCCGCGGCAGTGTCACCCTACCCTTTGAAATTACCTTGAATCAGCCGTTGCAGTACGTTTGCGGCGACTATATTGGCGATGAGCGCAAAGGAATTGTGGCAGCCGACCAAACAGCGGCGCTGGAAATTACACTGCATTTCGACCATTTGTTTGGGGATGGCGCAGAACCTCCAACCGCAGAGATTAACCAAGCGGCGGCTGGCTTTGATCCGTTGGCGGCGCTCAGTACTGGTAACCGTCTCAGTGTGGATCAGGCCACCCTCCAAGAGCGGCTATCGCCAGCCGACTATAACCGTTTATTGCAGGCGCTGAAAAGCGTGGGTCACGTTGGGGAAGGTCATTGTCGCGAGGTCTCTTCATGAAGGTGCTACTGTCTCTTTTACCCCTGAGTTCTGCCCTTTTGGTCGCACCGCAGGCGATCGCCCACGGGGTTGCCCTCAACTATCAAGCACAGCAGGTGGTGAAAATTACGGCGCGCTACGATAGTGGCCAACCCATGGCCAATGCCACAGTGAAGGTGTTTGCCCCCAATCAGCCGCAGCAGGCTGTCATCCAAGGTGCCACCAATGCCGCAGGGGAGTTTCAATTTACACCGGATCAGGCCGGTTCTTGGCAGGTACAGGTACGGCAGGCAGGGCATGGTGGTAACCTTACGGTTCCCGTAAGACTCGATGCCACCCCAGTGAGCACAGCGGTACAGGTTACAGCCGCTGCCAGTCCTGTGTCCCTCAGTCAGTACACCCCCCTACAGGTGAGTATTATGGTGCTGGCAGTTCTTTGGGGGGCGATCGGCACCGCCTGCTTTGCGTGGTCACGCCGTCGTGTACAGGTCGAGTAATGCACATTCCCGATGGTTTAATGCCGCCATTGTTGTGCGGGGTTGGCTATGCAGGCACCGGCGGGCTGCTGTGGTGGTCGTTCCGACAATTGCAACGCCAGCAACCGGATCCGCTGGCAACGGTACCCCGTTTAGCGCTATTAACCGCAGGATTTTTTGCCGCTTCAGCGGTGTATATTCCCCTGCCCTTTGCCAGTGTTCACTTACTGCTGTTGGGGAGCCTTGGTGCCCTGTTGGGCTATGGTGCCATGATGGCGGTGGTGGTGGGCTTGTTTTTGCAGGCAGTCATGTTTGGCCATGGGGGCTTAACCACCTTAGGGCTAAATGCGCTGATTATGGGTGTGCCCGCGCTGCTGGCGGCTGGCCTATTTCACGGCCTTTGGCACCGCTGTCGGGGCTGGGGGCGATCGCTCCTTGGCTTTAGCCTTGGTTGTGGCAGTGTGCTATTGGCCGTTAGCTTCTTCAGTGGCATTGTCATTCTCGGCTTGCCACCCACCATGGATCGCCAACGGGAAATTACGGCCATTTGGGTCATTATCGCAAGCCATGTCCCCCTTGCCCTCCTCGAAGGCGTGTTTACTGCTGCGCTGTTAAATTTTTTAGAGCGGGTCAAGCCCCAAATACTGAACAATTGGTCATCCTAGTCCAACTCGTCAAGGTAGTCTTGGATCTGCCGTCGTCGTTGTGGCTGTCGCAGCTTCTGGAGGGCGCGGTGCTCAATCTGGCGAATCCGTTCACGGCTAAGGCCGAGCAGGGTAACAATTTCCGACATCTCCAGTGGCGGAAGATCCCCTAGGCCATAGCGTAGCTCGATCACCTGCCGTTCGCGGGGGGACAGATCACTGAGCATCTGCTGCAGTGTCATGCGCAAGGAGTCCCGCATGAGCACGTCGTTGGGGGTAGGGGTGGTGGCCTCAATCAACTCCTGCAACTCGGTCTCTTGCTCTGGCCCCACCCGCTGTTCAAGGGCAATGGCACGGGGAATTGCTAGTAACACCTCCCGCACTTGGGTTGCGTCTAGATTCAGTTCCGCGGCAATTTCAGCCACACTGGGCATAGCTCCCTGCTGTATGGCTAACCGGCGCTGTGCCCGCTTGATTTTATTGAGTTTTTCAACCATGTGAATGGGCAGACGGATTGTGCGACTTTGGTTGGCAACCGCACGAGTGACACTCTGGCGAATCCACCAGTAGGCGTAGGTGCTAAAGCGAAAGCCTTTGGCAGGGTCAAATTTTTCAACGGCACGCTCCAAACCTAGGGTGCCTTCTTGGATCAGATCAAGGAACTCAACGCCGCGATGTTGATATTTTTTGGCAATGTTGACCACTAAGCGGAGGTTGGCTTGCAGCAGTTGGGCTTTGGCGTGGGTGCCATGGTATTTGATCTGTTCCAGTTCAGCAACGGAGATCTGTGCGGCCTTCGCCCAGGCTTGGCAACCGCGCTGAATTACCACTTGCAGTTCCTCAACGCTCAGCTTGAGGGCGGCAGCCCACTGCTGACGATTGGGCATGTGCCCCAATTGACGATGTTGGCGATCGCGCTCAGCCAGAGCAGCGGTATAAGCTTCAAGGTCTGGATCTGAGGACTGCTTGCAGACCTCTAAAAGACTCTGGTATTGCTGCACCTGCTGTGCCAGCGTCACCTCTTGGGCGGGGCTGAGGAGCGGGACGCGGCCAATTTCTCGTAAATACTGACCCACCAGATCGGTGGTCAAGGGGCGTTGGGGGGCGGGTTCAATTGGGGTAACCACCATAGGGCAACTCAGAAGTCCTCAGAAATGACACGGTCGAGTCTTGGGTCAACCTTATTCTCGATAATGGGTATTGTCGGCAATTGACACGCCTGTGGCAGTGATGTGTCTTGAAGGTGGGTTGTGATACGGATCAGTCCCTTGGGGGAGGGGGTTTGGATGGGAATCGAGATTGAACGCAAGTTTTTGGTGACGGCTGAGTTGTGGCGATCGCTGGCCGTCAATGTCACCCACATTGCCCAAGGGTATCTTTCAACTACCCCAGAGCGTACTGTGCGGGTGCGCCGTGCAGGGACTCAGGCGTGGTTAACAATTAAGGGCAAAGCCAGTGGCGCCCAACGGCGGGAGTACGAGTATCCGATTCCCGTGGATGAGGCTATGGAGCTACTGACAGCACTCTGTATCCAACCCATCATTGAGAAAAACCGCTACCGCGTTCCGTGGGGAGACCTCTGCTGGGAGATTGATGAATTCAAGGGTGAATCGGCAGGGCTGATCCTCGCCGAGATCGAACTGCCCCGTGCTGACTATCCCTTAACCGTACCGCCGTGGATTGGTGCTGAGGTCACTAACGATCACCGCTACAGCAACGCTTACTTAGCAGAGCATCCCTACCGTTGCTGGGGTTCCCAGTGCCAACAGTAGCGCTTGCGCCTTATTCAACGATTCCTGCCACTCCCGCTCGGGATCGCTGTCGGCGACAATTCCCGCCCCCACCTGTCCCCAAGTGGTTTGGCGATCGCCAGCAACCAGCAGGGTTCGAATCAGGATATTGAGATCCAAGTGCCCTCGCTGATCCCAGTAGCCACAGGAGCCGTAAAACAAATTCCGTGGGAAGGGTTCAAGCGCCGCCAAAATTTCCATACAGCGCACTTTTGGGCAGCCGGTAATGGTGCCACCAGGAAATAGGGCGCGAATAACCTCTACCGGGGTGGTGCCGGGCTTGACCGTGCCCCGCACATTACTCACGAGGTGGATAACGTGGCTGTAGTATTCCAGCGTCAGGAGTTCATCAACCACAACACTTCCCCAGCGGCAGATGCGCCCCAGATCGTTGCGCTCTAGATCCACCAGCATAATGTGCTCTGCCTGTTCTTTCGTGTTGCTGAGCAGATCAGCCGCCTGGGCGCGATCGTCAGTGGCGGTATGCCCTCGCGGGCGGGTGCCCGCAATGGGACGGGTTTGTACCCTCTCGCCCTGAAAGTGCACCAACCGCTCCGGCGAACAACTCACGATATATCCCCAGGGGGTCTGCCAATAGCTGGCAAAGGGCGAGGGATTAATCTGTTGCAGGCGTAGGTATTGCTGCCACGGGTTCACGGTGCCGTGATAGCTAAACCGAGCCGAGAGGTTGGCCTGAAAAATATCGCCAGCGCGAATATGATTTAGGATTTTGCTCACCGCCGCCTGATAGGTTTGGGGTTGCCAGCCGGCAGCAAATTCCACAGAACCGGCTCTATCCAAAATGGGAACCGTGGGGGGAGCCTCTAACTGCTTTTGCAGGGCAGCAAGGTCGGCAGCAGCAGAAGCCGCCAAATAGAGGCGATCGCTCTGGTGATCTAACACCGCAAAGCTCTGGGGTTCGTACCAAAAGGCTAGGGGAAACGGCAGTGGATCTGGACGCAGGGGCGGCAGCACCTCAATTTCCCATGCCAATTCATAGCCGAGCCAACCGAGCCACCCCCCCGTAAAGGGTAGATGGGCAACCTCAGGGGGCACGGTGGCCACTTGGGGAAACTGCCCCAAGGTGGGGAGCACCTGACCCAAGGAGCGTACCCACTGGCGGCGCGGCCTACCGGCACAAATGGAATAGCGAGCTTGGGGGGTGAGATGGCTGGCAGGGCTTTCGAGGAGTACCGCCACCGGCTCGGCTAAAAATAACTGGCTAAACACGGCTCGGCCGCTGCGTCCCCCCAAGGGTAGGCACGCCCAGACCCATGGCGCACAGGGTGAGATCATGGGAATAGCGCCCCCCAAGCTGGGAGTTGTATCCGCAGGAGCCAGAACAGCCCCATGGCTGCTAAGGCCAGCCAATCTCGCCGTTGCAAGCGCAAGTGGTGCCATGGGTTATCGTAGGTTCCCGGTTCTTGGAACCCCCGCACCTGCATAGCACAGGCCACCTGTTCCGCCCGCAGGAGTAGGTTCTCTAACAGCCGTACCGCTAGAGCCAGCCACAGCTTAATACTGCCTTTGATCCCCACTAATCGCCAGTTGATGGCACGAGTGCGCACCGAACGGCTGAGGTTTTGCACCTCTTCAAGCACTAAGGGAATGAAGCGCAGTGAGAGGGTCAGGGTCAGGGCAAGTTCGGCAACGGGCAACTTAAAGCGTTTCAGGGGCTGCATCAGGCATTCGAGGCCAGCGGTCACCTCCTCAGGTGCGGTGGTGAGCAGAAACAAATGCGTGCTGTAGAGCAAGGTAAATAGAAGGGTACTCAAGCGTAAGCCCAGATCAAAGGAGCGCTGGGAGATTTGCAGATGAATGGGCCACTGCCCCATCTGAGCGTGCCACTGCCAGAGAATGTAGTGATAGCTGGTGATTGGTGCTGTTGCCTCAAGGGGGCGGCGGGGTTGGTAGCTGACCGCCATGCCATCGGGCATTAGGGCAGTAATCAGGAAAATGAGGCCCCCCAGCAGTAATAGCCACAGCAGTTGTCGTTGCCACACCCGGCGGGGAATGCCACCCACAAAGGTCAAGCCAATTAAGCAGAGGACTAAGACCAGTCGCCACGAGGTATCTGCCAGCACCGGTGCCAGCAAAAAGGTCATTAACCAGCCCAGTTTGACCCGTGGATCCAAGCGGTGCAACCAGGTGATGGGGTGTTCTAGGTAAAGTCCCAGAGGGAGCGATCGCAACAGATCCATGAATAACCGCTAGCTCTGCTCTAGTTGCCGCCGCAGGGCTTCTAGTTCTGGATCATAAGCGGGAGCGCTGGCACTGGGGAGTTGCTGCGGACTGGCCAACTCTGCTTTGAGGCGGGCGAGATCCTCATTAACACTGCTGGACTCAAGGGCAGCAAATTTCGCTTCAAGGGTATCGGTGTTTAGCTCCGCTACAGCTTGGGAGCGGGCTTCCATTTCCATCACCTTCTCTTCCATGCGCTCAAAGGCGGCCATGGGCGCATTGGTGTTGACCTTGCTAAAGGTTTGCTGAATCTGTTCCGAGGCCTTGGCTGCCCGCGCCCGTGCCACCAGCATTTCCTTGCGGGTCTTGGCCTCAGCAATTTTGCTCTCAAGCTGTTGCATTTGTTTTTTGAGGACATCGACTTGGCTAATCGACTGCTCGAGTTGCGCCTTTAGCGCCATCGCTGCATTGGTCGCTGCTTTTTTGCGATTCAGGGCTTCTAAGGCCAGTGGTTCATCGCCGTGTTGTAGGGCAATTTTGGCGCGCCGCTCCCACTCCGTTGCCTGCTGTTGATGTTGGTTAAACTGCTGCTCGAGCCGTTTTTGGGAGGCGATCGCCTGAGCCACCGCTTGTCGCAGGGAGACAAGGTTGTCCTGCATTTCAATCATGCTTTGCTCAAGCATCTTTTCGGGATCCTCAGCCGCCCCAACAATAGCGTTCATCCAGCTTCGGATCACCCGACTGATGCGATCAAAAAGTCCCACGGTGCTATCTCCCATACGCCCATTTTTCTAACCCATTTTAGCCTCTTCGGCAGGATGCCCTACGGCATTGAGGGGCAACGGTGACATCCACCAACGTGGGGGTCTGCTAGGATCCATGCAGAACACCCCTCAGCCTATGCATTATGGCACTCCTAGGACAGTCGGTCGATGAATTAACGGCATGGGTCAGCGCCCAAGGGCAGCCCAGCTATCGTGGCCAACAACTCTATCAATGGCTGTATCAAAAGGGGGTGCGATCGCTCGCAGAGATTACGGTGTTTCCCAAACGCTGGCGGGAGCACCTTGAAGGGGTTGAGGTGGGTCGCTCTCAGATTCGTCATCACCATTGGTCGAGCGACGGCACCTTGAAACTGCTCCTTGGTTTAGCCGATGGCGAAACCATTGAAACCGTTGGTATTCCCACCGGCGATCGCCTCACTGTGTGTGTATCCTCCCAAGTAGGCTGTCCCATGGCCTGCGATTTCTGCGCAACGGGGAAGGGGGGGTATCGACGCAACTTGGCACCCCATGAAATTCTGGATCAGGTGCTCACGATTCAAAGCGAAATGCAACGGCGGGTGAGCCATGTGGTGTTTATGGGGATGGGGGAACCCCTTTTGAACCTAGAGGCCGTGCTCAAAGCCATCACCTGCCTCAATCGCGATATTGGTATTGGGCAGCGGCACATCACCCTGTCCACCGTTGGCATTCCCCAGCAACTTCAGCGCCTAGCCAGCTATGAACTGCAAATTACCTTAGCCGTCAGCCTCCATGCTCCGAACCAAGAGTTGCGGCAGAAGCTTATCCCTAGTGCGCGGCATTACCCTTTACCTCAACTGATTGCCGACTGTCGTACCTATGTTCAGCAAACCGGCCGTCGCGTCACCTTTGAATATACGGTGCTCTCAGGGGTCAACGATCGCCCCCACCATGCCCGTGAATTGGCTGCACTCCTACGCGGATTTCAGAGCCATGTCAACTTAATTCCCTACAACCCAATCACCGAAGCCCATTATCAACGCCCCAGCAGCAGGCATCTGCAAGACTTTTTAATGCAGCTCCAAGACTTAGGCGTGGCAGCCAGCATCCGGCGATCGCGGGGACTGGATCGGGAAGCGGCCTGTGGTCAGTTGCGTCAAGCCCAACTGGTGGCACACCCCTAAAATGTTCTGCCATCGCATTTTACCGAATGCGAGATGTCAACTAGGGGTAAAGCCGTACCATCTGCCAGCCCTCCTCCGTGCGCCGATAGCAGAGGCGATCGTGGAGGCGGTTCGGGCGACCTTGCCAAAATTCAATCAGGGTGGGTAGTACCCGGTACCCCCCCCAATGCTCTGGGCGGGGAACGTCCTCCCCATAGCGTGCCTCAATTTGCGCTAATTTTGCCTCTAACTCTGCGTAAGACTCTAAGACCTCACTCTGCTGTGAGGCCCACGCTCCCCAACGGCTCCCTAGGGGGCGCGTCGCAAAATAGTGATCCGACTCCGCCGCGCTAATGCGCTCCACCGTTCCCTCAATGCGTACTTGGCGCTCTAGTTCTGCCCACCAAAAGACTAAGGCGGCCTTTGGAGTGTGCGCTAGCTCTTGGCCTTTGCGGCTGCGGTAGTTGGTGAAAAAGACAAACCCCCGTTCATCGAGTTCCTTGAGCAGCACTAAGCGAGCTGCAGGCATCCCATCTAAGCCAATGGTGGCCAAGGTCATGGCATTCGGTTCAGGCAACTCAGCATTAACGGCGTCTGTAAACCACACTTGAAATTGATGGAGGGGGTTTGCCGCCACCTGGGTTTCGAGGAGGCGTTGGCGACGATAGTCGCGGCGTAGATCAGCAATGCGGGTCATGATTCCTTTTCGGGTTCAACAGGTGCAGTGTTTTCACTGATCCTAGAGGATTCTGTGGGGGGATGTCGCCACAGCGCACGGAAAAAGTAGCTGAGAACCAAGAAAATAAGGCCAAACCCCATAAACAGCAGTACCCGCCAAGCAGGGGCAAGGTTGATGAGGTCGATAATAAAGAGGCGAATAATTGTAATGATGAGGGTAATAAGGGCAACAATCCGCACCCCTGAGACATCCCGCCGTAGCCCATAGACGAGCAACCCCACCCCAAACAGTCCCCACAGCAGGGTGGCAGCTCCTGTGCCGAGGCTTGCCAATTCGTGCTGAATCCAGCCCAAGGTTAGGGCGTAGCCAAACACCCAATAGACGGGGCGGGTTGTGGCGGCCAAAAAGCGAGTACTCCCTAGCCCTGCGGCCATCACAATTAGGTCGGTGACAAATTCCCGATTGAGTAGTGGTGGGGTGCCTGCCGCCAGAATTAAAAAGCGAGCGGCCATCACTACGGTGAGGATCCCCCACCAGACATGGGCAATGGTTTGCAACGCGGCGGAGCGGTAGTACTGGGCAAGGTAGTGCAAAATTAACCCTTCAATGGCAAGGGGTGCCAAAATTAAGGGGTTGCTGTGGTAGCGATAGATAATGCCTGCCAAGATGAGCAACAATCCTGTTAGGCTATAAACCCAGCGCCAAGAGGGGGGAATCCGCCGCCATAGCAGACTCGTGACTAAGTACAGGGCACCAAAGGCAATAAAGATAGCCCCAACGGTCGTGGCAGACCAGTTCCAAACAACCGCCGACAAACTGAGAGTAATGAGTGGATTAAAGAGTGCTAAGGCTTGACCATGGGGAAGGGATGCACGGTCACGATCGCCCCACTGGTACCACGGTGGCAAGACGGTAAAGCCCAACCACGTCAGCCCTAGAATGGCTTGCAGGAACCACGGTGCTAGACCGGTTGCATTAAAGGCATTAACGGCAATACTGAGCACCAGCCAGCCGAGCCAAAAGCTAGACCACAGGAGCGATCGCCACCCTTTATAGGCGTAGATCCCCCAACTGCCCGCCACAATCACAAAGATATAGGCGGCTAAGGCAAGGGGGCTACCGGATCCCTCGTACAGCAGGAAGGGCGTTGCTAGGCCGCCAAGGGTGCCAATCACTGAAAAGATCGCCCGATTCTGCCGCAGGGCAAGGAAGAAGGCTGCCAAGGTCACCGCCACCATCAAGGGAAAGGCGATCGCCATCGAGACTATCTCTAAAAGCTGATAGGCGGCAAACCCCGTAATGTAATAGGTGGCCAGCCCTCCCCCTTGCAGAAACTGACTAAAGATCGCGCGCTGCTGCAACCGCCACCCCAGCGCAATCAGTCCCGTTGCCATCAATAGCCCGATCGCCACCAGTACCCCATCGGTGAGCCAGCCAAGATCAATTGCGTATTTAAACAGGAAAGCAATCCCCAGCAACAGTAACCCAATCCCTAGGCGGTTGAGCCACAATTCCCAGTTTTGCAACCAATCGGTTTTAGGTGCACTCACAGGCCGTAGAGGTGGGGGTGTTTCAGGTGCAGAAACAGGGGCAGGCTGCTGTGACGGGCGATCCGGGACAGTTGTCGGCTGGTCTGAGGCAGGAGTAGGTGAAATTGGAGGTTGTTCTGGCTCGGGTGCCAGATCCTCGCGTAACACTGCTTCTTGGAGGATCCGCAGCGATCGCGCCAAGCCCGCAACCGTTGCTTCGAGTACCTCTAAACGCTGGCGCAGATCATCGATGTTGGCCATAAATTGCTCATCTGCGAGACATACTTCTGTTTTATGCACTACCGTGCCACCTCAAAACACTGGCAATACACTTTCTTAACTGGCTTGACCCCCGTCTGATGACCTTGGGATGCCATCCCCAACGCTCCCCGTAAATCGTCCTATGCCACCCAGAAAAGGGAGTAAAAGGCAAATTTTCTCTAGAAAAAGAATCTAGCTTTTGCGTGATCTAAATCACAAAAAACTTCAGAAATTAAAAATTAATTAGCAAATCTTTATAATTTTTACTTATTTTTGATCGACGACTGCAAATTCCGTCAACGTGCCAGTCTGTGTGAGTTTTAACAGTGTTCACTTTTTTTATTCTCTCTGCGAATGTTCGTCATGAACAAAAGGGTACAGATGCTTGAGTTTTGGGGTTCGTGGTAGGTTGAAACAGTTCCGCTATGAGAGCGAACACGGCACCAGTACGGGTTAGCCTGTGACCTTGGTGCCCCGCTGTCCTGCCGTATGGATGCCCTTTTTAACGGACGCTTATGAAGAAAACGCTTTACATTGGTTTGACGACAACTGCGCTGGCGGTGTTCGGAGTTTTCCCCGACAGCCGTGCAAATACGCCCACACCCGCAACCGCCTCGGCTCCTGCTCCTGAGGCCGCGGTTGTTGCCAGCAAAGTGGGGGAACGCCAAGCCACTGCGCCCATTGCCACCCGGGCGATCGCCACCCTGCATCGCTACGAAAAGCAGGGTCGGGAAGCCATTACGGTCTATTTGCGAGGGATTCCCATTCTCACCTTCATGGGCACCAATGCCGCCCAGCCAGCAGGGGTGAAAGTTGCCACCGCCAGTGGTGGGGCCTCCCCTGAGCAAACCACCCTTTCGGATGCCGCGCAGCAGGCAACGATTTTAACTGCCCGCCTCAACCAACTCCACGAGCAAGGTTTTGATGCCAACTTAATACGGGTACGCTGGGATGGGCAGCAACAGCGCTATCGCATCTACGCCGACAAAGAGCACCTCCTCACCCTCAATAACCAGATTTTGCTACCCCAAAACCAGCAGCGCAGCGATGAACATGCCCTGCGCATTGCCAACCTCATTCGGCGGCAGTTAGGGAATGCACCTGCCCTCACCAGTGTTGACGGCTCTGACAATACTGTAGTGGCCGTCGGCCCGATTCGTATGCAGGTTACTGGTATGGCCTCATGGTATGGCCCCGGCTTCCACGGTGCGCGCACCGCCAATGGTGAGCGGTTTAACCAAGATGCCATGACCGCCGCCCACAAAACACTGCCCTTTGGCACCCGGGTACGGGTTACCAACCTCCATAATGGGCGATCGGTGATTGTGCGGATTAACGACCGTGGCCCATTTACGCCGGGACGGGAAATTGACCTCTCTCGCGGTGCGGCTGCTGCCATTGGCCTCATTGGGACTGGCGTTGGGCCAGTACGCATTGACGTATTGCAGTAGTATTGCAGTAATCCTAGGGGGAAGGGGTGCTGCGGTACATCGCCATCCTCCAAGGGCAAAATGATAGAATGAACCACATGCTAGGGGTGTCTGTGATCACAGCAGGCTGAGAGTAAACCCTTAGAACCTGAACCGGATCATGCTGGCGCAGGGAAGCTGTCTAGAGAGGATTCTATCAATGGTGCGTAGCGAATGGATTGCTGCTCGTAAGGGGCAGGATAATGTTACTCAGATGCATTATGCCCGCCAAGGGATCATCACCGAGGAAATGCACTATGTGGCGCGGCGCGAGAACCTACCCCCAGAACTCATCCGCGATGAAGTGGCGCGGGGGCGGATGATTATCCCCGCCAATATTAATCACCCCAATCTTGAACCGATGGCCATTGGCATTGCCTCCAAATGCAAGGTTAATGCCAACATTGGTGCCTCTCCCAACTCCTCTAACTTGGAGGAAGAACTGGCCAAACTGCATCTGGCGGTGAAGTACGGTGCAGATACGGTGATGGATCTCTCGACGGGCGGCGGTGATCTCGATGCCATTCGCACCGCCATTATTAATGCCTCGCCGGTGCCCATTGGCACCGTACCGATTTATCAAGCCCTTGAAAGTGTCCATGGCAATATGGATCGGCTCACGGCGGACGATTTCCTTCACGTCATTGAAAAGCACGCCCAACAAGGGGTGGACTACATGACCATCCATGCGGGTATTCTCATTGAATACTTGCCCTTGGTGAAAAACCGCATTACGGGTATTGTCTCTCGGGGGGGCGGTATTTTGGCGAAGTGGATGCTGCACCACCATAAACAAAACCCCCTTTATACCCACTTCCGCGACATTATCGAGATTTTTAAAAAATACGATGTCTCGTTCTCGCTGGGGGATTCCCTCCGCCCGGGCTGTCTTCATGATGCCTCTGACGAAGCGCAATTGGCGGAGCTAAAAACCCTTGGGGAACTCACCCGCAAGGCGTGGGAGCACGATGTGCAGGTGATGGTAGAAGGCCCCGGCCATGTGCCGATGGATCAAATTGAATTCAATGTGCGTAAACAAATGGAGGAGTGCTCTGAAGCCCCCTTCTATGTGCTTGGGCCGTTGGTGACGGATATTGCCCCCGGCTATGACCACATTACCAGTGCCATTGGCGCGGCGATGGCTGGATGGTACGGCACCGCAATGCTGTGCTACGTCACGCCTAAGGAACACCTGGGCTTACCCAATGCTGAAGATGTCCGCAATGGCTTAATTGCCTATAAGATTGCAGCCCATGCAGCGGATATTGCTCGCCACCGTCCGGGAGCACGCGATCGCGATGATCAACTCTCCCATGCTCGCTATAACTTTGACTGGAATAAGCAGTTTGAGTTGGCCTTAGACCCAGACCGGGCGCGGGAGTACCACGATGAAACCCTCCCCGCCGATATTTACAAGACCGCTGAGTTTTGCTCGATGTGTGGGCCGAAGTTCTGCCCCATGCAAACCAAAGTGGATGCTGAGGCACTAGCGGAGCTGGAGCAGTTCTTGGCCAAAGATAAAGATACCGTCAGCGTTTAAGGGACTGCGGGCGTCAGTCATGATCTCCCTGCTTGGGGTTGATGGGGGGGTGATCCTCTTGGTGGCGATCGCCCTCCTTTTTGATGTCACCAACGGCTTTCATGATGCGGCCAATGCTATTGCAACGGTGGTGGCCACCCGCGCCCTCTCGTTGCGTTCAGCTCTGATTGTGGCGGCGATCGCCAACTTTGCGGGAGCCTTTTTAAGTACTCGCGTGGCACTGACCATTGAGCAGGGGATTCTCGAGCGCAGCCAACTGGGCGGTCATTGGCTCGGGGTCATTGCTGCTGCCTTGGTGGGGGCAGTGCTTTGGAACCTGCTGACGTGGTATTGGGGACTGCCCAGCAGTTCCTCCCACGCACTCATTGGGGGGTTGGTGGGGGCGGCAGTGGCTCAAGGGGCGGCAAACGCTGTACGCTGGCAGGGAATTGTGCAGGCAGTCGTGATACCCATGGTGCTCTCGCCGCTGCTAGCAGTGGCGGTGGGAATAGCACTGATGGCACTGGTAGAGCATCTCCTGCAATGGGTGGGAGAAGTACCTGAGCCGCGCTGGCAACACCTCCAAATTCTCAGCGGTACCCTAATGGCCTTTGCCCACGGTGCCAATGATGCCCAGAAAACCATGGGGGTGATTACGCTGGCCTTAGTGAGTGTTGGTCAGTTGTCTCCAGAGGCCGGTATTCCCCTGTGGGTCATTGCGCTCTGTGCCGTGGCGATCGCCATAGGTACCTACGGCGGTGGGGAGCGAATAATTCATACCACCGGCGAAAAAATTACCACCCTTGACCCCCTTAGTGGATGTATGGCCAACCTCAGTGCTGCCCTGACGGTTACAGCCGCAAGTCTTGTAGGGTTTCCCGTCAGTACCACCCAAGTTGTCGTCGGTGCCATTACAGGCGCAGGCTATCAACACCATCCTGAGCGAGGGGTGAACTGGCAAACGTGGCGGCGTATTATAGCGGCATGGGTCTTGACGGTTCCCGGAGCTGCAGCCGTGGCAGCAACCATGGTTTGGGGATTTAGCGCAAAACAATAGATAGGCGTGAGGCAATACATGGTGAATTTAGGGGTGCTTGTAAACTTCCCTGCCCTAGAAGGGCGAGGCTTTCTGTAGCCCTCCGGCTATCTCGCAAGCCAGCCAGGAGCCTCCAGGCAGCGTTACGGACTGCCCCAAAAGCGCAATATTGATTGCTCCATTTA
>Ga0272446_1002359_pt1 | contig 25909 bp, 17 predicted proteins | sample YNPCB0061_FD_194587 | JGI IMG/M metagenome (GOLD analysis project Ga0272446, IMG submission 194587) | Hot spring microbial mat communities from Yellowstone National Park, WY, United States - YNP-CB-006-1 | ecosystem: Environmental > Aquatic > Thermal springs > Hot (42-90C) > Sediment | place...
TTCAGCCCGCCGGGCACGGCCCCCTGCCGGGCGTAGTCGAGCGCGGCGGGAAGGAAGGGGAGCCTGGCGGCGTCGATCTCGAGCGTGACGCCCGAGGCCAGCGCCATCTCGCGCGCATGGCCGATCAGCCCGAAGCCGGTGATGTCAGTGCAGCCGTGCGCCTCGCCATCGAAGCGGTTGAGCCGGCACATGGACTCGATGGCCGCCTCGACGTGGGCGGGGGCGGCGATGCCGCGCTTGAGCGCGGTGGAGATGACGCCGGTGCCGAGCGGCTTGGTGAGCGCGAGCACGTCGCCTGGGCGCGCGCCGGCGTTGGTCCAGATCTTGTCCGGGTGGACGACGCCGGTGACCGCGTAACCGAACTTCATTTCGTCATCGTTGACCGAATGTCCGCCAACCAACACGCAACCGGCCTCGATCATGGTTTCCGCCCCGCCTCTGAGAATTTCTTCGAGGTCATCGAGGTCGCCCTTGGCCGGATAACAAAGGATGGAGAGCGCGGTGAGCGGGCGGCCGCCCATGGCGTAGACGTCGGACAACGCATTGGCTGCGGCGACGCGGCCGAAGGTGAACGGATCGTCCACGATGGGCGTGAAGAAATCCACGGTCTGCACCAGGGCGCACTCCGGGCTCAGCCGGTAGACGCCCGCGTCGTCGCAGGTGTCGAAACCGACGAGCAGGTTGTCATCGCGGAGGCGCGGGATGCGCGGCAGAACCGTGTCCAAAACCTTTGGACTCAGCTTGGACGCTCAACCCGCGGCCTTGACGTGGGCGGTGAGCTTCTTTGTTGACACCGCTTACACGGCCCTCCTTTCTGCTATATGATGACGCGCATGAACCGCCGCACGTTTTTCACCGCCACGACGGCCGCCTTGCTGGCGCCTCGTTCGAGCCGGGCGGCCGAAGGCTCGGCCACAGTGCTTCTGAAAGAACAGATTGGCACAATCAGCCCGCTCGTGCATGGCCATTTCGTCGAGCATCTCGGCGGCGTGGTCTACGACGGCATCTGGGTGGGCGAGAAATCGAAGATTCCGAACATCGCGGGCATCCGCAAGGCGCTGATCGACGATCTGAAGCGGATCCGCGCGCCGCTGTTCCGCTGGCCGGGCGGCTGCTTCGCCGACAGCTACGACTGGCGCGACGGCGTGGGTCCGCGCGAGAAGCGGCCGAAGCGGCTCAATTTCTGGGCCGGGTCGGAGATGCTGCGCAAGCTGGACAGCCACCCGGCGAAGTACGAGCCGAATGAATTCGGGACCAACGAGTTCATGCGCTTCGTTCAGGAGGTGGGCGGCAAGCCGTACATCGCGGCCAATGTGCGCGGCATGACGGCGCGCGAGTTCAACGACTGGGTGGACTATTGCAACGCGCCGTTGGGTTCGACCACGTGGAGCGAAGTGCGCGGCACTGCGCCGTTCAACGTGGAATTCTGGGGCATCGGCAACGAGAGCTGGGGCTGCGGGGGCGACTTCCGGCCCGAAGAATACTCGGTGGAATTCCGCCGTTTCACCTCCTGGGCGCCGGGCTTCGGCGTGCCGCTGAAATTCATCCCGGCGGGGCCGAACGGCGGGGACCTGAACTGGACGCGCGGCTTTTTCGAGGGCCTGGTCCGGAAGAGCCCGGGGCTGCTGCGGCGCGTCTGGGGCTGGGGGCTGCATTATTATTGCGGCACCACGGGCGGGCCGGTGGAATTCACCACGGAGGAGTATTACGAGCTGCTGGGGCGGGCGGTGCGCATGGAGCAACTGATCCGCGACCATTGGGCGATCATGGGCGAGTACGACCGCGAGCACCGGGTGAAGTTCGCCATCGACGAGTGGGGCGCGTGGCACAAGGCGGGCAGCGAGGCAGCGCCGCATCATTTGTTCGGGCAGATCGGGACGATGCGGGACGCGGTGATCGCCGGGCTGACGCTGGACATCTTCCACCGCCACGCCGACAAGGTGGCGATGACGTGCGTGGCGCAGCTTGTCAACTGCATCCACAGCCTGTTCATCGCGCACGAGGACAAGATGCTGCGGACGCCGAATTATCACGTGTTCGACCTGTACAAGGCGCATCAGAACGGGATGGCGGTGCGGGCGGTGTTCGGCGCGCCGATGTCAGGCAAGGCGCCGCGGCTGGACGGCTCGGCTTCGCTGCATGAAAAGGACAACCGGCTGGCGGTGACCTGTACGCACGCCGACGCCGCGGAGCCGCTGGGGGTGGAGCTGCGGCTGGAGGGCGGCTCGGCGAAATCGGCGCGGGCGATGGTGCTGGCAGGAGCGCCGCGGGACCACAACACGTTCGCCGAGCCGGAGCGGGTGAAGCCGCGCGAGCTGCGGGTGGAGGTGCGGCAGGGCCGGCTGGCGTTCGAGATGCCGCCGTGCTCGGTGGCGGCGCTGGAAGTGGATCTGGGCTGAGGGCGGCCTGGCAGGAGATGCGCCCGCCCGGCGGCTGGACGGCGTTCGCCAGCGGGCGGGAGCGGGCGGGGCCGCGCCTGCTGCGAGCCGGATTTCAGACCCTTGACTCCGGCACCTTCTTTGCACATATTGCGCAGAGGAGGTTCTTGCATGCGGCGATTGTGGCGCTGTTTGGTTCCCGTGGCGGCTGCGGTGGCGGTGTTGACAAGCGGCGGATGCGGCACTTCGAAAGGCCCCGCCCCGCCGAAGCCCGGCACGCCGCCGTTTTTCTGGGCGGCGGCGAAGACCGCCTATCAGAAAGGCGATTTTCAGGCGGCGATGAAAAACCTGAACAGCATCATCGCCACAGAAAATGAATTTACGCGGAGAGCACAGATCTGGCAGCTTGTGCTGGATTCCGGCATCGCACGGGGAGAGATGGAGTGGGCCGACATTCTGGACGAAGGCCGGCCGGCGGCCAAGGCGCGGGAGATCGATTTCCGGCGCCTGGCCAATGAGGCGCGGACGCTGGCCGGGCAAAGCGCGATGCGTTTTGCCGACACCGGTCATAAATTGATGCCGAATCTCACGGAGGACGAGATCGTGCTTCCCTTCACGTTTCCGGATGCGAACCGGAACCGCCCGGTGGAGGTGGAACGGATCCTGAAGGGGATTCTGCCGATGCCGGCCGAAGTGGAGCGTCTGCACACGCTGATGATGCGGCGGGGCGTGGCGCTGAGCGTGATTGCGGCGGCCGATCCCGGCGGAGATTTCGAGAAGGCCAAGGCGCTGTTTTCGGAGCCGGAGCCGAAAGTGAAGAGGGAGCAGTTTCTGTTTTATCTGGCCACGCAATTCACGGAAATCAGCCAGTTATTCGCCCCGAAAAAGCTGGACCGGGCGGCGCGGATGAAGCTGTTCCTGGACGAGGCGAAGGAAGCGCTGGCGCCGGTGCCGAAATCGCCGGAGCGGGAAAAGCTGCAGAAAAAGATCGCGGAATACGAGAAGAAAATGCCCAAAATCACGGGCTGAGGGGCGCGGGCCGCGCGGGTCATGCCGACGGCTCCGGCCTGGCCGACACCGGCTCGCCAAAGAACTTCCCGACGTCCTCGATCCGCGTGGTGAGGCGGTAAGGGGGGAGCGACTGCAAGAAGACGCGTCCGTAAGCGGCGCGGAGGATGCGGTTGTCGAGAAGGACGAGGACGCCGCGGTCCGTGGAAGAGCGGATGAGGCGGCCGAAGCCCTGCTTGAGGGCGATGGCCGCCTGCGGGACCTGGTAGTCGTAGAAGGGGTTGCCGCCGGCGGAGCGGATGGCCTGGACACGGGCTTCCACAACGGGGTCGCTGGGCACGGCGAAAGGCAGGCGGTCGATGATGACGCAGGAGAGCTGCTCGCCCTGCACGTCCACGCCTTGCCAGAAGGAGGAGGTGGCGAAGAGCACGGAGTGCGGGGTGGAGCGGAACTGGTCGAGCAGCACGCGTTGGGGCGCGGCGCCCTGGAGCAGCACGGGGTAGTCGAGGCGCGGGGCGACGCGATCGTGGATCTGGCGCATCTGCTGGTAGGAGGTGAACAGGACGAAGGCGCGGCCGCGGCTGTGGGCGAGCACTTCGCGCACCTCTTCGGCGGCGGCGGCAATGAAGCCCTCTTGGCGCACGTCGGGCAAGTGCGGGGGGACGTAGAGCAGGGCCTGGTTGGCGTAGTCGTAGTGGCCGGGAATGATAAGCTCGCGGGCGCCGTCCAGGCCGAGCCTCGTCTTGACGTAATCGAAAGTGCCGCCGACAGCCAGGGTGGCGCTGGTCAGGACGACAGTGGGGATTTCGCTGAAGACTTTTTCGCGCAACAGCGAGGAGACGTTGACGGGGGTGGCCTGCAGGGTGAGGTTGCGGCCGCGGCGCTCCACCCAATAGACAAAGTCGGGGTCGCCGCCCGTCATGTAGGCTTGCAGGATTTCGCGCTGCTGTTGGAGCCGCCGGACGAGGGGGGCGACGTCCTCGGGCGCCTCTTTGAGCAGCGAGAGATGGGTTTCGAGCAGCTCGAGAGCGGACAGCAGGCGGCGGTAGGGTTCGGCGTGGCGTTTGAGGAACTCGGCGTGGCGGGAGAAGCCGGAGCGGCCGTCCTGTTCGGGGAAGAGGGCGAAGAACCGCTCGGCCTGCTCGGCGAGCGCCTTGAGCATCTGTTCGAGGTCGCGGGAGAGGAACTGCTTTCTGCGGGCCAGGGCGAGCGTGTCGCGGCGCAGATCCTCCACCTGGTTGGAGGAAATGCCGAAGCCGAAATACTGGCCGGCGACCTCTTCGAGTTCATGGGCTTCGTCGAAAATGACGGCGGAATAGTCCGGCAAAATGGCGCCGTATTCCCCCTCTTTGACGGCGATGTCGGCAAAAAAGAGGTGATGGTTGACGATGATGATGTCGGACTCCAGGGCGCGCTGGTGCATCAGCGTGATGAAGCAGCGCTCGAAAGAGGGGCATTTCTGGCCGGTGCAGAGATCGGCGCGGGCGTCGAGCTTGGCCCAGGCGGTGGAGGCGTCGGAGAGATTGGGGATGGAGGAGCGGTCGCCGGTTTCGGCGGTTTTCTCCCAGTCGCGGATGATGGCGAAGTCGCTGACCTCTTCGAGGCCGCTGAGGACGGGCTCGCGCTCGGCGTCGTAGATTTTCTGGCGGCAGGCGTAGTTGCTGCGGCCCTTCATGTAGCAGGCCTTGATGCCGCCCTCGAAGAAACGGCTGAGGAAGGGAATGTCCTTGAAGAAGAGCTGCTCCTGAAGGTTCTTGGTGCCGGTGGAGATGACGACGCGCTTGCCGGAGAGGATGGCGGGGACGAGGTAGGCTAGCGTTTTGCCGGTTCCGGTGCCCGCTTCGACGATCTGGTGGCGTTTATCGGCGAGAGCGGCTTCGACGGCGAGGGCCATTTCGAGCTGGCCGGGGCGGAACTCGTAGCCCGGGTGGGCGCGTTCGAGCGGCCCGCGGCGGGAAAAGAACTGTTTGACTGTGAAAGGGGCGGCCAAAGCTTTCTTCCAGTGTATGACGGGGCGGCATTGCATTCGCTCATCTGGCGGCTGGGCGTGCCGATAAGCGGGGCAGAGCGGAATTCGGGATTGAGGATGGTACGCACGCCACAAGTCCGGCTGGATGCGTTGCCGCCGTTTCGGCCGGTGGTGGCGCGGTTGCTGGCGGAGCTGTCCGGGGAGCCGTCGGGGTTCCGGCGGATCCGGATGCTGGTGAGCGAGGACCCGGCGCTGGCGGCGCACGTGCTGAAGCTGGCGAACTCGGCGCTGTTCGGGTGCCGCCGGCGGGTGAGCGACTTGCTGACGGCGCTGACGCTGATCGGGCTGGACCGTTTGCGGGCGCTGGTTCTGACGTACGGGGTGCGGCATCTGTTCCGGCCGCTGTCGCGGTATCCGCATTGCCGGAGCGTCTGGCAGCACAGTCTGGCGACGGCATTGCTGGCGGCGGACCTGTCGCTGGAGGGCGCGGGAGACATGATGGAGAGCTACACGGCCGGGCTGTTGCATGATCTCGGCCGGCTGGTGCTGCTGGCTTCCGCGCCGGAGCAGTACCCGGCATTGCTCGAGAAGGCCGAAAGCCCGGAACAGAGCTGCCGGATGGAAGAAGAGATGTTCGGCTTGACGCACGCGGAGGCCGGTGCGCAGGCGATGCGGCGGTACGAGCTTCCGGAAGCGCTGGCGGAGGCGGCGTTGCTGCATCATCACGAGGACCCGCTGGCACTGTCGGAGACGAACCCCGACGCCGCGCTGATCGCCTCCAGTTGCAGGCTGGCGGCAGCCGCAGGGTTTCCGGTGATTGGCCGCGACAGCGGGCGGGCGCCGGAAGCGCAGACCTCCGAAGACGACGATGCCTGCGCCGACGATCTCTGCCTGTACCTGCGGGAGCGCGTGGCGGAAGTGGAGCTGGAGCTGGGCCTGCGATTCTGAGCCGAGGCGCAATGCTACACTCGGGCTATGCCGGCTGGGAACCCGTTTCCCATTCTGGGAACGGCATATCCGACCACTTCGATTTCCGGGCAAGCGCCGCGGATCAGCTCGATTCTGATCAAGCCCGCCTCGGCCGTCTGCAACCTGGATTGCGAGTACTGCTTCTATCTCGACCGGGAAGCGGATCCCTACAAGGACCTGCCGGCGCGCGTCATGCCGCCGGATGTGCTGGAGCGGCTTGTCGACGGGTTTCTCTTTTACTCTTACCCGGCATCCGTTTTCGCCTTTCAAGGGGGAGAGCCGACGCTGGCGGGGCTGCGTTTCTTTGAAAAACTGGTGGAATTGCAGCAGCGCTACGGGCGCCCGGGCCACGTGATTTCGAACTCGATCCAGACGAATGCCATTCTGCTGGACGACGCGTGGTGCGCCTTCTTGCGGCAGTACCAGTTTCTGGCGGGGATCTCGCTGGACGGGCCGGAAGAGATCCACGACCGCTACCGCTTCAACCGCGCCGGCCACCCGACGTGGCGCAAGGTGGTGGAGGCAGTGGAGCGGATGAAGAAGCACGGCGCCGAGTTCAACGTCCTGTGCGTGCTCTCGCAGGCAAACGTGGAGCAGCCGCGGGAGCTGTACCGCTTTTTCCGGTCGATCGGCGCCGACTATCTGCAGTTCATCCCGCTGGCGGAGTTTCATCCCGACGGCACGCCGATGCCGTTCACGATCACGCCGGAGCAGTACGGGCGCTTTCTGTGCGAGATGTTCGACGCATGGTGGCCGGACCGGCGCAAGGTGCGGATCCGGTTTTTCGACAATCTGGCGGAGGCGCTGGCGGGGATGAAGCCCGGCTCCTGCACGATGCACGAGACGTGCGACAGCTATGTGGTGGTGGAATACAACGGGGACGTGTACCCTTGCGATTTTTTCGTGGAAAGCGGCTGGAAACTGGGCAATATTACGGTGGATTCCTTTCCTGAAATCGCGCGGCGGCAGCGGCGGTATTCCTTTGCCATGAACAAAACGCTGCCGCACGAAGAATGCCGCGTGTGCGAGTTTCAGGCCATCTGCCACGGGGGCTGCCCGAAGTTCCGCCACGGGCCGCACCGCCGGTTCGAAGATCTCGACTATTTCTGCCGCGCCTACAAGATGATTTTCGCCAAGGCGACGGGGCCATTGCGGCGCGAGGTGGAGAAGATCCTCGGCGCGGGCGCGGTTTCCGCGGCCGGGCCCTATTAAGCGGGAGCGGCAGGCGCCAGAGGCGCGGCGAGCCTCTCCACCTTCACGCGCGCGATGCGGTTGAAGTCCATTTCGAGCACGGTGAAGCGGCGCTGCTGCCACTCGACGGCGTCGCCCTGTTTCGGGATCCGGCCCAGCCGGTAGAGGAGAAATCCGGCCAGAGTTTCGTAATCGCCTTCGGCCGGCAATTCAATTCCATATTGCGTTTCGAGATCGCGAAGCAGGGTGGTTCCTTCCACTTCGAACGCATCGGCTTCGTCGGGCGCGGGGACCAATTGCAGGTCGAATTCATCCTCGATTTCACCGAATATCTGCTCGAAAACGTCCTCGAGAGAGACGAGCCCGGAGACGGTGCCGAACTCGTCCACGAGGAAGGCGAGGTGGGCGTGCTGTTCGCGGAGATCCTCGAGCAGAAGGTGCAGCGGGCGCGATTCGGGGATGATGGGCGCCTTGCGGAGAATCCGCTTCAGGGAGAAGGGCTCGACAGGGCGGCGCCGGAGATTGGACTGCCGCCTTTGGGCCCAGAAGTCGAGCACGTCCTTGACGTGGACAAAGCCGACGGGGTTTTCGTTGCCCTTTTCCACGACGGCGATGCGCGAGTAGCGGGTTTCGACGACGCGCTGGAGGACTTCGTCGATGTCGGCGCCGGCTTCGACGGCAGCCATCTGGCTGCGAGGCACCATCACTTCGCGAGCGCTGTACTCGCGCAGCTCGATCAGCCGCTGCATGGCGGCTTCCTCGAACTCGCCGATCTGGCCGGCGGCGCGGCTGGATTGCAGGACGAATTTCAGCTCCTCGGCCGAGTGGGCGCCGGGGACCTGTCCATGAACGCCCAGCAGGCGCGAGACGGCGGAAGAAGAGCGCTCGAGCACCCAGACGAAGGGTTCGACGATCCGGTAAAAGACGAGCAGCGGGGGGGCGACGATGACGGCGACGCGCTCGGCGCGCTCCATGCCGAGGTTCTTGGGCGCCACCTCGCCGAAGACGACGTGCATGTAGGTCATGAGCGCGAAGGCCAGGCCGACGCTCAAGACGCTGAGGGCGGCGGAAGTGACAGGGGTCATCAGGGGGGCGAGAGCGGAGAGGAAGAGGCGGTGCAGGGTGGATTCGCCGAGCCATCCGAGGGCGAGGCTGGTGAGGGTGACGCCGACCTGGACGACAGACAGCAGGCGTTCCGGGTTGGCGAGAAGCGCCGCGGCGGCTTTGGCCCCGACATGGCCCTCGCCGCAGAGTTGCTGGAGGCGCGAGCGGCGCACGGAGACCAGGGAGATCTCGGCGGCGGCGAGGAACGCGTTGGCGCCCACGATGAGGAACATGAAGAAGAGCCGGTAGCCGTAATGGGGATCGCCATCCATGGCGCTGCTCAGGGGGTGACGCCGTCCGGCGGGCCCCCCTCCTCCGCCTCGGGACGGGCCCAAGGCTGTATGACTTCATAGCGGTCGCGGCGGAACTCGACCGTGCGCACCTGTCCGCGGGGGCCGAAGGGAGGCAGCGGCTGGCCGTTCCACTCAACGGAGACGCCTCCGGCGTTGCCGATCTTGACCCGGAGGACGTCGTCCGCCCCGAAGCCCCTCGTTTCGCCTGCCCGCAGCAGGTCGCCGAAGAGGAACTTGCGCCCCTGCCACACGCCGACCCAGCTTGCATCGGTGGCGCGGACGATCACTCGCACGGCGCCGGCGGAGATGACCGGCGTGGGCGGCTCGGGCGGCGGCGATGCAGGCTCGCTGGCGGCAACGGAGGGAGGCGCAGGCGCTGGCGGCTGGGCCTGTTGCGGGCCGCTTTTTTCCGCGGTGGTTGTGACGGCCGGCGTGGAGAGGGAACTTTTCCAACGCTCCCAGCCGATGTAGGCGGCAGTGCAGATGGCGAGGACAGCCAACAGCCCGCCGGCCCGTGCCGCCCACCAGAGGGCTTCTTCCTTGCGGCTGCGGCCCGGAGTCGGCAGCGGAGGCACGTCGATGTGGCGGTCGGGAACGGAATAAGGGCGCTCGGTTTCTTCGGCGAGACTGCGCTCGATTTCGCCCTGGTAGGCCTCTTCCGGGAGATCCATCATCCGGGCGTATTGGCGGATGAAGCTGCGGTAGAAAAAGCCGCCCGGCAGGGAGCTTGTGTCGTCGCGCTCGATGGCTTCAAAGAACCGCGCATGGATCCGGGTTTGCCGCGCGAGCTCTTCGATGGTGAGCCCCCGCCTTTCCCGCTCCGCGCGCAGCCGCTCGCCCAGGGTCGCCATGGCCTGCCAGCAACAAGCGTATGATACCGCACGGCCCGGCCCGGGGCCGCCGCACCAGGCTTTGCTCCAATAGAGAGAGACCCATGACGATGCCGTATGATCTGGACCCGGTGGAAATCCGCGTGCTCGGCGCGCTTTCCGAAAAAGACATGGCGACGCCGGACTATTACCCGCTTTCGCTGCACGCGCTGACAGCCGCCTGCAATCAGAAGACGAACCGGGACCCGGTGGTGGAATACGAAGAAGCCGACGTGCTGGCGGCGCTGAACCGGCTGGAGGAGAAGGGCTGGGCGCAGGCGGTGCTGGAACCCGGCAGCCGCGTCGCCAAGTACCGCCATTGCCTGCTGGAACGGCTGGAACTGCGGCCAAGCGAGCAGGCGGTGTTGACCGTGCTGCTGCTGCGGGGGCCGCAGACGGCGGGGGAGCTGCGCTCGCGCAGCGAAAGACTGTTCCAGTTTTCCGACCTCGACGCCGTGCTGACGGTGCTGCGGCGGCTGGCGGAGCGGGCGCCTGCGGCGTTGGTGAGGCAACTGGAGCGCCTGCCGGGCATGAAAGAGAACCGCTGGGCGCACCTGCTCGGCGGGGAGCTGGTTGCAAGCGCGCCGGCAGGGGCGGCGCCAGGGGCGGTCAGCCGGCTGGAAGAGCTGGAAGCGAGGCTGGAAGAAGTCGAGCGGCAACTGCGGCAGCAGGCGGAGCGGCTGGAGGCGCTGGCCGAAGCGTTGCGCCGGCAGTTGTCCTCGTGAGGCGTGCGGAGCCGGGTCAGCGCCTGGGGAAATAGCGCACGCGCAGGGTAACAGTCACGCGGTCTTCGGGCTGGCTTTGAGGCAGAGGTTGCCAGCCGGGCAACTGGTCGAGGAGCGCCGTGGCGAGGCGGTCGAGCCCCGGGTTGCCGGAGGAGGCGGCGAGGGAACGGCGCACGACCCTGCCGATGCGGTCGATTTCCACGCCGATGACGGCCATGCCCGGGGCGCCGGCGTCGCGGCGGTCGGGGATCAGGTCGAAGCTGGCGCGCCGGAGCCGGGAGACGAGAACGCGGAGCCATTCCTCCATGTCCGCCGCAGCGGCGGTGTCGGTTTCGATCTCGGCTTCGATGCCGACGCGCGAGGGCGAAGCGGGCAGTCGCAGCCCTTCCAGCGCGCCGCCGCCGGGCACTGCGGCGTCGCCGGCGCGCAACCGCATGGCGGCGCCGGGCTTGGCGCGCCTCGCGCGCGTGTTGCTGGGCGGGACGAGATCGAAGGGAGTGGCCGCGCCGCCGGAAATCCTCTCGGGCAAGGATCCGGAGGGAAGGGCGCCGCCGGCCCCTCCGGAGGGGATGGAGAGAGCGGAGATCGTCGAGTCAGTGAATGCCGGTCTTTGCTGCTGCGTGTTCTGATCGCCGAGGCGCGCATCCGGCGCAGCGCGGCTCGCGAGCACGCGCCTCAGGTCAGGGGCGTAGAGCTTCTGCTGCGGCACGAGGGCGGCGAGGGGGATCTGGCGCTCGCGCCCGCGGAGTTCGCCGCGCTGGCCGATTTCGAACAGCGGCGAGGCCAGCATCACGGCCTGGCCGAACTGGTAGCCGTAGCCGAACCGGCGCGTGTAGTCGATGACGACGACGCCCGTGTGGACGACCCAGGCGGCGAAGGCCGCATGCAGCAGGAACGAGAAGGCCTGCGAGCCCCACCACAGCCCCGGCTGGCGCTGCTGCAACTGGCCGCAATCGGCCAGCAGCGGCGCAGGCCGCATGGCGGCGGGCGTCTCCGCGGCCGTGACCAGGGCGGATCGTTTCATGGCACCGGCTAGCCGGCCTGGGCCAGCAGTTCGCGCACCTTTTTCTCGATATCGGCCGGGGGCTTGTTGTCGAGAGCCGCCTGCAATTCCGCGCGGGCGCGCGTGCGGTCGCCTCTTTTCAGCAACGCGGCGCCGAAATGGTAGCGGAAAGCCGGCTCGTCGGGGTATTTTTTCACCAGCCCCTCAAAAATCTGCATGGCGGAATTAATGTCGTTCTTTTTGAGGAAAATCCAGCCGACGGTGTCGGCGATGTAGCGTTGCTGGGGCAGCCGCTGCAAGGCGAGCTGGGCCAGGCGCAGCGCCTCGTCCAGGTCGCCGCCGTGCTCGCAGAGCAGGTAGGCGAGGTTGTTCATCGCGATGGGCGTGTTGGGGTTGATCTCCAGGGCCTTGCGGTAGGAGGCGATGGCCTCCTGGTAGCGGCCGGCCATCTCGTAGGCGTAGGCCAGCCGCAGCGTCGCCTCCAGGCTGGCGGGTGAAATCTGGAGCGCCCGCTGGAAGGCGAGAATCGCGCGAGGCAGGTCGCCGTTGAACTGGTGCGCCTGCCCCAGCAGCAGGTACAGGTAGTCCCAGTTGGGGTCCCGCTCCGCCAGCCGGATGAGTTCCTGCGCCGCGAGGGAATAATCGGCCACGCGCAGGGCGGTGCGGGCCGCCAGGAGGCGGAAGCGAGCGTCGTCCGGGTTCTTCGCAAGCTCCGCCTGTGCAAGGGCGAGGCCCTCTTTCTGGCGGTTCTGCGCCAGTTCCACCTCGACGCGGCCGGTGAGCGCGCGGACATCCTTCGTCTTTTCGTAGAGCCCGCGCAGCCTCGCCTCCGCCTGCGCGTAGCGCCGCTCGGCCAGATCCAGGAACGACAATTGCAATTGGGCTTCGCGGTAATTGGGGAATTCCTTGAGCAATTCGGCGAGGATTTTCCTGGCTTCGTCGTAATTTCCCAGGCCCGTATAAGCCGCCGCGCGGTAATAGCGGCCTTCGGGGTGCCGGGGGTTGATGGTGAGCACGTCGGCGGCGGTCTGCTGCAGTTCCCGCCACTGTTCGCGGTCCATGGCGATCTGCGCCAGCGCCAGGCGGGGTTCGAGGAAATTGCGCTGCATCCGCGCGGCCTCGAGGAACGCCGTGCGGGCGTCCTCCAGCTTGCGGTTGGCGAGCAAAGCCAGCCCAAGATTGAAGCGGATCACCGGGTTGGACGGAACATCCTTGGCCAGTTGCTGGAACTCCCTGAGGGCCGCGGCGGCGTCCTTGTCCAGCATCAGCAACGCCCGGCGGGCGCGGCTTTCCGGGTCCTTCGGCGCATCCTCCAGAACGTCGGCGTAGGCCTTTTCCGCCTCGTCCCGTTTTCCTTCGAGCAGCAGCAGGCTGGCCAGGCGCTTGCGGTACTCGCTGCGCCGCGCCGCGTCCTTTTCCACTTCCTTCAATCCGGATTCATAGAGAGAGCGCGCTTCGGCGATCCGGCCGATGCTGCGGTAGAAATCGCCCGCCACCATGCGGCCGTTTTCGTAACCGCTTCCGGGCTGCGTCAGCGGCTCCAGCGCCTGGCGCATGTCATCCGGCTTCTGCATGCGGAAGAAGTGGTTGGCCAGCATCAGCCGGGCGACGGGGTCTTTCGGGTTCTTCCCGATGCGCTCGCGGCAAACTGTTTCGGCATCGCTGAACCGTTTTTGCCGGACGTGCAGGTTATACAAGGCGTCCCAGGCCGGTCCCAGGGCCGCATCCATTTCCAGGGCCTTCCGCAGCAAAGGCTCGGCCTCCGGCTCCTGGCCGAGCCCCAGGCGCGTGATGCCGGAGCTGGCCACGGCCAGGGCCGAATCCGGCTTGATTTTCCGGGCCTTTTCGAACCATTCCAGCGCCTCTTTCGGCTTTTTCTCGAGCAATGCGACCTGGCCGGCCAGCATCAGCCCCTCAAACGAATCCGGCTTCTTCTTCAAGAGGCTGCCCGCAATCTCATGGGCCTGCCGCAAGGGGAAGTCTTCAATGGCGCCGTGCTGGAGATACGCCATGATGTGCAGCCCGGCCAGCCGCACCTTGACGTCTTCGTTGTCCGGCATCAGCGCCATCGCCTGCCGCAGCGCCAGCAGCGCGCGCGTGACATCGCCGCCTTGTTCCAGATCGCACAGCGCCAGCCGGTAGTAAGGCTCGCCCCAGTCCGGGCTCTTCTGAATCGCCTTGCGGAAGGCGATGGCCGCCTCGCTGTATTTTTTCTGTTCGAACAGTTCCAGCCCCTGGCGGTGGTACCGCTCAGCCACCATGCGCTTGGCCGGCGAGCAGCCGCCCAGCAGCAACACCGCCGCCAAAATCACGGCCAGAGCGGCCGGCAGTCCCGGCTCGCGCCGCGACGTCCTGCACCCGCGAATCAGAAAGAAACGGCTCATGCAAAATCCCCAAGAATGACCGGAAACAGCCAAGGTTCGAAACCAGGCGCGGCACTAGCCGGCGGCGTTCCGGGCCTGTCCGCAATTGCACCACTCGCCGCCGCGGCGCCGCCGGCCGCAACCGCGTTCCGGCTGCCGCCACCGCCACGAGGAGCTTATACAAATCGTAAGCCAAATCAGCGGTTTTCGGAATCGCCCGCGAAGTCCTGTTCGTACTGGTTCATCCCCAATTGGGTGCAGGGCGCCGGACAGGGGCGGTCTGGTGACCGAGGCGGTTACGGGCGAGTGGGCGCTGTTTCGCGAATCCGCTGGAGCTGCGCCGCCATGGCTTGCACCCTGTCCGGATGGCGGGAGGCCACATTGTTCCGCTCGGCGGGATCCCGCTCCAGATCGTAGAGCTGCGGCTCGGGGTCGTTGCCGAGTTCGGTGTTGGTGTTCTGGCTGATCTTGGGCCCTTTGCCTGGGGCGACGTACTTCCAGCGCCCTGCAATGAGAGAAAGCGAGCCGGCGTGCTCCACCAGGTGTCCGCGTCCGCGCTTCGACTCGCCGAGCAGCGCGGGCAGGATGTCGAAGCTGTCCGGCGCGGCGGTCTGTTCGAGCGAAGCGCCCGTCAGGCGCGCGAGCGAGGCGAACAGATCGATCTGGCTGACCAGCGCCCCCGATTGCGCGCCGCGCCTGACCCGCGCGGGCCAGCGCACCAGGAACGGCACGCGCGTGCCGCCCTCGAAGTTGCTGTACTTGCCGCCGCGCCAGGGGCCGGCGGGCTTGTGGGCGCCGAGCTTTTCCACCGCTTGGTCGCGGTAGCCGTCGTCGACCACTGGGCCGTTGTCGCTGGTGAAGATCACCAGCGTGTTGCCGGCCAAGCCATGCCGGTCCAGCGCGCCGAGGATTTCGCCCACGCTCCAGTCGAGCTGCAGGATCACGTCCCCGCGTGGCCCCATGCCGGAGCGTCCGGCAAAGCGCGGGTGCGGCACGCGCGGCACGTGGATGTCATGAGTGGAGAAGTAGAGGAAGAAGGGCTCCTGGCGGTGGCGCTCGATGAATTGCAGGGCCTTGGCCGTGATGTCGCCGGCCATGTCCTCGTCGTTCCACAGCGCCTTGCGGCCGCCGGTCATGTAGCCGATGCGGCTGATGCCGTTGACGATGGCCATGTCGTGGCCGTGGCTGGGGTGGAGCTTGAGCAGGTGGGGGTGCGTGCGCCCCAGCGGCTCGCCGGGGAACGGCTGCTGGAAGCTCACGCGGATCGGGTCGGCAGGATCGAGATTGACGACGCGGCGGTTTTCGACATAGACGCAGGGCACGCGGTCGCCGGTGGCAGGGATGAGGAAGGCGTAGTCGAAGCCGAGCTCGAGGGGGCCGGGGCGGATTTCGCCGTTCCAGTCCAGATCGCCGCTGCCGAGGCCGAGGTGCCACTTGCCCACGACGCCGGTGCGGTAGCCGCGCGAGCGCAGCATGGCCGGCAGCGTGGGGCGGCCGGGTTCGATGATGAGCTTCGCGTCTCCGGGAAGCACGCCGGTGCCCGGCTTGCGCCAGGCGTACTCGCCGGTGAGCAGCGCATAGCGGGATGGCGTGCAGGTGGCCGAGGGCGAATGGGCATGGGTGAAGCGCACGCCCTCTTGCGCAATGCGGTCGATGTGCGGCGTGCGGATGGTGCGCGCGCCGTTGGCGCTGACGTCGCCGTAGCCCACGTCATCGGCGTAGATCAGCACAATGTTGGGCGGCTGCTGCGGCGCGGCGCTCAACGCGAAGGGCGAAGACGCCAGGGCCGCGAGAAAGCGGCGGCGTTCCATGGCAAGAGACAGGATCGAGGCGGCTGGCATTTCTTCCGCAGCATACTCCGGTCCGCGGGATGCGTGGGAGGCCGTGTTCACCGCGTTTTCATGCGCGGCGGATACAATCAGAGTTGTCATGCCTCATCTGGGACTGCCCGCCCTGTCACGCCGTTCGTTCTCCGTGTCGCTGCTTGGCGCCGCCACGATGGTGCGCGCGCAGGAGCCCGAGATGCATTGGGCGCTGCTTTCCGACACGCACATTCCCGAGAACCCCGAGGACGCCTACCGGGGCTTCCGGCCGGTGGAGAACCTGCGCCAGGCCGTGGCCAAGGTGCTGGAGGCGAAGCCGCAGGGGGCGCTCATCTGCGGCGACGCGGCGCGCCTCATGGGCACGACGGGCGATTACCGGGCGCTGCAGGCGCTCATCGAGCCGGTCTCCAGCCGCGTGCCCGTGGCCATCGCGCTCGGCAACCACGACGACCGCAAGAATTTTCTGGAAGTGTTCGGCGCGTCGCAGCAGGGCGCGCAGAAGGTGAAGAACCGCCACGTGCTGGTGATCGAAGGCCCGGCGGTGCGCTTCATTGTGCTCGATTCGCTCATCATGCCGAACTTCACGCCCGGCTTGCTCGGCAAGGACCAGCGGACGTGGCTGGCGCAGTATCTGGACTCCGCGCCACCGCTGGCCACCGTGCTGTTCATGCACCACACGCCGGACGACAGCGACAGCGCCCTGCTCGACATGCCGCGCCTGATGGACATCATCAAGGACCGCAAAAGCGTGAAGGCCGTCATTTTCGGCCACTCGCACCGCTACGCGCACCTGGCGTGGGAGGGCATCCAGATGATCAACCTGCCCGCGCTTGGCTACAACTTCAACGACGATCAGCCCGTGGGCTGGGTGGACGCCGTGTTCACGGCGAAGGGCGCCACTCTGACGCTGCGCGCCATCGGCGGCAACAAGGAGCGGGACGGCAGGTCCGTGGTTCTGCCCTGGCGCGCCTGAAGAGCGCCGCACGATATGATGGCTTCCCGGAAAATCGGGAGCCGCCATGCAACGCTTCTCCGCGTTTACCGCGCTCGACTGGCTGATTCTGGCCGGATATCTGGCCGGCATCGCGATTCTGGGATTGTGGATCGGCAGGCGCGTGGGGCGCACGGACCAGTATTTTCTGGGCGCGCGCCGGTTCAACCGCTGGGTGATGATCGCGCAGAGCTTCGCCTCCGGCACGCATGCCGACATGCCCGTGTCGCTTGCGGGCGCGGTGTACGCGCGCGGCTTCAGCGCCATCTGGTTCCAGTGGAAAAACATGTTCGCAACGCCGTTCTACTGGCTGCTGGCGCCGCTGTACCGCCGCATGCGCCGCACCACGATCGCCGAGTTTTTCGAAGACCGCTACGGGCACTGGATGGGGGCGGCGTACATGGTGTTCGCGCTCGCCTTTCTCACCATCAACCTGGCCAGCATGCTGAAGGGCGCGGCGAAAGTGATCAGCCAGGCGGCGGGCGGCGACATTCCGGTGAACGCCATCGTGATGGCGATGACCGCGGCGTTCCTGTTGTACAGCTTCATCGGCGGACAGGTGGCCACGGCGTGGACCGAGCTTGTGCAGGGCTTCCTCATCATCGTGCTGTCCTTCATGCTCATCCCTCTGGGCTGGGGGCTCGCAGGCGGCATCAGCGGCATCCGCGAAGCGCTCGGGCCGGAGCGGCTGACGCTGACGGCGCCGGAAGGCATCGGCCCCTGGTTCATCCTGATGCTTACGATCAACGGGCTGATCGGCATCACCAGCCAGCCGCACATCATGGGCATGGTGGCGACGGGCAGGGACGAAGCGGCGTGCCGCCAGGGATTCCTGTACGGCACGTTCGTCAAACGCTTTTGCACGCTCGGCTGGGCGCTCACCGGGCTGGTGGCGGCGGCGCTGCTCGCCAAAGGGGTGTTCGGGACAACGGCGCTCGACGACGCGGAAGAGGCGTTCGGCTTCGCGTGCCGGCACCTGCTGTTCCCCGGAGGCAAGGGCCTGCTGGTGGCGTGCCTGCTGGCGGCGAACATGGCGGCGTGCTCGGCGTACATGGTGAGCGCCGGCGCGCTGTTCACGCGCAATTTGTACGGCCGCTATCTGGTGCGCGGCCGCAGCGACAGCCACTATCTGTGGGCCGGGCGGCTGAGCGGGCTGGCCATCACGCTGCTGGGCGTGTTGTACGCGGTGTTCCTGATCGACAAGGTGCTGAACACGTTTCTGCTGACGGAGACGCTGGCGACCTATGTGGGCATCGCCGTGCTGGGCGGCATTTTCTGGCGGCGCGCGAACCGCTGGGGCGCGATGGCCGGCGTCGCCGCGGCCATGGCGGCCAACTTCGCCATCTACTCGTGGCTGGGCCAGCGCTTCGACCACTGGGACCCGAACGTGTTTCTGGCCGCGCTGCTGTCCGGCGCGGCGGTGTTCGTGCTCGTGAGCCTGATGACGCGGCCCGAGCCTGACGCCGTGCTGGCCTGGTTCTTTGCGCGCTTGCGCACGCCGAGCCACATCGATCCTGCGGCGGCCGATCCCGGCGAGGTGGAGCGCGAAGCCGCGCGGCGCGGCGAGCAGCTTCTGCTGAACCACCTGCTCCACCCGCTGCGCGGCGCGGCGGGCGAGCCGTTCTGGCGCGCGTACCGCATCGATCTGGCGGGCTTCGCCGCCGGATGGGCGATCGCGCTCGGCATGGTGGCGCTGGCGTGGCTCATCGTGCGGTGAGCCGCTGCCTCAGCCGTTCAGGGGGAGCCGCCAGCGCTGCTCTCGCGCGGAGGCAGGCATCCGCTGCCGCCGGCCGGAGGGCAGCACGAGCGTGGCTTCCACGCCGCCGGGGGAAGTCCAGTCCAGTTCGCCGTTTTCGATGAGCACGCGGATTTCGCCGCGCGGCGAGAACACGGTTCCCGAGACGCGCTCCAGATCGCCCGGCTGCGGGCGCAACTCGTAGGCGGCGAAGCCCGGCGCTACGGGCTGCACGCCCAGGATCATTTGATACAGCGCCACCGCGGGCACGGGGTTCGACTGGCACCACACCTGTCCCGTCTCGCTCGGCCCCGGGTTCCAGAACTCGGCGTAGGTGCCGTTTTCGAGCACCGAAGGCAGGTTCGCCCAGCGCTCTCTGAGTTCGCGCACGACGTCGGCGCCAAGCCCTGCGCGCGCGAGCGCCCACAGGCGCCAGATCTCGTTCAGCGGGTAGTTGAAGCCCAGCCGGATCCGCCCGCCTTCCAGCTCGTGCACGTTCGCGTTGGAGGATGCGGGAATGGAACGCAACAGATCCACACTCCGCGCGGACTCGTCCTGCGTCATGGCCTGGAACAGCAGCGCCATCGACAACGTGCGCGCATGCGCCCGCAAATGGCCGTCCCGCGCGGCAACGGGGAGGTTGTCGAGAAACAACCGCTCCTGCGGCGACCAGTACAGGCGCCGCACGCGCGCCACGATTGCGGCCGCCTCTTCGCGCGCGGCGCGCGCCTTGGCGCTTTCGCCGCGCCACTCGAGCAGCCGCGCCAGCCCGTATTTCAGGAAGCCGGCCCAGTAGAGGTTGAACGCGCAGCGCTTGTCCTCTTCCCGTTGATACCCGATGTGGTCGATCCACACCGTGTTCCAGCGCCAGCCCAGCACGGGCAGCAGCCCGTCCTGCGCGCGGCTGGCGTGCAGGAACGATGCGAACCGCTCGAGCTTCGGCGTGACCTCGTCGATGAGCGCGCGGTTCGCGTCCCAGAGGAAATGCTCCGCCACGGCGATGCCGAATTGCAGGGCGTGGTCGAGGATCGGGCCCCACACGGTGAGCCCCATGTGCTTCTGGAACAGGCGCTGGCAGCGGTCCCACGCCGGCCAGCAGTCCATGAACCAGCCCTCGGCGTTCTGCCCCTGCGCGAAGGTGCGGATCATGCGCGCGGGCTGCCGCGTCTCGCCGAAGGCGTAACAGGAGCCGAGTTTCGCGTGGTCGAGGTCGCCGGCATATTGCTGGCGCTCGCGCACCATGTTGTCGACCAGCGTCTCCTGGCAGGTGATCCGGTGCGTCGCCAGGCTGGCGCGCACGGCTCGCGCCACCGCTTCGTCGGAGCAAGCGAACTCGGGCTCGTGCGGCCAGCGGTAGTTGCGCTCGCGCGCGCCGGCTCCCAGGATCTCCACCCCCTCCTGCGCCCCGCGCACCAGCACCTGCATCCAGCGGAAGCACTCGTACTCGAAGGCCTCGTATTCGGTGACACCTTCGCGGCACCGGACGCGCAGCCACTGGCCGTAGCGCGGCGGGATGCGCAACAACAATTTCCCTGGAACCTGTTTTTCGCAGAACAGCAGCTCCACCACCGTGCCCGCGGGCGCGCGCACTTGGACGAACGGGTGCCCGAGCAGTTCGCGGCCGAAGTCGTAGGTCACGGCCAGCGAGCGCCCGCCCGGCGCCGGGAGCCGGTGCGGGAACAGTCCTTCCGGCGCGCGCAGCGCAGGGTCCTCCCGCTCCTCGAACGCCTCCGCGGGGAAGCATTCGAAGTACTCTTCCGGATCCACCTTCCACTCGATCCAGCCGGCTGCGGGGGACGACCGCGGTTTCGCCTGCGATTCGACCACCGGCGGGATGGAGCGCACCTGAAGGACCCAGTCTTCGCGCCAGCCTTCGCGGCCGACTTCGCGCAGGCAGGGGCGGCCGGGCGGCGCGGGTTCGATGGAAGCGGGTTTCCAGGAGGCGTCATCGAACTCCGCGAGCTGCCAGCCCATGGGTTCGCGCCGCGCGTCGAACTCTTCCTGCAGCGCGCGGAGGAACCATCTCTGATACCCGCCCTGCCGCCACGCCCGCGGCCGCAGCGTCCTCCAGCTTGCGTCCGTGGCGAGGCCGAGCGCGTCGCACTGGAAGAGGAATCCTTTGCCTTCGCCGCTGCCCGCGGGCGCCGGCGGCGGATACGTGCCGTCGCCCGTGCCGAAGGCGCACGCCAGCGCGGCGATGACGTTTCTGCCGCGCCGCAGCCACGGCGCGAGGTCCACGGGATCCACATCCCAGTAACGCGGGTCGCAGGGCGCCGGGCCGCGCTGCACGAACTGCCCGTTCACCCAAAGCTTGTAGCGTGAAAACGCCGAGACCCACGCCGGCGCTTGCCGCGGCGGCTCGGCCAGATCAAACGAGCGGCGGAACATCACAAACGTGTTCTGGAGCGTCCGCCGCTCCGGATACCAGATCCAGCGTGCCTTCCACTCCGGCGCCTGAACGGAGGGGATCTGAAAAGCACTCAAGGCGGGAGCGGCGGCGGAGGCCTGGAACAGGGTTCTGCGGGTGATGGGCATGGCGGGTAGGGGCCGCGGCGCGGCTTTTCGCAAGCTATCACAGGCGGGCCGGCTCAGCTCAGGCGCGCGACGCTTTCCATCAGCTCTTCGGGGCGCACCGTGGCCGTGCCCAGCTTGCCGACGGCCACGCCGCTGGCGTGGTTGGCCAGCTCGGCGGCTTCGCGCGGCGCCGCGCCCGCGGCGAGGGCGAGCGTGAAGACCGCGATGGCCGTGTCGCCCGCGCCGGAGACGTCGAACACTTCCCGGGCGCGCGTCGGCGTGTGGTACGGCGCGCCGCCGCGCTCGAGCAGCAGCATGCCGTGCTCGCCCATCGTGATCAGCACCATCCGCGTGTCCCAGCGCTCCAGCAGCCGCGCGGCCGTTTCTTCCGGCGAGGCGTCCGGCAGCAGGCCTGCCGCAGCGCGGGCCTCCTTCAGGTTGGGCTTCACCGCGGTCACGCCGCGCCACTCGATCGGGTTGAGCGGACTGGGGTCGACGGCGATGACGCGCCCTTGCGCCAGCGCGCAAATCCCGGCTGCGATGTCCGGCGTGAGGAATCCCTTGGCGTAGTCGGAGAGGATCGCCGCGTGCCAGCCGTTGCTCTGTTCCGCCAGCTTTTCGAGCACCGCGCGCTCGACCGGCGGCCCGATGCGGCGGCGGCGTTCGCGGTCGATGCGGACCACTTGCTGGTGCCTGGCAATCACGCGGGTCTTGACGATGGTGGGCGCTTCGCCGGCGACCGCCACGGCAGCGTCATCGATCTGCGCGGCCTCGAGCAACGCGGCCAGCTTCTCTCCCGCGGCGTCGTCGCCGCGGACGCCCGCCATGCTGACGCGCGCGCCGAATTCGCGCAGATTGCGCGCGACGTTGGCTGCGCCGCCGGCGAAAAACGATTCGCCGGTGACTTCCACCACCGGCACCGGCGCCTCGGGCGAGATGCGGCTCACGTCGCCCCAAACGAATTCATCGAGCATGACATCGCCCGCCACCAGGATGTGCAGCCCGGCGAAACGCGCGATCAGCTCTTCGGCCCGCTTCGTGTGCATCGCTCAGCCTACCGGAGTGTAGCAAAGCGGGCGGCGGCGGTTCACAATTCCGGCCACGGATGTTTCGGGTAGCGGCGCATCAGCTCGCGCCGCACCTGCGGGTAGAGCCGCTCCCAGAAGCCCTTCAGGTCCTGCGTCACCTGCACCGGGCGCTGGTTGGGCGCGAGCAGGCGCACGACGAGCGGCGTGTTGTCCGGGCCGATGCGAGGCGTCCCGGTCATGCCGAAGAAGTCCTGGAGCCGCGACGCCACATAGGGCGGCGCGCCATCGGGATAGTGGATGCGGGTGCGCCGCCCGCCGGGCAAAGTCAGAAATTCCGGCGCCAGCCTGTCGAGAAGCGAAGCCCGGTTGCCGAGCTGCGCCCTTACGGCGGCTTCAAACCCGCCGCCGGATGCCGCGCGGCGCAGTTCCTCGAGCGAGCGCAGCCCTTCGCACAGTTGCCGCAGGACGCTCTCCGGATCCGGCGCCGGCAGTCCCGCAAAGAGGATGCGGTTGCGCAGCGTCTTCCACTCTTCCTCTCCGGCAAACCGCTCGACGCCCGCCTCCATGGCCTTGCGCGCCAGCAACGCGGAGGCTTCTTCCGGGTCCGGCTCGTGGCGCCGCGACTCTTCAACGACCAGCTCGCCGTAGAGCAGCCGCCAGACCACCTCGACGCGCTCCGCCTCGCGGTTCCACTCGAGCCGCGTCTCCTCGCGCAGCCGTTCGGGGAACACGTCCAGGAGCAGTTCCGGCTCGATCGCCACGGCGCTGCGCACCACAGGAAGGCCGCGCTCCGGGCGCTCTTCGGTTTCGAGCGCCACCAGGAACTCCGCCTGTTGCGCTCCTGCCTCGCGCGCCAGCAGCGCGGAGGATCCGTTCGACAGCAGAAGTTCCTGCCCTCGCCTGCGCCGCGCCACGCGGTCCGGGAAGGCGCGCAATACGCATTCTTCCAGCGGCGCCGCGGCGCGCGGCGGCGCGAGCGCGCGCAACTGCCTCTCGATCTGCGCCACCTGCGCGGGGTGAGCGGCGGAAAGCTCCGCCGCCAGGCGGCAAGCTGCCGCGCCGCCGTGCTCGACCAGCGCCGCCAGCCGGGGATGCAGCGGCAGGCGCGCCAGGCGGCGCCCGAACTCCGTCAGCGCGCCGTCCGGCGCCAGCGCGCCCAGCCGCCGCAGCAATTCCTCTGCGGCAGCCATGGCTTCCCCGGGCGGCGGCGTGAGCCACTCGAGTTCGGCCGGGTCGGCCACGCCCGCCGCATGCAGATGCAGGCACACCTGCGACAGCTCGCGGCGCAGGATCTCGGGCGTTTCGTGCTCGGGGCGGCGCAGGAAATCCTCTTGCGGATAGAGGCGCACGGCGAGGCCGGGCGCGGTGCGCGCGGCGCGTCCCGCGCGCTGCACGGCGGAGGCCCGGCTCACGCGGCGCACCTCGAGCCGCGGCAGCCCGCTCCAGGGCGAATCGGAGGGGATCCGCGCCAGCCCCGAGTCGATCACGATGCGCACGCCCGGGATGGTCACGCTCGACTCGGCAATGTTGGTGGAAAGCACGACGCGGCGCCGCTCCGAGGGGGCCACGGCGCGCTCCTGCTCTTCGGGCGGCAGATCCCCGTGAAGCGGCAGGATGTCCGCCTGCTGCGCGATGCGGCGGCTCGCGAGCGCCTGAGCGCAGCGCCGGATCTCCGCCGCGCCGGGCAAAAAAACAAGAATGTCGCCTTCTGTTTCGCTCCAGCAGCCCTCCGCGGCCTCCCGCACCAGCTCTTCCAGCGGCTGCGCCGAGTGCGGCGTGTAGCGCAGATCGAGCGGGAACAGCCGCCCTTCGCTCCGCAGCACCGGGCAACCGCCGAGGAACGCGGCCACGGAAGCGCCGTCGAGCGTGGCCGACATCACCACCAGGCGCAGGTCCGGCCGGCGGCCCTGCTGCAGCCGCCTGAGCAGGGCGAGCGCGAGGTCCCCTTCCAGGTGCCGTTCGTGGAACTCGTCGAGCACGACGGCGCTGACGCCTTCGAGCAGCGGATCGGAAAGCAGCCGCCGCGCCAGCAGCCCTTCAGTCAGATAGAGGAGCCGCGTGCGCGGCCCGGCGGCCTTCTGGAAGCGCACCTGCCAGCCGATGGTCTCGCCGGCGGCTTCGCCGCGCTCGAACGCCGCCCGTTGCGCGGCCAGGCGCGCGGCCAGCCGGCGCGGCTCGAGCACGAGCACTTGCCCGGAAAAGAGATCGAGCAGCGCCGGGGGCACGCGCGTGGTCTTGCCGGCGCCCGGCGGCGCTTCCAGCACGAGGTTCGGCCCGGCCGCGAGCGCGGCGCGGACATCGCCGAGGATTGCGTCGACGGGAAGCCGCTCCACATATACACTGTAGCTATGGCAACCACTGTCCAGCCGCCGGCGCGCCTGCTGTTCGGCCCCGGCCCCTCGCCCGTGCATCCCCGCATTTATGAGGCGATGAGCCGGCCCATTGTCGGCCATCTCGACCCTTATTTCTTTCAGGTAAACGAAGAAATACGAACTGGATTAAATGCGTGTTTCGGCACAAAGAACGATTTCACCATGGTGATTTCCGGCACCGGCAGCGCGGGCATGGAGTGCGCGGTTGCGAATTTCGTCGAGCCGGGCTCGACAGTGGCCGTGTTCGCCAACGGCTACTTCAGCGACCGGATCACGGAGATGGCGCGCCGCCACGGGGGGCGCGTGGAACGGCTGGAGAAGCCGTGGGGGCGGATCTACTCCGACGGCGAGGCGCGCGAGTTCATCGGCGCCGTACGCCCGCAAGTGGTGGCGTATGTTCACGCGGAGACCAGCACGGGCGCCCATCAGCCGGGCGATGCCATCTGCCGCGCGGCGCACGAAGCGGGGGCGCTGGTCATCGCCGATTGCGTGACCAGCCTGGGCGGCATGCCGGTGCGGGTGGACGAGACGGGGATCGACATCGCCTACAGCGGCACGCAGAAGGCGCTGGGCGCGCCGCCGGGCCTGGCGCCCATCACCTGCTCGCCGCGCGCGGTCGAGTATCTCCGGCAGCGGAAATCACCGCCCGCCACCTGGTATCTCGATCTGAAATTGCTGCTCGATTATTACGAAAGCGCCCACCGTTATCACCACACCGCGCCGATCACCATGTTCTACGCTCTGCGGGAAGCGCTGGCCATCATCGGGGAAGAAGGGCTGGAAAACCGCTGGGCGCGCCACCGCCGCGTTCATGAGCGCCTGGTGGCCGGGCTGGCGGAGATGGGCATCCGCATGCACGTCGCCGAAGGCGAACGCCTGTGGACGCTGAACACGCCCGTGGTTCCGGAAGGGGTCGACGACGCCGCCTTGCGGCGCCGCCTGATGGAAACGCGCGGCATCGAGATCGCCGGCGGCTTCGGCCCGCTGGCAGGCAAGGTTCTGCGTATCGGCACGATGGGACACGGCGCCACGGAAGAGAACGTGGATCTGCTTCTGGCGGCGCTGAAGGAAGCGCTGGCGGCGTAGCGCCCGGGGTCGTTCTGTTCCGGCGGCAGGGGCGTTCGCCCTTTATCGTGACGAGGGGTCTCAGGCGCCCGGCAGGGCGAGCCGCGCGCGCGTCTCCAGCAGGATCCGGTTGAGCTCTTCGGCGCGGCGGCCCCAGGTGGCCGCGCGGGCTTCGGCACGGCGAGCTTCTTCCCGGGCGGGATCGTCTTCTGCCAGGGCGTCGCGAACGGCCTGCACAAACCCGGACGGCGTCTCAGCCTGGCGAATCAGCCCGCCGAAGCGGTCCAGCTCGGGCAGCGGGCTGGACACCACGGGCAACCCGTAGTGGAAGTATTCGTAGACCTTCAGGGGATCCGTGTACGCTGCGAGCTCGCCCTGAAAGGGAATCAGGCCGATGCGGAACTGCCGGAGAAGCGCCGGGACCTGACCGGGAGAAACTTCCCCGGGGATCTCCACGTTGGGCAAATGCGACAGCGCATGGCGTATCGGCGAAGCGGCGGCGCCGGCGA
>Ga0272446_1002360_pt1 | contig 25907 bp, 10 predicted proteins | sample YNPCB0061_FD_194587 | JGI IMG/M metagenome (GOLD analysis project Ga0272446, IMG submission 194587) | Hot spring microbial mat communities from Yellowstone National Park, WY, United States - YNP-CB-006-1 | ecosystem: Environmental > Aquatic > Thermal springs > Hot (42-90C) > Sediment | place...
CTTTGATGCCGAATACAAAGATCGCCTGATCGCAGATTTAAAGCATCAGAAAAGGATCAAAAAGCATCTCGCAACTCGGTAGCAATTTCACGCAAACAACGAGTTGCGACAGTGGAGCAATTCCCCCACTTGCGCAGTGTCCAAAGAACGATATAATGAATGTACAGAAAGGCTTATGAGGCGTCAGGGAAGAGGTACGAGGGTCAACACAGCGAGGGGGACGAAAAAGAGAGGCGCCTTTCAACAATTTCGGCTCACGGTAGAGCACTGAAACTCTTCGCGGTTTCAATCACCGGAGCGAACTCGGCCAGTCTTTCAACAATTTCGGCTCACGGTAGAGCACTGAAACCCAGATCGGAAGCCAGTGTTATATCAGCGTCAACTTTCAACAATTTCGGCTCACGGTAGAGCACTGAAACTCTTCTTAACACTGCTGCCGACGCTGATCGAAATTGCTTTCAACAATTTCGGCTCACGGTAGAGCACTGAAACTCCGTCACCTTTACCGTTGACTACCTACCGGCAACGCTTTCAACAATTTCGGCTCACGGTAGAGCACTGAAACGCGAAGATAATTTCGATCATTTGTTCCCTCCTCTCAGTTTCAACAATTTCGGCTCACGGTAGAGCACTGAAACTCGGAGTAACCGCGTTGGGTGATAAGTTGGTCAGTACTTTCAACAATTTCGGCTCACGGTAGAGCACTGAAACAACCCAATCCGGTGTCAGACGTTTGGCGGAAGTATTTTTCAACAATTTCGGCTCACGGTAGAGCACTGAAACCGTTTGGAACGATTATCAACGGACTGTTGCGGAACTTTTCAACAATTTCGGCTCACGGTAGAGCACTGAAACTTGCTTCATTCAGACAGACCGCGCAAACGATTGCTTCGGTTTCAACAATTTCGGCTCACGGTAGAGCACTGAAACCGAAGACTGGGCCGCGACAGACGAAGGCGCGCTGATTTTCAACAATTTCGGCTCACGGTAGAGCACTGAAACTCGCGACAAAGAAAGTGCAGTTTGCTGTATCTTCAGTTTCAACAATTTCGGCTCACGGTAGAGCACTGAAACCTCGATCAACAGTCTGAAGCAGCGCGTCAATTGTTTGCTTTCAACAATTTCGGCTCACGGTAGAGCACTGAAACGGTTACATCGTTGAAGTGAAAGCGAGAAAGGGGATGCTCTTTCAACAATTTCGGCTCACGGTAGAGCACTGAAACCGTTGAATTGTTCAACTGCGAACTGATAGCCTTGCTTTCAACAATTTCGGCTCACGGTAGAGCACTGAAACAAACAATTCCCCGTTGTAGACACAAACGGAAGTCCTCTTTCAACAATTTCGGCTCACGGTAGAGCACTGAAACGCAAATCCGCAACTTCCGCTGCCGTCACCCCCGTCGCCTTTCAACAATTTCGGCTCACGGTAGAGCACTGAAACGCAACGAACCGGCCAGCGCTGATAGGTTTTGAGAGGCTTTCAACAATTTCGGCTCACGGTAGAGCACTGAAACAGTGTTAGTTGAAAACACCGCAATCGCGGTAAACGCTTTCAACAATTTCGGCTCACGGTAGAGCACTGAAACTTTGGTCAACCGCGATACCGGCGAATTAGACGAAATCCTTTCAACAATTTCGGCTCACGGTAGAGCACTGAAACGGTTTACGGTCGCGTTCAGCGAACACGCGCGCTTCCTTTCAACAATTTCGGCTCACGGTAGAGCACTGAAACCAACGTCGCGTTTTTCTAAACGTCGCGGGTGGAACTTCTTTCAACAATTTCGGCTCACGGTAGAGCACTGAAACCGATGCGCTACGGGCCGAGCACAATCTCGATTATGTGATTTCAACAATTTCGGCTCACGGTAGAGCACTGAAACTACAAGCCACCTTCGGGCGGGTGAGCGATCCAACGCTCTTTCAACAATTTCGGCTCACGGTAGAGCACTGAAACCGTCATCTTCAGTAGTCCACTTTGACCAGTGGACTTTACTTTCAACAATTTCGGCTCACGGTAGAGCACTGAAACCCGTCACATTCGCATTGAAAAACCGCGCGAGTGGTTTTCAACAATTTCGGCTCACGGTAGAGCACTGAAACGATATTCACTGTTGACTTCCAGTACCCGCTGACCAATTTCAACAATTTCGGCTCACGGTAGAGCACTGAAACTCAATCGTCAGTTTCTCCCAAAACATCTGTGTATCCTCTTTCAACAATTTCGGCTCACGGTAGAGCACTGAAACCACTGGCGGGCGTTGCTGTTCACCGGCGACAAACGTTTTCAACAATTTCGGCTCACGGTAGAGCACTGAAACTTCCCGTCAACAATTGCCCAACGGATTGACCGCTGGCTTTCAACAATTTCGGCTCACGGTAGAGCACTGAAACGTGTTATATCAGCGTCAACGAACGTCGCCTTCGGCGCCAGCTTTCAACAATTTCGGCTCACGGTAGAGCACTGAAACTGTATAGTGGCGAGCGGTATGATATTCGGGTGCTCGATTTCAACAATTTCGGCTCACGGTAGAGCACTGAAACTTAATAGTCGTGCCGGTCAACGCTGTACGACCGGCAACCTTTCAACAATTTCGGCTCACGGTAGAGCACTGAAACGGTTAATACGAACTACAGGGTAGCGGTCAATGACCTAAATTTCAACAATTTCGGCTCACGGTAGAGCACTGAAACGGCCAACGACAAGATACTATCTAACTATCTATACAGTCTTTCAACAATTTCGGCTCACGGTAGAGCACTGAAACCCGTGTTCTTCACTTACGTCATGGTAAATCTTCATTGCCTTTCAACAATTTCGGCTCACGGTAGAGCACTGAAACTGAGCGATGAGGCGACGCGCGTATAGAACCGCAAGCGTCTTTCAACAATTTCGGCTCACGGTAGAGCACTGAAACCTCTGTAGTTGTCGCCGTACACAAAGAACCTATAGCTTTCAACAATTTCGGCTCACGGTAGAGCACTGAAACTGTTGATGAGGGTTGGCAATATCTAGGACTTGACGCTTTCAACAATTTCGGCTCACGGTAGAGCACTGAAACAGGGGTATGGGTCATTGCTCAAGAAGTCTAAGATAGATTTCAACAATTTCGGCTCACGGTAGAGCACTGAAACTTAACACGCCATATTGCCGGGTTCCCTACAATTACGTTTTCAACAATTTCGGCTCACGGTAGAGCACTGAAACAGTCGTGAGGGCAATCTGGCGCTCAATCGCGGGAGGCCTTTCAACAATTTCGGCTCACGGTAGAGCACTGAAACGCAACCCGTGTTGCACTATCCAGGGGCATGGCCAATCTTTCAACAATTTCGGCTCACGGTAGAGCACTGAAACAATGTGTCAAGCAGGAGTTTCACGTACCCCAGAAGCCTTTCAACAATTTCGGCTCACGGTAGAGCACTGAAACTGTACCAAATTGTCCCCCAAGCGACACTAACGATCATCTTTCAACAATTTCGGCTCACGGTAGAGCACTGAAACCTTATCGCTAGGGATATAAGCGCTGTCGTAGACGCTTTCAACAATTTCGGCTCACGGTAGAGCACTGAAACCTGACGTTGCGCTACTACGATCCGCGATGACCGAACGCCTTTCAACAATTTCGGCTCACGGTAGAGCACTGAAACCGCACACGAACGAGAAGTGGACGCGGGCGATTAATAGCACTTTCAACAATTTCGGCTCACGGTAGAGCACTGAAACCTGCAACCATTCGCATCGCGAACTATCCCCCCCGCACTTTCAACAATTTCGGCTCACGGTAGAGCACTGAAACAACTGCACGTATGGGTGACGGACGGCGACGGTCGTTTTCAACAATTTCGGCTCACGGTAGAGCACTGAAACAGGACGAGCTCATAGTCGAGATCGTAGTCGCGCTTGAGCTTTCAACAATTTCGGCTCACGGTAGAGCACTGAAACTACTTAACAACGTCTATTGTTGCATTTACATTGATCTTTCAACAATTTCGGCTCACGGTAGAGCACTGAAACGCGTTGACGGCCTCGGCTTCGCTCTCATATTTGTCTTTCAACAATTTCGGCTCACGGTAGAGCACTGAAACATCGCGATTGAAATCTCAGCGTTTCCAGCGCGGAATATCTTTCAACAATTTCGGCTCACGGTAGAGCACTGAAACCGTTGTGATCTCCCAAGGCAGCGACGCCAGCGCGTTGGCTTTCAACAATTTCGGCTCACGGTAGAGCACTGAAACGCTGTACGCGGCGGTAATGCTGCGCGCACAAGCGCTGCTTTCAACAATTTCGGCTCACGGTAGAGCACTGAAACGCCGACATCGAACACGCAACGATCCGGCTGGCGGCTCTTTCAACAATTTCGGCTCACGGTAGAGCACTGAAACGCGTCGCGGCAGCGCGGTTGTTTCTGATGCAGTACGCTTTCAACAATTTCGGCTCACGGTAGAGCACTGAAACTCGCGACGGCGCGACGATGCCGGAATACGCGCCCGCTTTCAACAATTTCGGCTCACGGTAGAGCACTGAAACGTCGGTGAGAGGCGCTGGCGCGGTTAGGTGTCACAACTTTCAACAATTTCGGCTCACGGTAGAGCACTGAAACTCTGCGCCGCATCCGGCTCCGGCGCGTTGGCAATCCGCTTTCAACAATTTCGGCTCACGGTAGAGCACTGAAACCGCACCGACAGCGCGGATGTGCTGGCGGGCCAGCGCTTTCAACAATTTCGGCTCACGGTAGAGCACTGAAACGCGACGGCTTGAAACGCGAACAGCGCGCTCTCAAAGTTTCAACAATTTCGGCTCACGGTAGAGCACTGAAACATTATTTCCGGTTGTCCGCCCCAGGTAATTGAATAACTTTCAACAATTTCGGCTCACGGTAGAGCACTGAAACGCGCGCACCGCGAGCGGGGTGAAGGTGGAGCGAAATTTCAACAATTTCGGCTCACGGTAGAGCACTGAAACCGACGCGGTATGATAGGGGCACAGTAAGCGATTATCAACTTTCAACAATTTCGGCTCACGGTAGAGCACTGAAACGCGTCGCTCGCGGAAGAAGAGGCACAGCGCTGGCTTGCTTTCAACAATTTCGGCTCACGGTAGAGCACTGAAACGACTGTTGTACCAGCCGCGCCCGTCGCGGTTGGTTATTTCAACAATTTCGGCTCACGGTAGAGCACTGAAACAGCGTGATTCGTGTAACGTCCGGCACCATCCCCTCCTTTCAACAATTTCGGCTCACGGTAGAGCACTGAAACGTCGGTGAGAGGCGCTGGCGCGGTTAGGTGTCACAACTTTCAACAATTTCGGCTCACGGTAGAGCACTGAAACCGGCTTCGCTCTCATATTTGCAGAAGGTAGTACCTTCTTTCAACAATTTCGGCTCACGGTAGAGCACTGAAACTCGCGTACAGCGAACACGCTCGCTTCCTCAAGCGGCATTTCAACAATTTCGGCTCACGGTAGAGCACTGAAACGTGCGTGCGACGTGTAGTACCGAAACACGTTGAAATGCTTTCAACAATTTCGGCTCACGGTAGAGCACTGAAACCGCTTGCTCAATCTCGTCTAAATGCTGCGCAAGCGCGCTTTCAACAATTTCGGCTCACGGTAGAGCACTGAAACCGCTATGACGCGGAAGAGCACAGCATCGAGCTGGTTTCAACAATTTCGGCTCACGGTAGAGCACTGAAACGCCCGCGCTGCCGCGCAGCGTTGTCGCTTCAGCAGTCTTTCAACAATTTCGGCTCACGGTAGAGCACTGAAACGGAGGGTTGGGGCGACGGCTGGATCATCGGCACCGTGCTTTCAACAATTTCGGCTCACGGTAGAGCACTGAAACGTCTTTCTTGATAAATTGATGGAGCGGTTCGGGAGTTTCAACAATTTCGGCTCACGGTAGAGCACTGAAACCGTACTAAACGCGGTTCAAGTCGGTGTAGGCGGGGATTTCAACAATTTCGGCTCACGGTAGAGCACTGAAACACGCGGTGAGAGGGGGTTTTGTTTTTGTGTTTATCTTTCAACAATTTCGGCTCACGGTAGAGCACTGAAACCACACCGACGCGGATTGGGTACGACCAATTGATGCGTTTCAACAATTTCGGCTCACGGTAGAGCACTGAAACCTTCTACCGGTTCCAACGCATCAGAAAGCGTTGGATTTCAACAATTTCGGCTCACGGTAGAGCACTGAAACATAGACGTATCGCGCATACGACGCAGTGTTTTCAACCACTTTCAACAATTTCGGCTCACGGTAGAGCACTGAAACCGGTCTGTCGCGGGCTCGAGGCGACGCCGGTGGCGCTTTCAACAATTTCGGCTCACGGTAGAGCACTGAAACTCGCGGTGTGGGGGTTTGGGGCTGGTTGTTTATTAATTTCAACAATTTCGGCTCACGGTAGAGCACTGAAACCGAACGACGAGCGCGTTTGTCCGGTCTGCGGCAGTCCTTTCAACAATTTCGGCTCACGGTAGAGCACTGAAACGTGCGATTGGTGCAATCACAGCGTATTTAGCAAGCATTTCAACAATTTCGGCTCACGGTAGAGCACTGAAACGGTTGTTGTTGAGCGTGAAGGGAGGTGATTACGTGACTTTCAACAATTTCGGCTCACGGTAGAGCACTGAAACTTCGGTGCGACTGTCGACTTGGATGTAGACGTTACACTTTCAACAATTTCGGCTCACGGTAGAGCACTGAAACCGCTAACGAAGCGCGGTTTGTCTCGTTGTAGTTCCGCCTTTCAACAATTTCGGCTCACGGTAGAGCACTGAAACGTGGGCGGGCGGGAGTTGGTGATCGAGTTTGGAGAGGCTTTCAACAATTTCGGCTCACGGTAGAGCACTGAAACTAATCCCTCGCTCACGAACATCTGTTACAACGCCGATATTTCAACAATTTCGGCTCACGGTAGAGCACTGAAACATCTCCGAGTCGGTAGCTTCCCCGAAGCTACCATTTTCAACAATTTCGGCTCACGGTAGAGCACTGAAACCGCCATCCAGCATCATCTGCCGCAATTGCTGGAATTTCAACAATTTCGGCTCACGGTAGAGCACTGAAACGCGTCGGAAGAGGAAGATTTTCGTTATAGTGTCAATTTCAACAATTTCGGCTCACGGTAGAGCACTGAAACCGCTAGCTGCGCGTAGATATCTAACGTGATCGTATTGACTTTCAACAATTTCGGCTCACGGTAGAGCACTGAAACGGCCGGTGACGGTCAATGTGCCGTCATGGGCGACACTTTCAACAATTTCGGCTCACGGTAGAGCACTGAAACTCGCAACCGTCGCGCGTGCAACTATCTCATCCTCAACTTTCAACAATTTCGGCTCACGGTAGAGCACTGAAACACGCCGGTTCCAGCAACGCCGACCCCCCTCGTCGCCTTTCAACAATTTCGGCTCACGGTAGAGCACTGAAACGATCTGGTATACAGTGATGCGACCTCAAGCAGCCGCTTTCAACAATTTCGGCTCACGGTAGAGCACTGAAACCTCGCTTAATCCGTGCGTCCAAACTCCACGCATTAACTTTCAACAATTTCGGCTCACGGTAGAGCACTGAAACACGTACGCGCTCTACGCCGGAGTCGGTCGAGATCGTTTCAACAATTTCGGCTCACGGTAGAGCACTGAAACTTGGCACCGGCGTCTCTATCGATATTGAATGTTTTGCTTTCAACAATTTCGGCTCACGGTAGAGCACTGAAACTAATGTCCTCCGGCTTGAGGGAGACCGGCGTCGGCTCCCTTTCAACAATTTCGGCTCACGGTAGAGCACTGAAACGTTCCGCTGCCAGAACACCGTCAGTGCTCTGCGTTGAGACTTTCAACAATTTCGGCTCACGGTAGAGCACTGAAACACGAGGGTAGGCGAGGGTAGACGATGCGCGCTCGTTTTCAACAATTTCGGCTCACGGTAGAGCACTGAAACCATATTAACCTCGTCGCAGAGCCAGCCATGCTGCCCAACTTTCAACAATTTCGGCTCACGGTAGAGCACTGAAACCGACGAGTTTTTATCAATCATTAACTCGAAGTATCACCGCTTTCAACAATTTCGGCTCACGGTAGAGCACTGAAACGCGCTGGAGGGGGGAGCAGGCCAACATGCAGCACGCTTTCAACAATTTCGGCTCACGGTAGAGCACTGAAACAATGAGGTCGCCGACCTCGCGGTGATACTTCGAGTTTCAACAATTTCGGCTCACGGTAGAGCACTGAAACCTCAACGCTGATTGCCGGGGCGCTCGTTGATGGAAGTCTTTCAACAATTTCGGCTCACGGTAGAGCACTGAAACGCACGCGTGTTGTCTGGCGATCGAGTCAGAGTCACAGTTTCAACAATTTCGGCTCACGGTAGAGCACTGAAACGGAAAATCGACGCTGAATGACGGGAGGATTGGTGGGGCTTTCAACAATTTCGGCTCACGGTAGAGCACTGAAACTTGGCCCGCGAAACGCGGAAATCGGACTCTAATTTTTTCAACAATTTCGGCTCACGGTAGAGCACTGAAACACGCTCGCGCCACTCTCGCAGAAGTGGATGGTGCGCAGCTTTCAACAATTTCGGCTCACGGTAGAGCACTGAAACTCGCGGGTGTCGCTGATGGTGACATCAACGACACTCTTTCAACAATTTCGGCTCACGGTAGAGCACTGAAACTATCTTCCAAACGGAAGATGGTGCAATCGTCATCCACTTTCAACAATTTCGGCTCACGGTAGAGCACTGAAACCTAATTTAGGGGATGTCGGGGACGGGACGGATGGGGTTTCAACAATTTCGGCTCACGGTAGAGCACTGAAACCGCGGTGATACTTCGAGTTAATGATTGACAAAAACTTTCAACAATTTCGGCTCACGGTAGAGCACTGAAACCTCTTCTTCATACACAATAACCCCGCCTCCTTCCTCCTTTCAACAATTTCGGCTCACGGTAGAGCACTGAAACGCGCGCTGTAGCGCATCCGGCCCGCAGCCGTCACTTTCAACAATTTCGGCTCACGGTAGAGCACTGAAACCTGATCGCGGGATCGCGTTAGCGTTTTTCGCGAAAGACTTTCAACAATTTCGGCTCACGGTAGAGCACTGAAACAAAGGTCGGGGCGACTTTTGGCGCATCTATCAAACCCTTTCAACAATTTCGGCTCACGGTAGAGCACTGAAACTCATCTTTGTCGCGTCTTTGGTGGTTGGGATGAGACTTTCAACAATTTCGGCTCACGGTAGAGCACTGAAACTCGCCGTCCGTCGCGCTAATCAACTGCGCGATATAGCTTTCAACAATTTCGGCTCACGGTAGAGCACTGAAACATGACGCGGATTGATCTCGCCGCGTCGCTGGTCTTCTTTCAACAATTTCGGCTCACGGTAGAGCACTGAAACCGACCTCGCGGCGGTGTGTTTGAAGTGGGGGTATATCTTTCAACAATTTCGGCTCACGGTAGAGCACTGAAACAACTATGTTGCAGCAACGGCATTCTTTCAGGATGCTCTTTCAACAATTTCGGCTCACGGTAGAGCACTGAAACCTTGATTTCCGCGCTTTTTCCAAGCGCTGGATGATCTTTCAACAATTTCGGCTCACGGTAGAGCACTGAAACCTTGACAACCGCACCGCGACGCGGTATGATAGGGGCACTTTCAACAATTTCGGCTCACGGTAGAGCACTGAAACACGGACCCCCTGCGCGCCGGAGGCACCGAGATCTTCACCTTTCAACAATTTCGGCTCACGGTAGAGCACTGAAACCGCTCGTTGTTGTCTCATCAGCAGTGTCACAACACTTCCTTTCAACAATTTCGGCTCACGGTAGAGCACTGAAACGCGAGAAGGAGGGGGTTATGAAGTACGCGGAGTTTTCTTTCAACAATTTCGGCTCACGGTAGAGCACTGAAACTTACTCTCTATTTCTATCCTGAGCAATGCCGGATAACTTTCAACAATTTCGGCTCACGGTAGAGCACTGAAACGGGTAGCGCTCTTTAGCTCTCGCTGTTCACTTTTCTCTTTCAACAATTTCGGCTCACGGTAGAGCACTGAAACGCATAGTAGTTATCCGGCATTGCTCAGGATAGAAATACTTTCAACAATTTCGGCTCACGGTAGAGCACTGAAACGATAACTACTATGCAGGCTATCACCTAACCTAGCCTTTCAACAATTTCGGCTCACGGTAGAGCACTGAAACCTCAATACGCCAGATGACGGTAGCATACTACCACTTACTTTCAACAATTTCGGCTCACGGTAGAGCACTGAAACTTATGTAAGTGCAATGGTACAAGGTTGCCTCTCAATTTCAACAATTTCGGCTCACGGTAGAGCACTGAAACCACTGTACGGCAGAGATTTAATGTAATATTCAACGGCTTTCAACAATTTCGGCTCACGGTAGAGCACTGAAACATTCTACCCGTTGGCGGCGACGGATTGATAGTTCGTTTCAACAATTTCGGCTCACGGTAGAGCACTGAAACAATGAAGTGGCAATCATAGAAGATGATGACAAATACACTTTCAACAATTTCGGCTCACGGTAGAGCACTGAAACGTTCGCGAAGTACGCGAACTGGGCAACAAGCGTCGAAGACTTTCAACAATTTCGGCTCACGGTAGAGCACTGAAACGAACGCCACGCACCCCTCGCGCCCAGTCCGCTGCGCGTTTCAACAATTTCGGCTCACGGTAGAGCACTGAAACCGTCTCAAACGTTGCGCGCTGGCGCAACGAAACCCCTACTTTCAACAATTTCGGCTCACGGTAGAGCACTGAAACCAGCAAAGCATTGCGCTTCTTTGTACGCGCCTTTCTCTTTCAACAATTTCGGCTCACGGTAGAGCACTGAAACTACACCAGCGACTGACCGTTCGCGGTGTACAGCAACTTTCAACAATTTCGGCTCACGGTAGAGCACTGAAACTTCCTCGATTGTGAGTGGCAGGATGTCCGTCACTCCTTTCAACAATTTCGGCTCACGGTAGAGCACTGAAACCGAAGCGGTTGGGGCTACAGCCGTACTACGACAACGGCTTTCAACAATTTCGGCTCACGGTAGAGCACTGAAACGTGTTGTTGCTGAAGTCAACACTGATAGCGCTGACGCCTTTCAACAATTTCGGCTCACGGTAGAGCACTGAAACGCGCGGAAGAGCGACAGTAGCGCCGGATCTTCAGACAAACTTTCAACAATTTCGGCTCACGGTAGAGCACTGAAACGCGTCGGAAGAGGAAGATTTTCGTTATAGTGTCAATTTCAACAATTTCGGCTCACGGTAGAGCACTGAAACTTCCGCTCGCGTTGACAAGCTGCACATCCCCTCGCTTTCAACAATTTCGGCTCACGGTAGAGCACTGAAACCTTCCGCCAGCAGCGCGCCGACGAGATTGTCAAAAATTTCAACAATTTCGGCTCACGGTAGAGCACTGAAACGCGAGGCCGAGCGGCGCGAACGGCAAGCGGCTGAATTTCAACAATTTCGGCTCACGGTAGAGCACTGAAACCGTCTGCGAGCAATACAAGCTTCGCACGCAGCATATCTTTCAACAATTTCGGCTCACGGTAGAGCACTGAAACCGTATGACGGCTTGACGGTAGAGGGGAATAAGGTGACTTTCAACAATTTCGGCTCACGGTAGAGCACTGAAACGGATTTGTGGTGGAAGTAAAGGCGAGGAAACGAATGTCTTTCAACAATTTCGGCTCACGGTAGAGCACTGAAACCGCGGCAGCGCGCTTCGGCTGGTCGTTGGATAAGACCTTTCAACAATTTCGGCTCACGGTAGAGCACTGAAACCGCGGCAGCGCGCTTCGGCTGGTCGTTGGATAAGACCACTTTCAACAATTTCGGCTCACGGTAGAGCACTGAAACGAGTCGAAGGAGGGAAAAATGCACACACTCGCTATTGCCTTTCAACAATTTCGGCTCACGGTAGAGCACTGAAACCCAACGCCGGATGGCGGCACATTCTGGAAAGTGAATTTCAACAATTTCGGCTCACGGTAGAGCACTGAAACATCAGCGCCGTCGGGCTGTCCGTTTGTGGAACGTCTGGTTTCAACAATTTCGGCTCACGGTAGAGCACTGAAACCTTCACCAGCGCGGTGTGGGGGTTTTTGTTGCACTCTTTCAACAATTTCGGCTCACGGTAGAGCACTGAAACTCTTTATAAACACAAACGTTCTAGATACGGTCGGTTTTCAACAATTTCGGCTCACGGTAGAGCACTGAAACGCAAACTGGACGCGGGTAATGTAAGATGTACGCAACGTTTCAACAATTTCGGCTCACGGTAGAGCACTGAAACGGACGGGCTGACAGACATCATCAGCTCGTCGCGAGCCTTTCAACAATTTCGGCTCACGGTAGAGCACTGAAACTCAAAGCCGTACTCGCGGGCGAGGTTGATAAGTACCTTTCAACAATTTCGGCTCACGGTAGAGCACTGAAACACGCGGTGAGAGGGGTTTTGTTTTTGTGTTTATCAGCTTTCAACAATTTCGGCTCACGGTAGAGCACTGAAACGCGTTGCAGTGTAAACACCGCCTTCGATCAGCCGCAGACCTTTCAACAATTTCGGCTCACGGTAGAGCACTGAAACACCCGCGCTGCGGCGCGGCGCTGGCGCAGTAGTACGCCTTTCAACAATTTCGGCTCACGGTAGAGCACTGAAACGCGCTGGAGGGGGGAGCAGACCAACATGCAGCACGACTTTCAACAATTTCGGCTCACGGTAGAGCACTGAAACAATGGAGCATGGTCTGGGTCACGTTCCAGGCGCGGACTTTCAACAATTTCGGCTCACGGTAGAGCACTGAAACAATGGGTGAGCGACTCGCTGACCATCTACGGCCCGACTTTCAACAATTTCGGCTCACGGTAGAGCACTGAAACTCAACGTCATCATAGACAACCACATGCTGCGCATAGATTTCAACAATTTCGGCTCACGGTAGAGCACTGAAACTCACGGCGATGATGCTCATCGCCGCAGTGGCGTTTTTTTCAACAATTTCGGCTCACGGTAGAGCACTGAAACGTGATCGTGATCGTGACACTCTCGCCAGAGCGCACCTCCTTTCAACAATTTCGGCTCACGGTAGAGCACTGAAACGTGGGTCGCCGTCTCTGCCGTTTGTCGCGGCTTGGCTTTCAACAATTTCGGCTCACGGTAGAGCACTGAAACGTGACGAGGCAACGGTGCATCGTGCGACAGTTGCGGGCTTTCAACAATTTCGGCTCACGGTAGAGCACTGAAACCAAACCCAACCACGCAGCCCAGACGAACCCCAACGCTTTCAACAATTTCGGCTCACGGTAGAGCACTGAAACGGCCGGACGGGATCGTTCGCAAACTGCTCTTCTTTTTTCAACAATTTCGGCTCACGGTAGAGCACTGAAACGATCGTCGTGCTGAAACAGCGGCGGGAGGCGCTGGATTTCAACAATTTCGGCTCACGGTAGAGCACTGAAACCTCAACGTGCGGTATCAGAGGGAGAGAAACATACAAGCTTTCAACAATTTCGGCTCACGGTAGAGCACTGAAACCAACGATTGGGATCATCGTCGTCTCGGGCGCTGTGGTCTTTCAACAATTTCGGCTCACGGTAGAGCACTGAAACGGAAAATCGACGCTGAATGACGGGAGGATTGGTGGGCTTTCAACAATTTCGGCTCACGGTAGAGCACTGAAACCGCTGGCGGAGGGGGGAGCAGGCCAACATGCAGCACGACTTTCAACAATTTCGGCTCACGGTAGAGCACTGAAACTGGCGTTTCTGATTAACACGATACGGAGAGGTTAGCTTTCAACAATTTCGGCTCACGGTAGAGCACTGAAACTCGGCGGGATAGGTGTTGGTGTCGGCGGCGGCGAGCCGCTTTCAACAATTTCGGCTCACGGTAGAGCACTGAAACAATAGTGTTAATCAAAAACGCCACTGCGGCGATGAGCACTTTCAACAATTTCGGCTCACGGTAGAGCACTGAAACGTCGGCGGGCGGGAGTTGGTTGTGGAGTTGGGTAGTTTTCAACAATTTCGGCTCACGGTAGAGCACTGAAACCCACTGCGCGTCAACCGCCAGCGCACGCCCGACGCCTTTCAACAATTTCGGCTCACGGTAGAGCACTGAAACTAGACTATCTCACGAACGGTGAGTTGGAACGGATCGTTTCAACAATTTCGGCTCACGGTAGAGCACTGAAACTGCACGTTCAACGTCTGCACGGTGGTCCCGCTCATAACTTTCAACAATTTCGGCTCACGGTAGAGCACTGAAACGCTTTCATCGAGCAACATCACACAATCTACGAGTTCTGCTTTCAACAATTTCGGCTCACGGTAGAGCACTGAAACCGCCACGACGGTGACGGCGATGATGCTCATCGCCGCAGCTTTCAACAATTTCGGCTCACGGTAGAGCACTGAAACCGTGTGTTTTGTCTACAAACGACTGCGGCTCTCTTGCTTTCAACAATTTCGGCTCACGGTAGAGCACTGAAACTCGACACAAAATCTATTTGACAAACGCTTGTTCGATATTTTCAACAATTTTGGCTCACGGTAGAGCACTGAAACTACACGAGCAAAGCCCGAACCGACGATTGGCTCGATCTTTCAACAATTTCGGCTCACGGTAGAGCACTGAAACCGTCACACAACTCAAGCACTAACCCCAACAACCGCGCTTTCAACAATTTCGGCTCACGGTAGAGCACTGAAACCGACTCGTCAATGAGTATCACGCAGTCCACGAGCTCACTTTCAACAATTTCGGCTCACGGTAGAGCACTGAAACGAGGCGCCGGTATCCTCTGAGACTGTCACCACGTACCATTTCAACAATTTCGGCTCACGGTAGAGCACTGAAACCCGGCCGTCCCAGACGCGCTCGACGCTAAAATTAGTGAGCGCTTCTTTCAACAATTTCGGCTCACGGTAGAGCACTGAAACACTTTCACAAACTCTCCAGCGTCTGGCGGGAGTAGGTCTTTCAACAATTTCGGCTCACGGTAGAGCACTGAAACGCGCAACCGTCGCACGCGCAACCGTCGCGCGCGCACTTTCAACAATTTCGGCTCACGGTAGAGCACTGAAACCTTCGACGCTTGGAACACGTTATCCGCGAAATTGCTTTTCAACAATTTCGGCTCACGGTAGAGCACTGAAACATCCGTTAATCGCGTCTTCCACCACCTGCCGCACCGTTTCAACAATTTCGGCTCACGGTAGAGCACTGAAACACAAAAACGTACAGCGCCTGCCCAACGTCTTTCAGCACTTTCAACAATTTCGGCTCACGGTAGAGCACTGAAACCGCTGCTCAGTTGCTCCCACAACTAACCGAAGCGCATTTCAACAATTTCGGCTCACGGTAGAGCACTGAAACCGCCACGGTGCGCTGTTTGTGAAACTCGCGCACCGGCTTTCAACAATTTCGGCTCACGGTAGAGCACTGAAACATGAGGTAGATCGTCCACATTAGTTGTGGAAATATGTCTTTCAACAATTTCGGCTCACGGTAGAGCACTGAAACGATCGAAAGGGAGTACTCTGTATATATGCGTATCAACTTTCAACAATTTCGGCTCACGGTAGAGCACTGAAACTGTCCGCCTGCGGCTCGCCGCCGCCGACGCCAACACCTCTTTCAACAATTTCGGCTCACGGTAGAGCACTGAAACGACGCGAGCGGGTCAGGGAGCTGTGTGACAACATGCTTTCAACAATTTCGGCTCACGGTAGAGCACTGAAACTCGCGGGCCGTTTGCGACACGCGACGAGGCACAGACCTTTCAACAATTTCGGCTCACGGTAGAGCACTGAAACTGTGTCGTGGGCTGGAGGCGACGCCGGTGGCACCGTTTTCAACAATTTCGGCTCACGGTAGAGCACTGAAACGAAAGATTTGTTGACGGATCAATCACCAGCAGTCGCTTTCAACAATTTCGGCTCACGGTAGAGCACTGAAACAGCTTTGTACAAGCATCTACAACCAACTCTCTAGCATCTTTCAACAATTTCGGCTCACGGTAGAGCACTGAAACGTAGGCGTTGAAGGCGCGGAAAGAACGGGGTTGATCGCTTTCAACAATTTCGGCTCACGGTAGAGCACTGAAACGGGTTGGTGGTGGGTCTGCATAGAGTACACGTATCAAACAACTTTCAACAATTTCGGCTCACGGTAGAGCACTGAAACCTGTTTCAACACGATGACCCGGTTGCACTCCTAACTTTCAACAATTTCGGCTCACGGTAGAGCACTGAAACACAAAAAGCGCTGCGCCGTGAGCGCTCGAAGCTCAACTTTCAACAATTTCGGCTCACGGTAGAGCACTGAAACGGGCAGTATGCGGAGGCGTACTACATCGATATCCGCGCTTTCAACAATTTCGGCTCACGGTAGAGCACTGAAACGATCGCATGTTGAAGTACATCCGCACCCGCGTCAAATCTTTCAACAATTTCGGCTCACGGTAGAGCACTGAAACATTGCGGATGCGAGCACGATGCGCAAAGGTTCTTGATTTCAACAATTTCGGCTCACGGTAGAGCACTGAAACTTTACGTGGATCAAGAGCGCACGTTCGACCCGGCGTACTTTCAACAATTTCGGCTCACGGTAGAGCACTGAAACACTCAGTTCTTGCGCCGCCGTTGGCGTCAAATGCGATTTCAACAATTTCGGCTCACGGTAGAGCACTGAAACTTACCACTATACCGAGCGACAAACATGACTCTCTTGCTTTCAACAATTTCGGCTCACGGTAGAGCACTGAAACACATAGTCGCTAGCTTGCGCCAGTGAAGGAAAGGGATACTTTCAACAATTTCGGCTCACGGTAGAGCACTGAAACATATCTCATCCTGCCGTCGGTCATGTCCGTCCACAAAGCTTTCAACAATTTCGGCTCACGGTAGAGCACTGAAACCTAACAACATCGAGGACACGATCAACATCGTGTACGTTTCAACAATTTCGGCTCACGGTAGAGCACTGAAACCTTCCCGCGCCGCGTTAGTGTCACAACACTGTGTATCTTTCAACAATTTCGGCTCACGGTAGAGCACTGAAACATCGTTGAAAGACGCGGTTTTGTTGCTGATGAATGCTTTCAACAATTTCGGCTCACGGTAGAGCACTGAAACCACTGAGCTACAGATCGATGGTGATTATCCTAACGCCTTTCAACAATTTCGGCTCACGGTAGAGCACTGAAACGCTTGACAACCCGCGCCTGGTGCGGTATACTAGAGATCTTTCAACAATTTCGGCTCACGGTAGAGCACTGAAACCCCGTCTTTCAGCACGATGACCCGGTGGCACTGACGTCTTTCAACAATTTCGGCTCACGGTAGAGCACTGAAACGTAGTTGTATCTAGGTACCAGGCTGGTCTTCCACGCTTTCAACAATTTCGGCTCACGGTAGAGCACTGAAACCGTCGTACTTCTTCACACACTTCAGCGTCTTCAGGCACCTTTCAACAATTTCGGCTCACGGTAGAGCACTGAAACGGTCAGGTACGTGCGCTACGGGTATGCGTATGTGATCTTTCAACAATTTCGGCTCACGGTAGAGCACTGAAACATTACCCCGGGGGTGGATGATCTGAGAGAGGTAGAATCTTTCAACAATTTCGGCTCACGGTAGAGCACTGAAACCGCGTTGTGTTTACGTTTAATCCTCCACTCCTCCCGTCTTTCAACAATTTCGGCTCACGGTAGAGCACTGAAACGTCGTGAGGCCTTCTTCAACCCACTCGACCGGTATCTTTCAACAATTTCGGCTCACGGTAGAGCACTGAAACGCGCGAGCGTCGCATCTGTCGCCTCCCCCATCACTTTCAACAATTTCGGCTCACGGTAGAGCACTGAAACACTGAACGTCTCCCCGCGAGCGCCACGCGAACCGCTTTCAACAATTTCGGCTCACGGTAGAGCACTGAAACCTGGTAGCGCGCTGAGATCAGCAGTCTCGCGCACGTCTTTCAACAATTTCGGCTCACGGTAGAGCACTGAAACTTCCTGTTCCGTCAGCCATGAAACGTACGTCTGTTTGTCTTTCAACAATTTCGGCTCACGGTAGAGCACTGAAACGTGTGGGATCCCCTGCTCGCAACCCTTATCCGAACCGTCTTTCAACAATTTCGGCTCACGGTAGAGCACTGAAACACACTACGAGGTGATCCCGCATTAAAACGAGATACCTTTCAACAATTTCGGCTCACGGTAGAGCACTGAAACTCTAGTTCATCGTTACCTTAATCAGACACTAACCAACCTTTCAACAATTTCGGCTCACGGTAGAGCACTGAAACAGCCTATTAGCTTTTCCATATCCGCCTTACCACCTAACTTTCAACAATTTCGGCTCACGGTAGAGCACTGAAACTACGGAATTACAGGTTGATGGTGATTATCCTAACGCTTTCAACAATTTCGGCTCACGGTAGAGCACTGAAACTCAAGAACGCCTGTATGCGGCATAATCCCCTCCTATTTCAACAATTTCGGCTCACGGTAGAGCACTGAAACTCTGGTTGAATCACGCGCAACCGGTCAAAACCGCGAGCTTTCAACAATTTCGGCTCACGGTAGAGCACTGAAACTTTGTTGTGAACCGTGCGCGTTGGAGGGTTGGCCCGCCTTTCAACAATTTCGGCTCACGGTAGAGCACTGAAACGTCGGGACGCGGGCAGCGTAATCAGCTAAGACGTTGATTTCAACAATTTCGGCTCACGGTAGAGCACTGAAACCGACGTACACCGAAAGCGGTAAGATTGTTGTGTCGTATGTTTCAACAATTTCGGCTCACGGTAGAGCACTGAAACAGCCTAGATTCGTTGGGGTCGCGGCCAGTGTGTACTCTTTCAACAATTTCGGCTCACGGTAGAGCACTGAAACGACGATGCTTTCTACGTATTCTTCCGCGTTTTGTATTTCAACAATTTCGGCTCACGGTAGAGCACTGAAACCCTCGCTCGGATCGAGCGCGCTCAGCGTAACCCCAGCTTTCAACAATTTCGGCTCACGGTAGAGCACTGAAACTCAACAACGCCTGTATGCGGCATAATCCCCTCCTACACTTTCAACAATTTCGGCTCACGGTAGAGCACTGAAACTCAGTAAAAAATACAAAAAGTCAACGCGACAAGTCGCTTTCAACAATTTCGGCTCACGGTAGAGCACTGAAACGTGAAAACCGCGAGCGGTCTTATTTTAATCGAAGAGTTTCAACAATTTCGGCTCACGGTAGAGCACTGAAACCGCGCACTATCAGCGCGTCATCACTGCGGATATTGACCTTTCAACAATTTCGGCTCACGGTAGAGCACTGAAACCAGCGCATCGCTGAGCGCGCTCCAAGCTGAATAGATTTTCAACAATTTCGGCTCACGGTAGAGCACTGAAACGGCGTTGGCGATGTTGATGATTTCCGCCAGCAGCTTGGCTTTCAACAATTTCGGCTCACGGTAGAGCACTGAAACAGCAGCGCGAAGGTGATCCGCCGGTCGCAAGCGAATTTCAACAATTTCGGCTCACGGTAGAGCACTGAAACCGTTTTCCAAAACGCGGCGCCATCCCGCCTTGATCGCTTTCAACAATTTCGGCTCACGGTAGAGCACTGAAACTTAGGTTCTGGGACGACCGTTGCCGGTCGTGCAACTTTCAACAATTTCGGCTCACGGTAGAGCACTGAAACGCGCAAGTTCGGCAACTTCATCCTTCTGCCGTCGGTTTCAACAATTTCGGCTCACGGTAGAGCACTGAAACTTTCGCCACATGGTCAACGTCTGCAATCAGCGGTTACCTTTCAACAATTTCGGCTCACGGTAGAGCACTGAAACTCGTATGCGTAGTTAATCGGGTCACCGAACGGAATATTTCAACAATTTCGGCTCACGGTAGAGCACTGAAACGTGTACGCCGAAAACGCGAGAAAACGAGAACACGATTTCAACAATTTCGGCTCACGGTAGAGCACTGAAACTGATTTAGGACGATAGGAACATACACAAGATACGCTTTCAACAATTTCGGCTCACGGTAGAGCACTGAAACAACGGAATAGGGATTGTTACGGAAATAGAAGGCATGACTTTCAACAATTTCGGCTCACGGTAGAGCACTGAAACGTCCGACGCGAACAACATTGAAACAGTAGTTCATCCTTTCAACAATTTCGGCTCACGGTAGAGCACTGAAACCGACATCCGCGAGGCTGTGCTCGATATTGAAACCGATTTCAACAATTTCGGCTCACGGTAGAGCACTGAAACGCTGTTATCGAAAAATACAAACGAACCGCATTGAATTTCAACAATTTCGGCTCACGGTAGAGCACTGAAACCGTTGGGGATTGAGTTGGCGTATCTGTCGCTTGCGTTTCAACAATTTCGGCTCACGGTAGAGCACTGAAACGGTAGCCCGCGTAATTCGCCAATCTGCGTCCCACCTTCTTTCAACAATTTCGGCTCACGGTAGAGCACTGAAACATCGCAGACGCGCATTGTGTGCGTATTGTCGCGCACATTTCAACAATTTCGGCTCACGGTAGAGCACTGAAACCTTTGCGAAAAGGAGGGATAAATGCGCATACTCAACTTTCAACAATTTCGGCTCACGGTAGAGCACTGAAACAGCTGGCAACCAGCGGGGATACGGAGGTCCGGCGACACTTTCAACAATTTCGGCTCACGGTAGAGCACTGAAACAATCGCCGTCGTGCGTGCGCGTCGCAGTCGGACATGCTTTCAACAATTTCGGCTCACGGTAGAGCACTGAAACCGCGTCGCAGGCGAATTGGTCAGACGCGGCGCAGTTATTTCAACAATTTCGGCTCACGGTAGAGCACTGAAACCTCATCCATCCCCGCCGTCGCGTTGATTGTGATTCTTTCAACAATTTCGGCTCACGGTAGAGCACTGAAACCGCCGGGCGACAGCGCGCGCATCGGGCGTATCCCGTCTTTCAACAATTTCGGCTCACGGTAGAGCACTGAAACATCGCGCTGCTGCTGCGAGCGCGAGCGTCGCATCTTTTCAACAATTTCGGCTCACGGTAGAGCACTGAAACCGCTACGACGCGGAAGAGCACAGCATCGAACTGGGCTTTCAACAATTTCGGCTCACGGTAGAGCACTGAAACCTTTATTAAGAACGTATCGATTACACCTTCATCATACCTTTCAACAATTTCGGCTCACGGTAGAGCACTGAAACAAGACATTCGTTCAGTTGAGGCTGGGGCTATTTTTCCTTTCAACAATTTCGGCTCACGGTAGAGCACTGAAACGCCAGAACTTCTTGGTTATATCAAACTTGTTCTTGATTTCAACAATTTCGGCTCACGGTAGAGCACTGAAACAGCAGCGGAACGGTTTCAAAGATCGGTCGAAGCACCTCTTTCAACAATTTCGGCTCACGGTAGAGCACTGAAACAGTTATCTGTACAAGACGGAAGGGCAAGACCAAAGGGCTTTCAACAATTTCGGCTCACGGTAGAGCACTGAAACTTGTAGCTTCCGACAACCCGAATCGACCGCGCCGCGTCGCTTTCAACAATTTCGGCTCACGGTAGAGCACTGAAACATGTTAGTTGTTGCAACTTCAGTTATTCCTTCCCTTGCTTTCAACAATTTCGGCTCACGGTAGAGCACTGAAACGTAGACAGTGATCTGATCGATGTACTCATCGATCTTTGACTTTCAACAATTTCGGCTCACGGTAGAGCACTGAAACGAAGTCGGCCCGCACCTTCACCCCAAGCGCGGCTTGCTTTCAACAATTTCGGCTCACGGTAGAGCACTGAAACACGGCGCGGACTTTGCGATGTTTAAGATTAGCATCGTTTCAACAATTTCGGCTCACGGTAGAGCACTGAAACACAAAGTTTTCAAAAAATCGATTCTTTTGCGCTGCTGTCTTTCAACAATTTCGGCTCACGGTAGAGCACTGAAACTCAACCATCGCTCTCGCACCAGTCGAACCTCAACCAGTCTTTCAACAATTTCGGCTCACGGTAGAGCACTGAAACACGCCGTTGGTGGCCGACGGGCCCGGCTGCGTCAGTCTTTCAACAATTTCGGCTCACGGTAGAGCACTGAAACCGATCGAGGTCCGTAGTGGGGAGTCGGTGACGATCACTTTCAACAATTTCGGCTCACGGTAGAGCACTGAAACCATCATCCGCGCCATCCTCAAGACGATCTTGTAGCGCTTTCAACAATTTCGGCTCACGGTAGAGCACTGAAACGTATCATCTCGCGTCGGGTGTTGACGTTGGATGAGTTTCAACAATTTCGGCTCACGGTAGAGCACTGAAACGCCAGCGCGCGCGTCGCGGCAGCGCGGTTGTTTCTGATCTTTCAACAATTTCGGCTCACGGTAGAGCACTGAAACGCCGAACCCCGCCGACAAACGCGCTGCTCTCAACGTCTTTCAACAATTTCGGCTCACGGTAGAGCACTGAAACCCAAACGCGGAACACTTGTTCAATTTGACGCTGAACCTTTCAACAATTTCGGCTCACGGTAGAGCACTGAAACGTGTTAGGTGGTTTGCGTCTGATTGAGGGTGGCGTCTACTTTCAACAATTTCGGCTCACGGTAGAGCACTGAAACGCGAACTGGACGCGGATAGTGTAAGATGTACGCAACGCTTTCAACAATTTCGGCTCACGGTAGAGCACTGAAACTTGCGCGGTATTTGAACTTTCCGCCTGCTGAACTAGACTTTCAACAATTTCGGCTCACGGTAGAGCACTGAAACCTGCGCGCTTGAGATTGTCGCTTAAGTCAAGCGCGCTGCTTTCAACAATTTCGGCTCACGGTAGAGCACTGAAACTCCGGCGACGATTAGTGTGACGCGGGCGACTGGCGGCTTTCAACAATTTCGGCTCACGGTAGAGCACTGAAACGAGGAGGCCGAGAGCGGTATCGGTGTTTTGATCAACTTTCAACAATTTCGGCTCACGGTAGAGCACTGAAACGGGCGCGCACCGTCACCATCGCGACGTATGGCTTCGCCTTTCAACAATTTCGGCTCACGGTAGAGCACTGAAACTCTTTAGTAATTTAATCACTGTGTTATGAACATACCCCTTTCAACAATTTCGGCTCACGGTAGAGCACTGAAACAGCGCGCTCGGCGTTCAGCGCGCGCTGGCCCCGACCTTTCAACAATTTCGGCTCACGGTAGAGCACTGAAACACCCGTCGCGGAGCGACGAGGGGGCGACGGGTGAATTCTTTCAACAATTTCGGCTCACGGTAGAGCACTGAAACGGCCAGCGCTGCGAGAGGATCACTGGAAGAGAGGACTTTCAACAATTTCGGCTCACGGTAGAGCACTGAAACACGCGAGTTCTATCAGCGTTGGTAGCAACGTCAGAAACTTTCAACAATTTCGGCTCACGGTAGAGCACTGAAACGACGAGACGCGCCAACATCTGTCACCCGCGCCGAATCTTTCAACAATTTCGGCTCACGGTAGAGCACTGAAACACCACGCCGACCAAACAAACGCCATCACCATCAGCGGTCTTTCAACAATTTCGGCTCACGGTAGAGCACTGAAACGGGAGTACGCGCCGGTGCCGCATCTTGCTCGCGGGGCTTTCAACAATTTCGGCTCACGGTAGAGCACTGAAACGATCATTTTCAGTGCTTGAACCAAGCCGTATGCGCGTCTTTCAACAATTTCGGCTCACGGTAGAGCACTGAAACATGCACGCGCAACCGTTGATAACGCAACCATCGCGCCTTTCAACAATTTCGGCTCACGGTAGAGCACTGAAACATTTTGTGGAAAAAACGCGTCGGCTTCGTCAGTGAACTTTCAACAATTTCGGCTCACGGTAGAGCACTGAAACACTTGATCACTAAACGAAGTGTGTTATTCCGCAGCACTTTCAACAATTTCGGCTCACGGTAGAGCACTGAAACCGCGAGAGACCGGACAGAATGCCTTGGCCGAGGGGGATCTTTCAACAATTTCGGCTCACGGTAGAGCACTGAAACGTGTGTGGGCGGCGTGGTTAGGATTGCGGAGGGGTTGATGCTTTCAACAATTTCGGCTCACGGTAGAGCACTGAAACAGTGGATGGTATGAGATCATCCACATCGCGCCCGTCTTTCAACAATTTCGGCTCACGGTAGAGCACTGAAACAGCTGGCAACCAGCGGGGATACGGAGGTCCGGCGACACTTTCAACAATTTCGGCTCACGGTAGAGCACTGAAACGTGATCACGCAACCATCGCGCACGCAACCGATGCGCGTCTTTCAACAATTTCGGCTCACGGTAGAGCACTGAAACACGGGATACGCCCGATGCGCCCGCTGCGAACCGCGCCGCTTTCAACAATTTCGGCTCACGGTAGAGCACTGAAACAGACCGGTAGCATCAGTTTGTAGGTTGGTGCAAAACTTTCAACAATTTCGGCTCACGGTAGAGCACTGAAACCTCAGCGAACTGAAAAAGCTGGTGGGGAAAGAAGTGTCTTTCAACAATTTCGGCTCACGGTAGAGCACTGAAACATCGAGATCTCGCACTTTTGCGAAAATTAGAATCCGCTTTCAACAATTTCGGCTCACGGTAGAGCACTGAAACCGGCTGTGAGACGCGGGTCGGCGAACCGGCCGAGGCCGCTTTCAACAATTTCGGCTCACGGTAGAGCACTGAAACGCTCGTTGACCCGACTCTCGCAGCCGGGGCCGTCCGCGACTTTCAACAATTTCGGCTCACGGTAGAGCACTGAAACCCGGCAGAAATATCGTGTGAGTCGGAGGGAGAGGCCTTTCAACAATTTCGGCTCACGGTAGAGCACTGAAACGCGCGCGTGCTGTCTGGTGATCGCGTCAAAGTTGCGGCTTTCAACAATTTCGGCTCACGGTAGAGCACTGAAACGCGCGCGTGCTGTCTGGTGATCGCGTCAAAGTTGCGGCTTTCAACAATTTCGGCTCACGGTAGAGCACTGAAACGGGCGGCGCGTCCGGTACGTGCGCTATGGGCATGCGTTTGCTTTCAACAATTTCGGCTCACGGTAGAGCACTGAAACACCACAACGCTGCGAAAGACAAAACAACAGCGCATCGTCTTTCAACAATTTCGGCTCACGGTAGAGCACTGAAACAGCTGGCAACCAGCGGGGATACGGAGGTCCGGCGACACTTTCAACAATTTCGGCTCACGGTAGAGCACTGAAACAATCGCCGTCGTGCGTGCGCGTCGCAGTCGGACATGCTTTCAACAATTTCGGCTCACGGTAGAGCACTGAAACCTTTATCTGTCAGCTCAGCAGCGCCGGAAGCGCTATTCTTTCAACAATTTCGGCTCACGGTAGAGCACTGAAACAGCTGGCAACCAGCGGGGATACGGAGGTCCGGCGACACTTTCAACAATTTCGGCTCACGGTAGAGCACTGAAACTCAACAAACAGTCTCAATTGCAACCCCTCCCACTCGACTTTCAACAATTTCGGCTCACGGTAGAGCACTGAAACACTCCGCTGCGCGTTTGAGATTATCACTCAGATCGACTTTCAACAATTTCGGCTCACGGTAGAGCACTGAAACCACCGCGCACCGAAGGTTCCCAAAGATACAACAGCTTTCAACAATTTCGGCTCACGGTAGAGCACTGAAACACGGGATACGCCCGATGCGCCCGCTGCGAACCGCGCCGCTTTCAACAATTTCGGCTCACGGTAGAGCACTGAAACAAGATCCATCCGTCGCCCCACGAGAGCCGGAGCGGACTTTCAACAATTTCGGCTCACGGTAGAGCACTGAAACCGCGCGTTGCAAAGACAGCAGTTGCAACTGCAATTGCTTTCAACAATTTCGGCTCACGGTAGAGCACTGAAACCACAAGACCAAACTCGCGCTCTCG
>Ga0272446_1002361_pt1 | contig 25903 bp, 31 predicted proteins | sample YNPCB0061_FD_194587 | JGI IMG/M metagenome (GOLD analysis project Ga0272446, IMG submission 194587) | Hot spring microbial mat communities from Yellowstone National Park, WY, United States - YNP-CB-006-1 | ecosystem: Environmental > Aquatic > Thermal springs > Hot (42-90C) > Sediment | place...
CGGGCGACAACGTCAACCTGACGGTGGAACTGATCGTGCCGGTGGCGCTGGAACAAGGTTCGAAGTTCGCCATCCGTGAAGGCGGTCTGACCGTTGGCGCCGGTGTCGTCACCAAGATCCTCGAATAAGAGAAAGTTGGTAAGTTGGTATGGCATCAAAGAAGAAAGACATTCGGCCCGTTATTACACTTCAGTGCAACGAGTGCAAGGAACGCAACTACACAACCGAGAAGAACCGTCGCAACGACCCAAATCGTCTTGAGTTTAGCAAATATTGCCCGCGTTGCCGCAAGCACACCACGCACCGCGAAACGAAGTAATCAATAGTCTGATAGTTGACCGCCCTGAGGGTCTCCTGTTCGTGACCACCAAGCAGAAGACTATCAGACTAACCCAAAGGCCAGTAGCTCAATTGGTAGAGCACTCGTCTCCAAAACGAGCGGTTGTGGGTTCAAGTCCTGCCTGGCCTGCCTGAGTCGTCAATGCCGCTTTTCCAAAGGCGGCATTTTACGGCAAGTACGGAATAGACGCTCAAGGAGAACCATCTTGGCTGAAAAGGCAAAAGGCAAGAAACCTAACCCAATCCAGGCATATTTTCGAGAAACCATCGGTGAACTCCGCAAGGTATCCTGGCCCACAAGGCGCGAAGCTCTTCAATTGACGGGCCTCGTGATATTAGTCATGATCGTCGTCGGATTCATCCTTGGACTTACCGACGGCATAGCGCGTGGTTTGCTGGGATTATTACTCGGCTGATCCGCCCATCAATTCGAGGTCGAATGGTGTTACAAGAATCGCCCGAACCAATCGAAAGCGAACCCGAAGCGACGGAAAAAGCACAGGGAACGCTAGAAACAGCTTCTGATGTCAAAGAGACATTGGAGGCGACTGACTCTTTAAGCGATTCTTCCGAACACTCTGCTTCCTCCTCGGATGAACCGCCTCAAACCGCCCCGCAGCCTGCTTCTGCATCCAAACCTGGCGCTTCGCCTGAACCTGCTCCTGCTGCAGAGGGCGAGGGACCTGCGTGGTATGTAATCCATTGCTACTCTGGGTACGAAAACAAGGTGCGCCACAACCTCGAACAACGCATCGAAACCATGGGCATGAAAGACAAAATCTTTGATGTTGTCATCCCTACCCAGGAAGAAATCGAAGTGAAAGACGGCAAGCGGCGGTCGGTGGAGCGCCACATTTTTCCGGGGTATGTGCTGGTCAACATGTTGCTCACGGAAGAATCCTGGTATGTGGTACGCAATACCCCTGGCGTGACTGGCTTTGTCGGCATGGGAAACACCCCCACGCCGCTGCGCCCTGAAGAAGTTGCCCAAATCATCAAGCGCATGGAAGCCGAAGCGCCGACTGTCAAGGTGACGTATAAAGTCGGCGAGCGCGTCCGCATCATTGATGGTCCGTTCAATGACTTTCGCGGTGTGGTGGCTGAAATTGATATGGAACGCTCCAAAGTGCGCGTCAATGTCTCCTTCTTTGGGCGTGAGACGCCGGTGGAATTGGATTTTCTGCAGGTAGAAAAGGCATAAAGAAACAGTAACAGGCTGAGGGTAGGCAGGAAGCGTAGTCGTTTATCCCGGCCTGATACAGTGGGAGGGCGTCCCGTAAAAATCGCCCGCTAAAACCACAAAGGAGTAAAAATGGCAAAGAAACTGAAGGCAATCGTTCGTCTCCAGCTAGAGGCTGGAAAAGCCAACCCGGCGCCCCCGGTGGGGCCGGCACTGGCGGGTCATGGTATCAATATCATGGCTTTCTGCAAGGAATATAATGCCCGCACGTCGAATAGGCCGGGCGAAATTATTCCGGCAGAAATCACGGTTTATACCGATGGTTCGTTCACATTTGTTTTGAAGACCTCGCCGGCCTCGGTGTTGTTGCGCAAGGCGGCAAAGGTGCAGAAAGGCTCCAGTGCACCGAACAAAGAAAAGGTCGGCAAGGTGACGCGTGCGCAGATTCGTGAGATCGCTGAAATAAAGATGAAGGATTTGAATGCGATCAATCTCGAAGGCGCGATCAAGCAAATTGAAGGCACCGCCCGTTCGATGGGCATTACGATTGTAGATTAATTTTGTGGGAGTGACGCCCGGCGCGTCACGCTTGAACCACGGAGGAATGTATGGCTAAACACGGAAAAAAATACAAAGCCGCTCTGGCTAAGGTGGATCTGGAAAAAGAGTATGGGGTGCGCGAGGCGATTGCCCTTGCCAAAGAAACCAGCATCACCAAATTTGACTCGACGGTCGAAGTTCATATTCGCACAGCGCTCGATCCCCGACAGTCGGATCAGCAGGTGCGCGATGTGGTAGTCTTGCCGCATGGCTTGGGCAAGACGGTACGCGTGCTGGTCTTTGCTCAGGGTGAAGGTGCGGCGGCTGCCCGCGCGGCTGGTGCGGATATGGTTGCCGATGACGATGAATCGTTGAAGAAGATCGAAGGCGGTATGCTTGATTTCGATGTGGCGATTGCCACACCCGATGCGATGGGCAAGGTTGGACGTTTGGGACGTGTACTTGGTCCGCGCGGTTTGATGCCGAATCCGAAGGCGGGGACGGTGGTTAATGCTGCCGATTTGCCGCGCGCGATCAAGGAAGCCAAGGCGGGGCGTGTTGAGTTCCGTCTTGATAAGACCGCGAATATCCATGTTTCAGTGGGTAAGGCGTCATTTAGTGTGGATCAGTTGTACGATAACTTTTCCGCATTGATGAACGCGGTTCATAAGGCACGCCCGGCCGGCGCAAAGGGTGAGTATATCAAGCGAATTACGCTTGCTACAACGATGGGTCCTGGTATCAAGGTCAATGCTGCAGAGACCCACAAACTGGAGGTAAGCGGGTAAAATTCAACCCGATAAACCTGTACGCCACTTCGCCAGTGAAGGCGGGCGTGGCGCCGAAGGCGCCACTTAATCTCCTGCTCAGGTGAAGACACAAGCAACCATTCCTCCTTTGGGAGTTGCATGAGTCTTTGCCTGTCAAGTGGCAAAGACTTTTTTATAGAAAGGAGGTGATATCCTTTGGCAGTTACAAGAGAACGTAAAGAACAAGTGCTGGCCATGTATTCCGAGTGGCTCAAAAAGAGCCAGGCTGTGATTCTTGTGGAATATACCGGCTTGAAGATGAAAGACCTGGATAACATCCGCGCCAAGATCCGCGAAGCGGGTGGTGAGTTCCATGTGTTGAAAAACACCCTTGCCCGCCGTGCGTTTGCTGAAAATGGCATGAACTTGCCTGCGGAATTCCTGGTGAAAAGCACGGCTGTCTCGTTTGCCTTTTCCGACCCGGCATTGACGGCGAAAGCGTTGAACGATGCGACGAAAGGCAATGAATTCGTCAAGGTAAAGGGCGGGTTCATGGGCGGTCAGGTGCTGAATGCGGTGCAGGTCAAAGCGCTGGCAGATATGCCGCCGTTGCCGGTTGTCCGTGCACAGTTGCTTGGCGTGTTACAGGCGCCCGCTGGAAAATTGGTCCGTACGCTTGCCGAACCCGCTCGTGGGTTGGCGGCTGTTATCAAGGCTTTCTCAGAGAAAGCCCCCGCTGCTGCGTAATCGGCTCGATATTACGCATTTGAACAAAAACTATCTCATTAGGTAAATGGAGTGTAAGCAATGTCTGAAAAACTTGAAAAACTTGTGGAAGAACTTTCCACCCTGTCTGTCCTTGAAGCGGCTGAACTGGTGAAGAAGCTGGAAGAAAAATGGGGCGTTTCTGCCGCTGCCCCTGTGGCGATGGCTGCCATGCCCGCCGGTGGCGCTGCCGCTGCCGCTGAGCCTGTTGAGGAGAAGACGGAATTCGATGTGATCATCAAGGATGCGGGCGCCAAGAAGATTGATGTGATCAAGGTGATCCGCCAGTTGACCAGCCTCGGTCTCGGTGAAGCCAAAGCTCTGGCTGAAACCCCCGGTGGTAAGGTTCTCTCCGCAGTTGGCAAGGATGTCGCCAACGATGCGAAAAAGAAACTCGAAGAAGCCGGCGCGACTGTGGTTCTTGAGTAGCGCAACTCTTCAATCCAACAAAAAAGACGGCTTGCAAAAGCCGTCTTTTTTGTTGGCGATTTGTTTTATACGGCAAGAGGCTTATCTACTTTGCGAATAACCATGACCACTTTGCCTTTGATTTCGAGCGGTTCGTTCTTTTTGATGTAGATGGGTTTCATGGTTGGGTTGGCTGGCTGTAAGCGATAACCATCTTTTTCTTTGAAGAAGTATTTGAGAGTCGCTTCGTTGTTGTTGGGGAGCCAGACAGCCACCATTTCGCCGTTTCGCGCTTCATTTGCCTGCTTCATAATAACGATGTCACCGTCGTTGATCATGGCGTCGATCATTGAATCTCCCTTTACGCGCAGGGCATAGAGGGTGTCGCCTTTTTCTTTGGAGGGGAGGAGGCTGCGGGCAATATCTACGGCATCGAGTTCGTTATCGGTGTAACTGAAGCCGGGCTGTAATTCGGGGATTGGGATGCCGGCGGCGATTGGTCCCAGAATGGGGATGTGGAGCATGTTGCCAGCCTGGACGATCTGGTTGACCTTGCCGGTCAAGCGCATTCCACGCGAGACGCGGTTATCGCGCTCGATGTAGCCCATGTTTTCCAGCTGGCGAAGGTAGTAGTTGACTACTGATGTTGATGAAATGTTGACTTTTTCGCCAATTTCGCGAATCGAGGGGGGACGCCCGTGCCGGGTTTGGTATTCGTTGACAAATTCCAACACTTTTTTATGTTTATCTGTAAGCCCCTTGCTTTTTCGAACCATCATAGCAGCCTCCCGAGCGTTTTTCGCTCATTTGTGCTATGAATGATACTCGAACGCTTGTTCTGTGTCAAGCCTGTTCGATCAATAAAATATTACCGAAAGGACGATGGTAAAAACAGACCCCATGAGCATAGACGCACGTCGCAAGGACTTGCACAAGGTGTGCTTACGCATTGGGCTGCTCAAACGAAGTCAGAGCGCAGCTTCCTGCTGGACGAAGCGCAAGCCATTACCGTTTTGCACTGCAAACTTTGATTTGCTTATTGCAGGGCGAGCTGGCGCGCAAACGGTGCATGCGCCAGAAGGGAAAGACGTATGGATCAGAAAAGGAGAGATGCCATGAGGCACTTGGCAGTCCGATCTTACAAATTTGTACGGCAGCAAAATCTATTTTGTCTATTGCTGATGAGCGTTGGATGAAATTTTGCTGGATTATGGTCCAGACGAGATGAGCCGCACATGTTTTTGGGTTTTCATTCTGTGGAGCAGTTCCTTGTGATATTCGATTAAATCCTGATAAGAAGGATCGTCAATCAGGTTTTGCATTTGATAGGGATCGGTCTGCAGATCGTAAAATTCCGATTTGTCATCAATCGTTTCGGCATACACATATCGTTTAGTGTGAATTGCACTATATGTTCCGCGTGGCGGCCAGCCTTCCAGCAGAATTCCCTCCCGCCACGGAGCGTCGCCTTTTTTGAAAAGGCTAACCAACGATAACCCATCCATGCTCTCCGGAATCTGAATGCCTGCTAATTGTAGGATGGTTGGGGCAATGTCAATGTTCGCGACAATGTGTTCAGTGTCAGTGTAGGGGACGGGTACCAGTGGTGGATAGCGGATTGCAAACGGGACACGGCTGGCCTCATCATAGATCCCATTTTTGGATGTGATGCGGTGTTCACCCCAGAATTTGCCGTTGTCGGAGATGAAGACAATGAAAGTGTTATCGAGAAGTCCGTTATTTTCCAAATGGGTCATGATTCTAGCAATTGTACGATCCAGCGAAATCAGCGTGAGAAGTTGATTGCGGCGAAATTCATCTATGTCAGCAATTTCTTCTTCAGTCAATGGATGACTAACCGAAAGCCAGATGGGTTTGTCGGTGATATCTGCTTCGTTGAAACTTGGCGGACGGTGGGGCAGAAGATCGGTAAGGAGACTTAAATCCTCCTTGGCAGGCGTCACAGGCGCATGCGGGGCATTGGGGGTGAAAAGCAAGATGAAGTTTTTTTTGTGTCGGGAAGCTTCATCCAGAAAATCTACGGCATAATCACCCAGTAAGTAGGTGACATATTCGTCTTTCTCATAACGTTTCCACTCGCCATTTATATTGAGGGTGGGACCGTAGTAGGGTGTCTCGCCTTTAAAATATGAGACCCAGTAATCGTATTCAGGGCGTGCTTCCCCTTTCCAGGAATTCAGGTATTTGCCGATCAATCCGGTATAGTAGCCTTCCGCGTGCATCGCTTCAATGAAGGTTGGGTATTTTAATTTTTCATCATTGTTCAACACGCCATGATTGTGTGCGTACATGCCGGTTAATATGCTGGCGCGGCTAGGACAACATAAAGGTGTGGTGACGAATCCGTTTGTAAATGTGACGCCCTGATCGAAAATTAGACGCTGTGTATTGGGCATGTAAGCCATTGTGTCAAAGCGCTGATCATCTGTAACAATGATCAAGAAGTTCGGACGTTTATCCTGTGCCAGCCTCCCCCCACAGCCGCTTATTGATAGAAGTAGACTGAATGCATATAGTAATTGGATGATAGATATTCTATTTTTCATCGGTCTCCTATTTGGTATATTGAGCCTGTAGTTTCGCCAAAATAATGAGATGAGCACTGGTAAATCTGGTAGGATTTGTTTGTCACAACAAAACCCACTGCCAGAGGTCACCAATGCTCTCCTGATTGTACGACATTCCGAAGCGCTGACAACGTTCATTTTTGCACTGCACCTTGCACTTTCCTAACCTCAAATACGGCATTTACTGGAGATCGTGGACGCCCTGATCGTCAGCAACCAACGCAAGACCCTCAGCGGACTGGCGCGCCTGCTCTATCGCTTGAGCTTTAAATCTTTCTTTCATCAGACTTCTGATTTGCTAGCCGTTGAGTTGAAGACAGTTCTGAAGTTGAAGGAAATGGATATACGATGATGAAGATTTATATCCAGGTACGGCGGCGCATCCAGAGGTACATGCCGAAGGGGAAGAAAAGCATGATGAGTGCAGTCAGGGTAAAAACCGGGCGGCTCGTCCATTCCAACAGGGTGCCTGTGGATTCGAAAAAGTTCATGCCAAAGAAGCCTGTGATGAAGGTGATGGGCATGAAGAGGGTGGTGATGATGGTCAGGGTTTTCATGATGTCGTTCATGCGATTGTTGATGATGGAGAGGTAGGTGTCGAGCGCGCCGCCGACCAGATCGCGCAGGCTTTCGTTGAGATCGTGCAGGCGAACGAGGTGATCGTAGATGTCGCGGAAGAAGATGCGGTCTCGCGGGTCAATCACATCGAAATCGTCGCGGGCGAGTTTGTTCATGACTTCTCGCTGGGGGAGGAGGATGCGCCTCATAGCCAGGAGAACGCGTTTGAGGGCAAACAGCCTTTCGAGAGTCTGAGGCGAGGGTCTGTCGAAGACCTGGTCTTCGATTTGGTCAATCGCTTCGTCAATCCTTTCGACGGCAGGCATGTAGCCGGTAATTAATGTGTCGGCGATTTTGTAAAGCAGGTGATCGGCTCCCTCTTGCAGGCTGCGCGGGTCACGCTGGCAGGTGTTCCAGGTTTCATCTACGGCAGGGATGGGGAAGTCGTGATGCGTGACGATGTAATTTTTTCCGAGGAAAATGTCCAGTTCGTCAATGTCGGTGTTCCATTCGTCGCCGTTTTGGGCGACTGCCAGGTAGTTGAGGACAATGTACAGGTAATTGCCCCAGTCGTCGAGTTTTGGGGAATGGGTTTGTTGCAGGGCGTCTTCGATAGCCAGCGAATGGAACCCAAAACTTTGCAGGATGGGCAGGCAAGTTTCGGGCGGTTCGCCGGAAAAATCGACCCAGAGCAAGCCGCGGCGGTTTCGGATGAGTTTGGGGAATTCGTGGGGGGGAATGTCTGTTCGGAGAGGGGCGCGAGGCGCGAAGAAGATAGAGCGGATCATTGTTTCCTTTGTTGTTTCACGAAAAATGAATTTGTAAATTGATATAATTAATTAAGTATTGCCATTTTTTTTATAAATAAATAAAATTAACTTGACAATTTCAAAAATTCCCTTATAATTATTGAAGGATGAATTTTGTCAGGTCAATGCTCTATGGTAGAAGTCGTTTGTTTTTTCTGCTTTCCGTCTCAGGGGAAGGGCTGTGGCGCCGCTTGGGGTGGAGTTTTGCGCTTTGTCGTTCGTTATCTTACCAGCAAATTGACTGTTTCTTCGAGTTTTGTCGTTCCTGTTTCAGAGCCCGTATGGGCATTGCCCCGGGCTGATAAATACCGATAGGAGGCGTTTTCATGTATCCTGCACCATCCCGTTGTCCAGTCTGTCAGTCGGAGTTGACGGTTGCACGTTTGCAGTGCACCTCGTGCGACACGGTCATTGAAGGGCGGTTTAGCAGTGGACCGTTCGGGCATTTGAGCGCCGAACATGTTGATTTTATCGTGACGTTTGTTCGATGCGAAGGCAAGATTAACCGCATGGAACAGGAACTCGGTCTTTCATATCCGACGATACGCAACCGCCTGCATGAAGTGATCCGCGCATTGGGGTATGAGCCCGGAAAGGATGACTCAGCGGAGATCAGTGTGGAGCGGCGAAATGCTGTGCTCGAGGATCTGGAGGCGGGCAGGATCTCGGCAGATGAAGCCATGCGCATTTTACGCGGAGAGGAGGTATAACCCATGTCTAAGATTATTTCAGCCGGGAAGACGCCAAAGGTAAACGTAACTGTCGTCGGCGGCGATTTGAGCGTTGTTGGCTGGGATGGTGATATTCTCATCAAGGGCGATGAGGATGAGATCAACCTTCAGCAGAATGGCGAAGCGATCACCCTCTCCTGCGGCGGCGACCTGGCATTACGCGTGCCGAAGGGCGCCTCTTTTGATTTTGGAAATATTGGAGGTGATGCCTCGATTCGCGGCGTGCTGGGAGATGTTCATTTGCAGACGGTTGGCGGCGATCTTTCCATCCGTGATGCTGGTTCGGTGACGATAGGCAGTATCGGCGCCGATTTCAGTCTGCGGAACGCACGCGGCGATGTGCATGTGAGAAGCGCGGGTGGCGATGTATCCATCCGAGATGCGGAAGGCAAGGTGATGCTCGACTCGGTGGGCAATGACCTGGCACTACGCGGCGCACGCGGTGACGTAAAGGTCAACGTGGGCGAGGATGTGATTGTATATCTGGATCCGCGTGCCGACGGCGAGTATTCAGTGGTGGCGGGCGATGATATTCTGCTGGTCATTCCGCCGGATGCCGATGCCACCCTGACCATGCAAGGCGATCAGATTGAGATTGACCTCCCAGGGGTGGAACCCGATGAAGATGCCACGCAGCGGGTGGTGGTGTTGGGCAGCGGTTCTGCCAGGATTTCTTTGAGCGCCGGCGGCGAGGTGCGCGTGAGCAGCCGCGAGGATGCCGCAGAGTATGCCGAGGAGTTCGGAAACTTTGCCGGGATGAATTTCGATTTTTCGGGGTTGGGCGACCGGATTTCCAAGCGCGTGGAGGAGGCAACCCGCCGCGCCACCAAACGCGCCGAGGAGGCAATGCGCCGGGCGGAACGCACTGCCGAGCGTCACGCCCGCCGTGGACGGGTGGGGCTGGAGATTGGGCGTTGGAATTGGGAGTTCAAGGGCGGTCCAAAACCGCCGACTCCGCCAGCGCCTCCTTCTGAACCTGTCACGGATGCGGAGCGGATGGCGATTTTGAAGATGCTGGCGGAGAAGAAGATCACCGCAGAGCAGGCGGAGCAGTTGCTTGCCGCGCTCGAAGGAGGTAAGTGATGTCTTCAGAGGAGCGCAGGAAGATTTTGCAGATGGTGGAAGAGGGGAAGATTTCAGCGGAGGAAGCCGTTCGCTTGATGGCGGCGCTGGCGGAGGACGAGGAGGAAGCGGGAGAATCGGCTGAGGCGGAGGTGGAGGTCATGGCGGGCGCGGCAGGTTACGGGTCCGAACGAAGCGATGCGCCGGAGTTCGAGCGCATCAAATCGCGGGTGCGCCGTTTGGCGTTGATTCCGCTGTGGGCCGGTGTCTTCGTCACCCTGTTGAGCGCCTGGGCGATGTATGCCATCCAGCAGAAGGCAGGGACGAATTTCTGGTTCTTTTGTATGATTGTCCCGCTGATCGTGGGTGTGTTGCTGCTGGCGCTTGGCGGCGGAGGGCGCGCCTCACGCTGGATTTACGTGGATGTGAACCGAAAGGACGCCAAACCCGACGATGGACCGCGGCATATTCGGTTTGGGTTTCCTGTGCCGTTGGGGCTGGTGGCGTGGTTTTTTGATCATTTTGGGAAGAACGTGAAGGGCATGAGCCGCAGCAAGGTGGATGGCATTGTTCAAATGATGCACGCTGCAAGGGATTCGGATGAGCCTCTGATGGTCAATGTGGATGATGACGATGCGCATGTGCAGGTGTATATCGGTTGATGGAGTTTGAATGTCTGACGCGAAGAAAACACCTTTGTTGAGCGGTCTGCTGATTCTGTTCCTGGCAGCGATGATTTTTGCGAACATCGGCGGGAATATGTACGGCGCTTTGATGGTTGAAGTTCAAACTTCCGAAGCACGAGGAAGCATTGAAAGAACCCGCAATTACCGCTGTTTCATCATGAAATCATAGACTGGAGGTAGATATGGCATCCGCTGAAGAGAGAATGAAAATTCTGAAGATGATCGAAGACGGCAAACTCAGCGCAGAAGAGGGAGCAAAACTGCTCTCGGCGCTGAGCGCCAAAAGACCGACGCCGCCTCGTCCGCCGGGGGCGCCTGGCGGGGCAAAATGGCTGAGAATCCGCGTGACGGATACTCGCTCCGGACGCTCGAAGGCTTCGGTGCAGATTCCGCTGGCGCTGGTGGACGCCGGGCTTAAGATCGGCGCGCACTTCGCCCCTGAAGTGGAAGGCGTGGATATGTCCAACGTGATGGAAGCCCTGCGCTCTGGCATCACCGGCAAGATCATTGACGTGACCGACGAAGAAGACGGCGAACACGTCGAGATCTACATCGAATAGCACAGCCCCGCTCTTTTATGGAAACCCACCCGAAACGCCCGTCTGGGATGTTTGCCTTTTTTGTCATCTGGCTGGGGCAGATTGTCTCTGTGCTTGCCAGCGGCATGAGTCAGTTTGCGCTGACGATTTTCATGTATGAAAGAACCAACAGCGCCACTGTGCTGGGGCTGATGCAGGTCTTTTATATCACTCCCTTTTTGTTGATTTCCCCGTTTGCGGGCGTGATGGTGGATCGGTACAACCGCAAACTGATGATGATGGTCAGCGACCTGGGGGCAGGGCTGGCGACGCTCGGCATTCTGGCAGTTTTGTATTTCGACGTCTGGCAATTCTGGCATATGTACGTCGCCTCGATCATCTTTGGGCTGGGTAATGCCTTCCAATGGCCCGCCTACTCGGCTGCCATCTCAACGATGGTTTCCAGGGAGCAATTGGGGCGCGCCAACGGGTTAATGTCGCTGATGGAGGCGGGTCCCGGCGTCATTGCACCCATTTTGGCAGGGGCGCTGCTCCCTGTTATCCGCCTGACGGGCATCCTCTTTTTCGATGTTGCCACCTTTCTCATTGCCATTGGCGCCTTGCTGGCGGTTCATGTTCCCCAGCCGCCCCGCACACAGGAAGGGATGCAGGCTCGCGGCGGCATGCTCAAAGAGGCAGCCTACGGCTTCAAGTATATTTTTGCCCGCCCCAGCCTGTTGGGCTTGCAGTTGATCTTTTTTGCCGGCAATTTGTTCGCCGGCATCGGCTTTACGGTCTTTGCGCCGATGATTCTGGCACGCTCTGGCAACGACAGCCTGATGCTTGGAACGGTTCAATCGGCGGGAGCAATTGCCAGCGTAGTCGGAGGCGTGTTAATGTCTGCATGGGGAGGCTTCAAGCGGCGGGTGCATGGCGTCCTGCTGGGGTGGATAATCAGCGGCGCGGGCATGGCGGTCATCGGGCTTGCCGGCGGACTGCCCGTTTGGATTACGGGAGTTGCCCTCTCCTCACTGGTTGGACCGCTGGTGAACGCCTCCAATCAGGCGATCTGGCAATCGAAAGTTGCGCCCGATTTACAGGGACGCGTCTTTTCTGCCCGACGGTTGATCGCGTGGTTCACGAACCCCATCTCCCCGATCATTGGCGGCACCCTCGCAGACTACGTGCTTGAACCTGCCGCGCGCGCAGGAACGGGCTTGCCTGCAGCGCTCTCCTGGCTGGTAGGCACGGGAGCGGGCGCTGGCATGGGGTTGCTCATCGTCTTCTGCGGGTTAGCCGCCTCGCTTGTTGGGCTGGCTGGATACTTCATCCAGCCGATCCGGAGCGCTGAAACGCTCCTGCCCAATTATGAAGCGCCTGCTGCAGCAGAACCTGCCTGATTTCAACTGAAACTTATGCAACGTCCCGAAGGTTCTGTAAAACCTTCGGGACGTTTTTTACGGTTTATATGCCGTGATCCTGGCGCTGTAAACCGCCTGATACACTGCCTCGCGCGGATAATCCTTCATGTCCAGTTTCATCTCAGCGAGGGCAGAATCAACCGTTTCCCTGTCGAAGAACACGGGCGTGACCGAAACATTCGTAAAGCCGACCGCCTCCATCATGCCGATGTACTCCTTCGCTTCGACCGCGCCCGCCACGCATCCTGCCCAAGCCGCGATGCTTTGCCTTACCTGTTCGGGCAATTCGCCGTCGGTGACGATATCTGAAACGGCGAGTTTGCCGCCGGGCTTGAGCACGCGGAAGGCTTCGGCAAATACCTTCGATTTATCGGGCGAGAGGTTGATGACGCAGTTTGAAATGACCACGTCCACGCTGTTTGATTCGACGGGCAGGTCTTCGATAAATCCCTGACGGAATTCGACATTGGTGATGCCCATCCGCTTCGCACTGGACCTGGCGCGTTCGAGCATTTCAGGGGTCATATCCACGCCGATAACGTGTCCCGTCTCGCCGACCTGTTTTGCGGCGAAGAAGCAGTCCAGTCCTGCCCCGGAGCCGAGGTCGAGGACGGTTTGCCCCGGCCGGAGCGATGCCAGCGTGATGGGGTCGCCGCAGCCGTAACTGACGACGGATTCGCCTGAGGGCAGCGTGTCGAGCAGCGCCGAGGGGTAGAGGGCGTTATCGGAGCAGGAGCAGGCTGAAGGTCCGCAACAGGAGGCGGAATTTTTAATCCGTTCTGCGTAGTGTTCGCGTACGGCATCGTGGATGGGGGTGGGGGTTGTCATGTTGTCTCCTTATATAGATGTTTGTCTATGGGTTAGGGTAAAAATAAGGGGATGCCGTTCCGAAGGGGCATCCCGCCATTTTAACTTTCGATGATTTGCTGGAGGGTGTGTGTGGTTTCGGTTTCGGGGGCGAATTTGATCATCAGTTGCCCGCAGCAGTAGGCAAGGCGTTCCTGATTCAAGGTGTAGAAGGTTTGTTTGCCCTCTTCGCGGGCATTGACCAGACCCGCCTCGCGCAGGATGGCAAGGTGATGCGAAACGGTGGGCTGGGTGACGTTGAGTTTTTCTGCCAGTTCGCCCACAGAAATTTCGCGGCAGCAGCATGCGCTCATGATTTTCTGGCGGGTTTCGTCGGCGATGGCTTTGGCGAAGAGGACGGGGTCGTTTTTCATATAGATAACTTTCTATGTGTATTATATAGATATTTGTCTATTTGTCAATGGCTGGCACAGCATTTTCAGGCGGCGAGCCGCGCGGTTGGTTACGGGGTGGCGGCGGGTGTGACGGTGGCGGAGGGGAGCGGCGTGACGGTGGCTTCGGGGGTGAAGGAGGGGAAGGGAGTGGGTGTGGCGGTGGGGGCGATGGGGTATCCCGCGAGAAGGATTTGCCAGGCGATGTCGAGGTCGTCGCTGGCGGCAACGGGGAAATCGGGCAGGTTTTTCAACGCCAGGTCGAGGCGGAAGATTGCCTCGCTCAGGTCTTTTTGTTTGGATTCGGGCGCGGTGGTTTGCATCTTTGCCAGAAGGTCGCGCGTGGCTTGCACATCGGAACGAGCCAGCCCGAAGTTGCTTTGGTAGAGGAACAAGCGGGCACGCGAGAGCAATTCCATTGCCTGCAGCAGGCTGGCTTGATAGGTCAGGTCGGTGAGGGCGTTGCTGCGTTCGGCGTCGGCGTTTTCGAGCGCGGCGAGCCGCTCGTTTTGGACGGTTTGAGCGGCAGCGAGGGTTTGAATGACGGAGGCGCTTTCAGCGAGGGAGTCGCTTTGGGTGGTCTGACCAGCCTCGAGCGTCGCAAGCTGCGTTTGCAAGTCCATGACTTCGAATTCAAGTTGAGTCTGCCGCCGGGTGAGGTCGTTGATTTGCGAGGTGTTTTGTTCTACCGGGCGGATGAAGTTCTCGTACACGAGTGGCACGCCGTAGTAGATTAGCGCTCCGCATCCGCCGATGACTATCACAATGATGATGAGGCGGAGGACGGCGAGGACAAAGCGCCTCATGATCAGACCGAAGGTCTGCTGCGGCGCTTCAGCCTTTTGCTCCTCCCTGTCTTTTTCTGTGTTCTTTTGCCCAGCCTGCTCTTCGACCCGCTCCTCGGCGGGTTCGTTCGCAGCCGCTTCAGCAGCGGGGAGTTCGGCTTCCTGGCTGGAGAGCATGGCGAGCGGCTCTTCCTCTTTTTTCTTTCCTTTTCTCATACTTACCTCCGGATGAGATGTGTTTTTTTGTGCGGTTTATCCGCCTGTTAACTCTCCCAATCGTTCGACGTATTCTTCCAGCACGGCGAAGGCGTCTTCAATGGGCTGGGTGGAGGTCATGTCCACGCCGGCGATTTTGTACAGTTCCAGCGGCGGCTTGGAGGAGCCAGCCTTGAGGAAGTTGATGTGATCTTGCGCGGCGCCGGGCATGCCATCGAGGATGCGTTTGGCGATGGCGTGGGCGGCAGAGATGCCAATGGCGTACTGGAACGAGTAGAAGTCAATGTAGAGATGCGTGGTGAAGGTCGCCCAGGTGATGCCGACGCGCTCACGGTCCAGATTCATTTCGCCGCCGAAGCCTTCGCTGAAGAGGTCTGCCATGAGGTTGATCATGGTGTCGGCGGTGAGGGGTTGTCCTTTCTCCACGCGCTGATGCGTTTCGAGTTCGAAGCGGGCGAGGGTGGGCATGATGAAGAAGTAGCGGTGGAAGTTGCCCATTGCCTCCTCCAGCAGGGCGATCTGGAAGGATTTGCTGGGGTTGGTCTTGAGCAGGTAGGCGCGCGTCATTGCCTGGTTGAAGTTGGAGGCGGTTTCGGCGATGATGGACGGGTAGGTGTAGTAGATCATCGGCTGGGCGCGGCTGGCGTAATACGCGTGAATGGAATGTCCGAGTTCGTGCGAGAGTGTGCTCATGGAGCCGATGTCGTCGGTGTAACTCATCATGATGAAGGGGTGTGTGTCGCTGGGGACGCGGGTGGAGAAGGCGCCTTCGCGCTTGCCGGCATTTGGCGCCCAGTCCACCCAGCGGTCTTCGAGGCAGCCTTTGCGCATCACGCCGACGTATTCCTCGCCCATCGGCGCCAGCCCTTCGCAAATCCAATTCACTGCCTGCTCGAAGGGGACCTTGTGTTTCTTCGTCGTTAGCGGCGCCCATACGTCGTAGGGGTGCAGCGTCTTCACGCCCAATGCCTTGCGGCGGATGCGCCAGTATTTGTGCCAGAGCGGGAGTTTCTTTTGGAAAATGTCCAGCAGGTTGTGGAACATCTCGACAGGCACGTTCCCGTTGAAGAGCGTGGCTTCGAGTGAGGAGTTGAAGCCGCGCACTTTCATGTTGAACACGTTTTGTTTGATGGAGGCGGCAAGGTTGCCTGCCAGGGTGTGCCTGTACTCGAGGTATCTGTCGTGGTAATTTCTCCATGCCGTTTTGCGCGCCTTGCGGTCGGGCGAGTGCAGGAGGGCGTTCTTCGTGCTTTGGGTCAGTTCCAGTTTATTGCCTTTGCTGTCGCGGGCGGGTTTGAACTTGAAATCGGCGTTTGCCAGCTGGCTTGCCGTGGTGCGGACTGCGCCGAACGGGTCTCGCAGCAGCCCCAGCACTTCCTCCACCTCCGCACTGCGGACGTGCGCCTGTTTACGGAACAGGTCATTGACAAAATGCTCGTAGAGTTTCATGCGCGGGTCGTCTGCCAGCCATTGACGCAGTTTCGCTTCACCCACTGACAATAATTCCGGCTCCACGAAGGAGGTGGCTGCCCCCACCTGAGCCAAAGCCGACATGGCTGTGCCGTTCATCGCGGCGCCCTGTTCGTCGTTGGCGTCCACTGCGCTGGACATGGTGGCATACACGCGGACTTTCATCGAGCGTGCTTCGAGCGCGTCGAGGGCGTGCATGGCGGCGAGGAAGGTATCTACGCTTTCGCCGAGGCGCCCCTGAAACTTTTTGATTTCAGGCAGATATTCCAGAATGCTTCGCACTTCGGCGTCAAACGCTTCGGGCGAGGGAAACACGCTTTCGGCATTCCAGGTCTGTTCCTTGCGGACCTTTGTACGGGGGAGGGGAGTGGACATGGGGGAGTATTTTCCTTTCGTTGTCAGCAGATCACAAAGTGCCTGTGTAGATTGCACTCTTTACATGCCACGCATTTTGGGCGTTAGACGCCTTCGGCAGCGCCAATTACGCGCTGATTGATTATATGACTCCACTGCAAAAACCCTGAAGTTTCACCACGAAGACACGGGGTCACAGAGTTTCCCTTCATTATACTTACTGATGTTACGCGAAACGTCCCGAAGGTTCTCATAAATCAAGCCTGTTTTCCGTTCCAACCTTCGGGACGGTGCGTAAGGTGAGATACTTATGCTCGTGTCTCCGTGTCTCTGTGGTTCGGTTTTCACCTTTTTGCAGCAGACTCTTATATGTTTTCAGTGTTTGTGAGCCGAAGCCCTTTTGGCGTTGTTTGCCCATTGTTTGAGCAGTTCCGGTACGCGCGCTTCGAATGTTCCTTCTGTAATGAAGCCTCGTATCTGTTCCATCAGGCGGATCAGGGCGCGCAGGTTATGAATGGAAAGAAGTGTGCCTGCCAGCAGTTCCTTTGCCACGATGAGGTGACGGAGGTAGGCGCGGGTGAAGGTGCGGCAGGTGTAGCAGTCGCAGGTTTCGTCTATGGGGCGTTCATCGCGGGCGAAGGCGGCGTTCATCAGGTTGAGGCGTCCTTCGGGAGCAAAGGCGGAGTGATGACGCGCAAGGCGGGTCGGCAGGACGCAGTCGAAGATGTCCACGCCGCGCGCGACGCCGTTGATCAGGTCTTCGGGTGTGCCGACGCCCATCAGGTAGCGCGGCTTGTTCTCGGGCAGGAGCGGGGTGACCACGTCGAGCATGGCGTGCATCTCCTCTTTGGTCTCGCCGACGGAGAGTCCGCCGATGGCGATGCCGGGCGTCCCGAGGGAAGCGATGAATTGGGCAGATTCAGCCCGCAGGTCTGGGTTGACGCCGCCCTGCACAATCCCGAATAACGCCTGGTCGGTGCGCGTCTGCGCTTTGAGGGAGCGTTCCGCCCAGCGGTGAGTCCGCTGCATGGCGATGCGGCTGTAGGCGTGGTCGTTGGGGTCGGAGCATTCGTCGAACGCCATGATGATGTCGGCGCCGAGGTTTTCCTGAATGGCGATGGACTTTTCGGGCGTAAAGCGGTGCGTGGAACCGTCAATGTGACTTTTGAAGGTCACGCCGTCGTCGTCAATTTTACGGGTTTGCGCAAGCGAGAAGACTTGAAAGCCGCCCGAGTCGGTGAGCATGGGGCGATGCCACCCCATAAACTTGTGTAAGCCGCCCATGTCGCGGACGAGTTCGTCGCCGGGGCGCAGGTAGAGATGGTAGGTGTTGCTCAAGACGAGCGTGGCGTTGATGTCTTTGAGATGTTCGGGCGTGAGGGTTTTGACGGTTGCCTGTGTGCCGACGGGCGCAAAGACGGGGGTGAGCAGGTCGCCGTGCGGGGTGGTGAAAACCCCCGTGCGGGCGCGGTTGTTGCGGGCAGTGATTTGGAAGTCAAACATTGTGCTGATTATAAATGTAAAAATCACGCAAGCCGACCAAGTCATGTACCAGGCAAAAGCCGCCGGGCGGAATTGCAAGGTCATTTTATCTGCCTGATAAAAGGATAAAAAGAGCGTTCCGAAGATTGAAGAGCCATACGGGACCAGTAATTTGTACTTGCCAAATCTGCTTCAGGTTGATATACTGCGCCCCATGATGAATTCAGCCTGCGCGCACAACCATCACGCTCATCATCATTTGCTCCCCAAAAGGCCGGAGTTCTTTGCGCGTACCTGAATTGAAAGAATCAAGCGCTTTGTTCATCGAACCCCGGTCACAGGCCGGGGTTTTTTGTTTCCCCATTCCCTTCAAGGATTATGTATGTTCTCACAAAAAACCATTCGTCTTTCCCTGCCCTCTAAGGGCCGCCTCGAAGCCGGCGCTTTGTCGTTCCTTGCGGAAGCGGGCTTGCCCATCTTCAAATCCAACCCGCGCCAATATCAGGCTGAATTACCTGCTTTGCCTGAGTTGGGAGTCATCTTCCAGCGCCCCGGCGATATTGTGGTCAGCGTGCGGCAGGGCAGCGTGGACTTTGGCATTACGGGTCTGGACATGGTCGAAGAAAAGCGCGGCGAAAACGGCGAACTGCTCGTCCTGCACGACGCGCTGGGCTTCGGTCATTGCGCCTTGACCCTGGCTGTGCCAGAGAGTTGGGAGACGGTGACAGACCTTGCCTCGCTGCAGACCTACGCCTCGCGCTCCGACAAGCCTCTGCGCGTGGCGACCAAATTCCCCGTCTTGACCGAGCGCTTTTTGAAGCAGCATCGCATTCCCCATACGCTGATTTCTGCCGAAGGCACCCTCGAAAGCGCCCCAGCCATTGGCTATGCCGATATGATTTCAGACCTCGTGTCATCCGGGCAGACTCTGCTCGACAACCGCCTGCATCCCTTGCCCGATGGTGTCATCCAGCCTTCTCAAGCCGTATTGATTGCCAACCGCAAAGCCCTGCAAACCCGCCCCGAAGCGCTGGAAATGGCGCGCCGCCTGCTCGAATACATCGAAGCCCATTTACGCGCCAAGGATAACGTGCTGGTCATTGCCAACATGCGCGGCGACAGCCCCGAAACCATCGCTCAAAAGATGTTCGTGCAGACTTCTGTCGGCGGACTGCAAGGTCCCACCATCAGCCCCATCATCACACGCGAAGCAAATCGCGGCTGGCATTCGGTTACAGTGGTTGTGCGCCGCGACCACCTCCCGCAGGCGATTGGTGAATTACGCGCCGTCGGTGGGAGCGGGATTGTCGTTTTGCCGGTCACATATATCTTTGAGGAAGAACCGCCTCGCTATACCGCCATGTTAGCGGAGTTGAAACGATGAAGACCCGGACGCATCTCGAATCGCTCCCCCCTTATACTCCCATCGAACCCTTCGAAGTCCTCTCGGCGCGCCTGGGAAGAAGCCCCGACCAAATCGTCAAACTGGATGCCAACGAGAACCCCTACGGTCCTTTGAAGGCGGTGCGCGAAGCATTGGCAGAGATGGAGTTCCCACACATTTACCCCGACCCCGAAAGCCGCGCCCTGCGGGAAGCGCTTGCCAGGTTTACTGGACTCGATACGGAATACCTGCTCGCCGGCGCCGGCGCGGACGAGTTGATTGATCTGCTGATGCGCGTGTTTCTCGAACCGGCGGATTGCATTCTCACCTGTCCGCCGACCTTTGGCATGTACGCCTTCGACGCGCAACTCAACGCCGCCCGCTGTATCGAAGTCCCTCGCCGCCCCGATTTTTCGCTGGACCTGCCCGCCATTCGCCGGGCAGTCGAAGCCCATCGCCCCAAACTGCTCTTCATTGCCTCGCCCAACAATCCCGATGGGTCGCTGGCGGATGCGGAAACGATGGATGCCCTGCTGGAACTGCCGACCCTGATTGTGTTGGATGAAGCCTACATCGAATTTGCAGACGAATGTCTCGGCGCGTCTCTCAGCCGCATCGGAGAGGTGCCGCAGCGCGAAAATCTGGTCGTTTTGCGAACGTTCAGCAAATGGGCTGGGCTGGCTGGTTTGCGCGTCGGATACGGCGCGTTTCCGCTATGGCTGATGCCGACTTTGTGGAAATCCAAGCAGCCCTACAACGTCAACGTGGCGGCAAGCGTCGCGGCGCAAGTCTCGCTGGCGCACGCGGACGAACTGGCAGCGGTCATCGAACGATTGAGGGGCGAGCGTGAGAGGCTGTGGAGGGCTTTGCAGCAAATTCCTTACCTGCAGCCTTACCCGACGCGCTCTAATTTCATCCTGTGCCGGGTGGTGGGGCGCGATGCGGCTGAACTGAAAACGCGGCTGGCGCAGGAACACGGAATCTTTATCCGCTATTTCGATAAGCCCGGTCTGCGCGACCACATCCGCATCAGCGTGGGGCGCCCGCAGGATACCGATGCGTTAATCGAAGCGTTGAAGAACTTGTAACCTCGTTGGACACAGAACACCGATTACTTTTCGTAATGGTATCTTGCTTGCAGGAAGTCAATGCGATTGTCTCGCACCAGGTAGACGATGCGATGCTCTTGCGTCAGACGGCGCGACCAACAGCCCGGCATAAGGTATTTGAGCGGCTCGGGTTTGCCAATCCCTTTGAATGGGTCGCGCAGGATGGCTTCGATCAATTCGAAAGTGCGCAGAGCAAGTTTGCGGTCGGTGTCGACCCAGTAGCGCAAGTCTTCGATAAATTCGGGTTGGAAGACCGCCTCACGCTTCTGCAAATCCCACCTCGCGGCGCAGGTCATCCAGCCCTTGCGGTTGACCTTCGTTCTTCAATGCCCGTGCCAATGCAGATAAGATGCGTTCGGCATTTTGTGGTGAACGCAAAAGGTAGGCGGTCTGGGTCAGACTGGCGAGTTCGTCGGCAGAAATCAAAGCGACATCCTCGTGGCCGCGTCGCTGGATGACGACGACCTCGCGGTCATTGACGACGCGGTCGAGCAGACTGGCAAATTGCTGGCGGGCGTTGGTGTAGGTGAATTCGATAGTCATAAGGGTAACTCCATTCTGTACAGGATTACTGTACTGTAAGTTGAGAAAAATGTCAAGGAGTAGTAACTGTTCAGGCATGTCATTGCGAGGAGCGTTCTGTGCGATAGCATCCCCTTTGGGGACGAAGCAATCTCCCAAATGCCAGATTTGCTCATTGGAGCAGAAGATTACTTCGGGAAGACTGCCCTCGCAACGACATTTACAATAGTGTTTTTGGCTATGGCTGAATAGTTACAAGGAGTATGCAAATGAGAACCGCAGATATTTCTCGAAGAACAAATGAAACCCAAATTGAAATCGAGTTGAATTTGGACGGCGCAGGGGCGCACGAGATTTCCACCGGCGTTGGGTTTCTCGACCACATGTTGACTCATCTTGCCGTGCATGGCTTGTTCGACCTGCGGGTGCAGGCGCAGGGCGATTTGCACATTGACGTTCATCACACCCTCGAAGATGTTGCCCTGGCGCTGGGGCAGGCTTTCGACAGGGCGCTTGGCGACCGCAAGGGCATTATCCGCATGGGCGATTGCTTCGCGCCGATGGATGAGACGCTGGCGCACGTGGCGGTGGATTTTTCGGGGCGGCCGTATGCGGTGGTGCGCGCCAGATGGCGCACGCCGTATGTGGGCAATCTCCCGGTCACTTTGTTCGCGCATTTTTTCGAGTCTTTTGCGGTCACAGCGCGCTGCAATGTCCACGCCCGCATTTTGTACGGACGCGACGACCATCATCGAGCCGAAGCCTTGTTCAAAGCCTGGGCGCGGGCGCTGGATGCGGCGACGCAACTCGACCCGCGCCGCGGCGGGATGATTCCCTCTACGAAGGGCGCGTTGTGAGATGAACGAAATTATCCTCATCGACGCCGGCACAGGCAACCTGCGTTCTGTGCAAAAGGCGTTGGAAAATGCAGGCGCAAGGGTCACACGCAGTGATGACCCGCAGGCGGTTCTGTCGGCTCGGAAAGTCGTCCTGCCGGGCGTGGGCGCGTTTGGAGATTTCATGTCGGGTTTGCGGGCGCGCGGGTTGCAGGACGCCATCGAGCAAGTGGCAGCGCGCGGCGTTCCGCTGCTGGGCATTTGCGTCGGGATGCAAGCCCTGTTCGAGGTGGGCGAGGAGATGGGCGAACATGCCGGGCTGGGGTTGCTGCCCGGGCGGGTGGAGCGGTTGGCAGAATCGCCCTCGGTGAAGATTCCGCATACGGGGTGGAATCAGGTCCGGGTCCAGAAAGAAGCGCCCTTGTTCGACGGCATCCGCAGCGGGGCGTATGTCTATTTCAATCATTCGTATTTCTGCCGGCCGTCCGATTCATCCGTTGTGGTCGCAACCACCGATTACGGTGTCGAATTTGCCTGCGCCGTTCAACGCGGCCATGTTTTTGGCGTGCAGTTCCATCCCGAAAAAAGCCAGGCGGTGGGATTGCAACTCTTGAAGAATTTTCTGGAGGTGGAATGATTGTCTATCCTGCCATAGATTTGCGCGGCGGCAGGGTGGTGCGGCTGAAAGAGGGCGACCCTTCGCGGCTGACGGCTTACAGCGATCACCCGGCTGAGACGGCGCGGCGCTGGCTCGATGCGGGCGCGCGCTGGCTGCATGTGGTCAACCTCGACGGCGCGTTTGGCGAAAAGGACGACGCCAATCGCCGGGCGCTGGACGCCATCTTGCAATCTGGCGCGGCGGTGCAATTGGGCGGCGGGATGCGTTCGCTGGAGGCAATCGAGGCAGCGTTGGCGTTGGGGGTGCGCCGCGTCGTGCTTGGTACGCTGGCGGTCGAGCAGCCGGAGACGGTGGCGCGGGCGGTGGAGAGGTTTGGACCCGAAAGCATCGCCGTCGGAATTGACGCGCGGGATGGGATGGTGCGCGTGCGCGGCTGGAAAGAGAGCGGCGGAATCTCTGCCAGGGATTTGGCGCTTCGCATGCGGACCCTGGGCTTGCGTACCGTTATCTTTACCGATGTCTCCCGCGACGGGCTGGGCGGCGGACTGAATCTCGCCGCCACGCGCGAACTGGCGGAAGCGAGCGGGCTGGAGGTCATCGCTTCGGGCGGCGTGCATACCCTCGACGATGTGCGCGCCGCGAAGGAAGCCGGGCTGGCAGGCGTCATCGTGGGCCGCGCCTTGTATGATGGGACGCTGGATTTGCGCGAGGCGCTGCGGGAGAGTGGAGAGCCATGTTAGCCAAACGCATCATCCCTTGTCTCGACATTCAAGATGGCCGCGTGGTGAAGGGCGTGAACTTCGTCCGCTTGCGCGACGCCGGCGACCCGGTGGAGCAGGCGCGGCTGTACGATGAGCAGGGCGCGGACGAACTGGTCTTCCTGGATATTTCCGCCACGCACGAAGGGCGCAAGACGACCGTCGAACTGGTCGAGCGGGTGGCGGAGACGGTTTTCATGCCGCTGACGGTCGGCGGTGGAATCGGCAGCGTGGAGGATATGCGTACTCTCCTGCTGGCTGGCGCCGACAAAGTCAGCCTCAATTCGGCGGCGGTGCGGCGTCCAGAATTGCTCTCGGAGGGCGCGGCGCGCTTTGGGGCGCAGTGCATGGTGCTTGCCATCGACGCCCGGCGGCGGAAAGACGCGGACGGCTGGGAAGTGTACGTCAACGGCGGACGCATCCCCACCGGTCTGGACGCGGTCGAGTGGGCGGTGCGCGGTGTGGAGTTGGGCGCGGGCGAGATTTTGTTGACCAGCATGGATGCCGACGGCACGCTGGCGGGCTATGACCTGGCGTTGACGCGCGCCGTAGCCGAGGCGGTCTCTGTCCCGCTCATCGCTTCGGGCGGCGCAGGGAGGATGGCTCACTTCGCCGAGGTGCTGACCGAAGGCAAAGCCGATGCCGCCCTGGCCGCTTCCCTCTTTCACGATGGCAAGTTGAAAATCCCTGAGTTGAAAAGATACCTGCAATCGCTGCACATCCCTGTGCGAACGAACATGGAACTCGAAACATGAAACCTGAAAACTGGAATTTCTTCCTCCAACTCAACTTCAGCCCCAATGGACTCATCCCCGCCATCGTGCAGGATGCTGAGACGAATGAAGTCTTGATGCTGGCGTACATGAACGCCGAATCGCTGCGCTTGACCCTCGAAAGCGGCGAAACCTGGTTCTGGTCGCGCAGCCGCGGCGAACTGTGGCACAAAGGCGCCACATCTGGCAACATCCAGCGCGTGGTCGAAATCCGCGCCGATTGCGACGCCGATAGCCTCTTGATTCGTGTCCATCCCGCCGGTCCCGCTTGCCATACGGGAAACCGCACGTGCTTTCATCGAGACCTCGAAGATTTGCAAAAACCCTTCTAACTCCTAACTCCTAACTCCCAACTCCTAACTCCTAACTCCCAACTCCTAACTCCTATCTCTTCCCTCCTCCCTCCCATGACCCTCCAATCCCTATTCGACCTCATTCGAGACCGCCAGCAACACCCTGCCGCAGAGTCATACACATCCCGCCTCTTTGCGGAAGGCTTGCCGAAAATTGCCCAAAAAGTCGGCGAGGAAAGCGCTGAAGTGATCGTTGCCGCCCTCGCCCAAAGCGACCAGCGCCTCATCGAAGAAATAGCCGACCTGACCTATCATACGCTCGTCCTGCTTGCCGCGCGCGGATTGACCCCCGCCGACGTGATGGCAGAATTGGAGAAGCGGCACAAATGACAAAAATCATTCTGCTCGATGTGGACGGCGTGCTTGTGCGCCCCGGCGGATACCGCGCTGCCCTGCGCGCCACCCTCCATCGTTTTTGGAACGCTCATTTCGAAGTGGATGAAAGAACGCTGGAAGATTTAGAACGACGCGGCATCACCAGCGAATGGGATATGGCGCCCCTCCTGCTCGCCTCTTACTGGACCTCGATTCTGGAACGCCAGCCCATGCCCGATCTCCCCGCTGACGTTTCCTCTGCCGCCACAGTCATCAACCTCCAGCGCAGAGTGGACGCGCCTGCTCGTTTATCCATTCCAGAATTTCCGTTGACGCCGGGTCAATATCCTGCCGAGAGCGCCTTTCGAGCGGGTTGCTTTCCCTCTATCCCTGCTGACCTGCGCAAAAATCTATTGACCCAAACGCGCAAGATCCACGCCTCAGCCACCATGCGCGTCTTTCAACACTTTACGCTTGGCAGCCAGAAGTTCACAGAAACCTACCGCCTGCCGGCGGAATTCGAAACCGAATCATTTCTCCTGGCTTTCGATACGCCTACCATAGATGCACAAATCCGTTCTCAATTATTTCGAGCGGGGATGTATCCTGTCGCGTTCACCGCCCGCCCGTCCAGGCCGCCGCGCGAAGTGAACGAATCGGTGGCTGGCTACCCCCCCGAAGCGGAAATGGCGTTGGCGCTGGCCGGGCTGGAAGATGTCCCCCTGATGGCATTTGGCAAATTGGAATACATTGCGGCGCGGCATCGAATTGACCCCGAAACATGGATAAAACCCTCTCCGTTTCATGCGCTGGCGGCCATTGCTGCCGCTTTCACAAGAAAAGAATGGCACGCGCTTCAAGCCGCCGCCCATTGGCAGCAGACCGGCCGGCTGGACGGTCTCTTTTCGGATTTGCCGCCTTCCTTCGAACTCTTCGTCGTGGAAGATACGATGAGTGGCATCCGTTCGACCCTGCAAGCCGCCGAAATTTTACGACAGGCAGGCAAGGATATCGTCGTCAAGCCTTTGGGATTTACCTCCGCCAGTTCGGTCAAAGCCGCCATGTTTCAAGAAGCCGGCGTCCCCTTTTTCGAAGATTGGGCATCCTTGATGAAGCAGATAGGATGATCGTTACAGCCAACAGGCGCGCTAGAGAACGCGCCCTACGCAACGTTATGAGATTATTAGACTTTATCGGAATTAACGTTTTTTCTACGAAGTTCACGAAGAAACGCGAATTTTGCCTCTTTTTCGTGATCATTCGTGTTCTTCGTGGATAGAAACTCTTATTTCCGATAGAGTCTATTTTGTTAAAAACCATAAGCAGACTGAATAG
>Ga0272446_1002362_pt1 | contig 25885 bp, 23 predicted proteins | sample YNPCB0061_FD_194587 | JGI IMG/M metagenome (GOLD analysis project Ga0272446, IMG submission 194587) | Hot spring microbial mat communities from Yellowstone National Park, WY, United States - YNP-CB-006-1 | ecosystem: Environmental > Aquatic > Thermal springs > Hot (42-90C) > Sediment | place...
CGATCGGATTGAGCACCGGCGCGCCCAGCAGAAATGCGACGCCGGCTGAGATGGGAAAGCCCTTTTGATACAGCCGGCGCGTCACCGGCACCACCCCGCACTCGCAGACCGGAAAGATCATGCCCAGCAATGCGCCCATGGCCGTCGCCAGAATTTTGTTGCGTGGCACGAAGCGCGCGATGTCGTCGGCGGTGACGAAGACCGAGATCAGGCCGGACACGATCACGCCCAACAGCAGAAACGGCGCCGCCTCGATAAAGATGCCCAGAAAGACAGTGACGTAGTTCTGCGCCAGGTCGGGCAGCGCAAGGGCAGGCGTCAGGCTGAGCGCCGGCAACAGGTTGTCCAAAGCGATGGCGCCGAGCAGGATGACCAGAAGGATCACCGTCAGCGCGAACAGCCGGTTTCGAGTGGTCATTTCGACCTGAATCGTACCTGATTGTTCAGACAGAAATGGCGCGGGCTTCAGCCGGCCAGCATTTCGCTGGCGCAATCAGGCTTGCGCAACCGGCGCGCGGCTGGCAAATGCCCGCATGGCGCCCCGGCTGCGCCGCCACAACCAGCCCAGTTGCGCTGCGACGCTGAGGGTGGATGCGCCCAGCGCGATATACAGCCCGGCAGCCTGTCCCCAGGCCACGCCGGCCATGAGCATCGCGCTCATGCAGAGCAGGTAGATCAGCGTTGCCTCGGTGATCCCGCGCGTGCGCCGGCTGTGGACAATCGTGCCCTGAAACCAGCTTTGCAGGGCGCTGATGGCCGGCAGGGGCAACGCCAGCCACAGACCCGTATGCGCCAGCGCTGCCAGATCGGGCGACAGCCCTGAAATCTGCTCGAACCACACCGATGAGAGCGGCGTCAGCGCCATCAGCAGCAGCAAACCAGTTGTTGAGGCGGCGAGGATCAGGCTAAAGCGGCGCAGTAGCGAGGCTGCGCCGGGGGTGTCCAGCATGGCCACCACTACCTCGTTCAAGGCAATGCCCAACGCCTGGACCATAAAAATCAGCCCCTGCACGACGGCATAGGCTGCCAGCGAGTTGAGGGGATCGGGCATCCGGCTGATGGCCGCGCTACCCAGCGGCCGGATGATGAGATAGAGCGTGGATGTCATCGCCAGCGGCACGTAGAACGCCAGCATGGCCCGCGCAGACAGCGCCGGCTGGACTGACGGGGCCGGCCTGACCTCATAGCGCAACACCGGCTGCGTTCGCACATGCGCATACACCGCCTCTGCCAGAATGCCCGCGATCACCGCGCTGGTTGCCACGACGATGCCCGGCAGCGTGCCCGCCAGATAGCCTACAGCCAGCACCGTGGCGGTTGAGCTGAGACGCAGCGCCGTGCCCAGGCCAATTGCGCGCGAATGGCCAAACCGGATGAGCACGCCCTGATGAAAGCGCCGATAGGCGACGCCAAAGGTGAAGGGCGTCATGATCATCAGTCCCAGGCGGGCCGGTTCGACTACCTCTGGGGGCGGTTGCATCAGCCCCACCACTACCAGATCGTAGAGCGGTGTGAATGCCACTGCGGCGTGAACGAGCGTCAGCGCGCCGCTCAGCGCCAGCATAAACCGGCGCAGGCGGACGAACGACGCCCAGTCCCGGCTCAGCGCCGTGGAAGCGGCCAGCAGCATGAGAATGGGCGATTCGATGATCAGGGCCAGCGACATGACGACGCCGCCATACGCGGCGAGATGTATTTCAGGGTCGGGGAGGCGGGCCACAATTGCGCTGAGCGCCGGCAGTTCGGCCGACATCAGCAGCCAACTGGCCGCCAATGGCCACCACCGCTGCGCGACCTGGCCGAGCGAAAGCGGCTGTGACTGTTCAGAGAGCGAGGCAGACATACGGGCCGGTTGTACCACGTTCCAGAAAAACGCACAGGGCGAGGCATGCGCCTCGCCCTGTCTTCCTCCACAGCGATCACGTTACTGCGCCACGCTAACCGCGCGGGCTGCGGCATTCGGCACAGTCAGGCCGGCAAATATCCAGGCTTTCCTGTTGCCGTATCGAATCTGATACCAGGCGCCGTCTGCGCTTTTGCCGAGCACATCCACAACATCACCCTGGTTCAGCCCGCCGATGATTCTGGCGGACAGGCTGGGTTGCTCGCGCACATTCAGCCGGGCCGTATTGACAGCCGTCTTCGGTGTGTTGCCGGCTGGCGCTTTGACGCTGCTGATAATGGACGCAGGCGTTTGGGCAGGTCGGTTGACCGAGGGCGCAAATGGCGCAGCCGGCACGTCGCCGACCAGCCCGGCGTCGATCGCACTGGGCACATAGCCGGCGCTCAGACAAATCCCCTTCGCGCCGGCTGATGGCAGAATCTCGAAGCAACTATCGTCCACATAGGCGTCGTTGTGCTCGACTGGAATGTCTGCCGTGGATTGAATCAGCGCCAGCACAGTGCTGTTGAGGGCGACGGCATCGACCGAGATTTGCGCCCACCGATCATAGGGTTGGGCCCATTCTGAGCATGTGAGATTGGGGTCAGTCATGTCGCGCGGGCCGCCGTCCTGATCGACGCACACACGGATTTTCATGTTGCCGTCATCAACCGATCTGGGCGGTTGAGTGTTTTGGTTGCTCGACCACAACTGCGCCCACGTGGTGAAACGCACCGGCGCGTTGACTGGCAGGTTCTTGATCTCCTGCATGACGCCGGCCTGTTTGTTGAGCGCCCAGAAATTGAACCAGCGATCCGATCCGCCGCCGCTGTGAACGCGCTCCGGGTACTCTCTGGCAAAGACTGGCCGAAACTCCGGCGTGCGGTAATTCTGGTCGCGCGCATCTGCGCCCGGCGGCGGCTCCTGCCAGAAAGGCACCCAGCTCCAGGTGACGTTGATCTCGCCGCGCCCGGCAAAGTACACGCCGGGGTGCTCGTGGCCGGGGTTGCTGACCAGGTTCATGCCTGGCGCCGGCGCGCCGGCGGCCAGTGCGTTCGCGCCGGGCAGCGCAGCTGCGACCAGTGCGGCGATCAAGCAAAAGGGACTTCGTTTCATGGCGATCTCCAGTGAAAATGCGCCCACAAGCCCGGTCATGCCACCGGGTGCGGCATTTTCATCCGCTGTGGTGAACCACCGGTTCATGGGCAACTCCTTGTCATATTTCACCGGATTTATATCACGCTGAAGATGCCTAACCTGCCCGGCGCAAGGCGATAACCTATCGCAAAACCTGTAAGGGGTGGCAGGAAGATGCGACATGCGCGCAAGTCGCGCATGGCGCAAAAAACAGTCGGAGGCGCTATCGACGCCTCCGACTGACCTGGAACTGGATACTGTGACGGGCTGTGAATTAGAAGTCGCCGCCCATCCCGCCGGGACCGCCTGCGGGCGGGGTGGTTTCCTTCTTCTCAGGAATATCGGTCACCAGCGCCTCGGTGGTGAGGATCATGGCTGCAATGGAGGCCGCGTTCTGCAGCGCGCCACGCGTCACCTTGACCGGGTCGATGATGCCTTGCTTGATCATATCGACGTACTCGCCGGTGATCACGTCGTAGCCGATGTGCTTCTTGTCTTTCACCATGCGGCGCACAGTCTCGATGACCACGCTGCCGTCCTGGCCGGCATTCTCGACGATGCGGCGCATCGGCTCTTCGAGCGCGCGGCGCAGAATGTTAATGCCGACCTGTTCATCGGGGTTGTCCATCTTGATGTCGGCGAGCGCCTTGACAGCCTGAATCAGCGCCACGCCGCCACCGGGCACAATGCCTTCATCCACGGCTGCGCGGGTCGCGCTCAGGGCGTCCTCGACGCGGTGCTTCTTTTCCTTCAGCTCGGTCTCGGTGGCCGCGCCAACGCGGATGACGGCCACGCCGCCGGCCAGCTTGGCCAGACGCTCCTGCAGCTTCTCTTTGTCGTAGTCGCTGGTGCTCTTTTCAATCTCGATGCGGATCTCCTCGATGCGGCCCTTGATGGCCTTCTCGTCGCCGGCGCCGTCGATGATGGTTGTGTCATCCTTGGTGGAGACGACGCGGCCGGCGCGGCCCAGGTCGTCGATGGTGACGCCTTCCAGTTTGCGGCCGGTCTCTTCGCTGATCACCTGGCCGCCCGTCAGAATGGCAATGTCCTGCAGCATGGCCTTGCGGCGATCACCGAAGCCGGGCGCCTTCACGGCCAACACGTTCAGCATGCCGCGCAGCTTGTTCAACACCAGCGTCGCCAGCGCCTCGCCGTCCACATCCTCGGCGATGATCACCAGGTCGCGCTTGCCGCGCTGCACCAGTTTCTCGAGCAGCGGGATGATGTCCTGGGCCGAGCTGATCTTCTTGTCATAGATCAGAACATACGGGTCTTGAATCTCGGCTTCCATCCGCTCGGGGCTGGTGACGAAGTAGGGTGAGATGTAACCACGGTCGAACTGCATACCCTCGACGTACTCGGTCTCGAAGTTGAGCGACTTGCTCTCCTCGACCGTGATCACGCCGTCCTTGCCGACCTTGTCCATCACATCGGCGATCAGGTTGCCGATCTCCTGGTCCTGGGCGCTGATCGTGGCGACCTGGGCGATCTGGTCATGCTTGCTGACCTCGATGGACATGTCCTTGAGTTGTTTGACGACGGCCTCGACGCCAGCCTCGATGCCGTGCTTGATGAGCATCGGGTTCGCGCCGGCGGCCACGTTCTTCAGGCCCTCGTGCACAATGATTTGGGCCAGCACGGTGGCGGTGGTGGTGCCGTCGCCCGCGATGTCATTGGTCTTGGTGGCCGCTTCCTTCAGCAGTTGCGCGCCCATGTTCTCGAACGGATCTTCCAGCTCGATTTCCTTGGCCACGGTCACGCCGTCGTGGGTGACGGTGGGGGCGCCGTACTTCTTGTCGAGCGCAACGTTGCGGCCCTTGGGGCCGAGGGTGGTGCTCACCGCGTTTGCCAGAATATCGACGCCGCGCTTCAGGCTGCGTCGCGCATGTTCATCAAAAACAAGTTGCTTTGCCATGTTACTCCTTTAAGAGTTGGTTAAGGTTGACAAGGTTAGTCAGGTTGGTCAGGTTCCTCAGGTGTCACCGCTGACCGGCTTGGCGACCCCTCAAAACATGACGAACTTCCCGAACCTGCTGAACCTTGCGAACCTTAATGAGCCTTATGAACCTTAATGAACCTTCCGAACCTCACTCCACCACTGCCAGAATGTCGCTCTCCTTGAGGATGAGCAGTTTCTTGCCGTCAATCTTGACTTCGGTGCCGGCATATTTGGCGTACAGCACGTGGTCGCCTACCTTGACTTCCATCGCCACGCGCTCGCCGTCTTCGTCCAGCCGGCCGGGGCCTGATGCCAAAACCAGCCCTTTCTGCGGCTTCTCTTTGGCCGTCTCAGGGAGCACCAGTTTGCCGCCCGCAAATGTCTGCTCCTCTTCTTCCACTGGCTCAACCACCAGCCGATCCGCGAGGGGCCGCAGGTTGAGCTTCTTTTCTTCCATAACGTCAGCTTTCTTTGCCATGATGCTTGATTCCTCCGTTTACCTTAAGGGTTGTTTTAGCAGAGTACCGGCCAGCACTAAACCGATACCGATGCCGATAACCCGGTTTTAGCACTTGCCGATTTGAGTGCTAACGACCGGCGCGAATACTAGCACACGACAGAGAGGATTGTCAAGGGGGTTTTAGCACTCTTCTTGCCGGTTTGCTACTCAGTCGTGGATCATTCCCCATGCCTGCATGATTCGCCATACGCTGGGTTGTTCGCGGAACCATCTGACAGGGAAACTCAACTCGACAATAGCAGAGGAGAAGTGCATGCCGGCTTTATCCGGGGGGATGAGGTCGTAGCGCCATTCGGCATTGGCCTGGTAGAGCGCGGCCTGGGCTGTGTCGGCTTCTATCTGCCAGTATTCCAGCGTGTGGATGCCGGCGTAACGCTGCCGCAACGCTTCCCGTTCGGTTTCTGGGAAGCTGCTGTGGATGATGTCGATGCACAAGGCCGGCGCCCCCTTGATCGCATCGCGGCCAACGATGCCCCGGCTGCTCTTTGGCACAAATATCACATCGGGCCACACATCTGTCTCGCCAACCCGAACTGTGGCGCCCTTGCCGATCACTGCGCCCAGATCATAGGCGTCCACCACGACGCTCAACATGCTAACGCACCACGCCTGCAATTTGGCCTGCAAAACCGATGCCTGAGGGGAGAAGGTTGACATAGGCGGAAGGCTTGGTGATTGGGAGGGAGAGGGATGATTGTGGCGTTGCCGGGCGCGCAAACGGCCCCTCGCTTGTTCAAGCCGCCAGAAAGTCGATCACATCGATCATGGTGATGATGCCCGTCACGCGCCGACCATCGTCCACCAGCACTGCCGCCTTGGCTTTCTGCAGCACGTCGCTGAGCGTGTTGAGCGGGGTTGACTCCTCCACCACCGCCGCCTCGCGGATCAACGGCTCGATGGTTGTCTGGTCGAAGGACAGGTGCGAGTTGCCCAGCATATAGCTCAGGATGTCGCTTTCCATCACCATGCCCACCAGCCGCTCGTCGTCATCCACCACCGGCTGTTGTGAAATATCGTGCTGCTTCATGCGCTGGATGACGGTCGCCAGCGACTCGACTGGCCGGGCTGTCACCACCGGGCGCAGCCGGTGCGCCTGAATGAAGTCGGACACTGTGCCTTGCGACCAGTCCGTGTTCAGGAAGCCGTTGTCGCGCATCCAGTTGTCGTCGAAAATCTTGCTCAGGTAGCGCGAGCCGCTGTCGGGCAGCAGCACCACTGCCGTCTGCCCCGGCCCCATGCCCAACTGCGGGATGGCCTTGAGCGCGCCGGCCACCGCCGCCCCGCATGAGCCGCCGCAGAACAAGCCCTCCTCCCGCACCAGCCGGCGCGTCATGAGAAACGACTCGCGGTCGGTGACCTGCACCACCAGGTCGCACACGCTCAGGTCGAGCGCGCTGGGGATAAAGTCTTCGCCGATGCCCTCCAGCTTGTAGGTTTTCAGCACTGGATTGTCGGGCACGCGGCCATGCTTCCAGGTGTCATAGAGCAGCGAGCCGGCGATATCCACGCCCACCACTTTCAGGCCCGGCTTCTTCTCTTTCAGATAGCGCCCGGCCCCGGTGATGGTGCCGCCGGTGCCCATGCCGCAGATGAAGGCGTCGATCTGACCGCCGGTTTGCTCCCAGATCTCCGGCCCGGTGGTGGCATAGTGGGCTGCCGGGTTGGCCGGGTTGTGATACTGGTTGGCCAGGATCGCGTTCGGCGTCTCGCGCGCCAGTCGCTCGGCGACCTTGTAGTACGAGCGCGGGTCGTCCTTGTCCACTGCGGTCGGCGTGATCACCACCTTGGCCCCAAATGCGCGCAGCGTGCGAATCTTCTCGTCGGACATCTTGTCCGGCATGACGAAGATGCACTTATAGCCTTTGTTCGCCGCCGCAATCGCCAGCCCGATGCCGGTGTTGCCGCTCGTCGCTTCGACGATGGCGCCCCCCGGCTTCAACCGGCCGCTGCGCTCGGCATCCTCGATAATGGCGACGCCGATGCGATCTTTCACCGACCCGCCCGGGTTCAGGAATTCCAGCTTCGCCAGGAGCGTCGGCGCGTGCCCCCGGGCTACCTTGTTCAGCCGAACAACCGGCGTGCGTCCGATGGCGTCGAGCACCGATTCGTGCACGTGAAGATAGTCGCTCATGTGAACCACACAGGAACAATCGACAACATCTATCGACGGCTCTATCTTACCAGTCCTCTTTATGGCCTTTTCGCCCCGGGTCGCGCCCCAGTCACCCGTTCAGTCCCCAGCGCGCCCGCACCCGCCGCTCCAACGGGGCGAACACCGCCTGGTCGATCGTCACGCCCACGATGATGATCATGACCATCACGGCCATGACCTGCGCCGCATCGTTGAGATCGCGGCCTGTCTGCAACAGGTTGCCCAGGCTCAGCGTGTAGAAGAGCAACTCGCCGGCCATGAGTGAGCGCCACGCAAACGTCCATCCTTGTTTCAGCCCGCTCAAAACCGCCGGCAGGGCCGCCGGCAATATCACCTCGCTATACAGCGCCACCCCGCGCGCGCCCAGCACGCGCGCCGCTTTCACATACTGCGGCGGCGTGTTCTTGACGCCGGCCTCCACGCCCAGCGTGATCGAGAACAGCGCCCCCATCACCACCACAAAGATGATCGCTCGCTCGCTCAGCCCCATCCACAGAATGGCCAGCGGCAGCCAGCACACACTGGGCAGCGCCTGCAACCCCAGCACCAGCGAGCCGAGCGTCTCGTTAAGCGCGCGCACCCGGCCGATCAGCAAGCCCAGAACGACGCCGGCAGCCAGTGAGATGGCATAGCCGATGGCGATCCGTTGCAGGCTCACCCAGGCCGCCGTGAGATACAGCCCCTTGCCAATGCCGTTCGCCAACGCAGCGAACACCCTGGACGGCGCAGGGAACAGGTACTCTGGCCAGATGCCGGCCCGCGCCACCAGTTCCCATGCCAGCAACAATCCGCCAAAGAAAACGGCCCGCCGCGCCCAGGGCATCCATCGCTCGCGCCCGATGGAAAGCCCCGACCACCCTCGCCCCGGCAGCGTCACCGGCTGCATATTCGTTTCCATGTTCTGTCTCCCGAAGCAGTCAAGCCGGCGCCCCAGATCTGACCGCTGAGTGAAGGCTCTCTGCGCCGGCCTCGCGCAACACAGCTGTAATCTGCCGGGCCTGGTCTACCAGGGCGTGATCCTCCAGCGAGCGCGGCCTCGGCAAGTCGATGTGGAACTCGGCCACGATCCGCCCCGGCCTGGCTGCGAACACCACCACGCGGTCGCCCAGCGCCACCGCCTCGCGCACGTTGTGCGTCACGAACATCACGGTTTTGTGGTTCGATTCCCAGATCGATTCCAGTTCGCGGTGCATCAGATCGCGGGTCATCGCGTCCAGCGCGCCGAACGGCTCGTCCATCAACAAGATATCGGGATTGATAGCCAGCGCGCGGGCGATGGCAACCCGTTGCCGCATGCCGCCGGACAACTCATGCACAAAGCTGCGCTCGAAGCCGGTCAGGTGAACGGCGTCGATCCAACGCTGGGTTGCGCCGGCCCGTTCGCGCCTGGGCATGCCAGTCTGCCGCAGGCCGAATTCAACGTTGGCGCGCACGTTCAGCCAGGGGAACAATGCGCCGTCCTGAAACATCAGCACCCGATCGACGCCGGGGCCGGTCACCGCCTTGCCATTGGCAAACACATTGCCCGTCGTTGGCTTTTCCAGGCCGGCGATCAAGCTGAGCAAGGTTGATTTGCCGCACCCGCTGGGGCCCAACAGGCACACAAACTCGCCGGCCCGCACATCCAGGCTCACCGGTTGCAGCGCCTCTACCGCGCCGTTCTGCCCGTTGAATGTTTTGCTCACGCCCTCCAGCCGCAGGATGGGCGCGCAAGTCTGTGTCACGACATCCGTTATCATGAGAATTCTCCTATTTGCCGGCTATTTGCCGGTCACGGCAGCCAGACCTTTTTCCGCCAGCACTTCGTTCAACAGCGTCAGGTCGTAGATGCCCGACAGATCCGGCTGCGAGTCGCCCAGGAATCCCAGCGCAAAAGCATGTTCAGCCGACGTGAATAACGACGACTGAATGGGGTCGTAAGTGATGTCGAGCGTCTCGAATGACTTGTTGAGCGCCGCATCCGGCAACCTTCGTGTGGTGATGCGCTCGATCTCGTCGTTGATGATCGTTTTGGCTTCGTCCAGGTTGTCGCGGATGAACTGAACTGTCTCCACGTGCGCCCGCAGGAATGCTTTGACGGCGGCGGGATGTTCGTCCAGGAACCTGGCGCTGACGATGACGTGCGTCGTCACGAACTTGCCGCCCGGCCACAGGTTGCGCTCGTCCAGAAACACCTGGCCGTGCGCCTCCAGAATCAGCCGCGAGGCCCACGGCTCGGGGACCCAGGCGCCGTCGATACCGCCCTGCTTGAACAGCGCGAGGATGTCGGCGTTCTGCGTCGGAATGATCTGCACCGTGCCGCCCTGCTCAACCGTGTTCAGCTTGCGCTCCTGCAGATAGTGTCGCAAGGCCACATCCTGCGTGTTGCCGAGCTGGGGTGTGGCGAGCTTTTTGCCGCGCAGGTCTTCCGGCGTCTTGATGTTGGCGTCGGGCCGGACGATGAACAGCGCCCCGCCGCTGGCCGCCCCGGCGACAATGCGCAGCGCCTCACCCTTGCTTTTGACATACCCGTTGATGGCTGGATTGGGGCCGATATACCCGATGTCGATCTCCCCGGCGAACAGGGCTTCGATCAACGACGGCCCCGCGTTGAACGTTTTGACCTCCAGCGTCGCAGTGGGCGCCAGCGCGGCGGCGTATGCCCCGCGCGCCACGCCCACCACGGCCGCGGCGTGGGTCACATTGGGGAAGTAGCCCAGCCGGACGGTCAAGGGAGTTACCGCCGATTCCTGCGCCGGCCCCCGCGATGGGGCGGACGCGCCGTACGCCGCCGCCAGACAGACCCCCAGGCCGGCGGCTATCGCGGCCAGGCGCCGATTCGCTTGCGCCATGATGCTCCTTGTATAAAACTGATAAAGTCTATAGATTTAGTCATGTTTTGCGCCCCAAAAGGCCGCCGGCTTGTCGCGGACAGGACAGAGCCGGCGGCGGGTTTGGGCGACGGGCCGGCTAACGCGCAGCGGCTCGACGGCGGGGCCGGGCCCGTGGCGCAACGCGGGAAGCCTGATGTTGCGCCTGTTCCACGCGGTGCGTCACGTCGGCCAGCGTAGTGTTGTCGAGGATGTCGGCGATGGCGTTGCGCACATCCAGCATCGTCAGCCGCAACCCGCACGTGTTTTCGTCAGGGCACACGCACGGCTGATAGGCCGTCTTGCTCACGCACGCGATGGGCGCCAGCGGGCCGTCCAGCAGGCGCACCACCTGCCCCAGGGTGATCTGATCGGGCGGCCTGGCCAGCGCGTATCCGCCGCCGGCGCCGGGTTTGCTCTTCAGCACACCGGCGTTCTTCAGAGCCAGAAGGATCTGCTCCAAAAACTTGACCGGGATTTTCTGATGGGCGGCAATTTCCCTGACGGTGGCCGCGCCCAGGGCCGGGTCGCGCGACGCTAGGTCAATGAGCGCTTTGATGCCGTATTCGCCGCGCTTGGAAAGCTTCATTCAATCTGCCCGATTGTCGACAAAATTGATCGCGATTATCGGCAATTGTGGCATGGCATGCGCGCAATGTCAACCTGTGACCCGGCACAGCCGGCATACAGGCAGGCTGGAGCCGGCGACGGCGGAACACTGGCGCACCCTGTGGCCTTTCACAGGGGAACCAGACTCTACACCCCAAAGGGTGTGCCGTAGCCAGTCAACTGGTTCGAGCCGGCGACCCGCAGCGCTTCCAGCAGGTGCGCGCGCAGTCGCAATATATCCTGCGCCCGCCGGTCGCGCGGCCGGGGCAGGTCCACATGGACGATTTCGCGCACGGCGGCCGGCCGGCCGGTGAGCACCGCCACGCGATCGCTGAGATAGAGCGCCTCGTCGATGTCGTGCGTGACCAGCAGCATGGTGAAGCGCCGGCGCTGCCACACCGACAACAACAGCTCCTGCAAGCGCATGCGGGTCAGCGCGTCCACGGCGCTGAATGGCTCGTCCAGCAGCAGCACGCCTGGCTCTGTCGCCAGCGACCGCGCCAGCGCCACTCGTTGCGCCATGCCGCCCGACAACTGGCGCGGCAATAGATTGGCGCACTCGCCCAGTTGAACCTGCTCAATCAGTTCGCGCACCAGCGGGTCTGCCTGGCGCCGGGCTTTGGCATCCAGTCCAAAGGTGATGTTGTCGCGCACGCTGAGCCACGGCAACAGGCGCGGCTCCTGGAACATGAAGCCCACTTCCCGGCTGGGGGCGACCACTTCGTTCCCATCGACCAGCAGACGCCCCTCGTGATCGCGCTCCAGCCCCGACAACAGACGGAGCAAGGTGGACTTGCCGCACCCGCTGGGGCCGAGCAAACTGACGATTTCCGAGGGGCGGATGTCGAGGTTAAGGTCGCGCAAGACGGGCGCGCCGGCGTCGAAGCTTTTCGAGACGCGCTCGATTCGGATGGCGCTGCTCATGAGTCTTGGTCCTATCTCCCCTGAAATGTGTCTGTCCAGGCCAGCGCGCGGCGTTCGACTGTGCGCAGCAGGCCGTCGGACAATTTGCCCAACAAGGCCAGTGTCAGGATCGCCACCATCATGATGTCGGGCCGGGCGCTGTTCTGCCCGTCGATGAGCATGAAGCCCAGACCGCTCACAGAAGCGATCAATTCTGCCGCGACCAGAAACAACCAGGCCTGGCCGAGGCCGACGCGCAGGCCGGTCAACAGATAAGGCAACGCGGCCGGCACAATGATGCGCCGCACCAGCTCGGCCCGGCTCAACCCGAACACATAGCCAACCTCGACAAGTTTGCGATCCACATTGCGAATGCCGCTGACCAGGTTGACATACACCGGAAAGAAAGCGCCGATGGCGATCAGGGTCACGCGCGGCGTCTCGCCGATGCCCATCCACAGCAGCAGGAAGGGCACCCACGCCAGCGAGGGCACGCTGCGAATGCCCTGCAGGGTCGGGTCCAGCGCCTGTTCGACGACTTTGGACAGGCCGACAAGCACCGAGACCAGCAATGCCAGAGTCGCTCCGATGGCGAAGCCGGTGAGCACGCGCCCGACGCTGGCGGACACATGGCGGAGCAGGTCGCCGCCGGCTGCCAGATCTGCGGCTGTGCGCAACACCTGCGTCGGCGATGGCAGCTGGTTGGCGCGGAACACCTGGGCTGCGTCGGTTGCCAGGAACCACACGACCAGCAATGCCACCGGTAGCGCCAGGGCGAGGAGTGGCGCGGCGCGCAGCGAGGTTGCCCGCCGCGCGTCGTCGGCGGCGACCTGGGGCGCGGACTGGGCCGGGCGGGTGCGGGTATTGGATCGCATCAACACTAATCCTCTGAGATATTCCTCTTGGGATATTCCCGGAGTCTGCGCGACTCCGGGAATATCTGAGCAGTGTCTTCAGCGTTGCGCCGCCGGCTGCGCATAGCTTGAGTCGATCAACGCCGCAAGCGCGCGGGCCGGGTCTGCGTCGGTGGCGACCAGTTTCTCGCTGGTCAGGATCGGCACGACTGCCTCGAGCGCGGCGCGCAGGGCCGGGCCGGGGACACCCACGTCCTTGTCCAACACCGTGCGCTCGGTGATCTGTCGTCGGGCGATTGCCAGGTCGATTTTGCCTTCTTCGGCCAGAAGTTTGGCCGCCTCTTCCCGGTTCTCCAGAATCCAGCGCCGGGCGCGTTCGTACTGCGCCAGGACGCGCTTGAGCGCGCCGGGGTATCTCTGCGCAAATTCCTCGCGCGCGTTCAAGACGCCAAATGTGTTGAAGTCGATGTTGCGATAGAGCAGGCGCGCGCCGTCCTGCAGCTCGGCGGCCGCCATGTGCGGATCAAGCCCCGACCAGGCGTCCACGTCGCCTTTCTGTAAGGCCACGCGACCGTCCCCGTGTTGCAGGTTGACGATCTCAACGTCGGACTGACTCAATCCGGCCTCCTTCAGGCTGCGCAACAGAAAGAAGAAGGGGTCGGTGCCGCGCGTCACGGCGATCTTTTTGCCTCTCAAGTCGGCAATGCTGGCGGCGGGCGAATCGCCGGGGACGACCAGGGCGGTCCATTCGGGCTTGGAGAACACGTACACCGTCTTGAGCGGCACGCCGTTGGTGCGCGCCAGCAGCGCGGCGGCGCCGGCGGTCGAAGCCAGATCGGCGCTGTTGCTGGAGATGTATTCGTTGGCTTTGTTGCTGCCGGCGCTGAACAGCCAGGTGATCTTGACGCCGTCTTTGCCGAATTCTTCTTCCAACCAGCCTTGTTTCTTCAACACCAGGCTGCTCAGGTTGTATGTTGCGTAGTCCAGCCGGATCTCAGCCGGCTGATCGCTGGCGGTGTTTGCGCTGGCGGGGGCATTGGCAGCCGGCGCTGCGCTGCAGGCCGGCAGGATAGCCAGCGCGGCGGCCAGGCCGGCAATTGCCAGCAGCCAGCGCGCCTGAGATGAGCGACGATTCAAAGCGTAGTGTTGTTTCATGGTTGCTTTTCCTTTCATCAACTGAGCGGAACACCGTTGACTGTCACCTGGCCCTGCGTCGGGATCGGACGTTGCAGGATGTCGAGCACGGGGCAACGCTGGTTCACCAGGTTCACCAGTTGCTGCACTGTGTCGGCCGGGCTGGGCGTCTGCAGGTCGACTTCGAAGGCGACTGCCTGGAAGCCGGCCGGCACATCGGCCACACCGAAGAAACCGCGCGGGTCGAGATGCCCTGTCACGTGAATAGCCAGTCGGTCGATCTGCACGCCGAGCAACGCAGCATAGGTGGCATAGACGATTTCCTGGCATGCGCCCAGCGCGGCCAGAACCACTTCGACGGGGTTCGGCCCCAGGTCTGTGCCGCCCAGCGCAGCCGGCTCATCAATGATCAGATCGAACTGTCGAATGGCTGCGGTGGTTTGATAGCCGTCCACCAGGCGGGTGTGGGTGACAAATTGCGCCCGGCTTTTGTCGCCGGCTTGCTGCAAAGCGGATTGAATCGCGCGGATCGAGTCTGCCGAGGGCAACCGCACTCCGGTCGCCTCAGCGATGTGTTGAATGGACATATCCAGATAACCTCTGTTAAACAAGCGTGTTTTGAAAACGTCACAGCCAGATCAGGCCGGACTTGCCAGGGACAACATGGGTGGCAGCGTCGCGGTGACGAGACGCCGCCGCGGACAAGCGGATGGGGGGCGCGCGGGAGATTCACAGCGCCGGCGGATTCAAGCCGGCGCGGAAGCTCCCGCTAGATACAGGAGCACCAAACGACAAGCAAACTCAAGACATCCATTCGCATTCTTCTCCAGACCCGACACACCGTGTTGATGCCTCAACAACCGCTGGAACAAAAGCGCCCTCTTGCCTGGAAAGGACAAGAGGGCGATTAACAGATGTCTTGTTAAAAGCTCGCTCTCATCTTCCAGTGATCACTGCCGGAGTTGGCACCTTGGATTCAGGTTGCCGAGGTTTCATCGGGCCGGTCCCTCCACCTCTCTGGATAAGAGTGCGCTTGCTCTATTCGGTTGTTGTGATGGGGGCGATACTAGCAAGCCGGCTGGCATTTGTCAACAGGTTTTCCGATCAATTCGAGGAAATTGCGCAGGCGGTCGGACGCGCTTGACAAGCGCCGTGTAATCGTTTACAGTTGTGGTGTAAACGATTACATGGTGGACCGGCCCTCCTCCAACCAGCGGCCGGAATCCACTTGACTGCGGATTGTTGTCTCGACGCGGAGTGACACAGGAGAGATCGATGCGGCGTCGCAGGTCTGGGATTGCGCGGGATGGCATGTCGCCGACCAGCAGGGATGTGGCGAAGCGCGCCGGCGTGTCTGTCGCCACTGTGTCGCGCGTGCTGAACGAGTCGTCCAGCGTCAGCCCGGACAGCCGGCGCAAAGTGCTTCAGGCGATCCAGGCGCTGGATTATCAACCCAGTCGGGCGGCGCAACAGTTGCGCGCCCGGCGCGGACGGGTGCTGGGTCTGATCATCTCCGACATTCAGAACCCCTTCTTCACCTCGGTCGTGCGCGGCATCGAAGACCTGGCCCACGAACACGGCTACTCGCTGGTGTTGTGCAACTCGGATGAGAATGCGGAGAAGGAACGGTTGTACGTTAACGTCATGCGCGCCGAAGGCGCCGCGGGCGTCATTCTGGCGGCCGTCTCCGAAGACAGCCCGTATGTGCGCAGCCTGGTCGATCAGCGTATTCCCGTGGTGGCGATCGACCGCCGGCTGAAGGACGCCTCGATCGACTCGGTGTGTGTGGACAACGTGGAAGCGGCTTGCGAGGCTGTCTCGACGCTGATCGACATGGGCCATCGGCGCATCGGATTGATTGCCGTGCCGCTCAGCATCACCACTGGCCGCGACCGGCACGCCGGCTACCTGCGCGCCTTCCACGAGCGGCGGCTCAAAGTGTCGCGCGAGTGGATTCGTTTTGGCGACACCCGCGAAACGGGCGGCTATGCCTGCGCCGGCGAATTGCTGCAACTCGACTCGCCGGTGACCGCTTTGTTCACAACGAACAGCCTGATGACACTGGGCGCCCTGCGGCGCATCCATGAAAGCGGGTTGCAGATTCCGCAGGACATTTCGATCATCGGGTTCGATGACATGCCGTGGGCGTCATTGCTGCGGCCGGCGCTCTCGAACGTGGCGCAGCCAACCTATGAGCTGGGGCGCACGGCGGCGCAATTGCTCCTGGAGCGGCTGGAAAACCCGCAGCGCCCGCCGGCTCATGTGGTGTTAAAGACCAGACTGGTGATGCGCGATTCGGCCGCGCCTCTGCCCGCCGGGTCAGACATCAAAACGCGCGGGTCGGACAGCCGGCGTGAGTCCGGCAGGGCGCAGAGGGAGAGAGATAGGGAGATGGCGCATGGGTGACATCCTGGTGCGGATGGAAGGCATCGAGAAATCCTTCCCCGGCGTTCATGCGTTGAGCGAGTGCCAGTTCGAACTGCGCGCCGGCGAGGTTCACGCCCTGGTCGGCGAAAACGGCGCGGGCAAATCCACCCTGATGAAAGTGCTGGCCGGCGTGTACGCCAAAGACGCCGGGCGCATCTTATACAAGGGCAATGAGGTGGACATCCCCAATCCCCGCGCGGCCCAGCATCTTGGCATCAGCATGATCCATCAGGAGCTCAATCTGATGCCGCACCTCACGGTGGCGCAGAACATCTTCATCGGGCGTGAGCCGCGGCGCAAGGTTCGCTTTCTGCTGGATGAGGATGAGATCAACACCCGCACCCGACAACTGCTCGACATGCTGCACCTTCGGCTTGACCCCCGCGCCAAAGTGGCGGATTTGACCGTCGCCACACAGCAGATGGTCGAAATCGCCAAGGCGCTGTCCTTCAATGCCGAGGTGCTTATCATGGACGAGCCGACGGCGGCGCTGACCGAATCCGAGATCGATGAGCTGTTTCGCATCATCCGCCAGTTGCGCGACAAAGGCGTTGGGATTGTGCATATTTCACATCGCCTGGAGGAGTTGAAGCAGATCTCCGACCGGGTGACCGTCATGCGCGACGGGCGTTATATCGACACGGTGCGCACGCAGGATGTGTCCATCGACCGCATCATCAGCATGATGGTTGGCCGGACGATCTATGAAACCGCGCCGGAAGTTCCCGCAAGCTCTGATCGAGAAGTGGTGCTGGAGGTGAAGCATCTCAAGCGGGGCAACGTGATCCGGGATGTGAGTTTCACGCTGAGGAAGGGCGAGATTCTGGGTTTCGCTGGCCTGATGGGAGCCGGGCGCACGGAGGTGGCGCGCGCCGTGTTTGGCGCCGATCCCATCGACTCAGGCGAGATTTACGTGCGAGGCCGGCGGGCGCATATTCGCAGCCCGCTCGACGCTGTGCAACACGGCATCGGCTATCTGTCCGAGGATCGCAAACGCTATGGCCTGACGCTGGGCATGGACGTGGAGAACAATATCGCTCTGGCTGCCATGCGCAAATTCCTGGGCGCATTTGGCTGGGTCAATCGTTCGGCCACGCGCGCCACAGCGCATCGCCTGGTCGATGCGCTTTCGATCCGCACGCCCAGCCTCCAGCAACAGGTCAAGAACCTATCGGGCGGCAACCAGCAGAAAGTGGTGATCGGCAAATGGCTGACGGCTGACACCGACATCCTGATCTTCGACGAACCCACGCGCGGCATCGACGTGGGCGCCAAGAGCGAGATCTACCATCTGCTCAACGAACTGGCCCGGCAGGGCAAGTCCATCATCATGATTTCGTCGGAGCTGCCGGAAATCCTGCGCATGAGCCATCGCATCATTGTCATGTGCGAGGGACGCATCACCGGCGAATTGAGCAGCGCCGAAGCCACTCAGGAGAAGATCATGACATACGCCACGCAGCGCGGCGGCGTTATGCGGTCTCATTCAACGCCAGACTCTCTGACCGAACCAACTCAACCCAGGAGTGCTTGACCATGCAGGCAAAAATTGCCCGCGCCCAGGGCAAATCACTTTTTCGTTCCGACGCCGTGCAGAAGCTGATGGCGTTCGCCGGGCTGATCGCCCTGTTCGTGGTGTTCTCGCTGGCGTCGCCAAACTTTCTGACGCTGGACAATGTGATCGGCATTCTGCTGGCGACGGCGGTGAACGGCGTGCTGGCGCTGGGGGCCACCTTTGTCATCATCGCCGCCGGCATCGATTTGTCGGTCGGAACAGTCATGACCTTTTCTGCTGTGATGACGGGCGTGTTCGTGATCTTTTGGGGTTTGCCCATCCCGCTGGGCATTGTCGGCGGCATCCTGGCCGGCGGGGTGTGCGGTCTGGTCAACGGCCTGGTGATCTCGAAGATGAAGGTGCCGCCGTTTATCGCCACACTGGGCATGTTGTACGCCACACGCGGCCTGTCGCTGGTCATCTCCGGGGTCAAGCCCATCTATTTCAACGACACGCCTGAGTTTCGCCAGATCGCCATGGGGTCGGCGCTGGGCGCGCTGATTCCGGGCCTGGATATTCCAAATGCGGTGTTCATCATGTTTGGCGCGGCGGTGGTCGCCGGCCTGATTCTGACGAAAACGGTGCTGGGCCGCTACTGCTTTGCGATTGGCAGCAACGAGGAAGCGACGCGCCTGTCGGGCGTGAACGTGGACGCCTGGAAGGCGGCCGTTTACATGTTGTGCGGCATGTTCGCCGGGCTGGGCGGGGTTATCATGGCCTCGCGCCTCAATTCGGCGCAGCCGGCGCTGGGCGCCGGCTATGAACTGGACGCCATCGCCGCTGTGGTGATTGGCGGCACCTCGCTGCGCGGCGGCGAGGGAACCATTCTTGGAACGATCATCGGCGCGTTCATCATCAGTGTGCTGGCCAACGGCCTGCGCATTCTTTCGGTGCCCCAGGAATGGCAGATGGTGGTGACCGGCGCCATCGTCGTTCTGGCCGTCTATGCGGACATCATTCGGCGCCGGCAATGACCCGGTCGTGGCCATGCTGTGAGGTATGCAGCCCAAAAAAGGAGGTGAGAGACACGATGGCGTGTGCGACTGCCAGGCGCACCGCCCCAGGTAAGGCCGGAAGAGCCACTGGCGCAACGATCCATCTGGCGCGATGCATGACAGGCTTTTCTCTGCGTGTGAAGATCGTCTTTAAGTCCGACTCAATATAGATATAGATCGATTTGGAGGAGATTTGCCATGAAGCGAACGCGTGTTTTGTCCATTGTGGCCGGCGCCACGGCGGCGGCTGTGCTGGTTGCCGGCTGCGCAGCCCCCAGGCCAGCCGGCACCACTGGCGGCGCGGCTCAGCCTGCTGCGGCCAAGCCCTATATCCCCGTCATCAGCAAGGGTTTTCAGCATCAGTTCTGGCAGGCGGTGAAGCTTGGCTCGGAACGGGCAGCGAAAGACTTCAACGTGGATATCACGTTTGAAGGCCCGGAAAGCGAAGCTCAGGTAGACAAGCAGATCGAGATGCTCCAGACGGCCATCGACAAGAAGCCGGCTGCGATCTGCCTGGCCGCGCTCGACAGCAAAGCCGTCATTCCGTTGCTGGAAAAGGCCAAGGCGGCGAATATTCCAGTGATTGGCTTCGACTCCGGCGTGGACAGCGACATCCCGGTGGCGACTGCCGCGACCGACAACATCGCGGCCGCCGGCTATGCGGCTGATAAGATGGCCGAGCTGATCGGCGGCGAGGGCGAAGTCGCCGTGATCGTGCATGACCAGACCAGCCGCACCGGCATTGACCGCCGCGATGGTTTCGTCAACCGCATCAAGGAGAAGTATCCGAAGATCACCATCGTGGATGTGCAATATGGCGGCGGCGACCATCTGAAATCGACCGACCTGGCCAAGGCCATCATTCAGGCGCACCCGAATCTGAAAGGGTTCTTCGGCGCGAATGAAGGCTCGGCCATCGGCGTGCTGAACGCGGTCACCGAGCTGAAGAAGGAAGGTCAGATTGTGGTGATCGGCTACGACGCCGGCAAGCAGCAGAAGGATGCGGTGCGCAGCGGCGTGATGGCCGGCGCCATCACCCAGGACCCCATCGGCATCGGCTACAAGTGCGTCGAAGCCGCTGTCAAGGCCATCAAGGGCGAGAAGGTCGAGAAGAACATCGACACCGGCTTCAAGTGGTACGACAAGACCAACATCGACGCCGACGACATCAAGCCGCTGTTGTACGACTAGGCGGCTCTCCTGGCTCGCCATTTGGCTCATCGTTCAGGTCGCATCCGAGGATGCGACCTGATTTTTTTGTCAGGGCGTGATGACGATCTTCAGCCCTTCCCGCTTCTGGGCGAGGGCGAAGGCTTGTCCGGCCTCAGCCAGCGGGAACTGCGCAGTCACAATGGAGCGGACGTCCACCATGCCCTGCTCGACCAGCGCGATGGCGCGCGGATAGGTGCGCTTCATGCGCCGCGACATTCGGATGGTCAACCCTTTGCGCCGGGCGACCGAGGCGGTGAAGGTGGTGCTGTCCTCCGACGGGATGCCGACCAGCACGACAGTCCCACCCGGCTTGACTGCGCTGATGGCTGCCTCGACAGCCTCGTTCACGCCGGCTGCTTCGACCGCCACATCTACGCCGCGCTTGCCGGTCTCGGTCAGGATCGCTTTGGCTTCCTCGCCGTTGGCCGGGAACACGCGCGCGCCAAATGCGCGGGCTGCTTCGACGCGATGGGGCAGCGCTTCGGTGGCGTAGAGCTGGGTTGCGCCGGCCGCGCGCGCCAGTTGCAAAATGAGCAGCCCGATTGGCCCGCAGCCGAACACGCCCACCGTCATGCCGGGCCGGATGTGCGCCAGGTCGATGGCGTGAATCGCCACGCCCAGGGGTTCCAGCATGGCGCCGTCGGCGTCGGTCAGCGCGTCTGGAATCGGGTACAGATTGCGCTCCGGCCAGGCCATGCACTCGCGCAGCGCGCCGTCATCGACGCCATGTCCGGCAAAGTGGATGTTGGCGCACAGGTTGGGATGGCCGTCCTGGCAATATTCACATTGCTCGCAGGGCACGGCGGGATCGACTGCCACACGCTGGCCGCGGCGGGGGCCGCTCTCGATCACGCCGGCGAACTCGTGGCCCAGCACCAGCGGGCGGTTCAGCCGGGCGTCGCCGATGCCGGATTCGGCGAACCAGTGCAGATCGGAGCCGCAGATGCCAACTGCTGTGACGCGCACGATTTGCTCGTCGGGTTTGGCGGTCGGCTCAGGCTCGTTGTGCAATCGCAGGTCGCGCGGACCGTGCAGACGCAACACTTTCATGTCTTCCTCCTCTAAATCCGCCGCCTTGCATCGAGGCGGCGCCTGCGCTGTGGCTGAGTCAATCGGCGTGAGATGACGACGATGGCGCAGCGGCACGCTGCGCCGCGCATCATACAACAGGACTGTCCGCGCTGTGTAACCGGGCGCGTTCACAGTTTGGGGCCACTGCATTCTCTGTGCGCGAAACTCACCGCAGAGACGCTGAGGACGCAGAGCCTGTTTCAGCATTTCTCTCAGCGGTCTTGGGGGCGCCTGGCAGCCAAATGCGTGTCTTGCCCCTGGCTGTGAACATGCCCGTGTAACCACTGCGCGCCGGCTGCATCAAAATACAGACAGGAGCAAGCATGGCAAGAGCAGAGATTTTCGCCGGCAAATGCGGGTTCACCACGATTGTCGAGGCAACGCAGACAGACAACGAGCAAGTCAAAGTCACGCTGGCCAGCGCATGCAAGGGCTGCCAGAAGCTGGGCGCGGCGCTCGGCGAGATGGAGATCGACCCTTTGCGCGAGATCTCGCATCGCGGCGAGGGATCGCTGATTCTGCAACTGGCCCCCAAATACCTGGCGCACCCGGCATGTCCGGTGCCCGCCGGGATCGTCAAGGCGGTTGAAATCGCCGCCGGCCTGGCCTTGCCCGCCGACGCCTCGATCAAGCTCACGCACTGAGGCGGTTTTCGACTCCCCCGCTCACGCAGGCCCGGACAATCACGCGGCGCCGGTGGAAATGCGCTGCGCGCACTGGGCCGGGCTGAACTATCGGCCTGTTCTGCGTCTCCCCATTTGGTCGCGCACCGATCCCGTCCTTGCGCATGCCATCGTCGGCGCCGTTGCTGTGTTGGTCGTGTCGATCTGGTCACCCGCAAAGCGCTCAAACTCCGTCTGCGGCCTGTCGTGGAAAGAGAGGCGGTCTATGTCGCATGATGTCCGGCTTTCTGCAGCCATGACTCCGGCTGCCCGTCCTACAATATGCGAGATATGCAAACCCCTCTCATTCTGCTGAACGGCGAGGTGAAGGACGCCATTCTCCTTGCCGGCATCGAATCCTTGCGCAAAGGCGCCAGCGCCGCCGACGTTGCCGAGCAGGTCGCCCGCGACGTTGAAGACGACATCGACGAGCATTCGGTTGGTTTCAGCGGCCTACCCAACATTCTGGGCGAGGTTGAATTGGACGCGGCTTTCATGGAGGGCGCATCGCTCTCCGCCGGCGCAGTGGCGGCGGTCAAAGGGTTTCGTCATCCTGTTTCGATCGCCCGCCAGGTGATGGAACGCCTGCCGCATGTCCTCCTGGCCGGCGAGGGCGCCGAGCGCTTCGCCGATGAGATCGGCGCCGAGCGCGGCGACCTGCTCACCGCATCGGCCCGCGACATCTGGCGCAAACGGATTGTCGATTGTGGGTTGACGATTGCCGATTTGGAAGCGGCGGCCAATCGTCAATCGTCAATCGCTAATCGTCGATTGATCGAGTTAACCACTCGCGTCCTGGCTCACCGGGACGGCGGCGACACCATGAACGTGATGGTGCGCGATGCGCGCGGCCACATTGTCGTCGCGGTGACCACATCGGGTATTGCCTGGAAGTATCCGGGGCGGGTGGGCGACTCGCCGGTGGTGGGGGCCGGGCTGTATGCCGACGACCGCTACGGCGCGGCAGCCTGCATGGGGCTGGGCGAGATCACCATCCGGCAAGGCTCATCGTTGCGCGCGGTGATGCTGATGCAGATGGGCCGCACAATGGACGAGGCCGGCCGCGAAGTGCTGCGCGAAATGCTGCCGATTTGCCGGGACGCAACCAGACACTGGACGCCCGCCGGCGATGGGCCGTTTCCACGCAGCGCCCGGGTGCGTCTGCTGCTGATGGACCGACATGGCAACGTCGGTGGATACTGCACTCACGACGGTTCAACGTATAAGATCCAGACGGTGGACGAAGATCAGCCGAGGATGCTGATGTGCGAGTGGGTGCGTGAAGACGCGCCGTAAATGCCGGCGCGCTCGCAGTAAAAAAACGGGTGAGCGGACAGAACCGAACTGTCCCTCACCCGTTGTCGTTCGTCAGAGCGCTTTCGCGGCGCCCGATCTATTTCGCCGGCATGGTTCCGGGTGCAGTCCGGGTCTCGCTGCCACTGGACTTCTGGCGCACCACGAGGCCGGGCACCACATCGCCAGGATAGGCTGTGCTGCCGTGCTCGAGAATGTCCAGCCCCACCATCTCCTCATGGGTGCTGACGCGCAGACCGATGGTCTTCTTGATGGCGAAAAACAGCAGGAAGGATGTACCGGCTGTCCAGGCGCCGCAGGCCACCACGCCGATGGCCTGGATGATGAGCTGGCCCGCGCCGCCGCCGGCGAAGAGGCCGGTCACGCCATTTTGCGAGGCGAACAGGCCCAGCGCCAGGGTGCCCCATACACCATTCATCAAGTGCACCGGGACCGCGCCGACCGGATCGTCGATTTGCAACCTCTCGATGAACAGGTTGCCGAACACGACCAGCGGGCCGGCCACTGCGCCAATGATGATCGAATCGAGCGGGGTGACGAATGCGCAGGGCGCGGTAATCGCAACCAGCCCGCCCAGCACGCCGTTCATCGCCGCTGCGATGTCAGGCTTGCCGGCGCGCGCCCAGGCCGTGATCAACGCCGTCAGAGCGCCTGCCGCAGCGGCGATGTTGGTGTTGGCGGCCACCAGCGCGACGGCATCGGCGTTGCCGCCGGCGATGGCGAGCTGGCTGCCGGGGTTGAAGCCGAACCAGCCCAGCCATAGAATGAAAATGCCCAGTGTGAACAGCGACACCGAATGGCCGGGGATAAAGTTAACCCGGCCATCCTTGCCGAAGCGGCCGATGCGCGGACCGAGCAGAACAGCCCCCATGAGCGCCGCCCAGCCGCCCACGCTATGCACCACCGTAGAGCCGGCGAAGTCGCGGAACCCGCCGCCGGGCAAAAGGCCGGTTGAATCGCCCAACGTCCACAACCAGCCGCTGCCCCAGACCCAGTGGCCGAAGATGGGATAGATCAGCAGCGAGATGATCAAGCTATAGACGAGATAAGCAGAGAACTTGGTGCGTTCAGCCATCGCCCCGGAAACGATCGTGGCCGCTGTCCCGGCAAACACCAGTTGGAACAGCCAGAACGCCAGAATCGGGAGGTCGGCAAAATCACCGGCGTCAGCGCCGATAAAGAAATAACTCGTGCCGAATAAGCCGCCGCTGGATTCGCCGAACATCAGGCCAAATCCGATGATCCAATAACCCAGCGTGGCCATGACAAAGTCCATCAGGTTCTTCATCAGGATGTTCGTGGTGTTCTTGGCGCGCGTCAGGCCGGCTTCCACAAACGCGAATCCGGCTTGCATGAAGAACACCAGAAAAGCCGTGATCAGCACCCAGGTGGTGTTCACGCCGCGCGTGACTTCGGCGATCGGATCGGCCTCCTGAGCGCCGACGAGATGAGCGGTGGTCAACACCACTGCCAGGCCGGCTGCTGCGCCAATGGCGCGCAGGCCGGCGCGCTTGCTTCGGGCGCGGAGCGCCGCGCCAAATGTTGACGGTTTCATACTGGCGAACATGTGACACATCCTCCACACAATCAAAGATTCTGGTATTGGTTCCGATCTACGACAGCACCCAGATGCTCACCTCGTGGTCGCCGGTATCACTGTCTGTTTGCATGAGTCATTCGTCGTGTCACGCCTGACCTGAGCCTGTCTTTTGCGGCAAACGCAGAGACAGGCTGCGCTTCACGGCGCGCGGGCGCAACAGATCTGAACCTGGCGCCCAATCAGGTCGCTACGCCCATCTTCTTTCGGGCGTCGATATCGTCAGGGTAGGCCAGCGCCTCACGTCCGCGCTCGCCGGTGCGAATGCGGATGACATCTTCCACAGGGTAGATGAAAATAATGCCGTCGCCCTCTTCGCCGGTGCGGGCGGCCTGGATAATTGTCTCAACCGTCTTTTCGACGTTGTGGTCGCTGAGCACGATATTGAGCTGCAGCTTCGGAATCATGTCCATGCGAAAGGACGACCCGCGCCATGCCAGCTCGATCCCGCCCTGGCGGCCGTGTCCGCGCACTTCATGCACATTCATGCCCACAATGCCGATGGCGTGCAATGCCTCTTTGACGGCTTCCAGCGCGTCTTCACGAATAAACGCCTCGATTTTCTTAGTCATATCTGGCACCTCAACTCTGATTGTTCAAACTCGGTCTGAATCACGTCAAGCGCAAGTGTTGTTTCCATCTACAGGCGGCAATCACCTCCAGGCAAGTACGCTGCTGCTCAGGCAGAATCGGCGCGGCCTGAAAACGTAAAAAGCCCTCGAACGATTGACACGTTCGAGGGCTTCTGGACCCTGATTCGCCTATGTCGCCCAGCGCTGTCGTGGCTCCTGAGGGAGCGAATGCCGGGCTTCACTACAAAACCAATTATTCTGCCGCCAGCAGAATGGGCGCTATTGTATGGAGGATCCCCTGTTTGTCAAGCGGCGATTGCGCGCTATAATGCCTCCGCTTAGGGAGAGGTCGCATAGCCCGGTCTAGTGCGCACGCCTGGAGAGCGTGTATGGGTAAAAACCATCGCGGGTTCAAATCCCGCCCTCTCCGCTCTCGATTTTGGACTTTGGCTTGGCAGCTTGTGATCGCTGTCAACATGCGAATTGCAAATCCAAGTAACT
>Ga0272446_1002363_pt1 | contig 25881 bp, 23 predicted proteins | sample YNPCB0061_FD_194587 | JGI IMG/M metagenome (GOLD analysis project Ga0272446, IMG submission 194587) | Hot spring microbial mat communities from Yellowstone National Park, WY, United States - YNP-CB-006-1 | ecosystem: Environmental > Aquatic > Thermal springs > Hot (42-90C) > Sediment | place...
CTCGGCCTGGCGCCGCTCCTCGGCCGCCTTGCGTTCGGCCTCCGCCTTGGCGCGTGCCTCGGCCTCTGCCCTGGCCTTCGCCTCGGCCTGGCGCCGCTCCTCGGCCGCCTTGCGTTCGGCCTCCGCCTTGGCGCGTGCCTCGGCCTCTGCCCTGGCCTTCGCCTCGGCCTGGCGCCAATCCTCCGCGGCTTGCCGCTCTGCCTCTGCCTTGGCCCTGGCGGCCTCTAGGGCCCGGCGCTCAGCCTCCGCCCGGGCCTCCGCTTCGGCCCTTGCCCTTGCCTCCGCGGCCTCGCGCTCCGCCCGGGCTTGCGCCTCGGCCTGAGCCTGCGCCTCGGCCTGAGCCTGCGCCTCGCGCTCCGCCTGGGCCCGAAGCTCGGCCTGGCGCCTGGCCTCGCCAGCCTCCGCCTCCCGCCGTGCCTCCTCTTCGGCCTTCAGGCGCTGCGCCTCGGCCTGCGCTGCCGCCTCCTGGGCGGCGCGCTCGGCCTCGGCCCTCGCTTGCGCATCCGACGCCTCCCGCTCCTCGCGCACGCGGTCGAGCTCCGCCTGGCTTGGCCCTGCGGCCACAGGCAGGTCCGTTCCGTCCAAGTCAGCAGCCTCTTGGCGCAGTTGCTCGACCTGAGCCTCTAAGGCCTTGGACGCCAGGAGGCGGGCGTCGATCACTGGCTGCTCGGATCCTGGGGATCTGGGCGGCACCAGCCATTCCACACCCACGAACAGGATCAGCGCGAGGACCAGGTGCAGTCCCAATGACCACCAGAAGGCGGCTGGGTTGCGCCTCAGGATCTGAAACATCGCCGGGGATCGCTACTGGGTGCGACGCTGCGCCGGTTGCTGGGACGGCGGCTCGGTGATCAGGCCCACCTCGGGTGCCCCGGCCGCCTGGGCTACCACCATGGCGCGGATGACCCGGCCGTAGTCCACGCGGCTGTCGCCTCGCACCATGACCGGCGTCCCCGGCTGGTATTGGAGCACGATCCGCAAGCGCTTGAGCAGGGCTGCATCATCGACCGGCAGATTCTTGTCCGCACCAATATCGACGTAGAGATCGCCGAATTGGTCCACATGAATCACCACCGGCTCCGCGCTGTCTCCTGGCAGGGGTGCCGCCTGGGCCTGTGGCAGGTTGACCTTGACACCCTGGGTGATCAGGGGGGCCGTCACCATAAAGATCACGAGGAGCACCAACATCACGTCGATGTAGGGGACCACGTTGATCTCGGACATGGGGCGGCGCCGGGCGTGGGACCTTCTCATGGCAGGACTCCGGTGCGTCGGTTAGCCGCGCCCCTGGCGCTGCAGCAAAGTCGAGAATTCCTGCATGAACTCCTCGTAGCGGTTTTGGAGCCGCTCAACCTGGTTGCTGAAACGGTTGTAGGCGATGACGGCGGGGATGGCGGCAAACAGGCCGATGGCGGTGGCCACCAGCGCCTCGGAGATGCCCGGTGCCACCAGGGCCAGGGTCGCCTGCTGGACGTTTCCCAAGGCGTGGAAGGAGTGCATGATGCCCCAGACGGTCCCGAACAGCCCGACATAGGGGCTGGTGGAGCCAACGGTCGCGAGAAAGGGGAGGTGGGTGTCGAGGCGGTCCATCTCGCGGCTGAGGGCGACCCGCATGGATCGCTCCGTGCCTTGGATCACCGCCATGGTGTCGCCGCTGTCATCTCCCTTGCGCAGACGCACGTACTCCTTGAACCCGCCGCGAAAGATGCTCGCCAAACCGCTCAGGGACTTCTCGTCCTGGCCAAGGTCGCGGTACAGGGCGCTGAGGTCACCGCCGGACCAGAAGCGCTGCTCGAAGGCGTCGGCCGCGCGGTGCGCGCGTTTCAAGGTCCAGGCGCGGTCGAAGATCATGGTCCAGGACACGATCGAGGCCAGCACCAAGGTCAACAGCACGAGCTGTACGACGAAGCTCGCGTGCAGAAATAGATCGAGGATCGAGAGCTCAGAGCCCATGGGCTATCTCCGCCAATAGCTGCTTTGGGATACGGGCCGGGCGCCAGGTTGCGGCATCGACGCAGGCGACCTGCACGCAGGCCTGACAGCACGCCACCCCATCGGCCTCGCGCACCACCGCTTGGGTGAGCTCGAGGCTCGCGCCCCCCAGAGACGTCAGCGACACCGTGACCGTCAGCAGGTCGTTGAACAGGGCGGGGCGCAGGTACTCGATGCTGGTGCGCCGCACGCTGAACTGCACCCCCGCCTCGCGGCGCAGGACGTCCTGCTCAAAGCCGAGCGACCGTAGCCATTCGGTACGGGCCCGCTCCATGAACAGGAGGTAGTTGGCGTGATAGACCACGCCGCCCGCGTCGGTGTCCTCATAATAGACGCGCACGGGCCAGCGGAAGGTCGGGGGTCCGTCGATGCGCGGCACCTGGCCTCTGCCGTTTCCGGTCTCGTAAAAGCCCGCAACTATAGCAAAAACGGGGCCATATTGACACGGGCCCGGCGTCTCGGGTCGGCACCAACCCTGAAACGGCGGTGAAGGCCGGCGTCCGGCCGAACGCTGGAGCACACCAATCCGTCGGCACCAATAGGGCGCGACCGGGGGCTGTGTCCGTCAAGCAGACCAATGGCGCCGGGCTCGCCCGGCCTGGGCGGCGGCCTCATCGGCGCCCTGGCTGGGGGCGTGGTCGCCGGAGCCATCAAGGCCATCAAGAACCACCCAAGCGCTGATTCAGTCGCCATCGGCGCGCCGCGCTGCTTCCGCTGGGTTTGAACTTGCCAGATCGGGAAATTGGCGTCGAATGTTGGTGGTTTGGCCCTCGAATCCGGCGGTTCGGTGAGCGCGCAGGCCCTGGTTCCCGGGTTCCGGGCGCACCTTGGGTGTGTCAGGCGAGCAAGGCCCTCTTGGCGATGACCAGATTGGCCAGGGCAGACAGGGTGTACATCTGCGCGGCGTTCTTCGCCGGCCCCCTCAACCCAATCGGGACCAGTTGAGGGACGATGCCGAGCGCCAGGGCTGGAGGTCCACGCGGTGGACGAAGTAGCTGGGGCCCAGCCTGGGCCACGGGTCGGGCCAATACGGGCCTGACACCGAGAGAACTAGGCTGGCCCTTCCGCCGGGGGGGCCGACCCGTGCCTATTCGCCGAGGATGTAGGCGAGATCAAGCTCGATGGCGTCGAATGGCGGGATCCTCGCCCGGGCCTCACCGGACATGGTCGCGACAACGCGGTATCCAGCCCCGTCGAGCTGGTGGGCGATCAGGACCCGGTCCTCGGGCCAGATGATCCAGTAGTAGGGTACCCGGAAGCGCTGGAGCAGCAGGAAGATGTCCAGGGTGTCCTTGCGCTCGTGCCCCGGGGAGACGATCTCACAGACCCAGTCCGGTGCGATCTCAATGATCCCGGTCGGACGTTCGGGCAGGCGCTCCCTGCGCCAACCGGCCAGGTCGTGGACCGGGCATTGATGGACCTCGTAGGCGACGCTGACCTCGGTCATGATCCACCAGCCGCCTGGGCCAGAGGGACGGTCGAAGGGACTCAGCTCGGCCGAGACCCGGAATTGGGTACGCCCATGCTCCGAGCGAGCCATGGGGCGGCGGATGATCTCGCCGCCGATCAGCTCGACGCGCTCCTCGGGGCAGGCCAGGAGGTCGTCGATGGTCTTGAGCTCGTGCGCTTCCATAGGTCTTCGGCACAGGGGCGAGGGGCCGTGCGTGACGACCCACTATAGCGCATGGCCCCACCCGGAGAGATCCCCGCCGCGGGTCGCCAAGCACCGGATGGCAAACCAGTGCGCCCAGGGTGCGAAGCGCGTGAGCAGCTCGGATCAGCCCTCTGGCCGTGAAGGACGCGGCCAGTCCCGGAAGGGAAAGGGCGGGTACTCATCGGCGCAGACCAGGAAGGCGACCAGCTCCTGGGTGAACAGGGCCAGCGATAGGCCGAAGTCCCGCACCACGCCGCTGGGGCTGCCGGTGATCAGGATGGAGCCGAACTGGAAGATGGCGACCAGGGTGACGACGAGCTTCACCACGCTGAAGGCCAAGAGGTAGAGCAGCATCAGCAGGCCCCGCTTCCAGTGATGGCGGGTGGCGTAGAACCAGTCGCCCACGCGCCGCAGCAGGGTGTCCAGGCCAGAGCTGGGTCTTTGGCGGGGGGCTTGGTCGTCCAACTGGGCACCTGTCGGGTCGTGGGAACGGCGGCGGGTCGCTGCGGACTGCGAACATGGCATGGCTGTTTCGCTGGCACAAGGGCTGCCCGGCGTGTGCGCCGGACCTCTGGGCGCGGCTGCCCTGGCCTGGCCGCGCGTGCTAAGGTTCCAGCCCTCGCACACGCTGGACATTGCCCATGGCCCCACCCTATCCCCTGATCCTGGTCGACGGGTCCTCCTACCTCTTTCGCGCCTACCATGCGCTGCCGAAGCTCACCAGCTCGAGGGGGGAGGCGACCGGTGCCCTGGTCGGCGTGCTCAACATGCTGCGCAAGCTGCAGGACCAGTATCAGCCGCAGTACATGGCCGTTGTCTTCGATGCCCCCGGCAGGACCTTTCGCGACGATCTCTACCCGGACTACAAGGCCCACCGCCCGCCCATGCCGGATGACCTGCGCGAGCAGATCGAGCCCCTACACGCCATCATCCGCGCCATGGGGCTGCCCTTGCTGGCCGTCCCTGAGGTCGAGGCGGACGATGTCATCGGCACCCTGGCGAGCCGGGCCGCGGCCCTTGGCATTTCCACCCTGATCTCCACCGGCGACAAGGACCTGGCGCAACTGGTCGGGCCCCACGTTACCCTGATCAACACCATGACCGATACCTTGCTCGACCGCGCCGGCGTGGTGGAGAAGTTCGGCGTCCCCCCCGAGCAGATCGTCGACTGGCTGACGCTAGTCGGCGACAGCGTGGACAATATCCCGGGCGTGCCCAAGTGCGGCCCCAAGACGGCGGCCAAGTGGCTCCAGACCTATGGCAGCCTGGATGCCCTGGTGGCCCATGCCGACGAGATCAAAGGCGCGGTGGGCGACAACCTGCGGGCGAGCCTGGGCCAGCTCCCCCTCACCCGGGCCCTGGCCACCGTCAAGTGCGATGTGGCCTTGGACCTGGGGCCAACGGACCTGCGCCCTGGCCCCGCGGACGTCCAGGCGCTTCGCACCTGGTACGAGCGCATCGAGTCGCGCCGCCTGCTCGCCAGCCTGGAGCAGGCCGAGGCGGGCAGCGCAGAGCCGGGGCATCAGGCTGTCGGTCCCGGCGTGGGCGACGCCCCTGCCTATGACCTGGTCCTCAGTCTGGAGGCCCTGGACGCCTGGGTGGAGCGGCTGCGCCGTGCGGATCTCTTTGCCTTCGACACCGAGACCACGGGGCTCGACTACATGACGGCCGATCTGGTGGGCCTGTCCTTTGCCTGTGAGGCTGGTTCGGCCGCCTATGTCCCGCTCGCCCATGCCTATCCGGGAGCACCCGCCCAACTTGCCCGGGACGTGGTGCTGGGCCGGCTCAAGCCATTGCTCGCGGATGCGCAGCGCCCCAAGGTCGGCCAGAACCTCAAGTACGACGTGAGCATCCTGGCCCGCTACGACATCATGATGGCTGGGATCGCCCACGACACCATGCTCCAGTCCTACGTCCTGGACAGCACCGCCACCCGGCACAACATGGACGACCTGGCCGAGAAGTACCTGCACCACAAGACCATCCGTTACGAGGACATCGCCGGGAGCGGGGCCAAGCAGCTCAGCTTCGACCAGATCCCGCTGGAGCAGGCCGGGCCCTACGCGGCCGAGGACGCGGAGGTGACGCTGCGCCTGCACCAGACCCTATGGCCAAGGCTCGAGGCCGAGCCCGCCCTGGCCGCGCTCTACCGCGACATCGAGATGCCGCTGGTCCCGGTCCTTTCGCGCATGGAGCGCTGCGGGGTGCGTATCGACGGTGCGCGGCTCGCGGCCCAGAGCCGGCATCTGGCGGAGCGCATCCATGCCCTGGAGCAAGAGGCCTATCAGGTCGCCGGGCACCCCTTCAACCTCGGCTCGCCCAAGCAGATCGGGGACATCTTCTTCGAGCGCCTGCGGCTCCCCGTTCTGGAGCGCACGCCCAAGGGGGCACCTTCCACCTCGGAGGGGGTGCTGCAACGTCTGGCCGACGAAGGCTACGAGCTGCCCCGGCTGATCCTGGAGCACCGCGGGCTCGCCAAGCTCAAGTCCACCTACACCGACAAGCTGCCCGAGATGGTCAACCCGGCCACCGGGCGGGTACACACCTCTTATCACCAGGCGGTGGCCGCAACGGGACGCCTGTCTTCGTCCGACCCCAATCTGCAGAACATCCCCATCCGCAGCGAGGAGGGGCGGCGTATCCGCCAGGCCTTCATCCCAGAGCCCGGCTGGCGGATGCTCGCGGCGGACTACTCGCAGATCGAGCTGCGCATCATGGCCCACCTCTCCGGGGACGCGGGGCTGCTCGCCGCCTTCGCCGCCGGGGAGGACATCCACCGCGCCACCGCCGCCGAGGTCTTCGGCGTTCCGCTGCCCGAGGTCACCAGCGATCAGCGCCGCTCCGCCAAGGCCATCAACTTCGGACTCATCTACGGCATGTCGGCCTTCGGCCTGGCGCGCCAGCTCGGCATCGAGCGCGGCGCGGCTCAGGCGTATGTGGATCGCTATTTCCGCCGCTACCCCGGGGTGCGCGACTTCATGGACCGCATCCGCGCCCAGGCCCGCGAGCGGCACTACGTGGAGACCCTGTTCGGTCGGCGCCTCTACCTGCCGGACATCGACCACAGCAACCAGGGGCGGCGCGCCGGCGCCGAACGGACCGCCATCAATGCCCCCATGCAGGGCACCGCCGCGGACATCATCAAGCGCGCCATGATCGCGGTGGACCACTGGATTCAGACCGAGGCCCCGCCGGTGCGCATGATCATGCAGGTCCACGACGAGCTGGTCTTCGAGGTCGCCGACGGGGCCGTGGAGGACGCCCGGAGGCGCATCCGAAGCATCATGGAGGCCGCCGCCGAGCTGGCCGTGCCGTTGCTGGTGGAGGTCGGGGTCGGCGGGAACTGGGACGAGGCCCATTGAGCCTGGGGCCGCTGGGCGGCCGATCGGTCCCGGATGGAGATCGCTGCCCTGGCGGGCGGCCTAGCCCTCGATCTGCGGGGCCTGTTCTGAGTCAAAATTGACGGGCGGGCAGGGGCGGTGGTTCAGGCGGGTGCTACGGGCTAAGTACAGGGTTGCGCCTAACCTGCCTTGCCAACGTGGTCATTCCACGCCTGCCAATCCGTCGCGTCCGGCAGCCCCGTACCAGTGGGGGATGAAGATGCTCGACTCATGCTGCGGCTTAGCTGCGACACGTAGGCATTCCAGGCATGCCAATCCGTCGGGGACGGCATCCTTGCGCTAGCGGAAGTAGTAACTGCCGGATTCTTGACATGGAGTGGCTGCGACATGTAGGCATTCCACGCCTGCCAATCAGTGGAAGACGGTAGCCCGACCTGAGAGGCCAGGGTTGAAAATGACGCAACGGTGAGGGCCCCACTAGCGATGGCTGTAAGAGTGGTCTTGCGAGTCGCGTTCATGGTTTTTTCCTCAATGTCTGAAAGGTATGGACCGATGGTAGGGAGGTCGGTTGATCACCTGCCTCAAGGAGCTAAACGTCGCGTCGAGCGATTCGGTTCACTGCCATCGCAAGAATTTTGTAACGATCCAGGGATCCACGGAACCGGGGAAAGACCCTGAGGTATCCCCACGAGTTAGGGAAGCGCTGATGGATTGCGCACCTCCTTAGGTCCCATGATCGGCTTCCGGGAAGAGGGCCATGTGATGGCTGGAGGCCCATTGGTCGACGTTCACGACGGCAGCAGCCACCTCCTTGATGAGGTCGCGGCAGGACGCCAAGGTCAGCAGCAAGCGGGCCAGGAACAGCCGAGAGTAGGCGTTGCGCTTGCGCGCGCCGGGGCGCAGGCGCTGGTCCAGTCCCTGGTGGGTTGCGGCGGTCCCGAGCAGCCAGAGCAGGAAGGCCGCCAGGGTGGCGATCAGCACCACCACGGTGAAGCGACCCGTCCCCTCGGAGCGGCTGTGCTCCAGGGCCTCCCCGTCCTGTTGACGCTTGAGGTCGCGGAAGGCCTCCTCGATCGGCATGCGCTGGAGGTAGAGACGGACCACCTGCCTGGCGCTAAGGTTGGACAGCCAGGGCGAGGACACCAGCAGCCAGGGTTCGCGGGCACTGCGATCGGCCTGGGTGGACGTCTTGGAGCGCGAGCGCTTGCCGGCGGCGGTCGTGCGGCGACGCCCCTGTGGTGGCTCCTGGACCAGTACCAACAGGGCCTGTAGCGGGTTGCTGCGCACCCAGTCGTCCGGCCCGAGCCGGGTGGGCGTCGCGGTGGCCCGGCAAAACAGCGTCTTGCAGCTGACCCAGTGCTGCTTCAGGCGCAGGACGTCGCGCCCCCGCACGCGCCCCACCCAACGCCAGCCGCGACGCTCCACGGCGCGGTCGAATGGCACCTTGAAGCCGGCATCGGCGACGCTGATCGGTTGGGTGCCCAGGGGCAGGCGCTCGCTCAAGGCGCGCAGAAAGCGGATCCGGATCAGTTGGTTGTTGAGCTTCGAGTGCGGGTGCACTGCTTCGTACAGGGTCAGTGCCCGACCGCCCACCGGCAGTGACGCCCGCAGCAGATGCAGCGACGGGTCGGCCTTCAGATCCGACCCGTCCACCAAGATCACGGGCTCGGCGATACGCGCCAGCAGGCCCCGACACAGGGCGGCGTAGAGCGTGCCGGCGTCCCGCTGCAGGTGCCGATTGCCCAGCAGCCGGTCGGCACGCTTGATCTTGTGGCGCAACGCCACCGGCCCGGAAAACCTCCGCCCCACGGCGGTCAACGACAACGCCGGTCCGCACACGCAACTGAGCACCGCCTCGAACAGGGTCGCTAGGCGTCGGGCGTGGATGGGGGACAGCAACGGGGACAGGCATCGGTGTCAGATTGGCAGCGCAGGCATGGGGGGTACCCGGTCCGTTTGGTCACTTGCCAGGTCACCATAATCCCCACGCATGCTCAAGCCTACCTTAGCAAACACTGTCAACATGCTGTATTAGAACGCTATTATCTGGGGATGCCTCAGGGTCTGTCCCCGGTTTTCGAGGGGCCGAACACTGACTTATCCAAAGCGGTGAGCTAGACTAAAAAAAGGTACGAGAGCACAAGCGCGCCTGCACTCGGCCAACCCGGGACCAAGCGGCTCGGGGCAACGTCCACTCCGCACAATGTTCGATAAAGCTAGGAGGACCCAACATGAGATCGCGCAGTACGATTGTCTTGTCGGCAGCGGCGCTGGCAATGTTCGCTCTCGCGGGCCCCGCCTCCGCCGCAACCCAGGTGCAAAGGGCGCAGTCCCTCGGCACCTTCCAGATGCCCGACGGTGATGTCTTTGAGCCGGAAGCCCTGTCGGTGTTTGATTTCCAGGAGATTCGTACTGGTATCCCGATGGGCGAGGAGCAGTTGCGCCAGGAGAAGGAGTTGAGCGCCAGCGGGATTGTGGACTACGCCGGTGCCCCTCCGCGGCAGATAACAGTGCAGCCCGCCGCGAGCCTTGCCGCCGAGACTGCCGGTGCCGAGAGTTTGGATGCGACCCCCGCCCCCCTCTATCCAAGCACCGCCTGCAATACCAATATCGCTACCGGTTTCGCGCCGTCTGATATTCATGGTGCGGCGGGGCCCGGTGTACTGGTGGTGGTGACCAACGTGGATATCGGTGTCTATAACAAGTCCACCTGTGCCATCATCAGCCGGGTACCCTTGAAGACGCTGTTCGCCGGTTTCAGCGACATCGCCAATCAAACTCTGTTCGATCCCAAGGTGATCTACGACACCTCCGCTGGGCGGTTCTTCGTGACGACGGAATCTCGCGACAACAGGACGGGTAACACCGATCAGTACCAGTATTTTGCCGTGTCCACAACGAACGGAGCCACGGCCTGGAATCGGTACCGGTTCACGCTGAGCGGCGGCGGTTCGGTCTTCTGCAAGCGGGCGTCCGACAGCTTCTGGGACTATCCGTCCTCGGGTAAGAGTGCCAACCGGTGGTTCATCACCGCCAACGATTTTCCGGTCACAGGCGAGGCGACGGGGGCAATTCTGGCGATCGACAAGGCGCCGACCTTGACGGGGGGGGCTGTAGGCGGCAAGTGCTTCAACAACCTGGCGTTCAATATTGCACCGCCAATCGTGTTGGATAGCCTGACCTCGCAGTCGGTGTTCCTGTACCCGCGCTCGACCTTTATTGGTCGCTACAACCATGCCGCGGGGGCGACGATAGGTGCTGACACCCTGAGCGCCGCAGCCAGTTACGTCATCCCTGCTTGGGCAGTCCCACCGGATGCGGTCCAACCCAATGGGCAGAGGCTCGACAGCCTGGACGGCCGCTTTCAGAGCGCCAGCATCCAGTCGCGCGATCGGATCTGGAACATCCACACCATCGCCTCTGGCGCCACCCCGGTGATCCGCTGGTACCGGCTGCAACGGAGCGTGTCCAACGTGTTGAGTACCCAGACGTTCTCGAGCGGCCATTTGTTCAACCCGTCTTTTGTCACCGGCTCGGGAATAGATGGGGCGCCAGCCTTCATCAACGCTTCGCGCACAGTTCCGACCTGTGACACCGCGTCCTGCCTGGCATCGATGCTGACCTATGCCGGTCCGAACAGTACCAGTACTGGCTGGGTGGCGTGGTTGGCCGCGACCTCTACCAATCAGTTTTTGACCACCAACGGTATCACGCTGTGCAACAACGACGCCCGGGGCTCGTGCCGCTGGGGTGATTACTCCTCGATCACAGTGGATCCAAACGAGGCGGGCTCCGCCTGGGGCTTCAATCAGTTGATCAACGGCACTAACCAGTTCAACTGGTTCACCCGTGCTCGGAAGGAGGTGTACAACCTGCAGCAGTGATAGGCGGAAGCACTCTGTAAGGGCGGATAAGGATCGCTGTTGATCCTTTCCATCGTGACGCTGAGGGGGCCCAATGGGCCCCCTTTTTCTTGCCATGTCTTTGGCAACGCTAGCTGGCTGAGGAGGAAACGGATGGCTCGGGCAGAGTAGAGGCCAGGCGTCCTGCGTCTGTAGGTCCAGCCCCGATGCCACAAAGTGAGTGTCAACTCGTTGATTGTGCAATAGAATATCGCATATTCTGCCAGCTACACAGGAGCCAGACCCCATGGTCATCAAGCCCGAAGCGATGCAGCCGAACCCACGCGATGTGCAGCTGATCGGGCAAATTTGGAAATATCGATAGGCTCATAAAGGACTTCTTGTCGTCTCCCGAGTTTGCCGACAGCGCCCGTCTCAGCCCCGGGGATTTCACCCGCCAGCGGGCCTTGCCCCGGCCCCAACTCATCTGCCTGCTCTTGAATCGGCGCAAGGGTACCCTCCAAGATGAACTGGCCGGCTTCTGGGAGCCACCCACCGGCGAGCCGCTGGCCCAGGGGGTGAGCGCCTAGGCGCTCTGCCAGGTCTGCCAGTCGCTCAATCCACTGAGCCTTGCTGAGCCTGAGCGAGCGCTCGGTACGGACCTTCTCCGACCCGTTCTGCCTGCGTCGTTGGCATGGGTGGCGCTTGCTGGCGACGGATGGCTCGACCCTGCGCCTGCCCAACACGGCCGGTATCGTCGCCACCTTTGGCCCGCCGCCGCAGGGATGCGCGGTGCCGCTGGGGCGCTTTTCCCTGCCCTAAGATGTCCTCAAGGATGTGGTCGTGGATGCCGAGGTATGCGCCCAAGCGATCGGCGAACGGGTGCTGGCCAACGAGCATCTGGCCGCCAATGGGCCGACCGACCTGATGCTCTATGACCGCGGCGCCCCGCCCTTTTGGTTGTTCGTGCCGCACCTGGTGGAGCAACGCCAATTCTGCGCCCGTATGCCGGTGAACTTCTCCAACGAGGTGACGGCCTTCCTCGCCGGCGGGGTACGCAGCGCTTTGGTGGCCTTCAACCAGACCCTCGTAGCGACCCACCTCCGCGGCCTGGTCAGCCCAGCGCGAGGCGAGAGGACCGCGCGCCCCCCGAGCGGGGCAGCATGCCCCGCCCTGCTCAGGGGCGTCAGCGGCTGAACGGGAGGCGACAGCGCATTCGCACCTGGGGTTGGGCCGATTGTCCACCAGGATGGCCGCGCGGACCCCCCTCGTCGCACCGTGAGGCCAGCACGACGAGCACCAGGACCAGCTCGGCCAGATTCCGGCCCTCCTAACGGCGGCTCAGACGCCGAAGGCGTCCAGGCTCCAGCCGACGCCGCCAATGCCGACCTCGGGGTGCCGGGCGGAGAGCAGGTGCTCGATCTCCCGCACCCGCCCGAAAGGCAGGTCGACCAACAGCACCACTTCGCCGTGATCGAGGGGCACCCTCAGGTCCGCCAGGTGCGCGTGAGGAAGCCTGACCGCGAAGCGGTCGCCGATGACAAAGGTCGCGATCAGGACCGCCGCAGAGGCGAGGATCCCGGCGACCGAGCTGGCGTAGAGGGCGGCAGCCAGACCCAGGGCCGCCACGGCGAAAACCCCGAGGTTGCCATACCAAAACGCGTGCTCGAGTCGCCACACCTGATCGCGCATCTGGCCCTGGGTGGCACGCGGCAGGCCGGTGAGGTCGGTCCCCTCCTTCGCCACGGCGTGCATGTGGTCGGTCGACACCCCGGCGCCGATCAACTCGGCGACGGCCTGACGGGCCTGAGTGGGTGTCGGGAAGCTCAAATAGAGTCGACGGTTCATGGTGCCCTCCGATCGCCCTCAGGGCGCTCCCGAGGGGCGCCCGGGCGAATCGCTGTTGGTGACAAAGCCCGCGCAGGTCGGATTCCAACCCATTGGGACATGACCTTGGTGCGCCTGCATCGCATTCAAGCCCGGACGGGCCCAGGCGCCGCGTCCATTCCCATGAGGAAATCACGGATGTCGCCGCCGGCATCGCCGCCTGAGGCGCAGGATGAGACGAAGGCCGCCACCAAGGGCTTTTCTCCAGGCCCCGACCGACCTTCGGAGGCTGCCGGTCCCTGAGTGTGGTGGCCGCGCCGCGGATCCTTACCAACACGTAAGCCTCCGTTAAGGGCCCAGCAACCCGTCAACCTCCATCATCGAGGGTGCCGCGGGTCCCGACCCGTGCTCGTTCCACTCCTGCACCCGTAACCGGAGCTTCGCCATGAACTACAGCAAACCGACTCTCGCGCCGTACCCCCGCGCATTGGGCGCCGGCCCCAAGTCCAGTCCCCCTCGCGCCATTGCCGGCATCACGGCCCTGGCGCTCGCGGTGGCCGCCTTCCCATTGGCCCAGGTGAGTGCCGCCGAGCTTGCACCAGCACATTCGCCCCGTCAGGCCGAGGCGCCCGCGATGCCGAGCTTTGCCGACGTCGCCGCGCGGGTGACCCCCGCGGTGGTCAATGTGATGGTGACCCAGGACCAGGCCAGCACCGAGGACCTGCAAGAGCTACCTGAGCGCCCCGATGGCCCGTCGCCGGAGGAGTTCTTCCACCACTTCTTCCACCAACCGGGACCCGGCGGAAAGCACGGCGCGCGCGGGCTGGGGTCTGGGTTCCTGATCGACCCCAGCGGCTATATCGTCACGAACCTTCACGTGATCGATGGCGCGGACGACGTGACCGTTACCTTGCAGGACGGCGCCAAGTTCAAGGCCCAGGTCGTCGGGCGGGACGACAAGACCGACCTGGCGCTCATCAAGGTCGATGCCGCCCGCCCGCTCCCCTACCTGGACCTCGACACCCCCGGCAAGGCGCGGGTGGGGGACTGGGTTCTGGCGGTCGGCAACCCCTTTGGGCTCGGCGGGTCGGTGAATGCTGGAATCATCTCTGCCCAGGGCCGCAACATTCACTCCGGCCCCTATGACGACTACATCCAGATCGACGCACCCATCAACCGCGGTAACTCGGGTGGGCCCCTGTTCGACGCCGAGGGCCATGTGATCGGCGTCAATACGGCCATCTATTCGCCCACAGGCGGCAATGTCGGGATCGGATTTGCGATCCCCGCGGACACGGTGCGCACTGTGGTGGCCGCGTTGCGGACCAGCGGTCGGGTGGAGCGGGGCTGGCTCGGGGTTCAGATCCAACCCGTGACCGAAGAGCTGGCCCAGGCCCTCGGGCTCAAGGAGCCCGGCGGGGTGCTGGTGGCGGATATCGTGCCGAACGGACCGGCGGCGCACCTCGACATCCAGCCGGGCGACGTCATCCTGAGCGCCGGGGGCCAGCCCATCAAGGATGGCAGGGACCTCCCGAGGATCGTCGCGGCCGCCAAGCCGGGGGCGAGCCTCAGGCTTCAGGTGCTGCGCAACGGGGAGTCGCGAGTGGTCGAGGCCACCCTCGGTGCCATGCCGGACAGCCATGAGCTGGCGGACAAGCCGTCGGAGCCAAACGCGGCGCCGGGGCCACGGCTTGGGGTCTACCTGGCACCCTTGACCCCCGACCTGCGCCGCGAGAAGGGGATCGCTGCGGAGACGAACGGCGTCTACGTGGTCCGGGTGGCACCCAACAGCCCCGCGAGCCGTGCCGGGATCGAGCCTGGCACCTTGATCTCCATGGTCGGCACTGAGCGCGTCACGACGCCCGAGCAGGTGATCGCCGCGGTCCGCAAGGCCGCCGAGGACAAGCAGACCTCGGTCCTCCTGCGCATCGAGCGTGACGGGGGCCCGCTGTTCGTCGCGGTGCCGTTTGCGGCCTGAGGCCATCCCCAGCGGGGGGCCTGACCTGGTGATGAACCAGCCGGGCCAGCCTCCAGCACCAGAGCGGACGTCACCGTCGTGCTCGAGGTGCTGGGGGCTGCCGGCGGTCTGCCGTGGGCCCGGTTAAAACCGGCCGATGCGGCACCAACTAGGGGCAGGCGCCGAGCGCGGCGCCCCGATGGTCAGCCCACCTCGTCCACACACGGAGCCCAGAGCCAATGCTTGCGAGTAGCAACCAGAACCTCTTCGTGCCAGTCAAGATCGGTCCCCACGAGCTGCAGAACCGAATCGTCATGGCGCCGATGACGCGCAGCCGTGCCATCGGCAATGTTCCGAACGATCTCATGGCCGAATACTACGGCCAGCGCGCCTCGGCCGGCCTGATCGTCACCGAGGGCACATCGCCCTCCCCCAATGGCCTGGGTTATCCGCGCATCCCCGGGATCTACTCCCAGGCGCAGGTCGACGGCTGGAAGAAGGTCACCCAGGCCGTGCACGGCGGCGGCGCCAAGATCTTCTTGCAGATGATGCACACGGGGCGCGTCACCCACCCCCTCAACCTGCCAGAGGGCGCGCGCATGATGGCCCCCTCGGCCGTGGCCGCGGCCGGGGAGATGTACACCGACGCCGCTGGGATGCAGCCGCAGCCCGTGCCGGCCGAGATGACCCCGGCGGACATCGCCGCCACCCAGGAGGAGTTCGTCCAGGCCGCCCGTAACGCGCGTGCAGCGGGCTTCGACGGTATCGAGCTGCACGGTGCCAACGGCTACCTGCTGGAGCAGTTCCTCCGCCCTAATTCCAACTTGCGTACCGACGCATACGGCGGGTCCGTCGAGAACCGCTGCCGTTTCATCCTGGACGTCGCCGCAGCGACCGCCGAGGCCATCGGGAAGGATCGGGTCGGGATCCGCCTGTCCCCCTTCGGCGTCTTCAATGACATGCCGCAGTACGATGCCCTTGAGAGCGAGTACGCCTACCTCACCGAGCGACTCAGCGAGATCGGTCTCCTGTACCTGCACATCGTCGATCACTCGGCCATGGGCGCACCCCAGGTGCCGGACTCGATGAAACAGACCATGCGCCGGCTGTTCCGGGGCGCCGTCATCCTATCCGGCGGCTACGACGCCGAGCGTGCGCAGCGGGACATCGACGCTGGCAAGGGCGACCTCGTCGCCGTTGGGCGCGACTTCCTCGCCAACCCCGACCTGCCCGCCCGTTGGCGCAGCGGCGCTGCCCTCAACAAGCCGGACTACGACACCTTCTACACCCCAGGACCCAAGGGCTACATCGACTATCCGACACTGTAGGGCGGCTGGGCGGGACCTGGGGCCTTTCCCGACCGACGATGGGCCCGCCCCCGCTCGCCGTTCCTCCGAGCGGGCTGGGGCGATGGCCGCGGGCACATCTCCGGGTACATTCATGGTCAATACTCGCGTCGCAGCGGACGAGCTTGGCCGGGATGTCTTGTGCCGGCGGCCTGCCATCCCGCCCCGGCCGCCCGAGTGGCGTCTCGAGTGTTGGGCACGCACCCCGCAGTTGCGGGACAATGGTCTGCCGCGCCTCGGGTCCGTTACGGCGACCGAGCACCCGCCCGCATCCGGATCGAGGGCATTCCCCGGGGCTGAGTCTGTCAGACGTCAGACCCCGAAGTCCATGCCAAGCGCGGCCAGGGCCGCTGAGGTCGTCTCGACTTCCCCGAGTCCGCCTTTGGCGTGGGTCACCTTGAACATATCGGCCACCCGCGGGGACGACGTCCTGTGCGCGGCCTTCCGCATCAACGAGATGGGTATCGCCTTGGGCTAGAGCGGCCCCGAGTCGATGCAGCCCCGCGCCTCATTGGCTCGGCGGTTGGACACCGTGTCCAACGGCAAGGTGGGGATCAGGTGCGACATTCACGACGGCCATCCGCGCTCAGCCACCATCAAGGACCCATCGCTGCATGCCCGAGACCATAGCGGCTGCTGCAACCACCCGCCGCAGACCGAAGACTAAGTCGACCTGAACCACCCGCCCTGACCGCCCCAGGCCAGCAATTGGCCTGTGACTGTCAACCGGCGGGGGTTCGGGGGGGCTACTCAGGGCGCCGGGGCTCGGGGGCCCGTTCGGCGGGCGCGGCGTAGCCCTGTCCCTGAGCGCCGTAACCCGGGGCGCCGTAACCCGGGGCACCGTAACCCGGGGCACCGTAACCCCAGCCGGGACCACCGTAGCCCCAGCCCGGGCCGCCATAGCCCCAGCCCGGGCCGCCGTAGCCCCAGCCTGGGCCGCCATAGCCCCAGCCTGGGCCGCCGTAACCGTAGCCGGGACCACCGTAACCATAGTCGCGCCAGCCCCCGTGCCGGTCATCATAGTCGCGATCCTTGTTGCCCCCCATCCACTTGGAGGGATTCATCATGTCTCCAAAATTGACGGCGAGGGCGCTGCCGCCCGCTCCGGACAGGGCAAGTCCAAGGATCAGGATCGCCGAACGCCGCATCGTCATCTGGCCGGCTGTCATGTTGTTCTCCTGTGACCGAAAGTCGCTGGTTCGTTGGATGTCGAGGGTCGAAATCGTCCTAGCACGCGGCGGGCACCGCGCAGGCGTTGGCAGCTTATCAGAGGCAACACCGAGACGCTGTATCAAGATGCATCTGCGGAAGAGGATTGGTGATCTCCCGCCTCGCGAGGCGCCCGGGGTACGGCAGGAACAGGACCGGCCCAACTAGTCAGGGCGCAGGCGCTGGCTCGATGACACAACCCTGTGCCAGTCGGTAGAGGTGGGTCTTGCCGGGCCCAATCTGCACGTCGCTCGAGCAGTCATAGACGCCGAGCTCGTACTGGAACCGATGACGGCCCGCCGTGACCTCGAAGGTGGTCTGTTGCTCGGGCTGTAATTGCGCAATCGGGCGTCCGTCGACGATGAACAGCATCGGAAACAGGCTGTCCAGGGAAGACGGTTCCCGGTAGACCGTGACCTTTGAGAGCGGCCCCTTGGGCTTGGCGTCATCGACTGCGGCGCAAGCGGCGAGGACAGGACAAAGGAACAAAACCATCATCGCTCGCATCGACCACGGACCTCGAATGGTTGCCAAAGGGCTGTCGGTTGTCGTCGCTGGCACGCTAAGCTCGAGGCAGTGCCAGGATGGGCCAGCGACGACCCCGTGTGCCGTCCTGGGTGCGCGGATCGGCGGCAGTCCACCCCTGAAGGGGGGCTCAGATCGCTGCACGCCGCCAAACGCCTGGCATGGGACCGGAATAGCCTGGTTGGTGGGCCGTCTAGGATTCGAACCTAGGACCAAGGGATTATGAGTCCCCTGCTCTAACCGCTGAGCTAACGGCCCGATCGGATGGAGCTAAGCCATCCCTGGCACACTGCCCAGTCCCGCGTCCCTGTGGGCCGCGCCCGGTGACGCCTAGTCGGAGTCCAGGAAGCTCTTGAGTTTGTCGGAGCGCGTCGGGTGGCGGAGCTTGCGCAGGGCCTTGGCCTCGATCTGGCGGATGCGCTCGCGAGTCACATCGAACTGCTTGCCGACCTCTTCCAGGGTGTGGTCGGTGTTCATGTCGATGCCGAAACGCATGCGCAGCACCTTGGCCTCCCGGGAGGTGAGGCTCGCCAGCATGTTCTGGGTGGCCTCCCTCAAGCCCTCCATGGTGGCGGATTCCACCGGCGAGACCACGCCGGAGTCCTCGATAAAGTCGCCCAGATGCGAGTCCTCGTCGTCGCCGATGGGCGTCTCCATGGAGATGGGCTCCTTGGCGATCTTAAGGACCTTGCGCACCTTGTCCTCGGGCATGTCCATGCGCTGGGCCAGCTCCTCCGGGGTGGCCTCGCGGCCCATCTCCTGGATCATCTGGCGGGAGATGCGGTTGAGCTTGTTGATCGTCTCGATCATGTGCACCGGGATGCGGATGGTGCGCGCCTGGTCGGCGATCGAGCGCGTGATGGCCTGGCGGATCCACCAGGTCGCATAGGTGGAGAACTTGTAGCCGCGGCGGTATTCGAACTTGTCCACGGCCTTCATCAGGCCGATGTTGCCCTCTTGGATGAGGTCGAGAAACTGCAGGCCGCGGTTGGTGTATTTCTTGGCGATGGAGATCACCAGACGCAGGTTGGCCTCGACCATCTCCTTCTTGGCGCGGCGGGCCTTGGCCTCGCCGATGGACATCTTGCGGTTGACGTCCTTGATCTCGCCGATGGTCAGGGCATTCTGGGTCTCGATGTCCTGGAGCTTGCGCTGCGCGCGGCGGATGTCGGGGGCCAGCTCCGCGAGCCGGGCGGCGTAGGGCTCGCCGCTCTCGATCTGTTGCTGGAGCCAATCGGGGTTGGTCTCGTTGTCGGGGAAGGTCTCGATGAAGGTCTTGCGGGGCATCCCCGCATCCTCCACGCACAGCCCCATGATGACCTTCTCCTGGGTGCGGATGCGGTCCACCGTCTGGCGCAGGATCCCTGCCAGGTGCTGAAAGGTTCCGGCAATCAGCTTGAATTGGAGGAAGGCATCGGAGACGTCCTTAAGGGCAGCCCGCGATCGCGGGTCGGAGCGGCCATGCTCTTCCAGGTGGGTCTTGAGCACCGCGCAGCGCTCACGTAGCATCTGGACGCGTCGGGCGACCTCCTCGGGATCCGGGCCGCTGATGGCTGGGGCCGCTTCCACCGTGTCTTCCTCGTCCTCGACGACGACCTCTGGGGTCGCATCGTCCGTTGCCTCGACGACGGGGGCAACCGGCACCGGTGCCTCCGGCTCCTCGTCGTTGAAGCCGGAGATGACATCACCCAAGCGGATCTGGTCCTTCTCGACCTGATCGAACAGCTCGATGAGCTTCTCGACCGAGCGCGGATACACGGACAGGGCGCTCAGGACCTGGTTGAGGCCTTCCTCGATGCGCTTGGCGATCTTGAGCTCACCCTCGCGGGTCAGCAGCTCGACGGTCCCCATCTCGCGCATGTACATGCGCACTGGGTCAGTGGTGCGGCCAAAGTCGCTATCAACGGACGCCAGGGCAGCGGCCGCTTCTTCCGCGGCGTCGTCGTCGGAGGCCGCGGTATCCGACAGGGTATCCAGCTCCATGGGGGCCGTCTCGTGGACCATGATCCCCATGTCGTTGATCATGCGAATGATGTCCTCGATCTGCTCGGGCTCGACGATGCCTGGCGGGAGGTGATCGTTGACCTCGCTGTAGGTCAGAAACCCCTGCTCTTTGCCCTTCGCGATCAGTTGCTTCAGCTGCGACTGTTGCTGTTCTTGATCCATGGGATACCTTAGAGGCGCTTGGATGACGGAACGAGATGGGAAAACGGTCAAGTGTAGCAGAACATCACGCGGCAGCTCCAGTCACTCGATCTGGTCTGGGCCCTCGGGAGGGGACCAAAGGCCCGCCCTGAGCCTGCGTTTGTCCTCCTCACTCCACTGAGAGGGACTCACGCGATTGAGCAAAGACTGGTGCTCGCTGCGCCGGGCTTCGCTGTTGAGCGCGCCGAGGGCAGCCTCAAGCTCCGGCACAACCCCCTCAGGCGGAATGTGGCGCAGCAGCGTCGGGTTGCTCAGATAGGCCAGGTGGGGTGCCTCGGGGCTGCCTCGCCAGCGCTCGATCAACCCTCCGGTCGTGATATCCGGGCGATCGCCGACCGAATCAAGCAGAGCGCCAAGCAAGGCAATGCCAGGCTTGTCGAGGCCCCGCCAGTGGTCTGGGAGCTGCCCCGCAGCGGCGGCCAACCCCGGGTACTGCAGGACCAGCGCGACAGCGAGCCGCACAGGCGTCAGGGGCGCCTGCCGCGAGGACCGGGACGGGGTCCGCCTCCTGAGCCCCCGTCCATCCCGTGCCTGGCTGGATCCACCGCCGGCCAAAGCGCCCGTCTTGCGGGCGGCAATACCCACCAGCGCCGCCAGCCTGGCCGATAGCATGTCCTGCAACAAGCCCCTGGGAACCTTTGCGATCAGCGGCTCGGCCAGCGAGGCGAGCCGCACCCGTCCATCCAGGGTCGTCATGTCCACCTGAGCCCCGAGCTGCTCGAACAGGACCTCTGACAGCGACTGGGCGGTGCGGATGCGCGCCTCGAAGGTGGCCGCACCCTCCTTGCGGACCAGGGTATCGGGGTCCTCGCCCTCGGGTAGGAACAGAAACCGCAGCTCCTGACGGCCAGTCGCGAGCGGCAGGCAGGTCTCAAGGGCCTTCCAGGCCGCATCCCGTCCGGCCCGGTCTCCGTCGAAACAGAAGGTGACCTCGGGCGCGGTCGCGAGCAACCGCTGCACGTGGTCTGCGGTGGTGGCGGTACCCAGGGTGGCGACGGCATAGGGGATGCCGTGCTGTGCCAGGGCAATGACGTCCATGTAGCCCTCAACCACCAGGAGGCGGGGCAGCTGGCGGCTCGCCTGCTGGGCCTCGTGCAGCCCATAGAGCTCCCGGCCTTTATGAAAGACCGGTGTCTCCGGGGAATTGAGATACTTCGGCTTCTGATCACCGAGGACCCGCCCGCCAAAACCGATGACGCGACCGCGCCGGTCGCGGATCGGATACATGATGCGGTCTCGGAACCGGTCGTAATGCTTGCCATCCTGGACCACCACCAAGCCGGCCTCGATGAGGCGCTCGCGTGCACCGTCGCGGCCCCCCAGGGCGCGCAGCAGCAGATCCCAGCCCGGGGGCGCGAAACCGATGCCAAAGCGGGCGGCCACCTCGCCGGTCAGGCCGCGGGCCTTCAGATAGGCGATGGCGCGCCCTGCCTGCGGATGCTCGCGCAGCTGGCGCCGATAGAACGACGCCCCCTCTGCCAAGATCGCGTAGAGCGGCTTGAGGTCCGGCCCCCGAGGGCCCGACGCCTGGGCAGGCAGCTCCAGACCGGCGCGGTGCGCAAGCTCCTCGACGGCCTCTAAGAACCCCATCCGCTCGTACTCCATGAGGAAGCCGATGGCGCTGCCGTGCGCCCCGCAGCCGAAGCAGTGATAAAACTGCTTGTCGCGGCTGACGGTGAAGGATGGGGTGCGCTCGTCGTGGAAGGGGCAGCAGGCCTGATAGTCCTTGCCGGCCTTGCGCAAGGGGACCCGAGGGTTGATCACCTCGACGATATCGGTCCGAGCGAGGACCTCATCGATGAACTGGTGAGGGATTCTGCCGGCCATGACCCAAAGCTAGCAGAAGGCGAGCGGCTTGCCGGCGTCAGCCCCCAAGCCGCTGTTTGATGAGGGCGCTCACTGCGCCCATATCGACCCGACCCTGGACCTGGGGCTTGAGGTGCGCCATCACCCTCGACATGTCTTTCATGCCGGAGGCCCCGGTGACGATCAGGGCCTCCTCGAGCAGCGCGGTCAGCTCCATCGGGCTCAAGGGCTGAGGTAGGTAGGCTTGACACACCTCGATCTCGAATCGCTCCGCGGCGGCCAGGTCCTCGCGTCCAGCGGCGCTGTACTGGGCGACGGAATCGCGCCGCTGCTTGAGCATCTTGTCGAGCACCGCCAGCACCTGGCTGTCGTCCAACTCGACGCGGTCATCCACTTCGCGCTGTTTGATGGCCGCGAGAATCAGGCGAATGGCGCCAAGACGCGGCTTGTCGCCCGCCTTCAGCGCGCTCTTCATATCGTCCTGGATGCGCTGCTTGAGCATCGCCATCGTCCCACCTGGTGACAGAAACCGACGGACGGCCGGAGCCCTCGCACTCAGAGACGGCAAGGACCCGTCCCTAGACGGTCAGAACGGGCGTTCCCAACGGCGGCTCTCGCGAGAGAGCTTCTTGTGATGGCGCTTGACTGCGGCAGCCTTCTTGCGCTTGCGCTCGGAGGTCGGCTTCTCATAGAACTCCCGCCGGCGAACCTCAGCGAGGACGCCCGCCTTTTCGCAGGAGCGCTTGAAGCGACGCATGGCGACCTCGAAGGGCTCGTTCTCTTTGATCCGGACGCTGGGCATGACTGAAGACTCTCTTCCTCTTATCGTGGCCGCACGGGCCATCGGTTGCGGGTGGGCACCCGAAAAAGGCGCATACAAAGACGGCGTAAGATATCCCAGATCATGCCGGAGTGCAAAACCAACGCGCCCGTCCTGAGGCTCCGTCACTGGGGTCGCGGTCCGACGGGTCGGCTGCTGCTGCAGCCGGGCATGCGCCAGCACGCCGGCTTTCCTGCCGCACCATCCACTGGCTGGCGTGGCGGCATGGTTTTTTTTGCTAGTATTCGCCGGCCCACTCCGTAACCCAACCACAAGGGAGCAGCACATGAGAATCGCAACCTTCATTGGATGTGTCGTCCTGGTCGCGCCAGCCGGCGTCACCCTCGCCGCCGACGCGCCAAGCCTGGACAGCGAGACCGCCCGGGTCAACTACAGCCTCGGCTTTCAGATCGGCGGAGATTTCAAGCGTCAGGGCATCGAGCTCGACCGCGACACGATGGTAAAGGGCATCGAGGATGCCATCTCCGGGGCCGAGCCTCTTATGAAGGCGGAGGACATGCATAGCACACTGGTCGAGCTCAAGCGCAAGATCGTCGCCGAGCAGAAGAAGAAGGCGGCCGAGCTAGAGGCGCAGATCAAAGAGGAAAGCAAGAAGTTCCTAGAGGAGAATGCCAAGCAACCCGGAGTTGTCACCACGCCGAGCGGGCTTCAGTACCAGATCATCGAGCCCGGCACTGGCAAGACCCCCGGCCCGAGCGACCAAGTCACCGTCCACTACCGGGGCACCCAGGTCAACGGCCAGGAGTTCGACAGCTCCTATTCGCGCGGCAAGCCGGCCACCTTCCAGCTCAGCAGCGTCATCAAGGGCTGGACAGAAGGGCTTCAGCTCATCAAGGAAGGGGGCAAGATCAAGCTCGTCATCCCGGCAGAGCTGGCCTACGGTGAGCGCGGGCCCCTCGCCAACCGCACCCTGATCTTCGACGTGGAGCTAGTCTCGGTGGGTCCCTCTGCCGAGAAGGAGCCGGCCGAAGGCGGCGAGGCGGCCCATCCGAAGACCGACAAGTAGGCAGTCACCCGTGACCTTCGCACCCGGGCAGCGTCCCCTTGCTCGGCCTTCTGGCCGGTGGAGTCGGCTGTCGGAGGTGCCCCCCGTCGGACGGCCACCCGGTTTAGGGGACGCCGGCTGCGGCCGGCAGGGCCCCCAACATCGCCCGACATGCCCCGGCGCCCCATGCCTGGAGGGGCCGTGCCCAAGGACGGGCCGGCGGCACCTGCCCGCCCAGATCCCCCTCGGCCGCTGCCCTACGGGTGGGAGAGCTTGCCCATGATGCTGCAGAATAGGGCCATGCGCACGTAGTTGGCCCCGCGGGCCTGGGCGAAGTAGGCGTTGTGGGACGAATGGTTGAGGTAGTCCCCAAAGACCTGCCCAGGTAGCTCGGGGCACAGCACCATGGTCTGCGGGCGCACGAAGGCCATCCCCTCGATAAAGCTCATACGCGGAGCGCGTGTGGCCCTGATCTGATGGACGTAGATGACATCCGTCACCGGCAGGACCAACTTGAACCCGCCAAGGATGGTCTCGTTGGGAAAGGTCTCCGCGACCAGCTCAACCTTGATCCCCACATCCTCCAACACCTCCCGTTGCCCCGGTGTAAAGGGCTGGGAGAGACGGTCCATGACCAAGACGCGCTCCACCATCTGCGGAAACTTGCTCAGGAGGAGCAGAAAGCTGCGGATGGTGCGGGTGCGGGCCGGATCGCCGGAGATGGCGATGGTCAGGGGCCTGTCCGGCTGCGCAGAGAGCAGGTCCGGACGCCACTTGAGGATGGTGTAGAGGTCCGCCATGGCATTGGTCGGATGCTCGTCGTCACCGTTTCCGGCATTGATCACCGGAACCCGGAAGTAATCGACCATCGCGCCGAGGGACTCACTGTCGGCGGTGCGCAGGACGGCGATATCGCCGTAGTTGCTGCACAGCTCGGCCAGTTCATCCGGGCCGTAATGGTCCCCGTTGGGGCGGGCCGGGGATTCCTCGAAGTCGAGGATATTGCCACCCAGCCGCAGCCATGCGCTGGCGAACGAAAGCCTGGTCTGGCTCAGCGCGCCACGGACGAAGACACTGCTCAAGATACGCCCGCCTAGGGGACAGGTATCCGGACGGCCCTGGGCCTCGTAGTGCGCGGCCAGACGCAGGACCTGGAGCAGGACCTCGGGCTCTAGGTCCCTCGCCGAGAGGATGTGTCGACCCTTCATCCAGGCCAGCACATCCGGCTGGGCGGGGATGGCCTCGGCAAGCCGCGCCGCCGTCGCAACATCGGCGACGGGGTGTTCGGTAAACCGGGCGGCCGTCGATAAGCCACGCGAGGCGGGTTCGCTCATGGAGGGTTCCTTCGAAGTCGGTTGTTTTGTCAGACCCGAGAACGACGGGGGCGCCGATGTCACCGTCGGCGCCCGCCACTATAGCCGAGCCGGCCGGGTTCGGGGAGTGGCCGCGGCTGCGGCACTGGGGGTCAGCGGCGCACCTCCTGGTCACGGTAGTGGACATCGGTCCAACACCGCGGCAGGGGTTCCTCCGAGCAAAAGACCAAGTCGGCCTTGGCGAAGCTCTCCGGATCCTGGAGCTCTTCGCCGGCATGATAGCGCCCGATCAGGTTCGGGTGCATCGGGTTGAACAGGTCGCGGATGCTCAGAACCTCGACGAGCTTTCCGGTAGAGCGGTGCTTGAGGAACATGGTTGCCTCCCTTGTTATTCGATGTTACCCCAACTTGAGTATGGTCCTGGGGAATGCCTTTGCAACCGGCAGACTCCAGCCGCCAGGGCTAAGCGCCCGCCCGCTGCTCGGCCCATTGGGCCGGGGTCAACGTCTTGATGGAGAGGGCATGGAGCTCGCCGCTGGCGATCTGTGCCCGGACCGTGTCCATCACTAGCCGCTGCTTCTTGAGGGGCGTTTGGCCCTCGAAGACCTCGCTGACGACGATCGCATCGAAGTGACTGCCGTCACCCGTGACCTGGACCTGGGCGCCGGGCAGCCCGGCGCGGATGAGTTGCTCGACGGCGGCGGTTTCCATTCGGGTTTCCTCTCGCTAGGCCCGGCCGCGATCGCCGGGCACCGATGTTACGACTTCGCTCAAAATTGGGTGCGCGCGGCGCCATCCCAAGGCCCCTACCCTCCCTGTACCGGGGCCGCGGCCAACACCCTATCGAAGGCCGAGTTCGACGGCGGGGCACGTCCACAGATCCCGAGTAAGCCGTGCCCTCCCCCGAGCACCTTAGTTACGGTGCAGAAACAAGTAAAACGACTTATCAACCAATGACATTCCCATCTATCACGTAGTTCCACTCCCCGAGAAAATCATCATGGCGAATGAATCGATCTTTGATGTCGCGAAATGTAT
>Ga0272446_1002364_pt1 | contig 25876 bp, 21 predicted proteins | sample YNPCB0061_FD_194587 | JGI IMG/M metagenome (GOLD analysis project Ga0272446, IMG submission 194587) | Hot spring microbial mat communities from Yellowstone National Park, WY, United States - YNP-CB-006-1 | ecosystem: Environmental > Aquatic > Thermal springs > Hot (42-90C) > Sediment | place...
AAGCGTCGTGCCAGGCGATACGAGAGCAGCACGCCCAGCAGCCCATAGAGCGCCGAGGCATAACAGACGGCGGTCATGTAGGGCGCAGAGTACCCATCGGCGGGAATACCCGCGCCGAACAGGTTGGCCAGATGCACCACAACATCTGCGAGAAGGAAGAACGGCCCCCACATGATTGCCGAACCGACCGGCGCTATATTGCCATACAGGCCGGTAGCGGCGCGAATGCGGTTTGGCTGAAGCAGGCTGCCCTCGATTCCCGACCGCGGGTTGATCGCTGCGAAGCGCCGGTAGTCGTTGGCAAAATCGAGATCGCCATCGAAACGTAGCGAGCGGAGATAGACATAATACTGCACTTCGTCGGTGGCGTAGACCCGCGGCGTCGCCATGGGCAACAGGAGTATGAAGAGCGCGATAATCAACAGGATGCCACGGTCGCCGCGCCAGCGTGTTGCGGCGTACCGGACGCGGGTAGCAAGTGAAACGAACATATCTCTCGATAGAGAGGCATCAGCCATCCTGCATCTTCCAGCCGGGCTGGATGGCGTCCCGACCGACCGAAGCCGTATCGTACAGATGGTCGGCCTGGTGCGCGATACACTCAGAACGGAAGGGGCGGTGGGCCGCAGCGGGAAGCTGCCACAGGGCCCACCGCCACCTCTCACCTCCTTCCCGCATTCGGGAAAGAGGCAGGGAATGTGGACGCAATACTCTTCAAATAAGCCCTTCGCCCCCACCCCGGCCCTCCCCCGCTGGGGGAGGGAGTCTGGCTCCTCACCCCAGCGAGGGGAGGTTGGGAGGGGGACTGTGCGGCGCGTAAAGCCTTATTTGCAAGATACTGGATGTGAACGATGACATCCTAGCGTGTGATGATCGGCAACCACCGGGTAATGACACGGTAGCCGGGATCGAGCGTGAAAATGAGCGAGCTATCCGTCTGGACACTGGCATTACCCGCGCCGTCGAGCGCCTTGACATACACGCGGTACGTGCCGTCCTTCGTCAGATCCGGCCCGAAGCCGTTGGTTGGCGTTGCCGCGGTGCGATCGAGCACGCCGTCGAACAGGTTGAACCTGACCCGTGGCGTGCCACTGGCGTCAGGCACCTCCACCGCCTGCCAGCGCAGCCTGGTGAGGTCGCCCTCCGGCAGCGGTGGGTAGGTCGTGGTCGGATTGGCGCCTTTACCAAGATACTCAACGGCAATCCACAGGCCCCAGAACTGCTTCGTCGCGTCGCTGGTATCTGGCGGCGTCTGCGTATTGACATAGCCGCGCGTTGGCACTGAGAAGCCACGCCGGTAGAGATTGTCGGTCACATTGATCTGCGTGATCGTCAGTTCGCGCAGGATTGTGAGCGTGCTGGTGTCCGGCGCGAAGCTGGCCTGGTTCATCACCGGGCGGCCCGAGCCGTCATTGCCTGGCGGATCGTAGAACATGATGCGATCAACATTCGACGTATTACTGACGCGGTCGATCACCTGGACTGCGAACTCTGTGCCGCCTGGCGTTAACACGCCCGTCTGCGTCTGCGACGGCACCGGAACATTCCCGGCGAAGGCACCGGGGAAGGTTGCCGAACTTGCCACCGTCCCATCACTGGCGCGGATGATGTTGTAACTCACCAGGCCGGTACAGTCGCCAATGTCATTCACACGCAGGAACATCTGGTTGATGCGCGTATAGCCCGGGTCACCCGCCGAAGCTCCCTGTTCGATCAGGTCGCCGGCAGGGGTGATTGGTGGGAACACCGATGGCATGGCGCCGAAGTTCTTGGGATTCATCACCTGCACCGCCGCGTCGACTGGCGTGCCGGCACTCTGGGGATCGGCAACAAACGTGATGCTTCGCCACTGTGGATCGAATTGATCGCGATTATTGGCGCGCAACTGGACATTCACCGTCTGGACGCACTGTTCAGGGCTCGTGATCGTCCTGTTGTACGCGCCAACCCAGGGATCAGCCGGCTGATTCGGGTCCTGTGCGTTCAATACCACACGCTGTTGCGCTGGCGTACATCCTGCCGATGGCGCGATCGCGCCGGTGACAAATGGATCGCGCACCACCGGCGGGTCGGTGCCAGGAACCGCGTTGCCGACCGTGATCGTCTGTGCCACACAACCGCTGCCCAGCGAACGGAACAAAAAGTACCGTGTCACCAGCCCGCTGCCGCTGAAATACTCAGTGACGCCATGGCCGTAGGCATAGTCTGAGACCGTGACTGCGCCGATGCCGTTGACGATGAACGCGCCGGGATCGGCAACCGACACTCCCCAGACGCCATCCTGCTGCCGCGCATAGTATGCCTTCCAGCCGTCGCCACGGTTCCCGACCCAGAACACATGCGGCGAGCCCTGCGGATCGACGTTGATCGACACCGTACCATACGACTCGGCAGAAATGATACGTGACGCCGGGAAATTGCCCTGATCATCTTCACGGCTGAAGAAGATACCGCCCTCAACGGCACGCCAGGCCACCCAGATCCGGTTATCCGGCCCGAACGCAACCGTCGGGTCAACAAGGTACTGGTTGGTATTGGAGATCAGCCGTTCGGTGAAGTTGCTGCCGTTCCAGATGCCGACATAGATATCACCGGCTGATATCGCGTATGCCACGGCAGTGCGGCTGCCATTCGGCGAGACGGCGATTGACGGCTGGTTGATCGACTCGCGCCCTGAGATGAGTTGTGTTCCCGACCAGCCGCCACCACCGCTGACATCGCTGGTCGTACGAAAGCGATACCGCCCGTCCTGGTTCCAGACAACCCACAGACGGTCGTTTGCGGCGCCGATCCGGGTATAGACGCGGAAGGTGCTGTCATCAATGACGGTTTTACGGTCATTCGGGTCCCAGCTCGTCCCATTGGCTGAGCTCAACAGATAGATCGCGTTGCTGGACGTATCGTTCCAGATCACATAGACCCGGCCACCGGGCGCAACGGTGACATCGGTTACCGTATAGTTTGGTTCGCCCCGCACGTCGCCCAGGTCCGCGGGATTGCCGAAGTTGGTGGTTCCATCGGCGTTCTTGCGCCAGTAGAGCGGGTTGTTATTGTTCCCACTCCCGCCACTACCCGCAACGTGGACGACAGCATCCTTGCCGCGGATCTGTGGGAACTTGATGTTCCCCGAACCAGGAATGGTCGCCTGGCCGCGGAACTCGATCTGTGGTGGCGTTTGTGCCTGGGCGGCCTGGTGCGCTCGGGGCGTCAGAGCTGCCGTGGCGACCAGGATGCTGAAGAGAAGCGCAGAGACAAGACGACTCATATCAACCTCGTGGTACACCCCTGCGCGCTGCTCACGGCAGGCGGATGGGGCGCGCTGATACCGGATAAGCCGCTGCGTGGCGGCGCGCTACGGGCTTGTCACCGTGACATTGTCGAACAACATGCCGCCGATGGCGCGGGTGTAGAGCCCGACTTCACCCGCAGCAAGCGAGGTATCGCTGGCCGATATTGTGGGCTGGCCGTCGAAATAGGCGCGCAGCTGCGATCCGCTGACGCTCAACGCGATCGAGTGCCAGGTGCGCGCACCGTACCCTGACGCATCAAGGGACGCGATGATGGTCACGTCGCCATTCACAACCTTTTCCAGCAGATGCTTTGGCCGCGCTTCATAATCATCGCGGATGATGCGATAGCGATAGTAGCTGTCGCCCTGCCGGCGCGCAATCAGGCCGACGTTGGCATTCTCCTGATCGTAGAAGCTGGCGCTGATCGTGTAATCGCTCCAGCTCGCATCTCCTGCGATGGCTGCCGTCTCGTGGATACTGGGATCGCGCAACGGCGGCACGGTGCGGTTCTGTTGCAGCCGGCCGTCGGCAACGATCCAGGAGGCCTGGCGTTCAGGTGGGACCGGCTCAAGATCGACGATCCGCCATGCGCCGAGCGACACATCGGTATCGAAGGCGTCAGCGAGGCGCGTCGTCGCCGATTGCGGCACGGCACCCCCGGTGGCAGGGCGCGCTGGCGCTGGCGGCACAGTTGGTGTCGGCGGCACGGTTGGCAATACGATCAGGTCCTGCTGCTCCGCCTGGCCCGGCGTCGCCGGCGCGCTCATCAGCAGCATGGCAACGACGGCGCCGCTCATTGCAGCGGCAATAACGAGAGACGAACGTGATTGTTTCATACCCTGGTCGGCTGCGCGGCCGGAGCATATCGCGGCGCACACGAGCCGTTCTCCTTTCTCACGTGACTGGTAGCCGAGAATATCATGGGTTTGCAGGCAGCCTCCCGGTGTGTACGCACGGGCAGGGCACTGCTCACATGACAGGACGCACGCGATGGCGCATTTCTAGCTTCGCCATAGCCTTCGGCTGCGTGGCGCTCCGTAACTCCTGCCGCATGAACAGGGTCGCCTGCAATTGAGCGATACAGGGTGTGGATTGCCTCGTTCGTGACTGCCTGCTTCCGGGTGGATGCACGAGGGGAAGGAACTATTTGCGGGTCGTAAATGCTCGTACATGTGCGGTCTTCTGGCGTCGTTGACTCAACTGCGCAGGTGGTAATAGTCATGGGGGGTTGTTGCACAAGCACAGCAGGGCGCCCTGTGCCATGTACTGAGCAGCGTTCGCTCCAGCAGAGCGTGCGGTCTCCACAGTGGACAGCATGCACCATTGCTGTTGATCTACTTTCCTGACGCCGATGTATGGTAGTCGCTCCACTTCATTTTGTCAACCGCTGGCGGGCAGCAAACGGTTACGCGCGATCGCCGCTCAGGGTGTGGCGCGAATCTGCGCATCCAGCGCCACAATGCTGATCAAGCGCCCTGACAATCCGGGATCGCTGGCTGCTGGAGCGACCAGCCGCAGAATATGCTCGCCAGGAGGCAACAGCAGCCTGAAGGTAAACGTGGTGCCTTCCGCACGCACGGCGAACTCGCCGAGCGGTTGCCGGTCGAAGGCGGCGGCCATCACGCGTTCCTCTGCAAATGGTTGAACGTGGAGCGACAGCAGAATTGGCAGATCGCGCCGCGAAGGATTCACCAGCACAAGATCGCCCTGCGCTCCCATCCAGCGCCAGCGGCGTGGCCCTTCCGCCTCTTCAGGATGCCAGCCGTCACCGAAGGCAGCATATGCAAACGGGCGCGGTTCCACCGGCGGAACGGCATACGCGATGAGTTGCTGGTCGGCATAGACCGGCGCAACGTCCCCGAGTGTTTGAAGCAGGGCTGCGCGCAGGTTCGCCCGGCTCCCGGGATCGATCTCGTTCCAGTAGACCAGAATGTGGCGTATGCTGTACGCATGGAGCGCCAGCAGCCCATCGTCCGGCCCATTGGCGAACAGGCGCGACTCTTCGGGGCGCATGGCCCACAGCTGGCGAACGCCGGGCGCCCGCGAGGCAAACGAATACGCCGGACGGCGCGAGACGAAGCCGCCGAGCAGTGGCTGCCCGTGGATCATCTGCGCCTTCAGCGGCTCGCTCGACTCGGTGTGCGGTGGCAATTCGAGCACGGCCCCCGGCTCACCGGCGATGTGCGCGTAGTACGGGTGCACGGCGAGGGTATGGAGCGGCCATGCCGGTGGAAAGTATTCGGCGGCGATCAAGACTGCGGCCGCTCCGGCCAGAATCTGGCCGTGGTGGGGTTGCACGCGCGCGCACAAGGCGCGCAGGCCCAGCGCGACCAGCGGTGCAAGCATCAGGGTCAGGATGACGATGAAATGGCTGGGGCGGCGCGCGATCTCCATGCCGGGTGCTGCAAGCAGCAGTTGATAGGGCAGCGGGATCGTGGTACGCGTCGTCCCGATCTGCACCACCGGCCCGAGCGCGAGGATGGTTGCCGCCAGGCCGAGAGCGGCCCAGCGCCATGCATCGCGGCGTGCCGCGACAAGCGCGATGGTTCCCAGGGCGAGCGCCACGAAGCCGGGGGCAATGTTCCATGCGCCGATATACGGATGCCAGGTGCGCACCAGTTTCTCAACGGTGTCGTTCCATAGTGGGTGCAGCCCGTTAGGCAGAAGTAAGTCGTAGACATTTGCCGAGTGGATGAGGATGGGATCCAGCGGATCGGCAAGGTTAAATCGTGGGCCGCCGCTACCCGAGGAGCGCGCCGCGCGCGCGGCGGCCACGAGGAACGGCGCGAGCAGGAGCGCGCCCCACGCGCCGCTCAACCCCAGTTGCACGGCCATCGCCCGCCGCCGCGCGCGCGGCGCTCCTGCAAGCCAGAGTACAGCGAACAGCAGGCTGTACACGCCAGAGAACAACAGATAGTACCAGCTCGTATACCCGATAAGCGCCAGGAACAGACCGGCAAGGAGCGCGTCGCGTCGCCGCAGATCCTCAACTGTGCGCAACAGGAACAATGCATAGAATGCTATCCATTGCAGCGTGATCAGTTCTAGCTGGCCATCCCAGACTTTCGTCAGGTGGAACGGCGAGAAGGCGAAGACTGCGCCACCGACCAGCGAGGCAACACGGTCGCCACTCACACGAACCGCCAGGGCGTACCCACCGAGGCCGGAAAGGGCGAGCGCCGCCAGCAGCGCGGCATTGTACGCGGCGATCGGGCCGAACAGGGCGGTGACCGGCGCAAACAGGATACCATTGGCGATATTCAGGGTCTGGAGGGTGAGATCGACGCCCTCCGGGTAGAACAGCAGCGGGGTGAACAGCGGGTTGGCCGGCGTCGCCAGGGCGCGCTGCACCCACCACAGGTTCCAGACGTTCTGCCAGCCGTCAGTTTCGGCCACCGGCCCACCCGGGATGGCCATGCCGGCCAGGGGCAGCGCCGGCGCCATGACCAGCAGGCTGAGGGCGACATACCAGAGGAAGGCAACGACATACTGGTTGTTGGTGAGCCTGTGCAGCACGAGAACCTGACTCACGCGGGCGGTCGCCGGGCAACCACCAGCAACATGGATCGCGCCGGCGGTATCGCTCGCGTGACGCTCCACAACAGCGCCTTGGCCAGCCAGCGGTGTGGGTAACGTGCCAGGCGGTGCCACTCCAATCCAACGCGTTCCCAGGGATCACAGTACGTACGCCGTGTGATCGCGAACCCAGCCTGTTCGAGCATCCAGCTGAGCTGGCGCATGCTGTAGAGCCGGCTGTGCGTGTAGTAGCGGGCTTCAGCCTTGAGGCCGGCCCAGCGGCGGAATTCCTCATCGTGTTCGAAGGGTCGGATCAGGATGATGTCCATCATCGTGCGTAAACGGCTCTTGAGATAGAACTGGTTCGGTGTTGAGAGTACCAGGTAACCACCTGGTGCCAGCAACTCGCGAATGGTCGCCAGCGCATCAATCGGCGGATTGGCCAGGTGCTCGATAACTTCCGAAAAGAATACCAGATTAAATGATTCAGGCAAGTATGGGGGTGGCTCGGTATCAATGTTCCAGCGCCGCACCTCGACGCCCAGGCTGCACCAGAGCTCGGCGCGGTGTTCCGGGAACAGATCGGTGCCGCGAACGTGGTAGCCAGCGCGCACCAGGATCTGCGTGAACAGGCCGGGGTTGACGCCGATCTCGAGTGCACGTCCGCCGGCATCGGGCGGGATCGCGGCAAGCAGATCGGCGAAGCGGCTCTGGTGCAGCCGGAAATAGTCGCGTTTGCCGTCGAGCGGGATGGATGCGCCGATATCGGCAATGATCCGGTTGATGTGGCGTCGGGCGATCACAGCGGCGATTGTACCACAGAGAACGTCATCGCCGGCGATCATGCCAGCGCGGCAAGTAGTGTTGCAATGTGCGGGTAGTCGGCGACGTTGCGACTGTAGTACGCAAGACGCACCCGCCCGTCGGCGCCGATGACAAATGCGGCAGGCATCTGAAAGACGTCACCGGTGGGCGGGCCCGGTAGATGCCCTTCAAAGGTCGCCTGTGCGCCGGCAACAAATACCTCTGGCGTCATCAGTTCCAGCGGCCCGGCAAGGCCGATACCGAAGGCGCGAAATGCCACGCGTTGTGGGTCCGACAGGCACAGAATACCTGGCGCGCGATCACCACAGAAGCGCGACGCCTCCTCCGGTTCGGCCATCGCGATGGCGGCGACACGCGCGCCGGCGGCCTCAAGTTGTTCGCGATCCCTGGCCAGACTGGCCAGCGCCCTGCGGCAGAATGGTCAGCCGAAATGACGCAGAAACACCAGCACTGCCGGTCTATCGTCCCAGAGTGACGAAAGCGCAACTGGTGTACCGTCTGGACGTTTGAGCGTCACATCTGGCGCATGGTCGCCCGGTGCGAGCCGGCGGGAGCGAAACTGTGCCATGCTGAACCTCAATAATGAACCTTAACCCTGCTGAACCTCAACCCTTTACGCATGATGATAGCAGGTTGGATCTCCGCAGGAGTTGGGGATCATGCATCAAGAATTGCAACTTGCCCACCTGATCTCGACACGCAGGCATGTGGCGTTACAGCATGCCGCGGCCTTTCAGTTCGAGATACTTCTCGATCAATGCAACGCTCAATCGATCGGCGGGGACGTCGAGCGTCAGCACCCCGTTCCGCTGGAGTGTGTCGAGTACGATGCGTCGCTCATCGAGCAACATCTCGGCCACGCCGCGCCGGTAGAGATCGCCTGGCTCGGCCAGCGTTCGCCCTGCCAGCCGGGTGATATTGGGGTCGGAGATGACAACGCATAGCGGCAGGTGTCGCTGCGCCAGGCGCGACATGTGCGCGATGAGGGCGCGCGCCGCATCGAGCGTCACCAGGTCGGTGAAGACGATCACGAGTGACCGCCGCTTGTGCTTGATGCTCAGGTAGGTCAGTGCGCGCGCATGGTCGGCTTCGACCGGTTCGAACTGCACGTTGTAGAGGGCTTCGAGCATGCGGTAGAACTGGCCCTTGCCACGCCGTGGCGCAAGGTAGGTGCGTACATCGTCGGCAAAGGTCAGCAGACCGGCGTGATCGCCCTTGAGCGTGACAACGTAGGAGAGGAGCAATGCGGCGTTGATGGCGTAGTCGAGCCTGGCAAGGCTTGCTTCGTTCTCGCCGGAGCGATCGTCAACGGGCGCACGCATCAGGCGGCCAGTATCAATGACGCTGACAACATACTGGCTGCGTTCGGTCTCGTATTCAGCGGCAATCGGTTTGCCGCGCCGGGCGGTCGCCTTCCAGTTGATGCGCCGGTATTCGTCATCGGTGGTGTATTCGCGCAACCGCTCGAACTCGATGCCGTGCCCGAACAGCCGTGCCGGGCGCAGACCAAGCTCGATCAGCAGACCTTTGCGCGCCAGTAGATCGTATTTGCGCACTTCCAGAACGTTGGGATAGACCCTGACCGGCGCAGCGGCGGGGTAGCGTGCCTGGTGGACAAAGGTGCCAAGTATACTCGGGTAGCGGATGTTGATATCGCCGAAGGCGAAGTCGCCACGGCGCAGCGGGTGCAGGTGGTAGCGCGCTTCGAGCAGTGCAAACGGCATCACTGCGCCGGTGAGGATCGTCGCATCGGCGTGAATCTCGTGCGGATGCTCGTCGCGGATCTGGAGCGTCAGGCGACGGCGCGCCCGGCTGCCGATCAGGATGGTGACCGGATTATTGGCGCCGAGCGAGAGGCGCGAGTCATTGAGCCGTTCGACATCGAGCGTTGATGGGCGATCGGTCAGCAAATAATCCGCCACCACCAGTGCCGCAACGGCGCCGATGTACGCCACCGCCAGCCAGAGGAGCACCGGCGCCAGCGCCATCCCTGCGACCAGTGTTGAGCCGATCAGGAGCAGGAGATAGAGGCGGAGCGTCGGGATCATATCTATCTCGGCACGTCCACTTTTGCAAGGATACGCGTCATGGCCGTGTCGGGAGTCAGCCCCTCGATCTCGGCTTCCGGTTTGAGAATGATGCGGTGGCGATAGACCGGTCGCACCAGTGCTTTTACGTCATCCGGGACGACGTACGCACGGTTCTGCATGGCTGCCCAGGTTTTGGCCGCCAGGAGCAGGCTGATTGAGGCACGTGGGCTGCCGCCGAGCAGCAGGTCGAGACTTTGCCGGCTGGCATGGGCGATATCGGCGATATACTTCAGGATGCCGTCGTCTACCTGCACCTGGCGAATCTCGGCGCGGCACTCGGCCAGTCGTTCGGCAGTCATGATCGGGCGCAATCCGACGTCGCTCAGGCGGTGGGCATCGAAGCCGGCATGGTAGCGGCGCAGGACTTCGATCTCCACCTCCTGTGGCGCATAGTCAATCACGACCTTGAACAGGAAGCGATCGAGTTGTGCTTCGGGCAGCGGGTAGGTGCCTTCATATTCGACGGGATTCTGCGTCGCCAGAACGAAGAATGGCTCGGGCAGCGGCAGGCGTTCGCCTTCGATCGTCACCTGGCGTTCTTCCATTGCCTCGAGTAACGCACTCTGCGTCTTGGCCGGCGCACGATTGATCTCATCCCCCAGGAGAATGTTGGTAAACACCGGCCCCTGGCGCAGGCGGAACTGGCCGGTTCCGATCTCAAACACCTGCGTGCCGACCACATCGGAGGGCATGAGGTCGGGGGTAAACTGAATGCGCTTGAACTCTGAACTGGTCAGCGCCGCAAGCGTCTTGGCCATCAGGGTTTTCGCCGTACCGGGAACCCCTTCGAGCAAGACATGCCCGCCGCAGAACAGGGCGATCAGCATCTGGGTGAATGCCTCTTCCTGGCCGACAACCACCCGGGCCGATTCTGAACGGATTGCCATGGTCGTATCGTGTGTGACCATATGACCTCGCCAGCTTTGCGGTTGATGAACGCATCTTTTGGAGGACCTGCGGCATCCACACCTCCCTCCGGAGGCGACCGCGTCACTCCTGCAACTTCAGCTCATTAAGGGTTGGGGAGATGACCGCTCATTTTCCGCTCCGTACATACTGGCCATGCGTTGGGCATGCTCCGCCACGTCGTCGCGGAGCGCATCCGGCGCAAGCACCTCGACGTCCGCGCCCCAGCTCAACACCCACGACCGGATCTCGCGCACTCCGCCAACCCGTATTGTCATCTCGCAACCGCCATCAGCGCCGTCCGTGATCCGCTGGCTATGATGCCACACACTCTCACGCACCCGGCTTGCCGCCGTGGCCGTAAAACGCAAGCGCACCTCGACCTCGGTCTCGTCCATGACCCCCCAGGCCGAGGAGAGACGCTGGTACGGGTCGAAATCTTCTGGAATGGTATACCCGTCGTCAAGGATCGTGGCATCGGTGACGCGTTCGAGCTTGAACGTGCGTAATGCCCCGCGAAGCTCATCGAACGCAATCACATACGAGGCTGGTTCACTCCGAGAAACCTCCAGCACGTATGGCGCGATCACACGTCGGGTCATCTCGCCGCTGGCGGCGCGATACTCCAGATCCACCCTGCGCCGGTCGGCCCATGCGCGGGTAATCGTTTCGAGCACACGCATATAGTTTGCGCGCAGCGGTCGAGCGCGAATAAGATCAGCCACCCGGGCAATATGCGCCGAAATGGTCGCATTCGGCAGACTGGCCGCCAGTTTCTGTAATGCAGATACGACGTGGGGGTTGTGCTCGTCGCTGTGGTGCGCAAGCAAACGTGCGGCAAAAAAGAGCGCCACTGCCTCGTTGAGGTTCAGGCGCACCGTCGAAAGATACGTTGTGCGCTCAATGCCATAGCGCCCCTGGTCCTGCCAGATCGGCACGCCCATCTCTTCGAGCGCGGCCAGGTCGCGGTAGATGGTACGCCGGTCGACGCCACAGCGTTCGGCAAGCTCATTGACCCGCATGCCGCCCGCTGTATTGTACAGCAGGCGCTCGATACGTTGTAGACGCGCAGCCTTGCTCTGGATGCGATCGGCAGTCACGTGACCTGACCTGGCTCAGACCAGACCGGATAATCGCAGGGCAATGATGGCAATCAGGAGGAGCGTACTGAGTATGGCGATACGCTGCAAATCGTGCCGTGCGACCTGATAGTCGCCGGTGTAATCAACAGGTTGTGGTGCAGGGCGCACTGCCCGGCGCTGCCTGCGCGGCGCATTCGCCGGCACGACCGGTTCCCGCTCGGGGGTAGCGATGATGTCAACGGTCGCTCCCTCATCAGCGGGCGACTCTTCGATTGCTTCCGGCGCCCGGCGTGGTTCCGGCAGGCGTTGCCGCGACCGCGCCTGTTGCTGGCGACGACGCTGTGAGCGAGATTGAGAAGGCATCGAACGACCTCTTGCGAAACCAGTGCTGTGTGCCATTATACCACAGCGCCTTTCTCATCAGGATCTCAGGCAGAAATTGCCCCGATATGGTAGACTACAACAGCCGCGGTTACCACCCTTATCTCAGATGGTCCAGGAGATAGGAGACACACATGCGCATACGGGCGCGTTTGCTGTCGGTGATCATGCTTCTTCTGGCGCTTGGAATGTTGTTTGCGCCGGTTCCGGCCCTTGCCCAGGCATCGCTGCCGCAATGGTACGAACAACGCACCCGGCGGTTTGCGATCCTCTACACCGATGGCAATCTCGGCCAGGCTGAGACGTATGCGGCATTCGTGGATGGTATTTACGACGAGGTGGCGTCGATCTTCGGCCAGGCCCCTCCGATACCGGTAACCCTGCGCCTCTACCCAACGCGTGTTGCCTATGATGCTGCCAACCCGCTGGCGGTCACGGTTCCGGGTATCGTCGCGCATGCCGATTTCCGGCGCAATGAAGTGGTTGTGATCCTCGATCAGACGACATCGCAGACGGCGGAAGAAGTGCAGAATAATGTGCGGCACGAACTGGTGCATATTGTCGCGGCGGAGATCTCGCAAAACCGGCTGAACGTCGGGTTTCAGGAAGGGCTGGCGCAGTATGTTGAACGCCCGTCGCCGGAGCTTGATCGCAAGGTCGAGGCGTTGCGCCGCGCGATGCAGCAGGATGCGCTGCTCGCCTGGAGCGCCCTGGACGACCGTGAACAGATCTATGGCAGCCCGCAGATTGGTTATCCACAAACGCTCTCGATTGTCGCCTTCCTGGTCGAGCGCTACACCTTCGCCCGATTTCGCGAGTTTCTGACGGTCAGCGCCAGTAGTAGTGGCTATCGCTCTGCGCTTGAGCGCGTCTATGGTGTGCCACCTGCCGAACTGGAGCGTCTGTGGCGCGAGTGGCTTCCATCCTACATTGATGGTGGCTATCGCCAGAATGCGCTGTCGGCCTACGACCTCGCGCCGATCGAGGCGCTGGTGGCCGCCGGACGCTATGCCGATGCGCGGCGCGAACTGGAACTGGCGATTCCCTGGCTGCGTACCACCCGGCAGGATGAGGTTCTGGCGCGCGCGCGCCAGTTGCTTGAACGCAGCGAGGCCGGGCTCTATGCCGACGACCTGGCGCGCCAGACGCGTGCTGCGCTTGAGCGCGCCGACTACCCGGCAGCCGCAGATCTCGCGTTGCGTGCCAGCGCCGCTTATGTGGCGCTCGGCGATTCGACCCGTACCGAGGCGCTGGCTGCATACGCCGCAATGGCTGAACGTGGTAAGCGTGCCATGGCGACCCTTGATCGGGCAACGGCACTGGCCGCTGACTGGCGCACCTACATCGAAGCACGCGCTGCTGCCGATAGTGCGGCGGTGGAGTTTCTCTCCCTTGGCAACCAGGATGGCGCTGCGCGTGCCCTGGCGTTGCGCGCCGAACTTGATCGTGTCCAGAGTCTTGCCGGAGCAGTTCTGTTGCTGACCGGCCTGGCCGGCATCGCCGTCGGTTTTGTGCGACGCCTGGCGGTGCGTGAAGCGGAAGCGTGGTAATGCGAATGAAGCGGCATCCCCTGATCACCCAGTTGCAACGGCTTGCGACGGATCGCTGGAGCCGGCGTGCACTCCGGACCGTGCTTCAGGCGGCGTCGGTGGCAGTGGGGGTGTGGTGTGCCGGCCTTGGCGCTGGTCTCCTGTGGGGCTGGATCATTGACCTGCGACTGTTGACGGCGCTGTCGCTGGCAATTCTGGGTATCGCGCTGGCAACACTCTTGCGCCGGCCGCTGCGCCCGGCCGAGGTGGCGCGCCGGCTGGATCGGCGCTTTCACCTGAATGAACAACTCGCAACGTCGGTTGAGGTGCTGGCAACTGGTGCGCCACTATCGCCGGTCGTAGCCCGGCTGATCGATCGTTCGGCGCGTACGGCCATGAGCGTTCATCAGCATGTGCGCCAGCGCCAGGCGGCGCCATGGACCGATCTCTTCACACTGCTTGCGCTGGTGATTGTTGCTGCCGGTCTGTTTCTGCTCTCAGGAACCGGCGGCCTGCGGCTCGATGCCGGCGCCGTCACGCTGCCGCCGCTCGTGCAACCGCTTGATCCCGCGCAACCGCTCTCGGCGGGCATACCGCCCGTGCTGGCTGGCGATGACCAGGTAGCGCCCCTGACCGGTACCGCCGAGAGCGAATCGCCTGGTTCGACCGGAAACGCGGCTGGCGCCCAGCCTGCGCAATCGGCAGTTTCCAGTACGGCCGGGCTCGACCCGCAGACCCTCGAAGCGCTGGCAGATGCACTGCGTGACCAGGGTGCGACGCGCCCTGCGGCTGATGCGCTCGATCGCGGCGATACCGCCGCTGCGGCGCGCAATCTGCGCGAACTGGCCGATCAGGCGGATTCGCTTTCCGAACAGGCGCGCCAGGCGCTGGCCGAGGCGCTGCGTGATGCGGCACGCGACATCGAGCGGCGGAACCCTTCGCTTGCCAGCCAGTTGCGCCAGTCGGCGCGCGACCTGGAGCGCGAGAATAGTGCGGCCCGCGGCCTGGATGAACTGGCTCAGGCGATTGACCAGTCCGGGGCGGCAGCAGCAACTGCACCGCCCGCAGATGGCCCGGCGGGTGAGAGTCCGCAGAACGGCCAGCAGGGCGATCTGCCGGGTCAGGCCGGAGCAGATGGCGCGCAGCCGGGCGCTGGCGAGCAAACCGGTCAGGGGAGTTCTGCAGGGAACAATCCAGCCGGTGAGCAACGCCCGATCGCTCCTGCGGGCCGTCTTGGCGTCGAGGGGCAACCGGTGGCGCTCGACGCTCAGGGTGGCGGCCAGCCTGCTGGAACAGAGAATAATCCGGCAACCACGCTGCCGGGCGGCAGTGGTTCAACGTCAGGCGGAAGCGCCGGGACAGGAGGCGCCATCGGCGCCGATCCACTGCGCATACCATTGGATGAACGTGATGTGGTTCAAGGATATTTTCAACCCTAGACGGCCCACGGCGACGCCTGCGCTCTTTGACGAGACCTTTCTGCGCCGCATGGAACGCCTGAGCCTTCAGGCGCAACGGACGCTGCGCGGCCGCCCGGCCAGCGGCGCGCACCTCAGTCGTCGCCAGTTGCCGACAACGGTATTCAGCGATCACCGCCCATACAGTGATGGTGACGACTATCGTTATGTTGATTGGAACGCATATGCGCATCAGGATGAATTGTTCGTCAAGCTTGGTGAAATTGAGCAGGATATCAACATCCACGTGCTGATCGACGTCTCGCGTTCAATGGCGTGGGGCGTACCGTCAAAGCTGCGCGCCGCCCAGTTGCTCGCCGGTGCGCTCGGCTATCTTGCGCTGGCGCACAATGACCGGTTGTACGTCGCGCCGTTCGATGACCGGGTCGGGCGTGAGTTCGGTCCGGCCCAGGGTAAGGCGCGCCTGATTGATATGCTGCGTTTTGTTGAAGGCGTGCGATCCGCCGGCGTCACCCGGCTTCCCGCTGCCCTTGAAGGGTACGCGCGCCGGCATGAGCGTGGCGGATTACTCGTTCTCTGTTCCGACCTGCTTGCCCCGGATGGTCTTGATAGCGCGTTGCGCGCCTATGCGCCACCGCGCTGGCAGGTGCTTGTGGTGCATGTGCTTGATGCTCGTGAACTGGAGCCGGAGTTGCTCGGCCCGGTAGAACTGGAAGATAGCGAGAGTGGTGCCTTGCTGCCGCTGACGCTCGACGCTGAAACGCTGGCGCTGTATCGCCGCAACCTTGCCGAATGGCAGCGTGGCATCGAGGCCGCCTGCGGCCGGCGCGGTGCTACCTACGCCCGCATCCTCAGCTCCTGGCCGCTGGAACGCCAGGTCATCCCGTACCTGCGGGCACGACAGGTTCTGACGTAACCATGAGCTTTCTCTTGCCACTCGGCTTACTGGCGCTGGTGGCGCTGCCGGTGATCGTGCTGCTGCACTTCCTGCGTGAACGGCTGCGGCGCATTGCGGTGCCGAGCCTGCTCCTGTGGGCCAGCTTGCCGCGCCGTGTTGATGGTGAACGTAGCCGCCGTTTGCCCTTGACGTTCCTGCTGTTGTTGCATCTTCTGGTGGCAACGCTGCTTGGTCTGGCCCTTGGGGGGCCGCAGATCGCCGGCGCGCTCAGCCCCGGCGCGCACCATACCGCCATTATCCTCGATATTTCCAGTAGCATGGCCGCAGACGATGGTGGGGTCACTCGCTTTGAACGAGGGCGCCAGCGCGCACGAGCGATCCTGGCATCGCTGGCGCCGGGCGACCGTCTCACCCTGATCGCGGCCGGATCACGGGCACAGCTTGTTGCATCGGGCAGCAGTGCGGCCGACATCGCCGGCGCGCTCGATGCCCTGCGCCCCGGTGATGTCGGTATGGCACTCGGCGATGCGGTGACTCTGGCCGAAGCTGCACTCGATCCGCAATTGAGCCGGCGTATTGTGCTGATTACCGACGGCGCCCTGCCGCCTCAGCCGCCACGCGATGTGGCGGTGCCCGTCGAATGGGTCCGGATCGGGGGTGACCGGGCGAACCGGGCGATTATCGCATTCGCAACCCGTCCCTGGGGTGGCCGGGTGCAGGTCTATGTCCGCGCGGCAAACTATGATACGGTACCCTACGCCGGTACGCTTCAGCTCCTTGCCGATGGCCGGCCGGTTGCAGCCGAACGGATCGTGATCGAGCCGGACGGGGAAACAGAAGTGACATGGACGTTACCGTCAGGCGCCGAAGCGTTGCAGGCTGTCTTCGATGGGGGTGACGCGTTGCCGCGAGATGATGCGGCGTATGTAAGTATTACCCGCACGCGGCCAGTGACGGCACTGCTGGTTTCCAGCCGGCCGGCGACGCTGCGCCGCGCGCTTGCGGCGGTCCCCGGTGTGGCTGTGACCGTGATCGCACCGGAAGCATACGCGACGGCCACCGAGCGTAACGCCGCCGATCTGACCGTGTTCGATGGCTACTTGCCACAAGAATGGCCTCCGGGCGCCATACTGGTGGTCGCGCCGCCGGCGGGCGAGGGGTTGCTCCAGATCGCCAACACTCTGCAGCGCGTCGAGGGTGGAACGACATTCCAGCAGCATGGCGCGGCGCTCGAAGGGCTTGGTCTTGGCGGCGTTACGTTTGGTGTCGCCCGCCGGGTAGAGGCGCCACTGTGGGCTGATGTACAACTGGCAACTGGTGATTTGCCACTGATCCTTCGTGGCCGCACGGAGAACCGTGAAATTGCCGTCTGGACCTTCGATGTCGAAAGCGGTAATCTCCCAACCCGCCTGGCCTTTCCGTTACTGGTCGCGCGGACGGTGCGCGACCTGACGCCGCCGCCATTACCTCCGGCCGTGCGCGCCGGCGAATCGCTGGTTGCGCATCCCGATCCGCGGGCAACACGCCTGCTCGTTCGTGGTCCGGGCGATCAATCCCTGGAAGCGCCGGCTGCACCGGCGGTCGCGCTCGACTCGCTGACCGAACCAGGATTGTACCGTGTCGAAGAGCAGCGTGACGGCGTGGTAACACTCACCGGAGCCGTGGGTGTCAATGCAGGCGCAGCGATCGAGTCAAACCTGCGCTCGCAGCATGCGCCGCCGTTGCGCGCACCGGCGACCGATCCCGGTGGTGGTGCATCCGGCCGGCAGATGATGGATCTCTGGCCCTGGCTGGCGCTCGGCGCATTACTTGTGCTGGCGCTGGAATGGGCCTACGTGCTGCGACGACGCTAAGTGCCTGTCCGAATAGGGGCGCGACCTGATGATTCTGCGCAATCCACAATTCCTGGCGCTGCTGATTCTTGTGCCATTACTGATCGCCGGCTGGCTGTGGCGCCGTGGGCGTGTCCCTGTCGCAGCGCTGAGCCTGCGGCTCATGATCGTGACGCTCATTGTCGTTGCCATCGCCGATCCAGTGGTCGTTCGCGGGCGCGCGGGAACAGGCACCACGCCACTGACCGTGCTGCTGGTCGATCAGTCGGATAGTCTTGCCGAGGAGGGCAAGGCGGCGCTGCGCGCGCGTGCGGCGGCAATCGCCGCCAGCACCGACGGTGCGGTGCAGATCATAACCTTTGGCGCAACGGTTGCTGCAGATCGCGGGGCGGGCGCTGCGCCACGCGCCGATCAGACCGATATCGCCGCGGCGTTGCGGGTCGCGCGCGGCCTGGTTGGCACCGGCGGCGGGCGTGTCGTGCTGCTTTCCGATGGCGTCCAGACCAGTGGCAACGCCTTTCTCGAGGCGCAGGCGCTGGCTCGTGATGGTATTCCGGTAGATACTGTGCTCTTCCAGGTTGCGTCAAGGCCGGAGTTCTGGATCGCCGCGATTGAGGCGCCGGCGACGCTGCGCGAAGGTGAGGAATTCACTGCCCGGGTTGTCGTGGCCAGTACCGTTGCTGCCGAGGCCCGGCTGGAACTGACATCCGGCGCGGAACCACTCCTGACCCAAGAGGTGCGTCTTGTGCCCGGTGAGAATGCGTATCCGTACACGAACCGCGCCGGTGCTCCTGGCGTCCTGCGCCTGCAAGCGACCATTGCCGGGCAACCCGATACGCTGGCGCAGAACAATACTGCCGCTGCAACAATTCTGGTTGCGCCAATGCCGCGCATCCTGCTGGTCGAGGGCCAGCCCGACACGAGTGGCCCGCTGCGCAATGCGCTTCGCCGCACAGGCGTGGTTGCTGAATCGATCGACCCGGCCTCCCTGCCGTCCCGATTGTCGGCGCTTGGTCGCTACGAGGGGATCGTGCTCCTCGATGTGCCGGCGGGTGAGCTCACGCTTGACCAGATGGCGACGCTGCGCGAGTTTGTGCGGAGCGAAGGACGTGGCCTGGTTGCCATCGGCGGGCGCTCCAGCCTGACCCTTGGCGCATACAAAGATACGCCGCTGGAAGAAACGCTGCCGGTGACCATGACTCCCCGACCACGCCCGGGGCGTTCCGACATCACGCTGCTTCTGATCATTGACCAGTCAGCCAGCATGGGACCGGAAACGGGTGTCTCAAAATTCACGATGGCCAAAGAGGCCGCGATCCTCGCCTCCGAATCGTTGCGTGAGGAAGATCGGATTGGCGTGCTGGCGTTCGATGTCTCAACCAGCTGGGTGGTCGACTTCCAGAGGCTGGGCGCTGGCCTGAGCCTGGCGGACGTTCAACGCCGCATCAGTGCTCTGCCACTGGGTGGCGGCACCGACATCTACGGTGCGCTGCAGGATGGCCTGCCAGCCCTGGCGCAACAACCGGGCCAGGTGCGTCACGCTGTGCTCCTGACCGATGGCCGCTCATTCACCGATGATCGGCAGGCGTACCAGGCCTTGATAGAACGCGCTCGCAGCCAGAACATCACCCTCTCGGCCATCGCCATCGGCTCTGATGCCGATACGGCGTTGCTGCGCGATCTGGCGCGCTGGGGCGCCGGGCGGTATCATTTCGCCGACCGCCCGGGCGACATCCCACGACTTACCCTGCTGGAGAGCGATATTGCGCGTGCCGAGCCGCAGGTCGAGGGTGACTTCCGTGCCGAACAGGTGACGCCCCACCCGATGCTGCGCAATTTCACGCCCGAACAGATCCCCGGACTCAAAGGCTACGTCGCAACCACGATCAAACCAGGCGCCGACCTGGTGCTCCGAGCGCCGGAAGGTGACCCGGTGCTCGCTGTCTGGCAGTATGGTCTCGGCCGTGCCGTCGCCTGGACCCCCAGCGCCGAGGCACCCTGGGCCACTGACTGGTCCAACTGGGCGGATTATGGTCGCTTCTGGGCGCAGATCATTCGTTACACCTTGCCTGAACCTGACAGCGGCCCATTGCAGGTGCGCGCCATCCGTGACGGCGATACGACGTCGATTATCGCCGAGTCGGTCGCGCCGAATGGCGAACCACTCGATCTGGCCGATACCCAGGCCACCGTGACCCTCCCTGATGGCAGTACACGCCTGATCACACTACGCCAGACCGCGCCGGGACGGTACGAGCAGGCGCTGACGCTGCCCGCCGATGGCGCATATGCCATCGAAGTGCGCCAGCGCAAAGGTGATGAGGTGCGCGCGGCACAGGCCGGGTACGTGCACCGCTATTCCGACGAGTATCTACCGCCCGATCCGCAGGCTGGCGCACGGTTGCTTCATGATATTAGTGCGGTCACCGGTGGTACAGTGTTACAGAGCGGGCCGGTGCCATCGCCCGCGGGAGCGACCGCACCATTGGCGCAGGTGCCGTCTCTCGATCTCTGGCCGTGGCTGCTTGGCGCCGCGGCGTTGCTCTGGCCGGTGGAGATCGCCATGAGGCGCGGGTGGCTGCGACTGCGCCGTGCTGCCTGACGCAAGAGACCGGGAGACGGCCCTGCCGGATCGCCTGCGACGCCGTACCAGGCGCAGAGCAGGTAACGGTTCTATAGCGACGTGCAACAACCTTGCGCCCCGGTGGGGCGCGCGGCGTGCAGGGACAGGGAGGTACGCCCGCGGATCACGGTTGCTGCTCGCCGCTGGAGCATCCGGTAAGGATGCAATCCCGTTCATCAGCATTCGTATTCTTTGGGTAAGGTTATGGTCGACATGGCGACCGGCACACCAGCCATTCCTGCAAACCGGAACGCGCTTGCCAAAGAGCTGATTTTCCGCGCGCTGGTGCTTCCCGCGTGCCGCTCCACCTTTGACCGGGTATGGCTGAAGGTCGAAGGGCCGGTGCCGCACCCGGCAGATGGGCCACTCATCATCTACATGAACCATCCTGGCTGGTGGGATGGTTACATGGCGTTTCTCCTGGACACGATCGTGTTCCGCAGGGGATTCGAGAGCTACATCATGATGGAAGAGAAGCAACTGCGGGCGTATCGCTTCTTTACCTGGTGTGGCGCATTCTCGGTCGATCGGAAGCGGCCCGGGGAAGCGGCGCGTTCAATCGCCTATGGTAGCCACCTGCTGCGCGAGCGGCGCGATCGCATCCTCTGGATTCTGCCGCAAGGTCGCATCGTCCCGAACGACCGCCGGCCAGTGACGGTCTACCCGGGTGTCGCGCGTCTTGCACAACAAACGCGTGACGTGCTCTTGTGGCCCGTGGCGTTGCGCTACGAATTTCGCGGCGAACAACGACCCGAAGCCTTTATTCGCGCCGGCCCGGCGCATCTGGTTGATGTGGCGGCAGCCGAAGAAACCATCGTTGCCGATGTGCGCCTGCACCTGACCGCTGCGGTTGACGCCCTGTGCGACGATGTGAACGACGAACGCCTCGAGAGATACCGCACGCTCCTGCGTGGCAAGGCCGGCGTCAACCGGGTGTGGGATGACGTTGTAGCGTTCTGGCGCCAATCACTACGGCGATTGCCAGGAATGCCAGGCCAACCATCCCCGCCAGCGGGTAACCGCGCGCCAGGTTCGCAGCAGTAAAGAAGACGCTGCTGAGCAGATAGAGCAGCGCCGGCACACGTGGCCAGACCGCTGCGATGAGCCGCGCCCACAACGATGGCTGTCGAGTAACGCCCCGCCCATCCCCTGGTGCATCGCCACCAGCGCCGGCCGGCAATGTGGCTGCAACGATCAGCGCCATCAGGACGCCCACAACCCACCAGGCAACGAAATTCTGCGGCGGCACGTCATAATACGGCCCGGTATCAATCCATCCCCAGTACGGATTGATGAAGGTGGCGACCGTCTCGATCTGGAGATCGAGGACGACAATCAAGGCGCCGGTGAGTGCAGCAAGACCGGCATGCGCGCGCCGCGACGTAGCCTCCGGCAGGGTCAGGCGAGCCAGTTGCCACGATCCGAAACCGGCCATGAGCCAGGCGAGCGTGATCGGTACTGGCACAATGCCCAGAATCTGCGGTTGCAGCACCTCGGTATACTGGTAACGCCCGAAGGGCCACCCGGTCGTCTCGCCAAGGTGCTCGACTGCCCAGGCAAGCAGGCCGGCGAGCGTCACCGCCAGCCCGCCACGCGCGCCATACATGCCGAGCGCCCAGAAGATCACGGCGAGCCCCTGCGCGATCAGCATCGCGGCGCCCATCCAGAGCCCCCAGGCCGGCACAGCGTCGAGCGCCACCGTGATCGTCGAGCCGGGAAAGACAGCGCAGTAGGCAAAAAAACAGGCCAGTGACAGCCACCGGAAGATGTGTCGGGTCATCCCGTGCATACCCTGTAGACGGATCAAGGAACCCTATGAGCGTCGTTCTACGCCACCGCTGGATAGCACTATGCCTGACAGGCGCAATCTATCTCTTCGCGCGCCTGCCGGGATTGCTGGCTCTGCCCCTTTTCAATGATGAAGCGATTTACCTCGTGCGGGCGCAACGTTTCCCGGCAGAACTGCAATTCACCATCCACGACGGCAAATTCATCCACGAACTCCTGCTCGCCATCCTGGTGCGTCTGCCGTGGGACCCGCTGCTGACCGGTCGGCTGTTCTCCGTGATCTGCGGGCTCCTGACGATCGTTGCTCTATGGATTGGCGGGCGCATCATTGGTTATGAGGCAAGCGGGATCGCGGCCGGGCTGTTCTATGTCTGTTCCCCCCTGGCGGCAGTGCATGATCGGCTTGCAATCCCTGATGCCATGCTCGGTTGCCTGGCCGGTTTTGTGCTGGCGGCAAGTCTGCGCTTCGGCTCGATGCCGCATCCGCAGCGCCGCGACGCCGCGGGCGTCGGCGCCCTGATTGCGCTGGCGGGGCTGGTCAAACTCCCTGGCCTGTTCCTGTTCGCCATACCGGTGCTGGCTGCGCTGCTGTTGCCCGCAACCCGGGCGGAGCGTCGCCGACGCGCCGGGCTCCTGCGGACGGCGTTGATCATTGCCCTGATTGCGCTGGCGGCGCTTGCGCCATTCAACTATGGCGGTGCGGAGAGCCGCAAAGTCGGCGCGCTCGATCTTGCGCAACAGATCGGGCGCTTTAGCAGCAACCTGGCGCTGGCGGGCGAATGGCTGGCGCTGACCTTACCGCTACCGCTGGCTTTGCTGGCACTCTTCGGATTGCGCGCCCCTACCGCGCGCCGCCATGTGGCACTGCTGTTGATAACCGGCGGGTTGCTGCACCTGGTATTCGCTGCTCTGGGCAGCGTAATCTATCCGCGCTATTTCCTGCCCGCCTGGCCGTCGCTGCTCCTTGCGGCCGGGATCAGCGCCGCTGAACTCAGGCATGAGCGCGCCATTATGCGGAGCACCGGCCTGGCACTGCTGGCGGCAACGATCGCGTGGGGCGGCTACTTCACGGTCGAATATGCCAGCCATCCTGCCCGTGCGCCACTTGCAGCCATTGACCGGCGCCAGTATATCGAGGCATGGACGGCAGGCTACGGATTACCGGAACTCTACGCTACGCTACGCACCGAAGCGGCGCAGGCCGGCCCGATGACGCTCGTCAGCCCCGTTCACGAGCGAGTCGTGCACATCGGGCCGATGATCTACCTGAGCGATGACCCGCTGATTCAGCATACGACCGTTGACTTGCGCGATCCGGATGCGGCGGCGCAACTGTCCGCGCTTGCCGTGCACCGCAACATCTACCTGGCGCTCGACGCCGACGAGGTGCAGGCCTTCGACATCGAGCGGCGCTTCCCCGATCTCGTTCACATCCAGGCCTGGCACAACCCCTACAGTACGATGACGCTGCATCTCTACGCCACACGAAAGAACGGCCAGCACCCAGAACGCGCCCCGACCTTACGGCGCTGACCCGAACCCGCCACCCCCCGGCGTTTCGATCCGCAACACATCGCCTGCGAGAAGATCGATGGTTACTTTGCCGGGCAACAGGCGCTCGACGCCATCCCGGAGAAGGATGTTGCGACCCGCCGTGCCCGGCGCACCGCCCGCCAGGCCATACGGCGCATAGACGCGACGCTCGCTCAACAGACTGACCGTGACCGGCGCGAGAAACTCAACTTCACGTATCAGGCCATCACCACCGCGCCGCCGGCCAGCGCCACCTGAACCATGCCGCAGAGCATAACGGCGAACCAGCACGGGGAACTGGCGCTCGATCGCCTCAACCGGCGTATTGAGCGTGTTGGTCATATGCACCTGCACCCCGCTGATGCCGTCACGTTCCGGGCGCGCGCCCATACCGCCACCCAGCGTCTCATAATACGCAAACTGGCGATGACCAGATGCAATGCCGCCAAACGTCCAGTTATTCATGGTACCGGCGGATGCTGCCGGAATGCGATCCGGCAATGCCTGCGCCAGCGCGCCCAGCACCACGTCAACCACGCGCTGCGCCGTTTCCACATTACCACCGGCGACCGCAGCCGGCGGGCGTGGCGCCAGGATGCTTCCCTCAGGAACACGAATGTCGAGGGGAGCGAACGCCCCCGCCGACGCAGGCATGTCTGCCGGGCCGAGGCAGCGGAAGCAGTACAGCACCGCGGATTCCGTGATCGCACGCGGAGCATTGAGCGGGCCGCGGCATTGCGCTGCCGTGCCTGCGAAATCAACGATGGCCGTCTCGCCATGGATGCCGATCCGGACGCGAATCGCCAGCGGCCCGCTGCCCACCCCATCATCATCGAGTACATCCTCGAAGGCATAGTCCCCATCGGGTATCGCCGCGATCACGGCGCGCATATGGCGTTCGCCGTAAGCCAGCAACGCCTCCATATGGCGCGCCGCCCAGGCGACATCGCGACGTTCGACGAGTTCTGCCAGCCGGCGCGTACCGACACGGTGGCAAGCCAGCTGGGCGGCCAGGTCGCCGCGCCGCTCGTCGGGGGTGCGCGAATTGCGGCAGATCAGGCCGATCACCGCATCATCCGGCATATCGCCGCGCACGAGCAGTGTCGGCGGAATGATCAGGCCCTCCTGATACAACTCACGGCTCATCGGCATCGAACCAGGGGTCATTCCGCCAACATCAGCATGGTGCGCACGTGTGGCCGTGTAGCCGATCAACGCATCAGCAACATACACCGGGGCGACGGTGGTGATGTCGGGCAGATGCGTGCCGCCGAGGTACGGATCATTCAGCACCGCCACGTCACCCGGCCCGAGCGAGAAACGGGCCAGCACCGCCTCGACCGAGCGCGGCATCGCACCCAGATGCACCGGAATATGCGCCGCCTGAGCGATCATGCGCCCGTGTGCATCAAAGACAGCGCATGAAAAGTCACGCCGTTCTTTGATATTCGCCGAGAGAGCGCTGCGACCAAGCGCGGCGCCCATTTCTTCGGCGATGGCGGCGCAACGGTTACGAAACACTTCCAGGTCAATCGGGTCAATGGCTGGATCGAGGCGGTACGATAGCATATGATAACATCGTAACTTGCGTTTTACTCTCCCTATGGTACCATAGTCCTGGTACATTCGTGCATGTTCTCTGCCGTGTGGCGCCAGTTCAGGCGAGTCGGCCATGACCGCGAAGCAGCCACTCCAAATCTTGCTTGTCGAGGACGACAGCATGATCGCCAGCGTGATAGCCATCGGGCTGCAGACGCTTGGCGTGCCGTACCGACTCGACAAAGCCTACTCCGCCGAGGAAGGGCTCGAGTTGTGGGCGCAGCATACGTATGACCTGGTGTTGACCGACTACAATCTGCGCGGCATGAACGGATTGTCATTGCTCGCCGCCATCAAGCAGATGGGTGGCAATGTTCCCACCGTGCTTTTTACGGCCTACGACACCCTCCAGTTACAGCGCGAAGCGCGCGCGGCCGGCGTCAGTGTGTATCTTGCGAAGCCATTCCTGATTGAGGATTTTGTCAACATTGCACGCGGGCTGTTGCCGGTGAGCGCCAACGAGGTTGGCGCCAGTACGCCTGTCCGGTAGCTGGCATCTGCTGGTGAGCATGGGTCGGCTCCGCCAGGCAGTGCAGGCCCGCCATGCATCCGGTCACCGCGCAGCG
>Ga0272446_1002365_pt1 | contig 25876 bp, 22 predicted proteins | sample YNPCB0061_FD_194587 | JGI IMG/M metagenome (GOLD analysis project Ga0272446, IMG submission 194587) | Hot spring microbial mat communities from Yellowstone National Park, WY, United States - YNP-CB-006-1 | ecosystem: Environmental > Aquatic > Thermal springs > Hot (42-90C) > Sediment | place...
TGGTATTTTTCATCTATTCTTAAATTAGTATATCTTCCATCTGTCAGTTGTTGTAAGAAATAGCTAGCACTATCGGCTAGTTGGGGTCTAATCTTTTCCGTCAGATATTGACGAAGAGCAGAAAACGCTTTGTCTAACTCTTTCAAGGTTAAATACTCTTGAGTTACCAACTTTCTTTCTTTTTCTTTTGCCAGGTATTCTTGTTTTTGATTGTTTAATGTTTGTAAGTTTTGCTCTTCAAAAACTAGACTTTGTTGACTCGATCGGTATGCTTCTTTAATATCTTCATAACTTTTTCTGGTAGCTTCTAGTTGTTTTTGCAAAGAAATAAAATCTGCTTCCTGATAATTTAGAGATGCTATTTGTTCTTGTAGTTCTGTCACTAATTGATTTAGATTTTCTTGGTCTAGTTGTTTTTGGGTCAGATTTTCAGTGATTAGCTCCAGATTTTTGGGAGTCTGCGCCAATTTGAGAAAGCCTTCATATTTAGGTTTTAACTGTTCTATTCGGTTTTGAACATTTTGATAGTAAGGCAAATCAAATACTTGCTCTGAGTCTAGTAGTTGTTTTTGTAAATTTGCTAGTTCCTTTTCTTTGCTAAGGAGTTGTTGTTCTAGCAATTCCATCTTTACTTTTTGTTGGGAAAGTTCATCTTTTCTTTTTTTCAAAGTTTCTAATTCTTTTTGTAAAACGACTCGTGCTTGTTCTAACTCGAAAATAACATTGGGTTTGGCAGTCAATAGTTTTACCTGGACTTGAGAGAAAGTTAACTGTTCTTGGCATTTTTCTTTTTGTCTAGTAAAGTTATCTACTACATTACTATACTCCGACTGTAGGGGACGTTCGCAGGTAGGACAGACTCCTTCTTCTCCAGCTTCGATTATGGTTTTTAGTTGTTTTTCAAGTTTATTAAGTGTTTGCTGTTCTATCTTACTGTTAGCTTGGTGTTCTGCTAAATTATGTTGCCACTCGATCGTTTTAGTGCGGATTTCCTGATCTCGATCGGTTATTTTATTTTGACATTCGGTTATCATCTGGATAAGATCATCCAACTGAGCTTGAATAGAGGAAAAATCTACTAAATCTTGTTTGAGACTTTCTATGTCTTTCTTAAGTTTTTCCGATTGCTCTCTCATGGCTTGACTTCTTAAAAAAGACTGATAATTATTACTCAATATCTTGTACTCTGCTTGGAGGGACGGATAATCAGCAACTGCCTGTTGTAATTCCAGGTAAACATCCATTTCTTGACTCAGTTCACTTTGTCTTTTAGTTAGATTATTTATATCTGTTGTTATTTTCTGGAGGTTTGACAGATATGTTTTTAGTTGATTTTGTAGTTGTAAAGATTGCGTCCTTCTCTCTCTTAATTCTTCCCATTGGGGTTCTATCTTGTCTTTTATTTCACTCACTTCAATAAACTTCTGTTGAATAGATTGCAACTCAGATTTAACTTTTTCGATTTTTTTGGTCTGTTCTAAAATTCGATCGTCTAAACCCACAAAAGAATCTAAATAACCTTCCAACTGGTTTTTTTGTATTTCTTTTTGCTTTAGATCATATCTGATAGTATCAGCTTTTTCGGCTTTGCCTTGGGCTTCTTCCAGTCTTTCGTAGCCTAACATCCTAGCAATAAATCTTTCTTTATTTGCTCCTCCCTCGATCGAGCTTAAAAACTGGAGTTCTTTTTGTCCGGTGAAATAACTATTAAAAAATTCTTTATGTTCCATCCGTAAAAGTTGGGTTAATTTCTCTTCCACTGCCTTAACAGAGTTAGCAATAAGGTTATCATTTTGCCACAATTGGGCTGTGCTACTATTACCCTGACTGCGTTGGATACGATAGTTACTATTTTCAAATCTAAATTCTAAATCGACAATTACCTTTGATCTGCCGGGTGCATAACGCCAAATTAGAGAATCTTTCTTACCCCTTAAAACACCATCTTTGTTGCCATAGAATGCCCAAGCAATTCCTTCTAAAACTGTGCTTTTACCTGCACCATTTTGCCCTAAAATGCCGGTCAAACCCTGGTTAAATTGAATACAAGTGTCTTTGTGTTGACGAAAATTTTGTAAGCGAACTGAGATTAAATACATAACTCCCTACCAAAAATAAAGCTGTAAAGTTCAAAACTATTGTCCCACAAACATTCTTTTAAGCGCCTAAAAGTAAGTTTTGGTGTAATCTTTTCTAATGTTTCGGGATAGAGGAGTGTCATTTCACCAAAGGGTAAAAAGTCATCTATCACTATTGCTTTGGTCTTTTCTTGGAGCCAATCTGAGAGTTCTTGCCATTTTGCGGTCATAGTGGCATTGTCTCCCATGAATCTCTTGCCTTGATTAAAATGATATTGCTCATTTTCTAAACGGAAGATCACATCGCAATGCAGATCAATAATCTGTAAGAAGTCTTTGGTTGTTTCTTCTTTCTTAACCTGATATTTTCGATCGACTCCTACTACTACCTCTTCTAGCATGGGGACTTCTCCTTTGACAATCCTTTTAACAGAAGACCAGGGTATATCAAATACGTCTTTGGGTGTGTTAATTAACAAGCCGTTTGCGCTTTCTTCTAAATACAAGACCGAATGAACGGTCATTTCCTCGATCGTTTTTAGTCTTACAGGAAGAGCTTTAATACCATAGTCTTTTAGTTCTTGAGCATAGACTTTCATTTCACCATATCTACCAAGGCGATAGATTTTACAATACTTTGTCGGACAAACCGATCGGGCTGTATAAATATCTAAATTAAAAACACGAACCAGAGCTTCAGCTTTTTTCTCTTTACTTTCAATATCTACCGGAAATAATAACAACAGACCATCATCCTGATTTTGAGGATCGGTCATTTCTAGGGTGATGTTTGCTCTGCGTCTTTGTTGTCTTCTTGCTTGAATGATATTTAAGCCCTGGCGCGCCTGGTTGATTTGCAGATTAGGCGCATTAGATTTTAGTACCTGACGGAAGAGTTGTTCGGCTTCTTCTTCCCGATCGGTGCTGTCATATAGCCTGGCGGTGAGAAGTTGGAGGTGGGGTTCATCTAAACCAAGACTTTGGAGTTGTTTGAGGGAACGGGAGGCTCCTTCATATTCTCCGTCTTTCATTTGAGTTTCAAATAAAGCTAAGAACTGTCCGATATTCATTTTTTCTCCCATTCTTCTGGTGTGAAGGTATTTATTTTCAAGGCATGAATTTCTGTGCCCATTTGTTCGGCTAGTGCCTGATAGACCGCTCGGTGTTGTTGAATTTTAGTCTGATTCCTAAAAGAAGAAGAAACGATCGTTAATTCATAATGACCACTACCTCCTTCTGCATGATGGCGGTGTTGTTCACTTTGGTCTTTTATTTCCAGATGAATAATATCCAGATTGTCTTTCAGTTTGCTTGACAACGCAGAAACCGATCGATTCATACTTAATCTTTCAGGGAACAATGTTATTTTAGAACCAATCTAAAGATTTGTCCCTATCAAGTTACAGTTTATGATTGTTGCTCCCCCCCAAAATTTTACGGTAGTAGAAGGGTTCCATGCTCTGTCCGAACCCCTGCGCCTCCAAATTATTAGACTTTTACAAGGGCAGGAGCTTTGTGTATGTGATCTTTGTGACCAACTTGGGGTCAGCCAGTCTAAACTGTCTTTTCATCTCAAAGTTTTAAGGGAAGCTGGGCTGATTAAATGGAGGCAACAAGGACGCTGGACTTACTATTGTCTTAATCCGCCGCAATTTGCTTTGTTAGAGCAATTTTTAAGGGAAATAGGCAATAACTCTGTGAACTTGCCCGCCCATGAGTGCATATCCTCCTAAGCAAAATTGCTATAGTAGAGAGGAATCCAATTTTTAGACTATGGTATTAGCCTCCCATCGATGTTTAGCCGATCGAGTCCGCTCTGATTTTCCCATCCTCCACCAATCCATCAACGGCAGAGACCTGATTTATTTTGATAATGCGGCTACTTCTCAAAAACCCCGCGCGGTCATCCAAAGTTTATTAGATTACTATCAACAGGATAACGCCAATGTCCATCGGGGGGCGCATTCCCTCAGTAATCGGGCGACGGAGGCTTACGAAAATGCCAGAACTAGGATTGCTAAGTTCATCAATGCCCGCTCCGATCGGGAGATCATCTACACCCGCAATGCCAGCGAGGGGATTAACCTGGTAGCGCGCTCTTGGGGGGAAAGTAACCTCAAGGCGGGGGATGTAGTTATGCTCAGTGTGATGGAGCACCATAGTAACATTGTGCCCTGGCAATTATTAGCTGAAAAATTAGGCATTAAATTAGAATTTATACCCCTCAATGCTGAAGGTAAATTATCTTTAGAAGAGCTACAAAACAGCCTGACCGATCGGGTCAAGTTAGTCTCGATCGTTCATGTTTCTAATACTTTGGGCTGTATCAATCCGATAGAAAAAATAACTGAAGTTGCCCATCAAATCGGCGCAAAAGTGTTGATTGATGCTTGTCAGAGTGTGCCCCATATGCCGATCGATGTCCAGGCAATAGGCTGTGATTGGCTGGTTGCTTCTGGGCATAAGATGTGCGCTCCTACGGGGATTGGCTTTTTGTATGGCAGGGAAGAAGTCCTTGAGGCTATGCCGCCATTTTTGGGGGGAGGGGAGATGATTGCAGAAGTTTATTTTGATCATTCTACCTATGCGGATTTACCCCATAAATTTGAAGCAGGTACACCAGCGATCGGGGAGGCAATTGCCCTCGGTAAAGCGATCGAATATCTAACCGAAATTGGGATGGACAAAATCCATGAATACGAACAGGAATTAACCGATTACTTGATGGCAAAATTACAGCCCCTAAAGGAACTAAGTTTCTATGGTCCGACTGATCATCGTGCTGCTTTAATCTCTTTTAATGCTCCCCCTGGCATTCATGGCAACGACTTGGCAGCTTTGTTAGACCAGGAAGGGATTGCCATCCGATCGGGGCATCACTGCACCCAGACCCTCCATCGTTATTTGGGGGTAAATGGCAGTGCCAGGGCGAGTTTATATTTTTACAATACCAAAGCGGAAATCGATCGGTTTGTGGCGGTTTTGGCAGACACCCTGGCATTTTTGACTAAACTACTTTAATTGTTAGTCATTTTTAGTAGGACGGTAGGGGTTGAGGAAATTAAGCAAGTTGTTGAGTTCTCTGGATTGAATCCAGGCTTTGCCCGTCCCTCGGAAACGACAGACCCAGCCCTCACCGCCAAACAGAGCGGTTCTGAGACCACGGAAAGATAAACCCCCCAAAATTTCTACGTTGTAATCAAGGCTATCTTCAAAGGCGACAATATAGCCCGTATCGATGATGTAGCCCCCCTCGATCGGGATTTCTAGGATGCCCCCGTAGGAGCTAAACCAGATGTCTCCCCTACCGACTGCCTTGAGCAAAAAGAAAGACTCCCCACTAAAAAAGCCCTTCCCCATGCCCTGCCACTTGGTCTGGAGTTCTACGTCAGGAGAGCAGGCAACAAAACCAGAGGATTGGATAAAAAGGGAACGACTATCATCTAAATAGTAATGTTGAATATCGCCGGGCACACCAGGGGAGATGTATAACCGCCCCGATCGTTGTTGGGCGGTGAACTCACTCAGGAACATAGACTCTCCCCCCAGCATCCGCATCATGCTCTGTCCCAAGCCGCCCCGCATTTTTGATTCCATTTTGACGTGGCTATCCATCGCTGCCATTGCGCCGGCTTCGACGATAATCTTTTGGTTGGCTTTGAGATTGACCACCAAGCTGGCATAGGCGGGGGCATGGTCGATAGTAAAATCGTAATCGCTAGTCTGACTGGGGGTGAATACCATAGGGGAATCCTCAGAATTTGTTAACAACATAACATGGCGAATTTTTCTAAGAGCTAAAGTTTTTCTAAATAGCCGCCCAGTTCACGAATGGGGTGTTAGGATGACCAAAGCAATAGAGAGAAAAGAAGAGCGCAATGAGTGCTGTAGAAAAAATTATTCCGTTTTTTGGTAGAGAAATTAAGTTACGCATCAATATTTTTGCCCCCCAAGCGGGAGGGACTGTGCTGATCCAGTGCGGCGATACCGCAGTATTGGTGACCGCCACTAAGGGAGAAAACAGGGAGGGAATTGACTTTTTTCCCCTGGTGGTAGACTACGAAGAGCGACTCTATGCCGCCGGGCGGATTCCGGGTGGCTTCCTGCGGCGGGAAGGTCGTCCCCCCGAAAAAGCAATCCTCACCTGCCGCTTAATCGATCGTCCCCTCCGTCCCCTTTTTCCTGGTTGGTTGCGGGATGATGTGCAAATTGTCGCTACTACTCTCTCTTTAGATGAAAAGGTGCCCGCCGATGTAATTGCGGTGACGGGGGCTTCCATTGCCTGCTGGCTAGCCAAGTTGCCCTTCAAAGGACCAATGGCGGGGGTAAGGGTTGGTTTACTCCAGGATGAATTTATTATCAATCCTACTTTTGCTGAAATTGAGTCGGGGGATTTAGATTTAGTCGTAGCCGGCACCCCAGAGGGAGTAATCATGGTAGAAGCGGGGGCAAATCAACTGCCCGAACAGGACATGATCGAAGCGATCGAGTTTGGTTATGAAGCGGTAGAGGAACTGATCAAAGCGCAACAAAGAATTATGGCGGAGCTGGGGATTGAACTGCCTGACCTCTCTCCTCCCCCCAATGAATATGGTGAATTGGAGCAATTTATTAAAGACAAAGCCACCGATCGGGTGCAGGAGGTAATTGCTAGCTGTGAAAAAGACCGGGTGGTCAGGGATGCCAAACTTGATGCCATTAAAGATGACCTCAAAACCATGATTGCTAATCTGCCGGAAGACCATCCCTTCAAATCGATCGATGGCAAGGTTGTGAGCGCTCTGTTCAAGGAGTTGACTAAGACCCTGATGCGCCGTCAGGTGATCGAACAAAATACCCGTATTGATGGACGGAAATTAGATGAAATTCGCCCAATCTCAGCAATGGTGAGTGTATTACCGCGAGTGCATGGCAGTGCCCTGTTCAATCGGGGCTTGACCCAAGTGCTTTCCGTTGCCACCCTAGGCACTAGCTCCGATGCCCAAGATATGTCCGACGAACTCTATACCGATGACAAAAAACGTTACCTCCATCACTACAATATGCCCCCCTATTCGGTCGGGGAGGTGAAGCCCCTCCGGTCGCCTGGGCGCAGGGAAGTGGGACATGGTGCCCTAGCTGAGCGGGCTTTGGTGCCTGTCATCCCACCGGAGAAGGATTTTCCCTATGTATTGCGGGTAGTGTCTGAGGTGTTGTCTTCCAATGGCTCCACTTCGATGGGTTCGGTATGTGCTTCTACCCTGTCTTTGATGGATGCGGGGGTGCCCCTGATTAAGCCAGTGTCTGGGGTAGCGATGGGTTTGATCCAGGAAGGAGAAGAGGTCAGAATTTTGACGGATATTCAGGGGATCGAGGATTTTTTGGGGGACATGGACTTCAAGGTGGCGGGCACCGATACGGGGATCACGGCTCTGCAAATGGATATGAAGATCACGAATATTTCCCTCCAGACCCTCAAGGATGCGATTTACCAAGCCCGATCGGGTAGGCTGTTTATCCTCAATAAAATGCTGGAAACTTTACCCCAGGCAAGACCTGAGCTTTCTGCCCATGCGCCCCGCCTCACCACGATGAAGATCAACCCCGACCAGATTGGTTTAGTAATTGGACCGGGGGGCAAAAATGTCAAGGGGATTGTGGAAGAAACGGGTGCCAAAATTGACATCAGCGACGATGGTACGGTCACGATCGCTTCTACTAGCCGAGAGAGTGCCAGAAGGGCGCAGCAGATGATTGAGGGCATGACCAGAAAGATCAATGTGGGGGATGTCTTTTTGGGCAAGGTGACCAGGATCATCCCGATCGGGGCTTTTGTCGAGTTTCTGCCGGGCAAGGAGGGCATGGTGCATATCTCCCAGTTGGCAGAGGGGCGCATTGCCAAAGTAGAGGATGTGATCGATGTGGGGGACAACATTGTGATCAAGATCAGGGAAATTGACCAGAGGGGCAGATTCAATCTCACCCGTTTGGGTATCCATCCCGATGAAGCAGCGGCGGCTCAAGCTAATGCCCAGTAGGGCTGATGGCAACCGGCGGGAATGGCTTTAGGCTGGTGTGGTAAATCTATGGAAAATATACCTATGACCAAATTAAAATTCTGGTTTATTGCCCTCCTCTGCCTGGTGGTTTTGGGTTGGGGCACGATCGTGGAGGCGAGTGTGTTTCATTTTTCCGGCACTCGTCCCGCCAATTTGGGCATAACTAATGGCAAGTTGCTGGGCTGTCCTCCTTCCCCTAACTGTGTTTCTAGCCAGAGCGACGATTTCCACCAGATTGAACCCCTCCATTACACTACCGATCGGGGTACTGCCCTGGACAAGCTGACGGCTGTAATTAAAAGTCTGCCCAATACTGAAATTATTACAACTAAGGATGACTATATCTACAGCGAATTTACCAGTGCTTTTATGGGCTATGTAGATGATGTGGAGTTTTATGCCCCGATCGATCGTAAAACGATCGAGGTTCGTTCCGCCTCCCGCTTGGGTGAATCAGACTTGGGGGTAAATCGCCAGCGGATTGAAACTATCCGTGCCTTGTTTGAGTGATCAGAGTCCTTTGGGGTGCCGATCGGGTAGGGGCTTGGCTCAGAGACCATGCGGGACTAAAGCCCGCTTTTGTCAATGTCTTGGGTTTTACGGACACCTGTTTAATTGAAGGCATTTCGGCAGCCGGTGCGACCCCAGCCAGTCGTAAAACTACCGCCCTTGCCGATGCCGAGTTTCTCTATCGGGGTGAAAACCTAGATTTTCCTTTGCCTCCTCTGATGGCGGGGGCTTCCCCCGTAGTGATTACCAGGACGATCGTTTCTGCCTTAGACCTACCCCTCTACATTTTTGATAGCGGCTTGCCCCAAAAACCTACTGTCCCCACGATCGATATAGGTGGTCTGCCCGCCCGCTGCCTGACTACGGGAAAAGCAATGCCGATCGGGGTGGTCGAGCATTTATTTGAGCAGGGCTTAGCATGGGGCAAAAAATTATCTTCCTATCCCTATTTGATATTAAGTGAATGTGTGGTGGGGGGAACAACTACTGCCCTGGCAATCCTTACCGCCTTTGGCATTGAAGCCCATCATAAAGTTAGTAGCTCCCATCCTATTTGTAACCATGAACAAAAATTTGCTGTAGTCAAACAGGGCTTAAGTCGAGCAGAATTTACCCAAAATCCCCTCTCGATCGTTTCGGCTGTAGGTGATCCCATGCAGGTCGTAGTGGCAGGGATGGCGATCGGGGCAAGTAACAACTGTGGCATTTTGTTGGGCGGGGGCAGCCAAATGATCGCCGTCTATGTTTTAGCCCAAAAGTTAGCCGAATTTTATCAGCTCACCTGGCGACCCGATCGGGTTTTAGTCGGCACTACCCGATGGGTGATCGACGATCGGAGTAGTAATCTATCTGGCTTGGCGGCAGAACTAGACATCCCCTTAATTTGTAGTGAATTAAACTTCCAAGATGCTAAATATCCCCAACTCAAAGCCTACGAAAATGGTTTTGTCAAAGAAGGAGTAGGAGCAGGAGCGGTCACGATCGGTAGCCACCTTTACGATCGATGGGATCAACCCAAATTACTAACAGAAATTGAACAAACATTCAGGCAAGGCATCCTCAAGGAATAAAACAAGCCCCTAATTTAAGGAAGAAAGTATTAACAAAACTTATAGGGGAGCAATCAAATTAGTTAACAAATATTACTTAATAAATTTTCTCAGACCAAAATCAGTTTTAATCAGAACAAACCTTCCCATTTTTTGCCCTTTAGCAAAAATAAGAATAGTAATTCATAAGACTTAAGAAAGAGCACTGTCAGCTAAAATATTGACAATGCAGAGGAATAACGGATTAAATTCAGTGAAACAATCAGCCATCGAAACGATCGTGGAGCAAGCCTTGAAGGAAGGCTACCTTACCCCCGCCATGGAAGCAGAAGTAGGGCGCATCTGCGACAGTAGTGAAGAGTTATCCGTTGAAGAATATATGGCGCTCGATCGGTTGATGGGAGCACTCCTAACTGGGGAAGTAATTTCCGTGCCCCGTAAGCAATTTATTAATTTAATGGAAGAATTAGTCATGGACTACGCCATCCAACGGGTAGCAGAACTAGAAAATACAGGTGTAACTTTGAATATGAGTGATATTGCTGCCTATGCTCTAAATCGCTTGCCCCCCCTCTATGCCACCACTCAGGAAGGAGCACAATACCAAAGGGAACGCGCCCTCAAGGAACTGCAAAATTTGATTGTCCAACAGGTAGAAGAGGCAATTGCAGTCAATCAAAAGTTTCCTAACCTCCCCCCCGATCGGGTCGCCCTCAGCCCCAAAAAACAAGCTGACCTGGTCAGCCAGATCAGCGAATTACTTAAAGCATATGCCCCAACGATCGAGGAATAAATTAACGCTTGGAAAATTGGGGAGCTTTGCGGGCTTTCTTTAAGCCATATTTGCGCCTTTCCTTCGATCGGGGGTCCCTCCTCAAATAGCCTTCCACCTTTAGGGGTTTCCGATTGTCAGGGGTGAGTTCACAGAGCGCCCTAGCTACCCCCAAACGAATCGCATCTGCTTGCCCCGTCACCCCACCACCATGAGCATTGACCAAAATATCGTATTCATTTTCTAGTCCCAGAGTAGCGAGGGGAGCCTTTACCCCTTCTACATAGAGGGGATTAAATTGTAAATACTGATCCCCAGGTCGATCATTGATAATCACCTGACCCGTACCCGGCACCAAGCGCACCCTAGCGATGGCAGACTTACGCCTACCTGTACCCCAATAGACCACACGATTTGTCGATTGCGCCATAACTACTTAACTCCAGGAATAGTTTGAATTTTAAGAACTTGGGGCTGTTGTGCCTCATGGGGATGACTTGCCCCAGCATAGACCTTCAGTTTGGTAAACAGTCTTCTGCCCAATCTGCCCTTGGGTAACATCCCCTTGACAGCGTGCTCTAGTACCCTAGCAGGTAACCGATCGATTAGTTTGGCAAAGGTTTCGATCTTCATCCCCCCAGGACGACCGGAGTGGCGACGATAAACTTTCTGGGTACGCTTGCGCCCCGTTACCACCAATTTGTCGGCATTGATCACAACAACAAAATCCCCCGTATCCATATGGGGAGTATAGATGGGCTTGTCCTTGCCCCGCAAAATCATCGCAATCCTGACGGCAAGTCTGCCGAGGCGCTGTCCTTGGGCATCAATCAGATACCATTGGGCTTCATTGTTTTTCGGTAAGTAGGTAGTGTTTTCCATAGTGATTAGATAAGGTAAGCAAATTTTTGTTCTTCCATCTGGAAGGGAGAGTTAGGATAGCCTACTCCCACCAAACAGAGTCCCTGGGGAGGAGCCGCATACTTAACAAAATGGCGCTTGTGTTCCTGCCAAATTTCCGTAAATTCCGCCAGACTCTTACGACCCGCCCCCACTTCCACTAACATCCCTACCAGGAGGCGCACCATCCCATATAGAAAGCCGCTGGCTTTTAGCTCTACCAATATAAAGTCTCGATCCCGCCAGCATTTGGCTTCCTGCAAGGTAAGACGGGCATGGGGACGACTAGAACCCGATCGTTGGAAAGCCTTAAATTCCCGCTCCCCTAACATGGGTTCAAGGGCGGACTGCATCAGCAGATGGTCAAGGGCATAGTAATAATAGTGCCAACTCAGGGAACGCACAAACAGGTTGGGAATTCCGGCGGTAAATAGAGTATATCGATACTTACGCCAAATTGCTGAAAAGCGGGCGTGCCAATCTGGCGGGACGGCAACCGACTCTCTGACTAATATGTCTTGGGGTAGACGGCTGTTGATGATCTTTGCCCACCGATCGGGAGGGATGGGAGCATCAGTATCAAAATGGGCAACCTGAGCGGACGCATGAACCCCAGTGTCCGTCCTACCGGCTCCATGCACAGTCACCCGATGACCGCAGACCGAGGTAATCGCCTCTTCCAGTACCTGCTGGATACTAATTTCCTTGGGCTGACGTTGCCAACCGTAGTAATTAGTACCTAAATACTGCAAAACTAAAGCAATTCGATACATCAACCAAGCCACTAGGTCTAAACCAGTTCAATAATTGCCATTTCAGCATTGTCTCCCCGGCGGGGCACAGTCCGAAATATACGGGTATAGCCCCCCGCCCGATCGCCGTAGCGCTTTTGCGCCTGATCAAAGAGTAGTTGGACCAAGGTGCGAACCTCCCCATTTTCCCCCTCCACTTCCCTGGGATAGAGATAGGCAATCACCTGACGGCGGGCATGGAGTGAACCATCCTTTGCCAAACCAATCATCTTATCGACTAGGGGGCGCATGGCATCTGCCCTTGCCCTGGTGGTTTTAACCTGCCCGTGGACTAATAATTCCGTCACCAACGATCGGAGTAGAGCCTTGCGTTGATCAGCCGGTTTACCTAGTTGGGGAATCTTACAACGATGTCGCATATTAACTTACCTTTTGTGATTTAGTTTCCGGGAGATTAAGCCCAAGCCGATTACGCAGAGCTTCGACTACTTCTTCTGCGGACTTCTGTCCGAAGTTTTTAATTTCCAGTAAATCTTCTTGGCTGTAGACCAATAGGTCTGCCACGGTGTTGATCTGTGCCCGCTTGAGGCAATTGTAAGCCCGCACCGATAGCCCCAATTCCTCGATGTGGACGTGTTTGGTTTCGCTGTCTTCCTGTTCCGGCTTGCCCTGGGGTTGAATAAGGTTGATCTCTTGGAGGGGACTAAATAAACCCACTAAAATTTGGGCTGCTTGGGAGAGGGATTCCTGGGGAGTCAGGCTCCCATCGGTAGTAATGTCTAGGACTAGACGATCTTTGGTTACTCCACCTACTCTGCTATCCTCCACAAAATAACGGACATTGCGGACGGGCATAAATACGGCATCAATCTGCAAGAAGTCAATAGACAGACCATCTTCCTTACTCCGATCGATCATGCGGTAGCCCACCCCTACCTCAATCTTGCACTCAATCTCTAAAACCGCTCCTTCCGAAAGGGTAGCAATATATTGATTGGGATTCACGACTTCTACTTCCGAGGGTAGGTTCAGGTCAGCGGTGGTGACGGTGTGGGGACCCCTTGCCACAATCCGCCCGATTTGGGGATCGGCAGTATGGGACTTAAGGACTATTTGCTTCAAGTTGAGCATTAGGTCCATGACATCTTCTCGAACCCCAGGGACTGTCGCAAACTCGTGGTTAACGCCAGCGATCCGCACCGCCGTAATGCCAGCCCCTGTTAAATTCCCCAGTAAAACCCGCCTCAAGGCATTCCCTACCGTCGTGCCCTGACCCCGATCGAGGGGACTGAGGACAAAGCGGCTATATTGAGACTTAGATTTATCAGTGTAGGATTCTACACATTCCACTTGAAAGTTAGCCATGGCTACCTATACCCTTCTCCGTTTGGGGGGGCGACAACCATTGTGGGGAATCGGGGTAGTATCCCGAATGAGGGTGATTTCTAAGCCAGCGGCTTGGAGGGCACGGACTGCTGTCTCTCTACCCGCCCCTGGTCCCGATACCATTACTTCAATTTGTCTCATGCCCTGCTCGATCGCGCGGCGGGCTGCCCCTTCCGCTGCAGTTTGGGCAGCAAAGGGGGTTCCTTTTTTGGCACCCTTAAACCCACTAGAACCAGCCGATGCCCAGGAGATCACATCCCCAGCGGTGTCGGCAATAGTGACGATCGTGTTGTTAAAGGTAGACTGGATGTATGCCACCCCATTGGGCACATTGCGCTTAGGTTTGCGGGGTCCTGTCCTCCGACCTTGACGAGTAGCCATAATTTATCTATTTCCTCTCTATTTCTTACCTGGTGCTTTTTTCTTGCCAGCCACCGTACGGCGCGCCCCCTTACGGGTACGGGCATTGGTGCGGGTACGCTGCCCCCTCACCGGCAGGCTCATACGATGTCTACGTCCCCGATAGCAACCAATATCCCCTAGTCGTTTGATCGTCAAACCGACCATCCGGCGCAAATCCCCCTCTACCTGATAGTTCTCTTCTATTTCTTGGCGGAGGGCAGCAATTTCCTGGTCAGTTAAATCTTTGATCCGGGTGTCGGGATTTACCCCCGTTGCCGCTAAAATTTGATGGGAGCTGGTCAAGCCAATCCCAAAAATATAAGTCAAACCAATTTCGACACGTTTATCCCTTGGTAGGTCTACGCCTGCAATCCGAGCCACTCTCGATCTCCTGAAAAAACAACAAGCAGGGGCACTGCTTTGGTTACTGAAAAAATTGTCGCAAAAAACATAATATACTTATTAAGCCCTACCTTGTCAAGTAAAATTTCCATGGTTTCTAGCTCTGATATTAAAGAACTGCGTAAGGACTTAGAGCATTTGCTCGATCGGTTGGAGGATATGCCCCACCGCAAATTTATTTTCCGTGCCCTCAAGGTGATTAGCCAACTCGGGGCAAGGGATGTAGAACGCCTGGATTGGAAGCTGATCAGCGGCGCTTTAGAGGATATGCAGAGGGCTTTGGGGGTATTCCATCCCTACCGCCATTTACGCAAAGTGAGTATTTTTGGCTCGGCGCGAATGAACCGGCGTAATTTGGAATATCAACAGGCAGTGCATTTTGCCCAATGTATTACGGAGTTGGGTTTCATGGTTTTGACGGGGGCGGGGGGCGGCATCATGGCAGCCGGCAATGAAGGGGCGGGTCACGATCGGTCCTTTGGCTTAAATATTTCCCTGCCCTTTGAACAGTCCCACAATGAATTTATTAGTGGTCCCGATCGGTTAATTGAATTTAAGTATTTCTTTACCAGAAAATTATTTTTTTTGAAGGAAAGTGATGCCATTGCTCTATTTCCAGGGGGGTTTGGTACCCAAGATGAATTTTTTGAATGTCTTACCCTCTGTCAGACGGGCAAATCTACCCCTAAACCTTTAGTTTTGGTAGATAAATTAGGGGGAGATTATTGGCAGCAATGGGATGCTTATATGGAGAATCATTTATTAGGCAGGGGGCTGATCAATCCGGAAGACCGTAACCTATATTTCATCACCGATAAGGTGGAGGATGCCTGTAATCTAATCAGGAATTTCTATCGAGTTTATCACTCTAGCCGCTGGGTAGATGATGTATTAGTAATTCGATTGTGTCAAGATATTACCGATCGGGATTTGTTAGAGTTAAATCGAGCATTCAAGGATATTTTAGTAAGGGGCGAAATTACTAAATCGGAAGCCCTGCCAAAGGAGAAAAATGAAAGCCATATATTGTCTTTACCCCGTCTATTATTATACTTTGACCAACGTAGTTACGGTAGATTGCAGGAATTTATTATTGCTCTAAATAACTGTGCTACCTCCCACTCAAACTCGATGCCCTGCTATAAGAAATGATGAAAGTTTTAGTGACTGGAGGCGCTGGTTATATTGGTTCCCACTGTGTTTTAGCCCTCCTCGATCGGGGTTATGAAGTATTAGTTTTAGATAATTTAGTCTACGGGCATCGGGATTTTTTGACGGACATTTTACAGGTAGATTGGCTGGAAGGAGATGTCACCGATCGGGTTTTGTTAGATCAAATTTTTACTAACCATAAAATCGGCGCAGTTTTTCACTTTGCTGCCTATGCCTATGTGGGAGAATCGGTTAAATTACCAGGCAAGTATTATCGTAATAATGTGACCGGTAGCCTTACTCTATTAGAGGCAATGGTTGATCATACTATCCCCTATTTTATTTTCTCTTCTACCTGTGCTACCTATGGCATTCCCCAAGCCATTCCTATCACCGAAAATCATCCCCAAAACCCGATCAATCCCTACGGGCAATCTAAATTGATGGTAGAAAAAATACTCAAAGATTTTGATGGAGCCTACAATTTACGATCGGTTATTTTTCGTTATTTTAATGCGGCTGGTGCCGATCCCTTGGGGCGCTTGGGGGAAGACCATGACCCAGAAACCCACCTCATCCCCCTGGTGTTTTATACCGCCTTGGGTAAGCGCCCGGCAATTTCAATTTTTGGCACTGACTACCCTACCCCCGACGGCACCTGTATCCGTGATTACATTCATGTCATGGACTTGGCAGAGGCGCATATTTTGGGTCTGGAATATTTGCTGACAGGACAGCCCAGCGATGTGTTTAACCTGGGGAACGGCAGTGGCTTTTCCGTTCGCCAAGTAATTGAGCAGGGGCAGCATATTTGCGGCATTCCCATCAAGGTCAAAGAGACGGAACGCCGATCAGGGGACCCCCCCGTTCTAGTGGGTAGTAGCACTAAAGCGATGTCCCTGCTTGGGTGGCGACCTAAATACGGCGATTTACGGCAAATTATGGCAGATGCCTGGCGCTGGCATCAAGGTCGTCATGGTTGAGTGAAAGACCCTTCTGTAAAGCAAAGTTACGATCGGTTAATATAAAGGGAGGTTTGTCATTTTTTCCTATGTCTATCACCTTCCTTGAAAGACTCCACAGCCCCGATCGTTCTGTCATTGTGTTTGATGGCGGTATGGGAACAGCGTTACAGATGCAAAACCTGACGGCGCAAGACTTTGGGGGCGCTCATTTAGAAGGTTGTAATGAATATTTAGTCTTTAGCAAGCCGGAGGCGGTAGCACAAGTCCATCGGGCATACCTAGAAGCGGGTGCCGACGTGATTGAAACAGACACTTTTGGTGGTGCATCGATCGTTTTAGCGGAATACAACATCGCCGATCGGGCTTATGAGTTAAACAAGCGAGCCGCTGAACTTGCGAAAGAGATAGCAGCAGAATATTCAACCCCCGAAAAACCTAGATTTGTAGCGGGTTCTATTGGACCAACGACGAAACTGCCTACTCTTTTGCATATTGGTTTTGAGCAGATGGAGCAGTCTTACATTGAACAAACAGAAGGACTGTTAGATGGCGGCGTTGATCTTTTAATTGTCGAAACCTGTCAAGACATCTTACAAATTAAATCCGCCTTAAGAGCGATCGAGACTGTCTTTCAGAAAAAACAAAGAAGAGTACCTTTGATGGTGTCTGTCACAATGGAAACAACAGGCACGATGTTAGTCGGTACGGAAATGAATGCTGTTGTAACCATTTTAGAGCCTTTCAAGATTGACATTTTAGGGATGAACTGTGCAACTGGTCCCGATCGGATGACAGAGCATATGAAATATCTTTCTCAGCATTCTCCTTTTGTTATTTCTTGTATTCCGAATGCTGGTCTGCCAGAAAATGTAGGAGGAAAAGCGGTCTATCGTCTTACGCCCGAAGCTCTGTCAGACAACTTACGTTATTTTGTGGAAGAGTTGGGTGTGCAAATTATTGGTGGTTGTTGTGGTACGACTCCCGATCACATCAGAGCTTTAGCCAAGATTGCCCAAGACCTCAAACCCAAGCCCCGTAAGCCTTTCAATCCTCCTAGTTGTGCTTCTATCTATTCTGCCCAACCCTATGAACAGGATAACTCTTTTTTAATTATCGGTGAAAGACTAAACGCTAGCGGCTCCAAAAAATGTCGTGATCTGTTAAACGCTGAAGACTGGGATGGTTTAGTTGCCCTGGCTCGTTATCAAGTGAAAGAGGGTGCCCATGTCATTGATGTAAACGTAGACTATGTCGGTAGAGACGGCGTAAGAGACATGAAAGAGTTGGTCTCTCGTTTAGTTACAAATGTCACTCTACCTTTGATGTTAGATTCGACCGAATGGGAAAAGATGGAAGCAGGTCTTAAAGTAGCGGGTGGTAAATGTATTCTTAATTCCACCAACTATGAAGACGGTGAAGAGAGATTTTTGAAGGTGTTAGAACTAGCAAAAGCTTATGGGGCGGGGGTTGTGATTGGCACGATCGATGAAGAGGGCATGGCAAGAACGGCAGAGAAGAAGTTTGAGATCGCTAAACGAGCTTACGAACAAACGATCGGTTTTGGTATTCCTGCCCATGAGATTTTCTTTGATCCTCTAGCTCTACCCATCTCTACTGGCATAGAAGAAGACAGAAAAAACGGAGCAGCCACGATCGAAGCTATAAGAAAAATCCGATCGGAGTTACCTGGTTGTCATGTTGTTTTGGGTGTTTCCAATGTGTCTTTCGGTCTTAATCCCGTCGCCCGCATGGTTCTTAATTCTGTCTTTCTCAATCTTTGTTGTGAAGCAGGAATGGATAGCGCCATCGTCCATGCTAGTAAGATTTTACCTTTACACAAACTAGAAGAAGCAGAGATTGAACTAGCGAAAGACCTAATCTTCGATCGGCGTAAATATGAAAATGACATCTGTGTTTATGACCCATTGGGGGAATTTACTAATCGTTATTCCGGTGTTTCGGCTAAACAGGTAAAAACGGAAGATGCTAATCTCACGATCGAGGAAAAACTAAAACAACATATCATCGATGGCGATCGGCAAAAACTGGAAGACCACCTCAAAGAGGCATTAGAGAAATATCCTCCCTTAGACATCATTAACAATATCTTGTTAGACGGCATGAAAGTGGTAGGGGACCTCTTCGGTGCCGGTCAGATGCAGTTACCTTTCGTTTTACAAAGCGCCGAAACCATGAAAGCGGCTGTTGCTTACCTTGAACCTTTTATGGAAAAAGCAGAGGGTTCTCACAAAGGTGTGTTTGTCATTGCCACCGTTAAAGGGGATGTTCACGACATCGGTAAGAACTTAGTAGACATCATTTTGTCAAACAATGGCTATCGTGTGATAAACATCGGTATCAAACAACCGGTAGAAAACATCATTGCTGCCTACGAAGAACATAAAGCTGACTGTATTGCCATGAGTGGTTTGTTAGTTAAATCTACGGCTTTTATGCAAGAGAACTTAGAAGAATTCAATCGACGGGGCATAACTGTGCCGGTCATTTTAGGCGGGGCTGCCCTTACTGCTAAATTCGTCAATGAAGACTGTCAACAAACCTACAAGGGTCGTGTCATTTATGGTAAAGATGCTTTTTCCGATTTGAACTTTATGGATGCCTATATGCCCGCTAAAATGGCAGGCAGATGGCACGATCGTTTGGGCTTTTTAGATGAAAACGGCAATCCGGTCGATCAAAACGGTCATCATCCAGTCAAAGAAGCAAAACCGAAAGAAGAAAAACCAACCGAAACAGTCCCGATCGATACCACCCGATCGGAGGCAGTCGCCATCGATATTCCCCGTCCTACACCGCCTTTCTGGGGGACAAAAATCCTCAACCCAGAAGACATTCCCCTAGAGGAGCTATTCTGGTACTTGGATTTACAGGCTTTGATCGCTGGACAGTGGCAGTTCCGCAAACCAAAAGAGCAGAGCAGAGAAGAATACGATCGGTTTTTACAAGAAAAGGTCTACCCAATTTTAGAAGAATGGAAAGAGAAAATAGTAAAAGACAAACTACTAGAACCTAAATTAGTCTATGGTTATTTTCCAGTTTTATCATCGGGTAACAGCGTCTTTCTTTACGACCCCGATGGTAAAGATGAACAACCCATTGCTACTTTTACCTTCCCCAGACAACGATCGATGCGGCGGCTCTGTCTAGCAGACTTCTATGCACCCCAAAGTCTAGGCATCAAGGATGTTTTCCCGATGCAGGCAGTCACAGTGGGAGAAATTGCCACAGAATATGCCCAAAAACTATTCCAAGATAACCAGTACACCGACTATCTTTACTTCCACGGTATGGCAGTGCAAATGGCAGAAGCTCTGGCAGAATGGAGTCATGCCCGCATCCGCAGAGAATTAGGTTTTGCCGACCAAGAGCCAGACAACATCAGGGAGGTCTTACAACAACATTATGCTGGTTCCCGTTATAGTTTTGGTTATCCTGCTTGTCCTAACATTCAAGACCAATACATTCTTTTAGATTTGTTAGAAGCAAAACGGATTGGTTTATACATGGATGAAAGTGAACAACTCTATCCCGAACAATCAACCACTGCCCTAATTGCCTATCATCCAGTCGCAAAATACTTTAGTGCTTAAAAAAAGAAAAACCCGATCGGTCTCGATCGGGCTAAATAACAAAATCCAGAGATAATTATTTATCGATCGCACCCATGTCAAGTACGGGTTCAGACTTCCGATCGATACCCTTCTCAAAACCAGCTACAGCCGCTCTTGCTCTACCAGCGTGCCACAGGTGACCCACCAAGAAGAAGAAGAACAAGCAGAAGTGAGAAGTTGCCAACCAAGAACGGGGAGAAACGTAGTTAACAGCATTGATTTCAGTGATAACCCCGCCCACAGAGTTCAAAGAACCAAGGGGAGCATGGGTCATGTACTCAGCTGCCCGACGAATCTGCCAGGGTTGGATGTCATTCTTGAGCTTGTCCACATCCAAACCATTGGGACCACGGAGGGGTTCTAACCAAGGACCACGGAAATCCCAGAAGCGCATGGTTTCACCACCAAAGATAATCTCACCAGTAGGAGAGCGCATCAAATACTTACCTAAGCCGGTAGGACCTTGGGAAGTAGCGATGTTAGCACCCAGCTTTTGGTCACGCACCAAGAAGGTCATGGCCTGAGCCTGAGAAGCCTCAGAGCTGGTAGGACCATAGAATTCACTAGGGTATGCAGTGTTGTTGAACCAGACATAACAGGTAGCGATGAATGCCATCAAAGACAAAGCACCCAGACTGTAAGAAAGATAAGCCTCACCAGACCAGATGAAAGCGCGACGTGCCCAACCAAAGGGCTTGGTAACAATGTGCCAAATACCACCAGCAATACAGATGAAGCCGATCCAGATGTGACCACCCACAATGTCTTCCAGGTTGTCTACGCCGATGATGTTACCTGCACCACCAAAGGGAGCGCTAAATAAGTAGCCGAAAATGATCGTCGGATCGAGGGTGGGGTTAGTTACTACCCGCACATCCCCTCCACCGGGTGCCCAAGTGTCATAGAGACCACCCAAGAACATGGCTTTGATTACTAACAAGAAAGCACCACAACCAAGCAAAATCAAGTGGATGCCAATGATCGTGGTCATCTTGTTCTTGTCTTTCCAGTCGTAGCCAAAGAACTGAGAATAGTTCTCTAGGATTTCAGGTCCACGGATAGCATGGTAGATGCCACCTAAGCCTAAAACCGCAGAGGAGATTAGGTGTAACACACCAACCACAAAGTAGGGGAAGGTGTCGATTACTTCACCGCCAGGACCAACGCCCCAACCCTGGGTAGCCAAGTGGGGTAATAAAATCAAGCCCTGCTCATACATGGGCTTGTCGGGGGTAAAGTGCGCCAACTCAAATAGAGTCATGGCACCCGCCCAGAATACAATTAAGCCGGCATGGGCAACGTGAGCGCCTAATAGTTTGCCGGATAAGTTGATGAGGCGTGCATTTCCAGACCACCAGGCAAACCCAGTAGAATCAAGAGTACGTCCGCCTACACCAAGACTGTTAAAGTTAACGGTCGTAGTCACTTGTGTAAAGCTCCAATTAAAACTGCTTATCTATTATTCAACAATCAGCTACCTAATTAGTTAGATAGCTGACCGATCGGGTAAATTAGAGAGCGTTACCGCGGGGTAATACTTCTTCAGGGAAGTCAAAGCGTTCTGCAGGTTGGTCTTGAGGAGCCATCCAAGCGCGGATACCTTCATTCAACAAGAGGTTCTTGGTGTAGAAGGTCTCGAACTCTGGGTCTTCAGCAGCGCGCAACTCTTGGGATACAAAGTCATAGGCACGGAGGTTCAAAGCTAAACCAACTACACCAATGCTTGCCATCCACAAGCCAGTTACAGGCACAAACAACATGAAGAAGTGCAACCAACGCTTGTTAGCGAAGGCAATACCAAAGATTTGGCTCCAAAAACGGTTTGCAGTAACCATGGAGTAGGTTTCTTCCGATTGAGTGGGGTTGAAAGCGATGAATGTATTAGCGTTGTCACCATCTTTGTAGAGGGTGTTTTCTACCGTTGCACCGTGGATAGCACAGAGGAGAGCACCACCAAGGATACCTGCTACGCCCATCATGTGGAAGGGGTTGAGGGTCCAGTTATGGAAGCCTTGGAAGAAGAGGATAAAGCGGAAGATACCGGCAATACCGAAGCTGGGGGCAAAGAACCAACCAGCTTGACCCAAGGGATAGAGCAAGAAGACAGATACGAATACGGCAATGGGACCAGAGAAAGCGATCGCATTGTAGGGGCGGATACCGACCAGACGGGAGATTTCAAACTGACGGAGCATGAAACCAATCAAGCCGAAAGCACCGTGGAGGGCAGTAAAGGTCCAGAGACCGCCGATCTGACACCAACGGGTAAAGTCGCCCTGTGCTTCAGGACCCCAGAGCAATAGTAAGGAGTGCCCCATGCTCAAAGAAGGGGTAGAGACAGCAGCGGTTAAAAAATTGCAACCTTCGAGGAAGCTAGAAGCTAAACCGTGGGTGTACCAAGAAGAAACAAAGGTGATACCAGTAAAGAAACCGCCAATAGAAAGAAATGCACAGGGAAAGAGCAAAAGTCCGCTCCAGCCGACAAACACAAACCGATCGCGCTTGAGCCAGTCGTCGAGGACATCGAAAAAGCCTCTTTCCACTTGTTGTGATCTACCGATTGCTATAGTCATCGCGTTAAATCCAGTGAATATATTTGAATTAGAGTATAGAGCCAGAGCCTTTTACAAGAATTCTAGCCTATCTGCAATTGGGTTATAGCTTAACACATCTTAACGTTATCTAAAACACCTTCTCAGGGAGTAGCTTGGGGAGTGATTGCTTTAAGTTAAATGAATTTTCTTAACGCTTTGATGAAGTTTTATATCTTTGTCTTCTTAAGACTTTCTTAAGATTTACGATTAATAAGTAATATTACTTATTAACAATAATACTGGGATAATCATTGTTTTTTCTAAATGAATTGTTCTAATTTAGGGGCAACTAGAGTGTGGCAAAATAAGGGACTAATCATTTGATGGGGTGTTGATGTGCCTAAGCATTTATTAGTTGGATCGACTAGGGGGGGGAGCGGCAAATCGGCGATAATCTTGGGATTGGGTTTACATTTGCAAAAGGACGGCAGGACTGTGGGCTATGGCAAGCCGCTGGGCACTTTTACCAGTAGGGAATTGCCCCAAGATGCCCCCCCGATCGAGGCGGATGTGAAGTTCATTACTAATGCTCTCAAGCTCACTCCCCCTTTAATACGCCCCACTTTGCTATATCTCGATCGGCAATCGCTGGAGTTACAACTGAGGCATCCAGAGGACTACGGCACCCAATTGCGTCAGTACCTTACTATGACTTTAGGGGAAGTTGTGTTGGTGGAAGCACCGGCAAACACAGCGGAGGGGGCGATTTTTGGGCTTTCTTTAAGGCAGATAGCAGAGGCTTTGGAAGCTCCAATCCTATTGGTGGTGCGCCACAGTGATCTATTGGTAGCGGATCATCTTTTAGTGGCAAAGGAGCGGCTGGGTAATCATTTAATGGGGGTAGTGATCAACGATATTCCGCCCCAGTCCTTGAATTTTGCCCGTACGGTTTTAGCACCCTATCTTGAGCAACGAGGCATAGCCGTTTTGGCTGTGATGCCGGAAAGCAGGATTCTGCGTAGTATCAGCGTTCTTTCTTTGGTGGATGAATTAGGGGCAAAAGTCCTCTATGCGCCAGACACGATCGGGTTGGCAGAAATTATGGTGGAGGACTTAAAAATTGGGGCGATGGATGTGAATTCTGCCCAAGTATTTTTTCGCAATGCCCCCCAAAAAGCGGTAGTGACAGGGAGCAGCAGGGTTGATTTACAGATGGCTGCCCTTGAGACTTCTACAGTTTGTTTGATATTGACTGGTACACCCCAAGTAACTGATGAAGTTAGACAAAGAGCCGCCGAATTTGAGGTGCCTGTATTGGCGGTTAGTAAAGACACTTTGACTACGGTGGAGATTATTCGGGACTGCTTGGGGCAGGTACGCTTGCAGGAAGGGTTAAAAGTTAATTGTATTGTGGAATTACTAGAGCAGTATTTTGATTTTCCTCGTTTTTATAGTTTGATGGGCTTAGAGAAAGGATAGACAAGTTGTCTATGACCATGATCGATCGGTTAGAATAACCTATAGATAAACAGAGGTTAAAAAATGAAAAAGACCTGGTTATTTTTTGGTTTATTTCTGTTACCTGTTCAGTTGAAAAGTTGGGCGCAGGTGCACCCGTTGGCTAACAATCTGGAAGCTGATCCTACTGTATCTAAAATGGCTCCTTGTTTCTATCTAGGAGGGCAGAATAACTGTCTAATCTCTAGCAAATACCAACCAAAAGATACCGATCGGTTTATGTTCCAGACCGCCCAAAATAATCTCAAAAAACCCCTTTCTTACTTTATTACTTTGCCTCAATTATTAGGAGCAGAAACCACTTTTTATGAGGCTGGTTTTCCTAACCCTACCTATTTTTATTACATTCAAGTCCCCGATCGGATTGGCACTGGTATTAAATCAATCGAGATTTTGCAAGAAGAGGGAGGAGAAGCTATTGATTACAACCCCGATCGGATTGTCGTTAAAAATCTAGAAAATATTCCTATAAAAACTAGAATTGAAGGGCAAAAACTAACGATCGATTTTGCGAAACCGATCGAACTACCCCAGACAATTACCCTGTCTATTTCTCCCTATCAAAACCCTAATTTGTCCGGTACCTATCAATTCAGGGTGACCGCTTTGCCTGGTGGAGAATCACCTAGAAGTCAGTTCCTCGGCTATGCCCGCTTTAACTTCGATCGACCGATAAAGTAGCTCTGTGGGTGGGATTCGGGTTTTAGCTCCCCATATTGTCCAAAGAATTAGCGCCGGTGAAGTAATTGACTCCCCCAAAGCCGTGTTGCGGGAATTGATCGAAAATGCCCTTGATGCCCAAGCCGATCGGTTGACCATCGACCTGTGGACTAGGGATGACCTATTTTCCCTCCAGGTGACCGATAACGGTATTGGTATGACCCCAGCGGATTTGCGCCTGGCAACAACCCCCCACAGCACCAGCAAAATTAGCCAATTAGAGGATTTAGCGACAATTTCCAGTCTTGGTTTTCGGGGGGAAGCACTTCATAGTATTGCCCAGTTTGCCCCACTCACCATTGCCAGCCGATCGGGGGAAGACCCTGGTTATCTGCTCAATGGGGGAGAACTTACCCCCTGTGCCCTAGCGCCAGGCACGATCGTGAAGGCAACCGACCTTTTTGCCCAGTTTCCCCAGCGGCGGCGGGGTTTACCCGATCGATCTCAGCAACTGAGACAAATACAGCGACTGATCCAAGATTTTGCCCTGCTCTATCCCTCCCTCACTTGGGGCGTAAACTTAGAACATTCCCCCTGGTTTCAAATTTGGCATAGTCCCAATATTAAAGGGATTGCCCTGCAATTTCTCTCCCATCTCTCCGAAACAGACCTGATCGAAGACCAGCAACAATATGGCACCATCCTGTTAGGATTGCCAGGGCGGGTGTCCCGTCCCCGATCGGATTGGATCAAAATTGGTATCAATGGCAGAATGGTTAACATACCCGAATTAGAGCAAAGCATTTTAGCTGGCTTTAGTCGCACCCTACCCCGTCATCGTTTCCCTTTGTGTGTAGTTAATCTTAAAATCGATCGGGCAGAAATTGACTGGCAACGGCACCCCGCTAAGACTGAAATTTACTTAACTAACTTACAAAAATGGCAGACAAAAATCGAAGAATGGATTAAACAATTGTTAAAGTCTCCCCAACCAACCCTCAGTAGTCATGGTAAAAACTTACTCAAACTAGCAGAATCAAAGATTATCTACAAAACCCAATCCCTAAAGCCTATCAAAGTTTTAGGGCAACTCCATAATACCTATATCATCATCGAACAGGAAGAA
>Ga0272446_1002366_pt1 | contig 25872 bp, 16 predicted proteins | sample YNPCB0061_FD_194587 | JGI IMG/M metagenome (GOLD analysis project Ga0272446, IMG submission 194587) | Hot spring microbial mat communities from Yellowstone National Park, WY, United States - YNP-CB-006-1 | ecosystem: Environmental > Aquatic > Thermal springs > Hot (42-90C) > Sediment | place...
CGGCTACTCGGTGCGCGAGGTGGTCGCCGCCGTCGAGCGCGCGGGCAACTGCCTAGTGCCGGTCCGCGAAACCGCCCGGCGTGCCGGAGACCCTCCCGTGCTGGTCGCCGACAGCGCCAAGGCTGCCCGCCTCCTCGGCTGGCGTCCCGCCTTCCCCACCCTCGAGCCGATCGTCGAGACCGCCTGGCGCTGGCATGCGGCGGCAGCACGATAGAAAGAAACAGAAGGGCTTAGGGACAACATCTCGCCGCGCGGTCGCTGCTGCGCCTCCACGGATTTGCGAAACACCCGGCACAGATGCTGATAGAAGCGTTGATTTACGGCCGATAGCGCAGAATCTTTCCTGCGCTGGATGCAACAATCAAGTAGCCATTGGCTGCGTCTATCCGGTGCCACGCGGCGGTCCCGGATGGCGTCCGGCAACGGTAACGAGCCAGGAGTTGACCGGAAGAGTCGAATTTCACCTCTCCGGGTCCAAGGTTGGGCGGAATCGGCCAAATCAGGAGGTACCAACCCGATTCGTCCACCGCGCTATCCATCGCCACCAGAGACCGTCCCGCCGCGGGTCCTCTCTCCGATGCCGCCTGCTGCATCGCGCGGCGGTCGTGCTCCGATGTCTTCCGCAAAGCCTCCTCGATCTCCGGCGCCGTTCCGCCTGTGGCCGTGGTTCTTCCAGTTTCGAGGTCATACAAAAGACGTTGCCCGGAGACTTGGTCGACAATCGCCAGGTTCTTTCCCGCCACTGCCTCCACCAAGGTTCCAGGACGAGCCCACGAGGAGTACCGCATAGGTGAGGCACCGCTGCCGTAAACCGTTACCGTGCCATCCTGGCAGATCGTCGCTGGTTGCCCCGCGATGGCGATCAACTGCGAAAAACAGGGAACCGCAATGTCCGCGGCAACATCGCTCCTGCCGGACTCGTCATACTGTCGCAGGAATCCCCTTCTTTGGATTCCAACCACCACTACCGGGCCACGTGAACTCAGCACAAAAGCGCCGTTTGGCGGCGTTCCCGGCAGATCAATGAAACGTTGCAGCCGGCCGTCGAACCCGACTTTGACGAGCGCGGACTGATTGGGCTGTTGTTTCGAGTCGATCAACGCCCAGACTCCATCTGCCGTCGCGCGGATCTCGCGGAGCAGAATCTTGTTCCACGAAGCACGGTGAATCACCTCGGGCAAGTCCAATTCCTGTTGTGAGTTCAACTCGACCAGGGCCGGGACTTCGCGAGACACGGTCGCGCCGGTGGTGCTCGACACGGCCGTAAATAGGAAAAGGAAACCCGACGGGAAGAAACTTATGCCGATGTTCCTCATATCTCGATGCTACCTCCCCCCCCCCCCCCGTACGGACTCCCCATTTTTGTGGTGCGACAATATGCCGCAAGAGGCACCCCGGAAGGGCGCCCAGGCCAAGGCGTAAGTGGTTTCACCAGAGAATGATGGGGCCCAAAAGAGCGGGCTTGTGGTGTGTTTCGTTTTCCGAACAAACGCGGGCAGTACCCATTGTCAATGTTTTTAACATTGTACGCGGCGGCGCTCTGGTTCAAGACATCCAACCCAAGGAAAAGACAACTTGTTTATGAGGGATTCAAGTTGTTCTGAATCTGGAACAAAAAAGTCCCGTCCAAACGGTCATTCTCCGATTCAACCTATTCTTAAGACATGACTTAGCACAGAACAAGTCTGGAACTCCCATCCGTCGATGCGTTGGGGATTCCTTCTGGTTTCGGAAAAATGTACAGGCGAATTCGCGCGGTGACTAATCCGCCCGGTGAGAATCTCGCCAAGCGCGACCGCGGTCGTGACCGCGTGCACCTGTTTGTCGCGTAGTTCTGGAGACATCGTCAGAGAAAGCACCGGGCGCGTTTGTTCGTCGTCCGGAAAGTCGCCCGCGCGGTAGCGCGGATCGGCGTAGGCGGGGTACCAAGTCGTGCGGGAACGGCGGGCTTCGATGCCGGGCCTTGCCCCGCTAAAGTCTCGATTGCCTTCGCCCGTGGCGCGTCACGTCCGGTAAGTTAATGAAATCAATCCCCAGCCCGCCTCTAAATCCGGATCCCGTACGCCGCACAGTCGGCCGCAACCATCTCCCGCACCAGATCCGGAAAGCGAATCGTGGGCTCCCAGCCCAGTTTCTGTCTGGCTTTGGTATAGTCGCCGAGCAACAGGTTGACCTCCGCCGGACGGTGGAACTTTGGATCCACGCGCAAATAGCGCCGGTAATCCTTCCCCACGATGGAAAAAGCCAGTTCGGCGAATTCCCGCACCGAATGCGTTTCTCCCGTGGCGATCACGTAATCGTCCGGTTCCGGCTGCTGGAGCATCCGCCACATGGCTTCCACGTACTCGCGGGCGTGGCCCCAGTCGCGTTTCGCCTCCAGATTGCCCAGCACCAGTTCCTGGGCTTTCCCCGCCTCGATGCGCGCTACCGTGGAACTGATCTTGCGGGTGACAAACTCGAAGCCGCGCCGCGGCGATTCGTGATTGAACAGGATGCCGCCAGCGGCGTAGATCTGATAGGCCTCCCGGTAGTTGCGGGTCAGGTGGAACCCCGCCACCTTGCTGATGCCGTAGCTGGAACGGGGGTGAAAGCGGGTGTTTTCATTTTGCGGCACCTCGTCGGCATTGCCGAACATTTCGCTGGAGCCGGCGAAGTAGAAATGGCAGTGCGGCACCAGGTTCTTAATGGCGGCCAGCAGGAAGTGCGTGCCATTGATGTTGGCGTTGAGGGTGGAGAATTCGTCGTCGAACGCATAGCTGACAAAGCTCTGCGCCGCCAAATGGTAACACTCGTGCGGCGCCACTTCCTCGACCACATGGTGAAGGCTCGCGTAGCTCTCCAGGGAGGCGGCGTGCAACTGGATCCGGTCCAGGATGCCGAGAATTCGCGACAGGCGATGTTCCGGATCCTCGAGGGCAATCCGGCGGACGATGCCGTGCACCTCATAGCCTTTGGACAACAACAATTCCGCCAGATACGACCCGTCCTGCCCGGTGATGCCCGTAATCAGCGCTCTTCTCGCAGCCATTTCCTTCAAGCTACTACAGACGCACGGCAGATCTTTTGCCTGCTGCCCTCAGGGGGGGTTCGCGTGACGGCCGCCGTTGTCCCGTTCACGAGCCCGTCCCACGCCACCACCCGAAAGCGACCAGCGCCAGAGCGAACCCGCAGAAACCGGCGCTCAGCCCAGCAGTTCCTCGTATAGCGCTTCGAAGCGCGCGATCGCGACCGGGGCCGCGAACCGCGCTTTTGTCTCCTCTTGCCCGGCTGTGGCCAATCGCCGCCGCCGCTCCTCATCGGCGAGCAGGTCCCGCAGGCACGCCGCTAAGCCTTCCACATCCCCCGCTTCGTACAACAGTCCGGTCCTGCCGTGGTCGATCGCCTCCGGATTGCCCCCGGCCCGTGATGCGACGGCCGCGCAGCCGATCGCCATCGCCTCCAGCAGCGAGTTGGACAGCGCTTCGGAAAGCGACGGCTGCACGAAGATCTCCATCGCGCGCAGCCATGGCCTCACGTCGCGCACCTGTCCGGCAAACCGGCACTTGTCCCCCACGCCCAGTTGGCCGGCTAACGCCTCCAGTTCCGCGCGGCACGGGCCATCGCCCACCAGCACGAGCGTGACCGGCCCGCATTCGCCTTGCACGCGCGCAAAGGCGCGGATCAGCGTCGCCACTCCTTTCTCTTGCCGCAACTGGCTGACCGCGCCGATCACGCGCCCCGGCGGCAGAACTGCCCGCATCGATTCGCCCTCCGGACAAAACGCTTCCGTGTCAATCGCGTTGTAGCAGAGCCGCAGCTTTTCCGCTGGGATCCGGTCCTGCTCGATTAACGTGCGGCGCAGTTGCGCCGAGTTGACCACCACGGCATCCACCATCAGATCCGTCACGCGCAGCAAGTGATGATGAATCCCCGGCGTCAGGTGGCGAAACGCCCGCTGGCTGGAGATGACCACCGGCACGCGAAACCACCGCGCCGCCGGAACTCCGAACAAGTTCGCCGGCACATCGAAGGTGTGGACTAGGCGGATGCCGTGTTGTCCGATGTAGCTTCCCAGCCGCACCCCTGCCCGCACCACAGACCAGGACACGAACGACCGTACCGGAAACTCCACCACCGGCACGCCCGCCTCCCGCAGATCCGCCTCCCGGATGCCGCCCCGGTGAAAACAGCCCACGTGTGGCGCAAACCGCGACCGGTCCAGCCCGCGCGCCACCTCGGCAAGCTGGCGCTCGGAGCCGCCGCCATCCAAGGATCTGCTCATCAGCAAAATCGGGACCGGGGTCTTCATCGCGCCGTTCCGGACGGGATCCGCCAGAGCCGCTGCGGCGGCACGAAGAACACCGCCACTGCGCAGGCGGCCGCGGCCATCAGCGCCACGAAGGTGCGCACCGGCGCCGTCAGCCGTTTCGCCAGGGTTCGCTCCGGGATCCACAGGTCCACCAAAGCCGTTGCGTAGAACGCCCCTTGCGCGCCCAGCGCCCACGGACGCAGCGGATCCGCCATGCCCCACGATGCCGCCGCCAGCAGCAGCAAAACCCACGGCAGCGACAGCCGCCCCGCTTTATAGGAAACAAAGTCCAGCCACATCCGGCGCCCGGGCGTGATCAGCTCGGGAAACGCCCGCATGATCTGGAAGATCCCCGCCTGCGTGCGCACCTTGCGGCGGAACTCTTGTTCCAGCCGCACCGGTTCGTCGTAGGCTTTGGCCGCTTCTTCCATCACGATGCGGTACCCGGCGCGGAAGGCGTACAGCGGCAGGTGCACGTCGTCCAACAGGGTATCCGGCGGCAGGGGACGCGCCAGTTCCCGCCGCATCGCGTAGATGCAGCCCGTGGCGCCCAGCACCGAATCCAGAGCGCTCAACCGCCGCCGAATCCACTTCTCGTATTTCCAGTACAAGCCAACCTGCGCCTCTTCCTGCGTTCTGCCGTCGGTCAGAATTAACTCGCCGGTCACGACGCCCACCGCCGGGTCCGCAAAGCAGGCCACCAGCCTCTGCAAAGCGTCCGGCGCCAGCGGTTGGCGGACATCGGTGAAAAACAGAATCTCTCCTCTGGCCGCTTCCATGCCGTGGTTCAACGCCACGGCCTTCCCGGCCCGCGCCAGGGCGAGCACTCGGATCCGCGCATCGCTGGCCGCGTAACGGCGCGCTATCTCCTCGCTCCCATCGCTTCCACCGTCCAGCAGCACAAAGATCTCGAGTTGATCGGCTGGATACTCCAACGCCCGCAAACTCTCCAGCTTGCGCGCCAGCCAGGCTGCGCCATTGTGCACCGGCAGCAGGACGGACACGGACCGCGGCGTGAATTGCCTCCGCACCGGCCGCGGCCGCCGCGCCCGCCACCCAAGCAGCAGCGGATAGCCAACCAGCACGTACAGCACCCATCCAACACACCCCGCCGCCACCGCCTCCATGGCCTATCCTGCATACGCGGGCGCCCGTTCCAGAACCTGTTCAAACGCTCGCGCCACCTGTTCCCACGAATAGTTTTCCGCCACTAACCGCCACGCTGCGTCCGCCATGCGGGCCCCGAGGCTGGCGTCTTCCAGCAAATCCAGACACCGCCCGGCAAATTCCCCCGGCGTATCGGCCAGCAGCAGATGTTCCCCGTCGCGGACCGCCAGTCCTTCCGCGCCTATTCGCGTGGCAACCACCGGCAGCCCCGCCGCCATCGCCTCGTAGATCTTCAGCCGCGTTCCCCCGCCCACGCGCAACGGCACGATCGACACCCGCGAACCCCACAAATAGGGACGGACATCCGCTACTGTGCCGGTGACCAGCGCTGGATACCGATGCAGGCTCTTGGGCGGCTGGCGGCCAACTACCGCCACGCTTGTCCCCGGGCGCTTTTGCGCAATCAACGGCCACACCTCTTCGAAAAACCACGTGATGCCGTCGACGTTGGGCATCCAGTCCATCGAACCGACGAACACCAGATCCGCCACCGCTTCGGTGGAGGCCGGACGGCGAAAATACGCGATATCGACGCCCGTCGGGATCGCCGTCACCTGACAAATGCCGAACAGCTCGCTCATCGTCCTGGCATCCTCTTCCGACACCGCCACCACCTGCGCCGCCCGCCGGCAGGCGCGCGCCTCAAACTCAAACATCCGCTCGGCCTGCCGCCGGAAGTACTCCCGCTGGAAGCCGTAGCGCGCGGCCGCCGCGTGACGCCGCCAGATGATCGTCTCGACGTTGTGCTGGAACAGCACCGCGCGCTCGAGCGCGGGAAAATGCACCGCGGAAACCAGAAAGTCGCACACTGCGGCGTCGAACCGCTCCTTCGCCGCCAATTCCCGCAGCCCTGACTCCATCGCGGCGCAGCGAAACCGCCGGATCGCCACCGGCAGCCTGTCGACTAAGCCCGCCGCCACTTGCCCCCAGAAGCGCAGGGAATCTCTCGGCGCGATGTTCGCTCGGAACGGATACGCGCGAGAACAGTATTCCCGCGCCCGCTCTACGCCTTCAGGATGTTGGGGATCTTCCAGCGCCGCGTAGTGAATCTCGTGCCGCCTTTGCAGCCTCCGCAACATTTCCAAAGTGCGAATCTGCCCGCCCTTCGTCGTGGGATGCAGAAAGTTGGCGTTCACCCACAGCACTTTCATAACGCGCAGGCAGTTCCGAGCAGCGGCGGCGCCGCCTGGGCATCTGCCCGCCGCCCGTCCAGGAACACCTCCGCCCATACTTGCAGGTTGAGCAGACGCCAGATCCGGTCCGTGGCGTCGAGATTCCCCCGTTGGTGGCGCTCCAGAATCGGCTGGACCGCGTCCAGGCGCATCGTCCCCGCCACAAAGCCGCGCCGCTGCACAATCCTTGCGCTGAGCGCCGCCAGCGTTGCCGGCTCCCGCAGCCATTCCCGCAGGGGCGTGGGAAAACCCATCTTGCGCCGATGTACCAGCGAAGCGGGCAAAAATTCCTCGGCCACTTTCTTCAGCAGGTATTTTCCCGTCCGGCCGCGCAGTTTCCACTCCACGGGCACCCGCGCCGCAAACTCGACCAGCGGATGATCCAGAAACGGCACCCGGCTCTCGATCGAAGCCGCCATGCTCATCTGGTCCTGCTTCATGAGCAACTCCACCAGATACGTTTTCTGGTCGGCATACAACAGCCGGTCCAGCAGTCCCCGCCCCGCCCCCTCCCGCCAGTAGCGCTGAAACGGCGCCATGACATCGCCATCCACACCCAACGCCGCCCGCTCCTCCGACGGGAAAGCCGCGTAGAAATTGTCTAGGTATAGCGACTCCAGCGTTTCCCCCCGCCCAAGAAAGGTATGCTCCAGCTTCCGCCGCGCCCCGGCGGTTAACAGCGGCGAGTGGTGAATCTGCTCGCGGAGCGCCCGCCGCAGCCCTTCCGGCAGGCGCCGCCAAAGCGGCAGCCATCGCTGACTCGTCAGATAGTGCGCATAGCGGGCATAACCCCCGAACAGTTCGTCGGCGCCTTCGCCGGTCAACACGACCTTCACCCGTTCTGCCGCCAGCTTCGCCACAAAATACAGCGATACGCTCGAGGGCCAGGCAAGCGGTTCATCCTCGTGCCAGATCAGCCGCGGCAGCGCCTCGAAGAAATCGTCCTTGCCTATCGTGATCTGGTGGTGCTCGGTGCCCAGATGCCGCGCCACCGCGCGCGCGAACCCCAGTTCACTGTAGGCCGCCTCCCGGTATCCCACCGCAAACGTTTGCACCGGACCGCTCACCATCCGCCGCATGAGCGCCGCAATCAGACTCGAATCCACCCCGCCGGACAAAAACATCCCCAGCGGTACGTCGCTCATCAGCCGCATCCGGACCGTGGTTTCCAGCCGGGCGCGGCATTCCGCCCTCCAGTCCGCCTCGCGCCGCGGCGCCTGCTGGCCCTCCGGCGCCGGTACGTCCCAATAGCGCACGATCTCCAACCTGCCGCTGTCTACCGCCAGGCTGAGCGTATGGCCGGGCGGCAATTTTCGGATGCCCGCAAACAGCGTCTCCTCGTCGCTGAGATAGCCGAACGCGAGATACTCGCCCAGTTTCCCCTGGTTCGCCCGCACCGCCACCGCGGGGTGTTCCAGCAGCGCTTTCATCTCCGAGGCGAAGACAAACACCTGCCCGTCCCACCAGTAGTAGAACGGCTTGATCCCCAACCGGTCCCGCGCGCAGAATAACGTCCGCTTCCGCGCGTCCCACACCGCGAACGCAAACATGCCCCGGAACCGCTCGGTGCACGCTGCCCCGTATTCCTCGTAGGCGTGCAGAATCGTCTCGGTGTCGCAGCGGCTCACATAGCGGTGGCCCGCCGCTTCCAGTTCCGTCCGGATTTCGGCATGATTGAAAATCTCACCGTTGTAGACCACCCAGCAGTCCCCTGACTCGCTGGTCATCGGCTGCCGCCCCGCCGCCAGATCAATGATGCTCAAACGCCGGTGGCCAAGATGCGCGATCCCGTCGCGGTAGAAACCGCTATCGTCCGGTCCGCGGTGCGTCAACCGGGCGGTCATGCGTTCGATCACCGCGTCCGGACCGGTCCCTTCCCTCGCTACGTATCCCGCGATCCCGCACATATCCGCTTACGGCTTCACTCCAATGCCGATAATCGACGTGGGAGGCCACGGCAGCCACGGGTCGATCCGCCGCCACAGCCACACCAGCCGGTCGAACACCCGCATCTGTCCTAACCCCAGCGCGCGCTGCTTCAAGATCCGCCCGCTGAAATACCAGGGAAAGCGCGAAATGCGGTTGAATTCCAGGATCCGCTCCACCCCAAACCCGGCCTGCTCCATCTTCCTCCGTAATTCCTCGTGCGAATATCGCCGGTAGTGGCCCAACGCCTCATCGATCGTCCCGAAGATCCGCTGGTCATGCGGCACCAGCACGATCGCGCGTCCCCCTGGTCTCAAGCTCGCAAATATGTTCGCCAGCCCCACTCCATCATCTTCGATGTGCTCGAGGACATTCAGACAAATCACCGTGTCCATCGCCCCGTGAAACTCGATGAAATCCTCCGGCGCCGTGAGATCACAGCGCCGCACCTGTAAACGCGGCCGCTGCTGAAACCGCACAGCCAGCCGCGCCAGATGTTCTTCGTCTACATCTGTCGCCACGTAGCTCTTCCGCCGGGGCGCCAGGGTTCGCGTCAGATTGCCGATCCCTGCCCCAATCTCCAGCACCCGTTCGCCTACATAGGGCCGGATCGTATCGGCCATCCACCGGTTGAAATTGCCCGCCGCCGACAGCGCGTCCAGTGTCTCTCCCCCGGCGTGCGAGTAGGTGTCCTTCTTCAGCCGGAACTTCACCAGCACCCACGCCGCCTCCACCGCGTCCCGGAAGCCGATCTTTTTCCCTTCTTCGTACGTGCGCCCGTAATAGCTAATCGGCGTCTCATAGATACGCGCCTGCCGCTGGGCAAGCTTCATCGTGATTTCCGGCTCAATGCCGAACCGGTCGCTGCGGAGCGGAATACTCTGAATCAGCGCCGTGCGAAACGCCTTGTAACACGTTTCCATGTCCGTCAGATTCAGATCCGTCAGCACATTCGCCATCCACGTGAGGATGCCGTTCGCCACCGAATGCCAGTAGTACAGCACCCGCCGTTCGCCGGTCACCATAAAGCGGGACCCGTACACCGCGTCCGCTTTCCCTTCCAGCAGGGGCCGCAACAAACGCGAGTATTCGCGGGGATCGTATTCCAGGTCGGCATCCTGAATCAGACAGTATTCGCCGTGCGCGTGCTCGAGCGCCGTCCGCACCGCCGCGCCTTTACCCCGGTTCCGTCCGTGCCGGATCAACCGGACCACGTTCGGATGGGCCTTGGCGATCTCCTCCACCACTTCGGCGGATCCGTCGTCCGACCCATCGTCCACCACCACAATCTCGCGCCGCAAACCCTCTGGCAGCGGCGCTTCCAGCACCCGCTCCAGCAACAGCCCGACAAATTCTTCCTCGTTATACAAGGGAACCAAGATGGAGAGCAGCCGCATGCCGGATGGGCCTTCATGATAGCAACCGCCCCTGAAGTGACGATATTTATGCAGGATGCCCGTTACGGCGCGACCGCAATCTCCATGGGTCCCTGATGTAGCACTTGGTTTTCACCGCTCCGATACCGCACCCGGTAGTACACCACCCGCGACGGATACGCCGGAATCGTGACCGTGCATCCGCTTGCACATGCCAGCCCCGAATAGGATTCTGACGCAAAGAAGAACGGGTTCGCTTCGTTAATCGTGGACGAGGCGGCCACGCAGGACTCCGCCCGGGTGGTGCAGCGGTACTGGTCCGGCGCTCCCCGTTCCGCGTACCCGAATTCGACCACCACATTGTCCGTGCCCCGGGGCACGCTGCCAATCCGAATCTCGACCGGGACGAAGGTTGCGCGGTTCACGTTGTCCTTCACGACTGGCGGGACTTTCACGATTGCAATTTGCGAACTCCCCCAATCCGTGGCCATCACCCACCGTCCATTCGCCAACGGGCGGCCAGCCGCAAACACCGACATCCGTCGGTAGGAGTGCCGCAGACCCATCTTGGCTATGTCTCGCATCCACCCCGCACCGAGAGCAGTCGAGTTTCCTGCCAGCGATGGTTGCACCCCGTCTTTGTTGCGTTCCACACCGTATTGGCTAAGAGCAACGCCCGTCATCGGGAAGTCGCTGACACAAACGTCCGCATCGCCGCCGTAGGATTCGCCGCCCGTACAGTAGAACGCGCTCAGACCCGGAATCTGGACGTAGGTTTGTCCGGGCGATGAACCGGAAACGCATTCATCAGTCACGACAACATGACAGAACGTGTAGTCCTTGGCCACCGAATCGTCCAGCACCGAGCCCGGCCCGGAAATGTCGCGCATCACCTTGTCTGCCGCCACCCCAAACAACGGCAGATGCTTTGGGTTGAGCCCATCCTCGTTGACCGAGGTGCCCGTGATGGACAACCGGTAAACCTTGGTGAGCCCGGAAACGCGCGCCGCCGCGCAACCGTTCGCCGACGGATAGCCGGAAAGATCCGGATTGCATCCCGGAGTCGGAGGCAGAATCAGGTTGCCTCCAATGAATGGCGCGATGTCCCAAAAGAATCGGCGTTCCTGGGAACTGGCACTCACCTGGTTGACGTTCGGGTGGTGCTGCCAGGTGTTTCCTCCCGCCGGCGGATACTTCCCCGCGAAGTGGGGTGCAGCCGGGACGCCATACTGCCATGACGGAGCCTTCGTGCGCATCGCAAATTGCCCTTCCGGAGCGATGTAGACACTTTTGAACCCGACATAGAAGTTGCCGCGCGAGGCAGAGTGATTGGGATACTCATTCATCCAGGCATACTGCCCGGTTGCATCCATCCCGTATGGATCGCCCAGGTAGTCCCATACCCATAGTGGCGTACCAAAGTACTGGACAGGTCCCGCACCCGGCTTGTTCGCACACCGCGCCAACACGTCCGCATTGTCCGGGTGAGATTTTGCGCCTAGCCCGCCGATAGCGTTCCGTTGCACCACCCATTCCGTCGGCGAGTTCTTCTGTACAATCCGGATGTACTCGCCGTTGTTGACCAGGAACACGTCCCCTACCTCGGCGGGCATCAAATAGTTGTCCGCGTGAGTGGCGGATACGGGTTCACCATCCACATGCCCGGCGCAGGTGCTGCCCGTACAGGTGGAGGTGACGTTGATGGTAGTCTGTGTCGAATTGATAGCTCCGTTCAGCTTGGTAATGTAGTAGCCGTTTCCAACGCCTGTGTTCTTCCCTTGCTGCGTGAACTCGACGATCACCCCCTGATTGCCTGCCGGGTCGTGATAGTGCTGTGTACACCACCGGGCGGAAGGAGTTGCGAACATGGGCGCCGCCGCAACAATGGTGCCGGCCGAGATTCGATAGACGGCGGCCCAGGCGAAAGTGTCCTGTGAACCCCGCCGGCATAGGAGCATCAGATAATCACCCTGAACTTCCACCGGTCCGCAACCAACGAACTTGGTGTCATCGAACAGGAACGGGTACTGAGAGGCGTTCGCCTGCACGAATGCTTTCACCCCTGCGACTAGGCTCTGTCCGCCCACCAGCAACTGGGAATTCGAGAATTCAGCCCGGTATCCGGCAGTCTTCTCCTGCCCATCGCCGGTGTAGGTGAACATCTGCGGCCCTAGAGGATCACCGCTTGGAGAAGCGTAGAACCGGTTCGGGTTCGACGCGTCCCACATAAAATGATCGTGGACCATCGCATAATTGGTCCCTGACCGGTACATCAACCCCAGGAACCGGACATTGCCCGTCTCGGCGTGAATCGAGTACAACGCCCCGGCGGAGGAAGAGACAAAGGCGTTGCACAGGTAACGCGGGCCGTCATCATCCGTGCGGGTAACCGAAGAGCAGCGGTCATAGCTGCTGCCGCTGCCATTCGTGAAGCTAAACGACCGGAACCAGTCCCGCCGGATCGAGTCTACCTGAATCGTGCCCGCCGAATTCTTCTTGCGGATGGCAAAGCGGACGTGCCCGTGTGTGGTCGAGATCAAGGCGGTAGTCCACTCGGGTTTGCCCGGTTTGCGCCACGTGTCCACCAGACCGCGCGGCGCCGAGGATACCGTGCCCAAGGAGGATTGAGGGAGGATGAGATCCTGGCAATCGCCGTCTGGGTCGATAATGGTAGTGCCTAACTGGACTGGGCAGACTTCGATGGTTCGGTCGGCGGTGTTCGCCGATGAACCGAACCCGCGCACCTTGATGGTGATGATGTCCGTCCGCTCGACAAGCTGATAATTCGCAACCGTAGACGGAATGTTGACCATCAGCCAGTCGCAGGAAGAGCCGCAAGCCGCGCCATCATAGACGGCGTTGGTGCTGTCCTCGGCTAGTACGTTGCCCGGCGAGGTCCAGTTCGCCGAAGACAGCACGGAATCCGGTAAAGCATTGGTCGAAGAGGTCAAATAGTTGTGATCGCCCGGTTGGGTGACCCGGCGAAGCTGCGCCCCCGTGTGCGGATCAATCCACGTCGAATTGCGGGGGTATAGGGTTGTCTCGAAGAGCGGTTCGCCTTTGTTATCCGGGTCCGGAATGATCTCGTCCGCATAGGTATTGCCCAAAGGGATGGTAGCCGTCTGGAACGTTCCGGTAGCCGTGCCGGAACCGCAAGTGATCCGGTAGTAGTGGAGTGTGGCAGCCTGAAGCGCCCGGGAATAGGCTGCGCCGGAAGAAGCACGCTCGACCGTACGCTTGCCAATGACGACAATGCGCTCCCGGCCCCGGATGGAGGAACCAATGCGGCTGTCCAGGTTGGCCCCCGAGAAGAGCGCCGGGTTGACATCGTGGACCAATGGACTGTAAGAAGCGCTCTCACTCACCTCGATGGAACATGCCGAAAGATTGGGAGCCAGATAGGCCAGGACCGCTTGGGTGTTTGTCGTGCCCAGAATGCGTATGTTGGTTACTTGTGCATAAAGTGGACATATGACGGTAATCAGCAGTATGAATAACTGTCGCATAAGAGTTTGGCCACGCCAGGGTTTTATTGCAACCTCTCCAACGTCAGGTATAAGTCATAGGTGTACGTACCGCACGTGCCGGACACCGTCACCTCCCTGGTGATGTTCGAGGAGTTGTCCGCGCGGAATGTGTACGTCGCCGAGTTTGCATTCTCATCCGTGTTCAGGTCGTGTCCATTGATGAGCGCTACCGTTTTCGCTCCCGAGTTGTACGTGTAACCGAGGTTCAGCGTCGCCGTGCAGGTGTTTCCCGGCGGAGAGGTGGTGTGCAGGTACGCGGTAGCACGGTACAATCCCGCCGCCGCACTCGCCAGCAAATTGCCTGAGGTGATTGCAGCGCTTTGGTTCGTGAAGGAAGCGGAGGCGCGCAGATATGGCTGGCCAATTCCCGCTGTTGCCTCCGAATTGTAGGTGGCGAGAAGTCCGGTAGGACCAACAGCATTATAGACCGTGCCGGAGCCGTGGGTAGCGTTCCGCGCCTGAAATTCCAATAAGTTCGCCGTCGATTGCCCCGCGCCTGCCTCGATAATGACCCGGGTCACGCCTGTGGTGGCCGTCCGGTCAGAGATGCCTAAGGTGGAAACCGGAATGGGTACGTTCGGCCCAATGCCCATTCGTCCATTGGCATTCAGGACTGTCCAGCCTCCACGAGTCCCGGCTGTGTTCCAATATGTGGACATGTGAGAGTCTGATGCAGAGGCGGTCTGAAGATACCGGAGCGCCATGCGGTCCGTGCTGGCATAGCGGAACAAAAGTGAAGCACTACCACTTGTACCCAAATGATCCAAATCCAGAATTGGGTTAAAACCGGACCCTGCCCCAATCAGACTGATTCGTGGATTTGCACTGTTGCCTGTGATGGTTACCAATGCGCTGGCGGGAGTGGCCGCAATGTTCGAGTTGGTGAAAGGCGCGCCTCCTGCGCCGCCCCCAAATACAAACTGGTTCAAACCCAATGCCGCGCTCGACGTCATGGCCGACGACGAAGAAAAGTAAGGCACCCCGCCAGAAGTGCCTGAAGAGAGCCCCGTCCCGCCCCGGCTGACCGCTAATTGGCCACTCCATCCCAACGTGTGCGTATCGCCGCTGGAACTGATCGTGACGTTGGCATCGTTCGCAAACGTTTGCGTCGCCCCAGTCTGCCCACCAAGGGACGTGATCCCGCTCCCTCCGCCGCCCTGATCGATTCCACAGCTAAACGTGTTCGTAGTGGCGTTGTACAAGAGTTTATCGGTGGTTCCGTTCGAGCAGGACGGAAGAGCCTTTAGTTCCCAGGTCGTACCGTCGGCCACCATCACGCTGTCATCGGTCTTGGCCAGTCCGGCGATCGCATCCAGGTCCGCATCCCATCCCTGGACTGTCGTGCCGATCGCCGCCGGCGCCAGGTAATCCGTTCCCGCCGCTGCGGCGCTCACGGCGCCAGATCCATTCGCCTTGAGAATTCCGCTGACATCGCCGGCCCCGCCCCGGTCGGCCGCCAGGGTGCCGCTGCCAAGATCCGAAGCGCTCCCGCTCAGCGCCACCGCGGCCAGACTCGGCGTGCCGGAAACCTGACTGTAGGCTACTTGGGCGCAGATGAGATTGCCGCTGGCATCAATCGTGGTGGCGTACTGTCCCGCCAAACAATCGGCTGGATCGGAAGCCAGCGCCGTGGCCGTCGCGGCATTGCCGGAGGTATTGACGTTGATCGTCGCGGCCAGACTGAGCGTCGGATTGCCGGCCACGCCATCCCCGTTCGCAACGCTGATCTGATTGGCGGTGCCGGTGATGGTCCGGGCTGTCGTAGTATTCGTCCCCGTCCGCACGACGACTCCGTTCGCCCCAGGATCGCCAAGACCGCCGCCCGAAGTCTCCGTCCACGTGTTGGCCGACGTGCACTCGTATGCCTGATTCGTATCCGTCCGCAGGTAGGTTTCTCCCACCGCGCACACCGCTGGCGGAGCAGACGCGCCCGCGGAGAACGTGCGCACTGTGGGCCCGATCGCCAGCGTGGATCCACTCTTTTGCAGGCCGTTCCCCGCTGTCACCACATCCCTGCTCAACCACGCCCGGCGATCCTGGCAACCCGCGCTGTCGAACGCCCCTCCCGATACCGTACACTCGGCCAGCGCGATCGCGTCCCCAGGCCACCCTGCGCTCCCCCCCGCGCATAGCATCCCGCTGCAAGTCAGTCCCGCCAGATTGTGCCATGCCGTGATCGATCCGCTGCTGGCAACACCCACCCGCACCGTCCCCGATCCCACCGGAGCGGTCGCCGCCGCCGGCGTCGTGTAGGTGTAAACCGTATCGCCTACCCGTAAACTGCACGGAGTGTCGGAGGAACATCCTGCCGCGACGCTCACCTGCGTGCCGCTCTCCCGGATGACCTTCAGATCCCCCAAACCTGTCGCCATCCCCGCCCAGGCGTTCCCCAGTAGCGCCCACGTATTCGCCGCCGCACAGCCGTACAGGTTCTGCCCCGCCGTCGCCGTCGTGAGAAAAAACAGTTCCCCTACCGCGCACGTCCCCGGTAGCACTGTCCCCGTCTTCGCCGGTCTTGTCGTGGCTGCCTGGCTGAAATCCACCCGCCGCGCTTGCGAGGGCAAGTCGATCCGCGTCTGCCCAACCGCCAACCCGGCTGCCACTCCATACCAAACCACCAGCAACCAGCCTGCCAGGGAGCGGCGGAAGCCCCTCATTGCTTTCTCTTTGGAACGCTCTGCCAGCTTCTTTTCTCCTCGTTCTCGCTTCTCCTGCTGGCTCTGCACGGTCCCCATCTGTCCGTGCCGCCTTTGCTCCGTCGCGGAGTAACACCGCCCGGCTTCGGTTTTTGCCTCCCGCTGCATGCTTTCCCGCTTTTCATTGAAGCGCTCCCCTTCAAGACCCCCCACCGCGAAAGTCATTCATTTTGCTAGCCCGATAACCTGGACTGATGTTGTGAACCGCTTCCCCCTCACCTTCCCGGATTGCGCCCCGCCCCGCTCGCGCCGCGCAAATCAGGTTATGCTGCTGGTTCGGAGCCCCGCCCGGGCGTTTCTTTCGACACCGGGTGGAACTGTATAGATTCCGCGCCGGACGCCCGATAGTAGAGTTCGCCCGTGGAGCTTCTCGAATATCAAAACCTGTACCAGTTGGAAGACACCTATTGGTGGTTCGTCGCCCGCCGTCGCCTGGTGTACGAAATGCTCGCGCGGACCTGCGGCCCCTCCTCGCAGCGCCTGCTCGTAGACATCGGCTGCGGAACGGGCGCCAACGCGCTCACTCTCGCCGCTTTCGGGAAGGTCCTTCTCCTCGACCACTCCCCGGAGGCGCTCCGCTTCTGCCGCCTCCGCGGGCTCCACTCCGCCGTCGTCTGCTCCGCGGAGTCGGTCGGGCTCGCCGCCAATTCCGTCGACATCGTCACCGCCCTCGACGTCCTCGAACACGTCGACCACGACATCGCCGCCATGCGCGAGGCATGCCGCATCCTCAAACCCGGTGGTGTGCTGCTGGTCACCGTTCCCGCCTTCGGTTTCCTATGGAGCGAGCACGATGAGGCCCTCCATCACCGCCGCCGCTATACTCACTGGGAACTCCGCAACAAGCTCACCCTCGCCGGCTTCGACGTCGGCCGCTCCACCTACTTCATCACCCTCCTGTTCTTCCCCATCTTCCTCCTGCGCTTCTGGCAAGGAATCGTGAAGAAGGACCCCTACCCCAAAAGTTCGCTGGTCTTGCTCCCCAGATGGATCAACCGCCTCCTCGAACGCTTGCTCGCTGTCGAACGCTGGATCTGCCGGTGGGTGAATCTCCCGTTCGGGGTCTCCATCGTGGCCGTTGCCCGCAAGCCCCTCCCCCTTGCTTGACCGGAAACCCCTGTTATCTTCTGCTCGGACGCGCCGCCAGCAACGAACGAAACGCCTCCCGCAGCTCCCCCGCTCGCTTCGTCCACGTCTCCTGCGCAGCCACCGCCCGCCTCCGCTCCCGCAGCTCCGCATCCGCCTCGGCTACGGCCCGCTCCAACTGCTCGACAAACTCCTGCGGTCCCCGATACAGATACACCAAGTCGCCGTAAGCGGCCACCTCGGGCAGGTCGGCGCTCACCACCGGTAACCCGCGGCTGAAGTATTCGTACAGCTTGATGGGGTTGGCCCCCAGCGTCAACTCGTTGCGCAGAAAAGGAATCACCCCTACCGTAAACTCCTCCAACCGCCCCCGTAGCTCCCGGTGCGGCACCTCACCTCCAAACCGGATATTGCGCTCCGCACCCAGCGTCTGGCGCAGCCGCTCCTCTTCCACCCGCCCCAACAGCACAAACGTCCACTCTGGATGGCATCGCGCCGCTTCTCGCAGACCTTCGGCGTCAAACCAATAGTCCAAGGCCCCCGCATAGCCAACCACCACTTCGCCCGTCTTTGCCCCCTCGCCCCCTCCCTCTAACCAGCTCTCCTCGACCCCATTCCGCACCACCACCGCCCGCTCGGCCAACTCCGGCCGCGCCCCTACGTGCACCTCCCATAAGCGCCGCGCCGAAAACACAACTAGGTCGGCTGCCTCAAATACCTCTTCTTCCGCCTCCACCAGCGGCCGCGCCACCAGCGGAAACCCGCTCAGCAAATCGTGACAATCGTACACAATCGGCGCGCCGAACCGCTCCCGCAACTCCCGCGCCGTCTCCAGCCAGAGCGGAAAACTCAGCACCTGCACCAGGCGCCGCGAACCGGCGGCCTCCACCAACATCGCCACCGCCTCCGTCACTGCCTGGATTTCCTCCGCGTCCAGCCGCCGCTGATGGAACACTGGTTCCCGCTTCAGGTGGACGTGCGTCTCGATGATCCCCGGCTCGATCTCCAGGTGCCGCACGCTCCGCTGCGCCCCATAGGGGTACGGAAACTCCCGCCCCAAATGCGGATTCAGGTAGAAATTCCTCTGCCCCGCCGCCGCCAGCGCCCGCGCCAAGTGCTGCGTCCGCTGAATGCGCGCATGCCAGTCCGTCATCGGCAGCCAGAGCACATCCGGATCCTCCCCGACCCGCCGCTCGGCCCATCCGGCTACATCCGCCTCCGGATAGCTCCAACACTCGCGAAAATACGCCGGACGGGCTTCCGGAAACAGGCGGAAGTACACCCATTTCAAATAACGTGGACGCAGGATTTCCTTGAGGCTGGCAAACGCGTGAAGGGGGCGATGGTTCATCGGTATGGCGCTCCGCCCCTCTCTGCGGAACAGTGGCTCGCTCCCATCAGCCGCTGCGGCTGCCGGATCGCGCGGCGCGCGCTGCTTTCCCGCAGCCGAACGCGCCCCTCGTCCCTAGCCCTCTGCGGGGCTTCGATTGCCCGTATCTTACCGTAAGGCCTTTCCCCCGGACAACTGCCAACGGTGTGCTACCGTGATTCTCTGTCCGTTCCCTCTCGCAATGCCTATGTGGTCCGGCGATTACGGCTATGTCCTTTCCAACCTGGTCCTGAAGGACTTCCGTGTCCGCTACCGCAACATGTCGCTCGGCGTCCTCTGGTCCCTGCTCAACCCCCTCGTCATGATGGGCGTGTTGACGTTTGTCTTCACCCGCATTTTCCCTAGCAACGCCACCGACAATTTCCCTCTGTTTGTCCTCTGCGGCCTCGTCCCGTTCAACTTCTTTACCCTCGCCTGGCTCTCGGCCACTGTCTCCATCGTCGACAACGCCGGTCTTGTCAAGCGCTCCGGCGTCCCGCGCGTCATCATCCCCGTCGCGGCCGTGCTCTCCAACTGCGTTCACTTGCTCGTCCAAATCGGCCTCTTGCTCGGCTTTACCCTCGCCGGCGGCAAGGGCGTCAATTCCCATTGGCTCTGGCTGCCCGTCCTCTGGGGTTTGTTCATTGTCTTCGTTTGCGGCCTCGGCATCTTGTTCGCCGCCGTCGACGTCTACCTCCGCGACACCCGCTACGTCGTCGAATCCGTCAACACCATCCTGTTCTGGCTCGTCCCCATCTTCTACGGCTTCGAGTTCGTCGCCCAGCAGTACCGCTACATCTACGAGTTCAACCCCGTCGCCGCCCTCGTACTCTCTATGCGTAAAATCCTCATGGAGGCCCAACCGCCTCTGACCTCCACCCTCTGGAAAATGTCGCTGGTCGCCTTCTTTACCGTCACCGTTGGGTTCCTGGCCTTCCGCCGTCTCCAGGCGCGGTTCTACGACTACCTGTAATGGCTTCCATCGAGTTCCAAAACGTCGCCAAGACGTTCTCCCGTCACGCACACCGTCAGCTCCTCCGGCAGCGTCTCGTCCATTGGTTCCGCCGCGCTCCCAACGAGCGCTTTTGGGCCCTTCGCGATGTCTCCTTTCGCATCGAAGAGGGCGAAAACGTGGCCATCGTCGGGGCCAACGGCGCCGGCAAAAGCACCCTCCTTAGCCTCGTCGCCGGTTTGTCCCAACCCGACCGCGGCCGCGTCACCGTCCACGGCCGCGTCGCTGCGCTCCTCGAACTCGGCTCCGGCTTCCACCCCGATCTCACCGGCCGCGAAAACGTCCACCTCAACGCCTCCCTCCTCGGCCTGTCCCGCCGCCGCACGCTCTCCCTGTTCGACGAAATCGTCGACTTCTCCGGTTTGGCCGACTTCATCGACGAACCCCTCCGCACCTACTCCAGCGGCATGATGGTCCGCCTCGCCTTCTCCATCGCCGTCAACGTCGAACCCAATTTCCTCCTCATCGATGAAGTCCTCGCCGTCGGCGACCACGCCTTCCAGGCCAAGTGCTTCGCCAAAATCCGGGAGCTCCGCGATCAGGGCCGCACCCTCCTCTGTGTCTCCCACGCCTCCACCATGATCCAGCAACTCTGCGAACGCGCCCTCTGGCTCGACCGTGGCGCCCTCCTCATGGACGGCCCCATCGCCGAAATCATCGCCGCCTACGAAGGCCGCGCCGCCTTGCCCCGCCCGTAAACACAGCCGTTATAATCGAAGCGTTCAGTAAATTTTTTTCCCCGGAAGGAATCCTCCCTCATGCGATGGATCGCAAGGTGTGTGCTCGCCCTCGTGCCAGTCCTGGCTTCGCCTTTGGCCGCCCAGCATAGCGGATTTGGAAAAACCGAAGCCGGTATCCCCTTCGATCCCCTCCAAGCCCCCCCTGCGCCCCTCGAACCCGAATTTCCCGAGCGCCGGCTCATCCCCGAACATCCCGTCCGCCCGGGCGTGCCCCCGCGTTTTACCGCCCGCGCCCCCCGGCCCGGCCTCCCTGTCCTCCAATACCTGCGTGGCGATACCTCCCAGCCCGCCAACACGGCGCCCGCCTTGGCCTCCACCCCCTCCCGCTCCTGGGAAGGCGTCGTCGACACCAACTTCTCCCCCGGCGACCCCGACCTCGCCGCCGGACCCGAAGATGTCCTCGCCGTCGTCAACTCCCTGATCGTCCGCCACAACAAATCCGGCCAGATCACCCACAGCACCACCCTTAACCAGTGGTTCAGCGCCTTCCTGCCCCGCCTCTGCCCCTTCGGCGTCCGAAACTGCCTCCTGTTCGACCCCATGATCAGCTACGACCAGATCCACGGCCGCTTCTTAATCGTCGCTGTCTCGCTCGATTTCGTCTCCCTCCGCTCTCACTGGCTCCTGTCCGCCTCGCGGGGCGCCACCTACTCCAGCGGTTGGACCAATTGGGTCATGAACGCCGCCATCAACGCCGGCACCCCCACCCCCATCTTCATCGACTACCCCAAGATGGGTTACGACAGCCAAGCCATCTACCTCACCGGCAATGCCTTCAACTACGGCAGCCAATACCTCTATTCCAAGCTGCGCGTCATTCCCAAAACGCAGGTCTATGGCCTCAACCCCACCACCGAATTGACCTTCTGGGAAACCTGGGGATTGCGCAACCGCAACGGCGTCGAAGCTTCCACTCTCTATCCCCCACGCCTCCGCGGCCGCACTGCCGCGGACTATTCCTCCTACTACATCGTCAACACCCTCGACGACTCCAACTTCCTTACCCTCTGGAAAGTCATCAACCCCACCGGCCCCAATCCCACCCTCCAGCAGATCCAGATCGATGGCCTCCTCTTTTACAGCAAGCCCCCGCGCGTCCCCCAAATGCAATGGCCCGTCCCCTTAGACATCGGCGACAGCGGCGTCCAGAAGGCCATCCTCCGCGACGGCCACCTCTACGTGACCTTCAACGCCTCCTTCAGCGATGAACCGATCACCGTCACCTATGTCCGCGTCGATACCCGCTCCCAGCGCCTCCTCGCCCAAACCCGCTGGACCGGCGGCAACTTCTTTTATCCCGCTTTCGACGTTCCTGCTTCCCTCAACCCGCTGGCGCACTTCCCCAACATCTTGCCCGTGGGCTCCAATACCAGGCATGGCCAACTGGTCCCCCTCGCCTTCCTCGGCGTCAAGGACGGGGAAGTCCCCTATTTCGATGACCGTTGGGGCGACTATTTCGGCGGCGCCATCGACCCCCAGGACGGCGGCCTCTGGGTCTATGGCTCCTTTGCCAAGCTCTTCGGCGGTTTCAGCCGCTGGGGCACTTGGGCCGCCTACTACCCCCCGGTCACCACCCAGCGCTTCGAAGATGTCCCCCCGGACCACATCTTCTTTAATTCCATCAACATCACCTCCCAGTGGGGCGTCTCCACCCCCTGCGGAACCTCCTCCACCCGCTTCTGCCCCGAAGACACCCTCACCCGTGGCGTCATGGCCGAATTGGTCATTCGCGGCCTCATGGATGAAAACTTCGCCTTCCCCTCCGCCCCCTATTTCTCCGACGTGCCCTCCGCTCACCCCCGCTTCAAGTACGTCCAGAAACTCCGGGAATTGGGCCTCACCTCCGGTTGCGCCCCCAATCTCTATTGCGTCGACGACCCCGTCACCCGCGGTCAAGCCGCCGTCTTCCTCATTCGCGCCAAAATGCGGCCCTTGTTCGGCGATGCGTTCGCCTTCCCCTCCACCCCCTATTTCTCCGACGTGCCCCCGGAACACACCTTCTTCCGGTTCATCCAGAAACTAAGAGAGTTAGGCGTCACAACCGGCTGCGCCGAAGGCCTCTTTTGCGCCGACGCACCCCTCACCCGCGGCCAAGCCGCGCGTTTCCTCGAACGCGCCTTCTTGAACTGAAACTCCCGCGCGGCCTGCGGCGCACTCACGCTCGCTACAGCTTGACGGCCACGAACGTCCAGAAATCGCACAGATACCGGCGGCGGAAGCTCTCCCGCGCCGGACCGCCTCCAACGCGCTCGAATTCGCCCCGCACCCGCCTGAGATACTCGCTGACTTTCCTCTGGACAAGCTCGCGCACCTCATCAGGTACGCCAGTTTGCGCGGAAAACACCGCCAGCGCCTCCTCCAGCTCCTGCAACCGGCCCGGCGCGGTCGCTATCTCGTGCACCGGGTGGTACAGCGAGGGGATATTCCGGGGCCGCATGCCGAAACGCTCGAAGAGCGCCTCGTATTCCCGATAATCAAGATATTCCCCTACATCGTAATCGGTCCCCGGAAACTGGCTGGACTGATACAAAATCGCTTCCCGGCGCTCCAGCAGCGTGATCCCGAGCAGGCCAAAGTGACCATCGCTGCGCACAAAGTCAATCGACTCCCGATTGGGTACTTCCACGTACACCATGCCCCCCGGCGCCAGCAGCGCAGCCACATTGCGGAACAGTTGTTCCACGTTGTCCACGTGCTCGGCCACGTCGTTGCAGCTGATGGCGGCGAACTGTCCCAGGCGATCCTCAATTCCCGGCTCGAGCGCATCCTGGTACCGCAGTCCTGCCTTTCCGGTCAGCTCGAAGTCCCGCACATTGGCCTCCGCCAAGGCAAGACGTTGACGGTCCACTTCGATCCCAACGGCTTGGCTGCCCCGGCGCGCGGCGGCCACTACCGCACCCCCAAATCCGCAGCCAATGTCCAGGTAGCGGCGCCCTTGGAGCGGCTGGTATTGTTCCAGCTCGTTAATCAGATCCTGCCCCCGCCTGTTCGTCGAAAGGGCATAGTGCAGCCACATGCGCTGCGCCTCGCTGAGCGCCGCCAAATCCGCTCCCCTCCGCAGCCTTACCGCCTGGGCTCGTTCGAAATACTCCAGATAGGCCTTCAGAAAACCCGGCCCAATTTGAAAGTACGGACCCAATACCGTGGTAAGGCTGCTTGGGTGGCTGAAAAACTCCTCGAAAATCTTTCCCATCCGCTTGCCTGCGCGCCGCCGCGCCCCACACTCCTCCCGCGCTTACCCGGCCAACTGCGGCCGCCCCCGGTAGCCGGACAGCCAGTATTGCAGTTTCCGCCCCAGTTTCGCCCGCTGGAAGCGGTGCTTGCTTTCCGCAATCAAATACTCGCTCTCCGATCCCCGCCCCCGCCACAGTTGCCCCACCGTCGCCAGCAGCGCCACGGCATCCTTCCATACGCCGGCAGCTTTGCCCTGCAACAATTCCACTTCGTAATATGCCCAGTTCTTCCCCGCCGCGCTCGCCGATCGGGTAATGTGTTCTCGCCGCAGCCGGGACGGCAAAATCACATGCGTCACCGCCGCGTGGGGAACATAGTAGACCCCGTAGCCCAACGCCGCGATCCGGCAGGTGGCGTCGATCTCCTCGCCCCCAGACGAGTCCTTTCCTACCCGCCCCATCCTCGTGTTAAACCACCCCGCTCGCTCCAGCGCCTGCCGGGAATACGAAATGTTCGCCCCAAATGGGTACTGCCACACTTCCCCAACGCGCGTCGTCTCCGCCAAGCCAAGATCGAAATGGCTGTAATAACCCTGAAAATACTCCGTGTACCACCCCGGCAATTGATCGGGCAGAGAAAGCTCGATCCGCCCGCCCGCCACCCCCGCATCCGGATGCTCCCGGAACACCTTGTTCATCTCCCGAACCAATCCCGGTTCGGCGATCGCGTCGTCGTCGACATACGTCACCACCGGCCCCCGCGCCTGCTGGGCGCCCATATTCCGCGCGTGCGACAAACCCCGCCGCGGCTCGAACAAATACCGTACTTCCGGACCGCCCGCCTCCCGCGGAAAATATCGCGCCACCGCCGCCGTGTGGTCCGTCGACGCATTGTCCACCACCACAATTTCATACTCCTCCGGCCGAAACTCCTGCCGCGCAAGCGCCCGCAAACACCGCGACAGGATGTCAGCCCGGTTATACGTGCACACGACCACCGACACCTGCACCGACGACATTGCCTCTATACTATAAGCGATAGCAAAGGGCGGATTCCGGACGGGACGCTAACAGATGCTTTCTGCCTTCGCTCCCCAACCCTGACCTCCTCCGCCCCTTCTTCTTCCACCATGCACCAGCTCCGCCACCGCGCTGTGATCGCCGGCTACAGCGGCTTCGGCAACACCGGCGACGACGCCATCCTCCTCGCCATGCTCGATCACCTCCGCGAGGCCGGCGGCGAGCACCTCCGCTTCACCGTCATCGGCGGAGACCAAACCCCCAACCCTCTCCCCCCGGAGGTCGAAACGCTCTCCTGGTCCAATCCGGCCGCCATCGCCGCCTCGATTCAAGCCAGCAGCCTCGTCATTCTCGGCGGCGGCGGCCTCTTCCATGACTACTGGGGCTTTAACCCCGACCTGCTCCTGACCGAAGACCACTGGGGCCTGAGTCTATTCGCCGCCCCGGCCATCCTCGCCGCCCTCCATCGTAAGCCGCTCATCTTGTACGCCGTCGGCGTGGGCCCCCTGTTCTCCGAACACGGCCGCCGCTTCACCCGCGTCATTGCCGAGCTGGCGGCCCTCATCACGGTGCGCGACCCCGACTCGCGCCGCCTCCTCGAGTCCCTCGGCATCCCCAAAGACCGCGTCGCCATCACCGCCGACCCCGCTTTCGCCCTGCCCCTGGCCTTGCCGCCCCCTTCTCCCCACACTCCCCCTCGCGTCGCCGTCGCCCTCCGCAACTGGTCCTTCGGCGTCGATCAATCCTTTTGGGAGCAAGAAGTCGCGCGCGCCCTCGACCTCTTCCTCGACCAAACCGGCGGTGAGGCCGTCCTCATCCCCTTTCAGGCCTCCTCCGATCCGCATGAGGACGACCTCTCTGTCGCCCGGCGTCTCCACGCTCAGCTCCGCCATCGCAACCGCTGTTCCGTGATCGAGGAAACCCTCTCCCCTCTCCAAACTGCCGCCCGCCTGGCCGAAGTGGACCTCGTCCTCGGCATGCGCCTCCACGCCCTCATCTTCGCCATCTCCGCTGGCGTCCCCTGTGTCGCCCTCAGCTACGACCCCAAAGTCGCCTCCGTCATGGAAATGGCCGGACTTGGCCCCTTCTCTGTCGGCTTGGGCGCCGTCGACGCCCCGCACCTGGCCTCCCTGATGCGGCGTGCGCTGCACACCCCGCCCGCCTCCGCCCACGCCGGCCTGGCCCGCGAAGCCAAACGCAACGCCCTCCTCGCCCTGGATCTCTTGCATCAGGAATCCTTCACCCCCCCGCCTCCCCCCCACGACTTCCACGACATCCTCCGCCGCTCCCTGGAAACCCACATCCGCCTTTCCCAACACT